>Ga0207752_1000580_pt1 | contig 17171 bp, 11 predicted proteins | sample Pon2CUnioCityCA_6_FD_187272 | JGI IMG/M metagenome (GOLD analysis project Ga0207752, IMG submission 187272) | Marine sediment microbial community from Union City, CA, USA - Pond 2C Sediment 2 (SPAdes) | ecosystem: Environmental > Aquatic > Marine > Intertidal zone > Salt pond sediment ...
GCCCGCCACCAGCGGCGCGCTCCCGGCTGCCAGATTTGCCTGGAGCACGTACGGTGTCTCCGCAGCCAGCGTTTCTGGTTCCAGCTCAAAGAGGACCTGGCGTCGCGTCTGGTCCAGTTCGAACTCGCGAGTTGTCGATACCAGCGGTTCGCCCGCGGCCGGACTCACGCTGACCTCGAGCCCGGCCGAGGTTGGCGTACCCCCGGGCGCGCTCAGGTAGTTGAAGCGCACGCCGGTGACGGTACCGCCCTCCGGCAAAGAGAAATTCAGATTCAGCGGAAAGCCGCCGGGCTGGAACTCATAACCCTTCAGCGGCAGTTGCAGCTCCTCTGTCTCGCCTTCGACTTCGTATAGCAGTGTTGCGCCCGTGGGAATGTTCTCGAGCATCCAGCGCGAGGCGGCCAGGCGCGTCATCGGCTCGCGGTAGATGTCCACAAAGGCGTTGGCCCAGAGGAAGGTGGCCCCGACCACCAGCGTGCCCAGGGCGCCAACAGCCAGCCGCTTCCCACGGGCCTGCCCGGCGCGCTGCCACAACGCTACCAGCGCCCAGGCGCCCAGCAGTAGCAGGAAGGGGTAGATGGGCAGGAAGTAGCGGATCGACTTCACCCAGCGGGTACCCATAAAGAGAAAGTACGCGCCGCTCCACGCCACGGGTATGGCATGGGCCGTCCAATCCGGCCGGGCGCGCACGATCCGCCACAGCGCCCAACAGAAGCCGGCCCAGGCCAGGAGGCCCGCGGCCAGCCCCATCCCGTAGAGGATCATGTTTGTCAGGGGAAAGAGTAGGGGGGTGCGCCCCGTCCACTGCAACGCCGGGGGGAAGGTGGCCTCGGGGCTCTGCAGCCCCTGGATCTCCTCCATGTTGCCCACCCACTGCGGATTGAATCCCAGCACCGACTGCAGCGCCACCCGCAGTGCCGGCGGCTCCTGTCCCGTCTCCGCCAGAGCGGTCTCGCGCACGATGGTGCTGTCGGCGAAGGCGTAAGGTTGGGCCAGGCGGAAGGCCAACATCGAAATTGCCGCTGCCAGCAGCACGCCCAGCACCACCCGCTGCAGGTTGATCCCGCCTTGAGGAGTAAGCAGGTAGCGCCACCCTTGTTGCTGCGGCGCCCGTCGTTCTCGCCGCGCCAGCCAGACGATGCCGGCGACGACGGCCACGGCTGCCAGCGGCGCCACGTTGATCCGCGAGGCGACCGCCAGCCCCAGGAACAGGCCAAAGAGGGCCCACCACCGTTTCTGCTCTCCCGACTCCGCGGCGCGGACCGCCATGTAGACGGTGACGGTGGTCAGCCCGGCCGTCCAGTTGTCCATCGTAAAGAAGTGGGATTGCTGGATGGGCATCACCGCCAGGGCCAGCAATAGTGCCGCCAGCAGCCCGACCCGCCGGCCGTACAAGTGCCGGCCGATGAGGAAAATGAAGAGAACGGAAACCAGGTCAATCAGGCCGGACAGGACGCGGCCCACCAGGTGGATCCCCGTATAGGCAGTGAAATCATACGCGCACACGTCCCCCAGCCCGCCACAGATGCCTTCCACCGCTTCCGCCACGTAACGGGTGACCGTCATGGGGAAATTGCCGTAGACGTAACTCGGTTTGCCGATATTGTACGGATTCAGCGGCGACTCTGAGGTGCGCAAGTAGGTAAGCGGGTCGGCGGTCGTTTCTAGCTGGCTGGCTACATCGGTCAGGAAACGCTCGTCCGGGTGCAGATGGTGGCCTTCATCCCAGTCCAATCCTACGAAGCGGAAATAAGCGCCCAGGAGCAAGACCAGCAGCAGCAAAAGGGGCACGATGCGCGACCAGACAGACGCGTCCTCCCGGCCGGATCCGGCCGGTGCCATCTCTGTGTTGTCTGCAACTGGCACTATCTGTTCCTCTTCCATATCTACCAATATATACACGCCGCAGCTTACTATAGCGTAGTAACAATCTAAATAACAGATGAAAAACGACACGCCACGGCACCTGTTCCGCCCTTGCGAGCAGGCGGATACACGGGTCCCATTGGCTGCCGGACACAAATGGCTGATTTTAACGAATTGGGGGCCGTATAACAAATGAAGGCTTGAGTGCCCTATTTTGCGCCCCAAAGCCAATCTCTACCGCGGCGTGTATTCATTGACGATAGTTGATTGACGCGAGGTTCAGACAGAGTAGAATAATGATTGCAGCCCCACACGACTCGTGCATCGCAGAAGAAAGATTACTGGGAAAAAGAACGCCCGATGAAGAAATATGGCAAGATCAGCGGCTGGGGCGCGTATACGCCGGCAAATGTCGTTACTAATCACGATCTGGCAGAGCGCTATGATACGTCGCACGAGTGGATCGTAAGACGCACGGGCATCGTTGAACGGCGCTTTGCCGGTCCGGATGAAACAACGCACCAGATGGCGGTCAAAGCCGGGCAGCAAGCGCTGGAGAAGGCGCAACTGGATGCCGCGGAGCTGGATTTGATTATCGTGGCGACGACGTCGCCCGACTTCATGACGCCACCCCTGTCCAGCCAGGTCCAGGCCACGCTAGGCGCGCACGGGATTCCCGCTTTCCAGCTTATGACGGGCTGCAGCGGTTTCCTCTATGCGCTGACGACCGCTTACCAGTTTGTCGAAAGTGGTGCCTATGGTACGGTGCTCGTGATTGCCGCCGAGTACCTGAGCCGCTACCTGGACGCCGGCGACCGCTCCACCGTCGTTTTATTTGGCGACGGAGCCGGAGCAGTGGTGGTCCGGGCCTGCGAGGAGCCGTGTGGTTTGAAGGCATTTGATCTGGGTTCGGACGGGGCAAACGGGCATCATCTGGTTATTTCGATGGGCGAATCCAATGAATTAGATACCGTCTGGCCACACGAAGGTGGTAAGTACCAGGTCTACATGAACGGGCGTGAAGTCTTCCGGTTCGCCAGCCGGGTTATTGGTGAATCTTGCGCCCGAACGCTGGCGCAGGCTGGAATGACGCTGGATGATGTCGACTGGATCCTGCCGCACCAGGCGAACCTGCGTATCATTCAGGCTGCGGCTCGGGGAATGAATGTGCCAATTGAGAAATTCCTGGTGAACATCGAGCGCTACGCCAACACGTCGGCGGCGTCGGTGCCCTTGCTGCTGGTCGAAAACCTGGAGAACGGAAAAATCAACCCCAGCGACACGTTGTTGATGGTGGCCTTTGGGGCGGGACTGACGTGGGGGTCTGCGATCGTTCAATTGCAGCCCGCGCCACCGTCGTCGCCCTAGCGCCGGGGAACCGGCAAGGGTTGTCTCATGCTCAGCGCCTTACCTCATAGACATAGAACAACGGATCGGCCAGCACCCCCTCTATGGCCGTCAACTCCCCCTGCGGATAGGCAGCCTGCGTCATTTCCACTTCACCGCTCCGCTCAGGTAAGTAGATAAAGACCAGATTGCGCCCGTCTGGCAGTTCCGATGGCGCTTCCGTCTCCAGTTCTCCAACATTAAGAAGGTTTTCCCCCGGCCGGAACCCCGTTGCCAGGAAGGGGATTGTCGGGAACTCGACGTACATCGCCGGCGGCCCGTGGAAGTAAGCGTCCCACTCCCCCTCCAGCGAGCGCAAATAGGTGCCCATCTCGTGAGCGATCTCCGAATTGCGGTCGCCGAAGCGGTGGGCCTGCCGGTAGCTGCCAAAATAAAAGAAGAGATCGCCGGCCACCAGCAACAGGGCGACCACGGTTACCACGGGCACCAGGTACCGTTTCTCGATGGCCCCGACCCCTTCAAATAGCTTCTCCACCGTCCAGGTCAACCCCAGGGCGACCAGCAGCGCTACGGCCGGCGCTGCCACCAGCAGCCGGTGGCTGTCCGGCGGGTTTACCAGCAGGGCACCGGCAAAGAGAACGGTCACCCCCAGCCAGATCAGGAGCAGGTTGTGGCGCAACTCTCGCAGCCGGGCCACCGCCAGCCCCACGCCCAGCACAAAAAAGAGCCCGGCGCCCAGGCGCAGCAGCGGAATCCCCGGATTATAGCTGTCGCTGGTATCCAGTGTGTAGTTGAAGGCCAGCGCTGCCCGCCACCCCTGTTCGCCCAGGATTTCCAGCATGCTCTGCTCGCTGCCCCCGGCCACCTGCAGCAACCACCCGCTCTGGAAGATGCCCAGGGTGTTCACGCGCTCCATAAATATCCCCGGGTTTGCATTGTAATAGACGAAGATAGGCAGGATTACTACCAGCGCAAGAGCCATACCGGCCACCATGTGCCGCCCTTGCTGCCGCAGGGCACCGTGGTCAAAGAGCAGGAAGAAGAGCAACAACCCCACCAGCATCGGCGGCAACAGATGGGACGCAGTGTAAAAATAGGCGCTAAACCCCACGGCCAATCCGGCCAGCAGCCACAGGCGGCGCGTGCCCCGTCGCCGGGCCAGCGCCAGCAGCCCCAGCGCCAGCAGTATCCAGAACGGGTCCCAGACGTTGTTCATCCCCAGCCGGCTGTAGTGAACGTGGAAGTGAGATCCGGCCAGGACCAGCGCTGCCACCAGGCCCACGCGCTCGTTCCAGAGTCGCCGCCCCAGCAGGTAGGTGAGCGGGACGGTCAGAGCCCCCACCAGTGCCGGCAGCACCCGCACCCCCACCATCGTTCGTCCCAACAGTTGCAGCGGCGCGGCCAGCAGAAATGCGGGCAACGTGGGGTTCGTCAGCCAGGCGGTGGCAAACGGATTGCGGATCTGCCCCTGAGCGACCGCCACCGCGTCCAGCCCCAGGCTCGCTTCAATCCCGTTGAGGATAAACGGGTGATCGGAGAGCGCCAGGATGCGCGGGAGAAGGGCCAGCAGGAAGAGGCCCAGGGGTATCAGGGCTCGGGGATTGGGGATCAGGGATTGGAGATTGGAGGTTGGAGATTGGAGGTTGGTCGGGAGCCGGGGTGGTGAGGCCGGCCTGGCGGTCTGGTCATTGCTGCCGGCCAGGAGCGCGTAGAAGGCCAGGGCGATGGCCGCCAACCAGAGGAGAAGGGCCAGTACCGGCCGGCCTTCAAACAGGTTGGTTCCCGTCTGGCGTTGGGCCAGTAGCGCCAGCAGTGGGGCCAGCGGGTAGAGTAGCCGGGGGCGGGGTAGCCGGTCCAGGCGGAACGCCTCGGGGCCCGCCTTCCGGTAAAGGGCCAGGCCGCCCAGGAGCACGAAGGCGACGACGTAGAGGCGCAGGCCGCTCCACGGCGTTTCTGGGTGTTGGGAAAGCACGCTCTGGCCGAAGAAGGCGAAGAGCAGGCCTGCGAGGAGCAAAATCAAGAAGATCGGAGATTGGCTGCGCTCACCGGTGGCGATTGGCATTTCGTTTTCAACTGCGGTGATGGGCTGCTCATGTGCAGGGGATTGGAGTTCGGGGATTGGGGACTGGGCTGAGGCGGCCACTGCCGGCAGTGGGGCGGGGGCCGGCTCCGGTGCCGGTGGGGCTTCTTCGCGTAGTTCGTCGAGGGTGAATTGTTGCTGCGGGGGCAGTGGCACTTCCACCGGCCCGCCGGCCACCTTCTCCGCCACCACGAAGATGTAGGCCCCTTCTTCGCCGAACGGCTCCTCGTAATAGGGACGGAGCCAGCGCTCGGTCAGGCGCAAATTGTCGCGCCACGGGCCCAGGATCCAGTGGCCGGTGAGGGCGTGGAGGACGGCGGACGGAAACCCCTGCACGTGCCCGATCTCCAGCGCGTGCAGGGCTTCTGGCGAAAAGTAATATTGCCAGCGGGTCACCCGGAAGCCGGCCTGCGCCAGGCGCTGGGCCCACAGCTCGGGGGGATCGGTATGGGCGTGGCGCGAAATGAAATTGAAGAAGCGCCGGTAACTATCCCCGAACAGGCGGGCGCCGCCGAGATATTCGGTAAACAGGTGGCTGGGCATCGTCAGGATCAGCCGCCCGCCGGGCTGCAGGATCCGGTTCGCCTCGGCCAGTACCGGCTGCACGTCCGGGATATGCTCCAGCACGCTGTTGCTGAAGACGCTGGCGAAAGTGCTATCCGCAAATGGCAAGGCGTCGCCCAGCGCCTGCACATTTAGCCGGTAGGCACCACTGCGGCGTGCCTTTCGCAACGGCCCCCACCAGGGATCGGCCCCTATGGCCAGCGGCCGGTCAAAGGCCATGCCGCCAAAATGCCCGTCCCCACACCCCAGGTCCAGCACCGGCTCCGGAATCTGCACGTGCCGGTAGAAGCGGGCCTCTACCGCCCGCAGCAGCGCCCGGAAAGCGGGTAGCGATTTCAGGTGCCGCCAGAGCAGGTCGTCGTGGGTTCCTGTGGTTTCGTCGCGCTGTTGGTTGTGATCGTTCATTCAATCAGGCCGCTCTGTAGATTCAGCGTTTCGCTTACCTTTCATACTCCCGCTTCAATTCCCGCAACCGCTCGTAGGCATCTGGTTCTGTTGCTACCGCTCCTTTCTCGCCGGCCCGCAACTGCTCAAAGAGGCGCACGTACTCCCGCGCCGTCTCCTCCGGGCTGAAGCTCTGCCCAATGACGTCCCCCGGCCGGACGTACCTTTCCTTCTCGGCCAGGACCCGGATTACGGCCTCTGCCAGGGCTTCCGCGTCCCCGATGGGCACCACTTCGCCCATTCCCGTCATGGTCACCGGCTGCCGCACGCCCGGCAGGTTGCTGGCCACCACCGGCACGCCGTTGCGCATCGCCTCGATCTGCACCAGGCCAAAGCTTTCGGTGCTATTCAGGCTGGGAATCACCAGCACGTCCAGGTTCTTGTAGAAGGCGGTCAATTCCGCCCCGTGCAGGGCGCCCAGTTGCCGGTAGTGACCCCCGTGGCGGGCGATCAGCGGTGCCAGCCGCGCCTCGTACGCCTCTTCTCCCAGCGTCTGGGGGTTGGCGTGGAGCACGTACGCGTCCGGATGCGCTTCCAATATCCGCGGCAGGGCTTGCAGTAACACCTCGATCCCTTTCTCCGCTGCCACCCTTGCCGAGATGCCGATGACTTTTTTCTGCGCCAGCTCATGCCGCGCCTCGAAGTCCCCGGCAAACGCCAGGGGGCAGGCCGCCAGGTCCACCGGCGGGGGGATAATGTGCAGCTTTTTTCCCAGGTAGCGGGAGAGATAGGGAGAGTTGGTGCCGTAATCGCGGGTGTAGGTGACCACCGCATCGGCCAGGTTACCCGCTATCCGGTTCATCAGCAATACTACCTCGTTCACCACCTGGTTGAAGATCCCTTCCGGCAGGCGCAGGTCGCAATGGTAAGTGAGCACCACCGGCTTGCCGAACAGCTTCCCCCGCAGCGCCAGGCCCGGCGCGTCGAATTGAGGCAGGTGGAGGTGGATCACGTCCGCCCAGCGGGTCCAGCGCGTGGCGTGGTGGCCAAAGGTGGGCATAATCACGCCTTTGCTCACCCGGAAGGCCACCGGCACCCGCTCCACGTGCACGCCCGCGACCAGCTCCCGCCGGGGAAGGTCGTCCTCATACTGGGAGGTGAGCACGGTCACTTCGTGGCCCTGCTCGACCAGGGCCTTGCTCAACCGTTCGACATAGATAGTCAGGCCGCTGATATGCGGCCGGTAATAAGTGAGTACTTCGAGAATTTTCATATCATGCTGTTTCTCGATTCATCAGGGCCCGGGTCGAGGCGATCACATTCCCCAGGGTGGCCCCAATGCTGTAAATGCCGGCGAGTCCCACGACAATCACCAGCAAGAAGTTCAGGGCGTGGTAAAGAAAGGCGAAACTGGCCGAGGCCCCTTCCGGCTGGCCCAGGATCTGCACCAGGGCGAAGGTCACGCCGGCGTGAAACACGCCCACCTGCCCGGGGGAGGAGGGCGCGGTAATGCTCAGGGCGGCGGCGCAGACCACGAACGCGGCCATGACCATGGTCGGCTCCAGGTGCACGGCCCGCATGCTGGCATAATAGGCAAAGACAATCGGAATCCAGACCAGGATGCTGAGCGCGCCCAGGATGAGGCCGTCCCGCAGCCGGGTGAGACTGTCCAGGCCGGTCAGGACCTCCTCTGCCCGGCGGCGCCACGCCGCCGTGTCCATGAAGGTCAGCCGGTCGAGAACGGCCGTAAGTAGGCGCAGCGCCAGCGCCCGCCGGTTGGCCGCGATGACCAGGATCACGATGGCCGACAAAGCCAGAATGCCGGCGATACGCACCCCGGCCTCAATCTGCGGCGGCAGCGTCTCTGTCTCCACCAGCGTAAAGGGCAGCAGGGTGACGATGAACAACAGATCCAGCACCCGCTCAACGACCATCGTCGATAGCCCCTGGGGTAACGTAATCGGCGGGACGTTGCCGATGAGCACCGCCCGGGCCACGTCCCCGATCCGGAAGGGAAGCAGGTAAGTGAGCAGGTAGCCGATATTCTGAATGTGGAATACCTTGCTCCAGGAAACGTCGTTGCCCAGCATGAATTGCCAGCGTACGGCGCGCATGATGAGGAACGCCATGATTCCCAGCGCGCCCAGGGCCAGGTAGCGGTAGTCCGCCACTTTCAAGGCTGCGAAGATTTTCGCCGGTTCGATGACCAGGAAGATCGCCGCCAGGCAGGCGACACTGACCAGGATCCCCAGCCAGAATTGAAGTTGTTTTCGTCCGCTTTGTCCGACCATAACGGCGTGATTATAGCAAGAATAGGTTCTGCACCAAAGCGACAACCCCGCAACCGCGTTCCCTGATACCCGCCCCCTGCTTTTGACGGGCACTCTTTGATCGGCTACCATCAGTAGTACTCAGGGGGGACAAACAGGTGCGCAGATCCGTAATGTGGACCGCGGAATGGTGAGGAATAGGACGAGTACGACCGGCCGCCGGCGAGGTCTTTCCGGGCACGTCTTTGCCAGGGGAGTGCTCTTGCTGATCGAGATCGCGGCCACCCTTGGCCTCCTGGCTGCCGGTGTATCTTTGTGGCGGGTGCAGCAGATCCATGCGGAGGAATTGAGGTGGGCCCGGCAGCTACAGGCAGCCGCCAGCACGCAGGCGATGCCGGTCGAAGCGGTGGCCGGTGCGTCATCAGTAGATCGGGTGGAGCCCATACCGGCGCGCAATCTGGGATCGGCCAGCGCTGGCGACCTGCTCATGCAGGCGTTTCGCAGCACCATAGCCTCGGACCACGATCTGCTCCTGGTAATTCTCGTCCTCTTGCTGGCATTCCGCGGGATTGCCTGGTCCGCAAAAAGCTCTGGCCGGCCGGACGTGGTACGGGAGCGCTCTCCCCGGTGGCGCACGGCGGCGGGCTGGTTGGTGGCCGTAGAAGGCTTTGCCGTTCTCTTCTTGCTGGTGGCTGCCGTTGCCGCCTGGATAACACTGGAGGCCATGAATACGACCTTCAGTGAGCTGCAACAAAGCGACCTGGGCACAATGGTCCAGATGGCGCAACCGGCGCCGCGTCCCGGTGCGGAGCAAACGGCGCCGGCGCGCCTGCCGCCCCTGGACCGGCCCTCCGGAGAGCCCCTGCCCACGCCCCGGGCCATCGCTACGCCCCTTTTCCGCGACATGGCCTGGACGGAGGGTGAGAGGAGTATGAGCGCTTCGCCCGCACCCGCCGGCGGCGCCCAACGGATTCGAATCCCGGCGATAGGCGTGGACAATTACATCTTCCCCAGTAGTGATGCGCGCGCCCTGAAGCTGGGTGTAGCCCAGTTTGGCCCCTTGATCGCGCCCGGAGAGAAGGGCAATCTGGTTCTCGCTGCTCACAATGACAGCTACGGCAAGATCTTTCGTGATCTGGGCGCGCTCCGGCCGGGCGATGAGATCACGCTGATTGAGGGCGACCGGACCTTCACCTATCGCGTGCGCGAGCGCCTGATCGTCGATCCCGACGAAATCTGGGTGATGCTGCCCACCGCGAAACCGACGCTGACCCTGATCACCTGCACTCCCTACCTGATCAACACAGAACGCCTGGTGGTCTTTGCCGGCCTGCTACAGTAGCTTTCCGGCAACCGCGTTCCTATGCCACGATTCGCGCCAGCATGATATTGCCACAAGGTGATTTCGCGTTAAAGTGGGATTATTGAAGGCAGCTTACGCAGATGAACTTGGATTTAGCCAGCGGAAATCAGCGTCCCATCAGCGTAATCAGCGTCTCATCTTAAGGGCACGTTGTAGCAATAGTTGTTATTCAACAACGATTGCCCTCGGCCGGTGTCTCTGTTGGGATGCAGTTGCTTAAATCCCTGCTCTCCCGGGTTGCCCTAATAGCCGCCTGCACGTACACTAATGATGGTATTATCCGCTAATGACCACCCTTGTAGAAAACAAATGCCCGGCAACGGCCGGCGCCGAGGAGGATGAAACGACAATGAGCATTAACCTGATCTTAGACGCGCTTACAGCCGATATTCCCCCTAACGTCCAGCAAGATATGGGCGACGAAATCTGGGATGCCCACCACCACTTCCAGATGGTGTTGCTGGAGAGGCTTGAAGGCCATCCCGATGCCCAGGCGATGATCGACCGCTACCGCGAGCAGCCCGACGTTTACGGCTCCGTCCTCGCCGAGGCGATGGTCGAGGCCGGCATTCACGAAGACGCGGCCGTTACCGAAGCCGCCGGCGAAGTGCTGGCCCTGGTCGATCCCCTGGACGCTGCCACCGACAGCGAAGACCTGATGAACGTTCCCGGCACCTACGGCGCCGGCGACGCCAGCACCGATCACGTTTAGCTCCTGTACAGCGATTTGCCAAATCGCTCAGGTAGAGTGATTATGCCAGCCGAAGTAACTGTCACTCCGTGGCCCGCAGAATCTTCGCCGACCCAGCCAGCCATCCGGCGCCGGTTCGACGAGGAAGGGCTACATCCCTATGCCTGGTCCAACGGACCCGGCGATTTCTACCCCGCCCACAGCCATAGCTACCACAAGGTCATTTACGTCGTCAATGGCACCATCACCTTCGGCCTGCCCGATCGCGGCGAAGCATTGTCCCTGCGCCCCGGCGACCGTCTCGACCTCCCGGCCGGGATCCGCCACGACGCCATGGTCGGCCCCGAAGGCGTCCGCTGCCTGGAGGCACATCTTAAATAGAGACTGGAGACTGGAGATAAGCGACGGATCGTCACTCTTAATCTCCAATCTCTTCTTAACGGAGGAACCATGGAATACGTCAACCTCGGAACCACCGGCCTGAAGGTGTCCCGCATCTGCCTGGGCATGATGAGCTACGGCACCCCTGAGTGGCGCGACTGGGTGCTGGATGAAGAAGCGAGCCGCCCCTTCATCAAGCGCGCCCTGGAGCTGGGCATCAATTTCTTTGACACCGCCGATATGTACTCCCAGGGGGTGAGCGAAGAAGTTACCGGCCGGGCGCTACGCGACTTCGCCCGGCGCGAAGAGGTGGTGGTGGCGACCAAGGTTTACTTCCCCACCGATCCGGATGACCCCAACGCCCGGGGGCTGTCACGCAAACACATCATGGACGCCATTGACGGCTCTTTACAGCGGCTGGGAATGGATTACGTCGACCTCTACCAGATTCATCGTTGGGATTACACCACACCGGTCGAGGAGACGATGGAAGCTCTGCACGACGTCGTCAAGGCCGGCAAGGCCCGCTATATTGGCGCCTCCAGTATGTATGCCTGGCAATTCTCCCAGGCCCTGCACCTCGCCGACGCCAACGGCTGGACCCGCTTTGTGTCGATGCAGAATCATTATAATCTTGTCTACCGCGAAGAAGAGCGGGAGATGATCCCCCTCTGCCTGGAAGAGGGTATCGGCCTCATCCCCTGGAGCCCGCTGGCCCGTGGCTTCCTCACCCGCCCCCAGGAACGCAGCGAGGAGAAGCCGACGACGCGCGCCAGGAGCGACACTTTTGCCCACCACATGTACTACCAGCCGGAAGATTACGATGTGGTGGACCGGGTGGTGGCACTGGCCGGAGAGAAAGGGGTTACCCCGGCCCAGATTGCGCTCGCCTGGATTCTACACCAGCCGGGGGTCGACGCCCCGATCATCGGCGCGACGAAGATGCCCCACCTGGAGCAGGCGGTGAAGGCGGTCGAGATTGAACTCTCCGACGAAGAACTGGAGCACCTGGAGGAGCCGTACCGCCCGCACGACATCCTGGGCCATAGCTAGCAGGGAATGGCACGCTGATTTAACGCTGGTTATATCTGCGGGCATCTGCGTCATCTGCGTCCAATCATGCACGCTCACCGAGAACGGTGGTACGTGCGAGCCGTTGTCCCCGCCGCAGAAACCGGCCGCTTACCCTGATACAGGGTAGGCCAGCAACTCGCCGGCGACCTGTTGGAAATCATCGGCGCTTACTTCAGCCTGCAGCCGTTCTTCCACTTCCGCTGCAACCTGCCCCGCCAGCTCCCGCCGCAACCCCTCCGCCTTCTCATTGGCCATCTCGAAACTGGCCGGATGCTTCTCCACCAGAATTGCCAGGCGCAATGCCTCTTCCGGCAGACCCTGGGCTGCCCGCAGCCGGGCAATGCCGCTCAGGACATACAGGGCCAAGGGGATGGCCTGGATAGCTATTGCCGTCTGCAACGCCCGCTCGTAATATGTCCAGGCCCGCTCCTGCTGCTCTAGGGCCAGGGCCACGCTGCCCAGGTCATTTAGCGAAAAGGCCATCCCGCGCCGGTCCCCGATCCCCTCGCGAACCGCCAGGCTCTCCTCGATCAACTCGCGCGCTTCAATATAGTCGCCCACTTGGTAGAGGATGGAGCCTAGAATTCCCAGAGCAAAGCCGATCCCCATCTGGTCGCCAATCTCCCGCGAGATCTCCAGACTCTCTTCCAGACTCCTCCGCGCCGTTGTGTCGTCCCCCAGGTCTCGCCGGATCAGGGCCAGCAGGTTGAGGCAGCGGGAGGTGCCTCGTAAATCGCCGACCTCCCGGTGGGCGGCCAGGCTCTCTGTCAGGAGCTCCTCCGCCTTTTCATATTCGCCCTGATCCCGGGCCACAATTCCCAGAATGCTGAGGGATCGGGCCACGTCGAACTTTCCGCCTAACTCTTGCCGGATCTGCAGACTCTCGATCAGAAACCGCTCTGCTTCCGCATAGCGCCCGAGCTGGTAGGAGAGGATCCCCAGATTGTAGAGGGCGAATGCCGTCTCGTCCGCTTCGTCCAGGCGGCGGAAGAGGGCGAGACTCTGCTCCAGGTCTGCCTGCGCCCGCTCATAATCACCCAGGCGATAGGCGAACCAGCCCCGTCGCAAGAGAATGGTACCCCGGATCACCTCTTGCTCGCGCGTGTCCGGCTGGCGTGAGAGGAGGTTGTAGGCCTGTTGGAAGGCTTGCACCCCTTCCTGCAGCAAACCGCGAATCTCATAGAAATGGAAGAGCCCTTTCAAGCCCAGGGCAATCTGGTCCCAATTCTCCTGGTTGAGCGCATGTTGCCAGGCGCGGCGCATATTCTCAATCTCTACTTCAATGACGCCCAGCGCTTCCTTTTGTCTGCCGCCGCGCAGATCATCTTCGTATCGCCTGAGTAGCTGCAGATAATAGGTGCTGTGGCGGTCCAGAACCGCCTCCTGTTCTTCCGGTACCTCTTCCAGCTTCTCGGTCGCATACTGGCGTAACGTCTCCAGCATCTCGTACCGTCCCCCGGCCGTGCGCCGCAGCAGCGACTTGTCGTTCAGACTCAGTAACAACGGCAGGCGCGCGCCGGCAACCACCTCCGCTGCCTCCCGCTGGAATCCGCCGCGAAATACGGCTAGCTGCCGCAACACCGGCCGTTCTTCCGGGGACAGAAGCTGCCATGAATTCTCAAACACCGCCCGCAGACTCTGGTGGCGTCGCGGCACGTCGGGGGATGTGGTCGCCAGAAAGTCGCGGCTCTGTTCAATCTCGTGCAGGATCTCCTCGCCGGAGAGCACGCGCACCCAGGAGGAGGCCAGCTCGATTCCCAGCGGAATTCCTTCCACCAGCTCGCAAATCCGGGCAACTTCTATCTTTTCTTTTTCGTCCAGCCGGTAGGCCGGATGAACGCGGTAGGCATTTTGCAGGAAGAGTTGGACGGCGCTGTATTGCTCGATCGGTTGTTCCTCCGTCCTGGCCGGCACCTCCATGCCCTGCAACTCGTAAATCCATTCGCCATGCAGGTTCAGCCGTTCGCGGGAGGTCGCCAGGACTTTTGCCTGGGGCGCTGCTTCCAGAAGGTCGGCCACGATTGGCGCCCCGTCGATGAGGTGCTCAAAATTATCCAGAACCAGCAGGATTTCTTTATCTTGCAGATAGCCAAACAATTGCCGCCGTGGTGTTTCCGGACCGGTCAGGGGTAGGCGCACCGCATCGGCAAGTGTCGAGTAGATAAAACCAACCTCGGAAAGCGAGGCCAGCGGCACCTGGTAGACACCGTGGGCGAAAGCGTCTATCTTTTCCGCCGCCACCTGTAGCGAAAGGCGCGTCTTGCCAATACCGCCGGAGCCGAGGATCGTCAACAGGCGGCACGAAGGTTGTTCCAGCCGTTCGATCAGCTCCGTCAGCTCTCGCTTGCGATTGATGAAGGGGGTCGGTTGTGGCGGTAGATTGTGGGAACGGGTCGAAAGCGAGCGCAGCGGAGGGAATCGCCGCTCGGCCATGTTTGCTGGTACCAGCCCATAAATTCGTTGGGGGTGGCCGAGGTCCTTGAGCATGTGGACCCCATGATCGACCAGAGTGGTCCTGGCGGGCGCTGCGTAGCGCGCCACCACCGCTTCACTAAGCAAGATCTGCCCGCCCCAGGCCGCGCTGAGCAGGCGGGCCGCATGGTTGACGGCGGACCCGAAATAGTCATCACCGCGGATCTCTGCCTCGCCGGCATGCAGCGCAATCCGGATGTGCAATTCGCCGAGAACGTCCCAATTCGCCTCGTCGAATGCCTCCAGAATTGCCACAGCGCAGGGGAGCGGGTCTCCAGTCTCAAAGGCGGCAAACACCCCATCTCCCGTGTGCTTGACGATCCGCCCCCCGTGCTCGCCGACACAGCGGGCCATGATCTCATCGTGCCTGGACAGGGCATCGCCCATTGCCCGGCCGTGAACTTCCCATAATTGCGTTGAACCTTCGATATCGGTGAAGAGAAATACAGGCATGCGATTCGCGTACACGTTCACTTTGGGTGCTGGGCTGATTATGCGCCAGACGTTGACCGGTGTCAAAAAAGGTGGCTCGCTCCAATTTTATCTCTACGCCTAGGCGTGTTATAATCGCACGAGTGGGGGCAGCATGTCTGCTCGTCCCTGGCACGTCTTTTACAATCCCACTCATTACACAAAGGAGCAGTAAGTGAACCTATACGAGTATCAGGCGAAACGGCTGTTTGCCGAGCACGGGGTGCCCATTCCTGACGGCGACGTGGCGACCACGCCGGTGGAGGCGCGGGCGCTGACCCGCGATCTTGGCGGCAAGGTCGTCGTCAAGGCCCAGGTGTTGACCGGCGGGCGCGGAAAGGCCGGCGGGGTCAAATTGGCCGACGATCCTGACGAAGCCGAACAACTGGCCGGCCAGATTCTGGGTATGGATATCAAAGGCCACACCGTCCACAAAGTGCTGGTGGATGAACAGGCCCCGGGAATCGACCAGGAGATTTACCTGGCCGTCCTCATCGACCGGGACCGGCGCCTGCCGATGATCATGGCCTCGGCGGCCGGTGGTGTGGACATCGAGCAGGTCGCAGCGGAAACGCCGGAGAAGATCTTCCGCGTCCATGTGGATCCGGCCGTAGGCCTGCGCAGCTACCAGAGCACCTATCTGGCCTCCGGGATGGATTTACCTCGCGAGCTGTGGCGCGATTTCCACAAGATCGTCAGCGGCCTTTACCAGACGTTCATGGCCAACGACGCCTCGCTGACCGAGATCAACCCGCTGGTCATAACGGGTGAGGGCAGCCTTCTGGCCGTAGACGGCAAAATGTCCATTGACGATAACGCCCTCTATCGCCATCCGCGGCTGGCCGAAATGCGGCCGACAGAAGAAGAGCCGCTGGCCGAGCGCGAAGCACGCGCCGCCGGCCTGAGCTACATCAAGCTCGACGGCGAGATTGGCTGTATGGTCAACGGTGCCGGCCTCGCGATGACGACAATGGACATTATTAAGCTCTATGGGGGCGAGCCCGCTAACTTCCTCGACATCGGGGGCGCGGCAACGCCCGAGAGCGTCACCGCTGCCCTGCGCATCATCCTCTCTGATCCCAACGTGAAGGCGGTTCTGATCAACATCTTCGGCGGCATCGTCCGCGGTGACGAAGTTGCCCGGGGAATCGTCCAGGCTCTGGAGCAGGTGGAGACCGACGTGCCGATGGTCATCCGCCTTCAGGGCACCAACGCCGAAGAAGGATTACGGATTCTGGACGAGGTTGACATGACCACCGCCAAGACCCTGACCGATGCGGCCCAGAAAGCGGTCGCAGCCGCAGAGAGCGCATAGAGGAAAGACACAATGAGCATTTTGATTGACGAGAATACACGTGTGGTCGTGCAGGGCCTGACCGGCCGGCAGGGCGCGTTCCACGCCGAACAGATGTTAGAATATGGCACCGAAATCGTGGCCGGTGTTACCCCCGGGAAGGGGGGCGAATGGGTCCATGGTGTGCCCGTCTTCAACACCGTCAAAAAGGCGGTCCAGGCAAAAGGGGCCAACGCCTCGGTTATTTTTGTGCCGGCCCGTTTTGCCTCAGGCGCCATTTACGAGGCAGCCGATGCGGGTATCTCCCTCATTGTCTGCATCGCCGAGGGAATCCCGGTCCTGGATATGATCCGGGTACGCAATTACCTGGATCACAAAGGCTCGCGCCTGATTGGACCCAACTGCCCCGGCCTGATCACGCCCCTCACTGCGGGTAGCGGGGTGAAACTGGGAATTATCCCTGCCTCTATCGTCACCCCGGGTCCCGTCGGCGTCGTCTCCCGCAGCGGTACCCTGACCTACGAGGTGGTCTATGCCCTGACAGAGAAGGGAATCGGCCAGTCCACCTGTGTCGGCATCGGAGGCGATCCGATTAACGGTACGGATTTCATCGACGTCCTGCGGATGTTCGAAGAAGATCCGGAAACGGAACAGGTAATCCTGATCGGCGAGATCGGTGGCAGTGATGAGGAACAGGCTGCGGCTTACATCTCCCAGCACATGACGAAACCGGTTACCGCCTTTATTGCCGGGCGTAGCGCGCCTCCCGGCCGGCGCATGGGCCACGCGGGCGCCATTGTCGAAGGTGGCAGTGGTACCGCCCAGGGCAAGATCGATGCCCTGCAGGATGCCGGTGTCCGGGTAGCCGAGCATCCGGAGCAGATCGTCGACCTGCTTCGCTAAGTTCTGAGTAT
>Ga0207752_1000582_pt1 | contig 17139 bp, 22 predicted proteins | sample Pon2CUnioCityCA_6_FD_187272 | JGI IMG/M metagenome (GOLD analysis project Ga0207752, IMG submission 187272) | Marine sediment microbial community from Union City, CA, USA - Pond 2C Sediment 2 (SPAdes) | ecosystem: Environmental > Aquatic > Marine > Intertidal zone > Salt pond sediment ...
AGGCCGGGGCGTGGTTGGAGTGTGAAATTATTTGCCTGCCAGGGGAAAAATCCTACATGGGATATGATAAGCGTCAGGAGGCTTACATAATTCACGTTCCAGGGGATGAGTCGTCAGAGCCTGGCGGATATTGGTCGGAAGATGAGGGTTACCTCCGCAAAAAGAAACCGCCAGAAGAATCTAGGGACATCACAGAAACCCGCCAAAAAGGCGCCCCATCATTCACCCAACTAATGCAAGACATGAAACGAGAGGAGATGGTAAAATGAAGCACATTATTATCAACGCAATATTAGGCGGCACTTTAGGCTTAGTGCTGGCTGAGCTGGATGGCGGCCTATTGAATCCTTATGTGTGGGTTGGCTTTGCCGCAATGTTTGGCCTTATTGTCAACAGCTTTATTCATGGGGCAAAGGAGGCGACAAAATGAAACAAGTCACAGACCCCGAAGAACTGGCGCGGCATATTTTGGGCGGCGGTGAGATTATGATAAAAGTAGGCGATAGTTGCTTGCTTGTGAGCAATGACAGCTTGATGAAGTACACCATTCACGATGTTATCCGCCACGCCGCATATGGAGACCACTACTACCCGGAGGCCACCAATGACGGGGCAGCCTGAATTAACCGACGTCGAGGCGTCAGCGTTAAAGGCGCTTTGGGCTCATAGTGGCGAGATAGACACGCTGAATATCTGGAGAACGGTACAGGAGAGGGCGGAAAAGCAAACTCCAATAGGGCAAGTCTACTCGGCCATGGAGTCGCTAACTAGTAAGGGACTGGTATCGTATAGGATTGAGCCGGGCGGAGAGGTCAGGAACTACTGCCCGAAGCGGATTTATAAGCTAGCGGAGAAAGGGGCCACCAATGAGTAAGCTGGTAAGTTTCGATGAATACGAGAGAGGCGCATCTGAGTTGCTGGAAGATATCGCGGGCATGAGTTTTGACACGGTTGTTATTGTCGGCATTTCTGGAAACGAAGTCCATATCAAGTCATCAGGCCCAAAAGATACTATCAGGGCGCTTGGGTGCCTCCGGGCTGCCGAAGACCATATTCTGAAAAACTGGGAGTAGATTATGACTGAAGACCACGACTGGCTAGACCAAGCCGCAAGACAAACCGAAGCATGGACCATCCAGGCTGTCGAGGAGGTATTAGAGAAATGAGTTTTGCAGACTGGAAGTCGGCAGAGTCCCCGCCAAAGAAAGCCGGGTATTACCTTGTAGGCAATAGGGATACACGCGAGGTCGGGATGGCGCGATATATGCCGAAGAAAAGCATATGGAAATTCCCCTCATCACAGATGGCGTTTGAAGTTCAGGCATGGGCAGAAAAGCCTGGGATTTAATAATTAAGAAGCATGCCCTATGCACGGCGGGCGGATTTTGCGTCCAGTGCCGGGAGCTGATAGAGCAAAGAAACAAAATGGACGAACGGAGGAGAAAATGAAAACAGGACTACTGATAATGTGCTTTTTAATTTCAACAGGGCTTGCCCAGGCTTGCGGGGAGCACAGCTTTTTTTCGGTTGACCAGCTGTTGGAGATTCGCAGCGAAAATTACGTTGGTAACGCGCCAACGGCATTTTCAGTCGGCCATCGCTGGCAGCTTAACGATCATTGGTACGGTGGGATAATGTACCGCCATCAGAGCAATATCGGGAAAGGTTGGCCGGTTAACGGTGACTATGAAAGCTGGTATGATGCAGCAGGGTTTACGCTAGAAGGAAGGTTCTAGTCTTTTTGAGCAATGCGATAGAGCGCGGTAAGATAGATAGGAAGTTTAGCAATGGATAGTTCCTGCTCTGCATAGCATCAGGCATTCGAGACTGCGCAAAGGTCCGCCCAGCGCAGCATAATAATAGCATTACTGGTTAGCCGCGCTACCAGATTAAAGCGCGGCATTTGTTGGAGGTAAAACCCAATGAAAAAAGAAAGCGAAAAGGCCATAAAAGAACTGGCAGAAAAAGGTGGAAGATCTGAGAAAGCAGATGACGCTTTAAAATACACGCAAGCAGCTTTGAATCTGTCTCATTTACTGGCAGTTCTGGATAATATGGAGAAGCGTTAGCCGATGTTGCCGCCAAACAGAGCAATGGCGGCTAATAGAATAACAACCCCCTTGCCCGCAAGCTGAGTATTCGGACTGCGGGCTTTTTTATCCCTAGACACTCCTTTTCTCTTGGCCTACAATCATAATATCATTAAACCCTAATAATCTTATGAGGCATCATGGGGCGGCCTACCAAATACAAGCCAGAGATGTGCCAACAGCTAATAGACGCAATGGAAGAAGGTCTATCCAAGGAGGCGGCATCTGCTGCTATTGGTATCAGCAAGGACACGCTCTATCGCTGGGCAGAGTCAAAACCGGAGTTTTCTGACGCCATAAAGCAAGGCGAGCAATTATCCCGCCTGTTCTGGGAGAGGATAGGGCTTAAAGGGCTCAAGGGAGAAATCCCAGGATTCAACGCGACTACGTGGATTTTCAACATGAAGAACCGCCACGGCTGGCGAGATAAGCAGGACATGACCACGGATGGCGAGAAGATGACACCGAACGAATGGCACATTCATCCAGTCAAACGAGGCGACGACGATGCCAGTTAGCGTCGCCAAGCGAAAAGGGAAATATAGAATTCTGGAGCCGGGCGGCAAGATAGCCAAGAGCAAGAACGGCAACCCTGCAGACGGCGGCGGCCACAGCACCAAAGACAAGGCCGATAGACAGGCCAAAGCCATCAACCGGGGCGGTAAATACGAATAATGGCCCGCGTAGACCTTGAGATTATCGAGCCGATAGCCTGGCTCCTCTCCAAGCCCAAACGCATCAAGATTGCCGTGGGCGGGCGCGGCTCTCAGAAGTCTACTGCATTCGCGGACATCATGCTGGCGTGTGCCGACAAAGGTGAGCGTGTTTGCTGTGCTCGTGAGTTCCAGAACTCCATAGACGATTCAGTCCACGAAAACCTAAAACAGGAAATCGACCGCCTCGGAGCAGAAGGGTTCCATACGGCCCGTACTGAAATCACCACCGAAACCGGCGGGTATATTTTCTACAAGGGCCTGGCCCGCAACATCACAAGCCTGAAGTCCTTGACGGGCGTTAAGCGCCTGTGGATTGAGGAAGGGGAGAGCGTCTCAGAGGAGAGCTTGAGAGTCTTGACCCCATCAATCCGATCCAGTGCGATGGATAATACAGAAGACGGCGACCCGCCTGAAATCTGGATTTCCATGAACTGGGGGCACTCTACTGGAGCCATCGCCCAGAAGTACCTCAAGCGGGCGGAGGCTGAGCTGAGAAAGCATGGCCGGTATGAGGATGATCTGGTTATGATCGTGCAGGTGAATTGGCGAGACAATCTGTGGTTCCCGCCTGAGCTTGAGCAGGAGCGGCAGGACGACTATGAGAATCTCCCCCGCGCCCTCTATGATGCCATCTGGGAAAACGCGCACAACGACTCTGTAATGAACTCCATCATCCCGCTGGAATGGTTTGACGCCGCAATCGATGCACATAAAAAACTCGGATTTGAGCCGGAAGGTCAGAAGGTAGTTAGCCACGATCCGGCAGATGGCGGCGGAGACCCGAAAGGGCTTTGCTTGCGGCATGGCTCTGTTGTGCTGGACGTTCAGGAAAATGACACAGGACTGCTCATGGACGGGGCCAGATGGGCGCTGGATTACACTATCGACAATAACGCCGACCTGTTCATCTGGGACGGCGACGGCATGGGAGTAGGAATCAGGGAGCAGGTATCCAATTCCCTCACCGGAAAGCATACCAAGGCCCATATGTTTCGAGGCTCCGGGGCTGTGGATAACCCAGAATCAGTCCATCTTCCTTTAGCTCAGGGGAAGGAGCCGATAAACGGCAAGAAAAACAAGGACGTATTTCTAAACAGACGCGCTCAACGCTACTCGGATTTGATGAATCGGTTCTATAATACATTCCTTGCCGTGGAGCGGGGGGTGTATGTTGACCCGGAAAAGATGATTTCTATTGATTCATCTATTACACTACTTAGTAAGTTGCGGGCGGAGGTTTGTTCTATCCCCCGTAAACCGACCGGCACCGGGAAATTTCAGGTGCTGGATAAGGTGACAATGAAAAAATCGCCCTACAATCTTCCGTCGCCAAACCTGGCAGACTCCCTGATGATGAGCGAAGACGCGCCGGTGGTGGTGAATGCCAGCCCGGTCGATATTCAATTTGAATCCCTCTGGGGCTAGGTATGGACTATAAAGACGCAAAGAAAGTTAATGCGGAGCTTAAAAAGGCGCAAGACGCCGACTTTGACCAGCGCGAGATAGCCCGAGAAGATATCCATTTCTTGCACAAAGAGGATGGGCAGTGGGAGCCGGAAGTCATCTCCCGTATGACAAATCGCCCACGGTACACGTTCGATCAGTGCAACCCTGTTGTAGACTCTATCGCCGGAGAGATTGAGCAGGCAGAGTTTGGTATTCGAGTCAGACCGGCAGGAGGCGAGGCGACAGAAGACGTGGCAGAGGTCATGAACGGCATGATCCGAAATATCCAGAATATCTCTAACGCTTCCAGTCTTGTGTTCAACCCCGCAGCCAGAAAGATGGTCGAGTCAGGATTTTCCGCATGGCGCGTAACGACCGAGTGGGCTGATACAGACTCATTCGAGCAAGACCTATTCATTCGTCCTATCTCAAACGCCATTGACCGCGTGTGGTTTGATACTGCCGCTGAGCGCCAGGATATGTCCGACGCGAGATGGGCTGTGGTTCTTCACCCACTGACCAAGGAGGAGTATGAAAAACGCTTCCCGGATGGGAGGATGGATTCTGTGGGGCAGAGAACCACCAGCGACGTTTACTACTACAAGCCTGATTTCATCATTGTCGGTGAGCTGATTTACAAAGAGCCCGTCACAAAAGAAATGGTGCTGATGAACGACGGCTCGGTTTACGAGGATAACGAGGATTTCCAGAAGGTTGTAGAGGAGCTAAAGCAGAAGGGCGTCACCGAGGAGCGGCGGTCTAAGCGCAAAAGCCATAAGGTCATGACACGCTACTTTGATGGACAGGATTGGCTCGATGAGGCCAAGGAAACCCCGTTTTCCTATATCCCGGTTATCCCGATATTTGCGAACTTCTCCATATCTGAAAACAAGATTATTTACCGTGGGGCAATTAGCAAGCTCAAAGATGCCCAGCGTGTCTACAATTATGCCCAATCAAGAGCGATTGAGGAGGGGGCATTGGCTCCCCGCGTCAAATACTGGATGACCAAAGAGCAGGCTACCGGGCATGAAAAGCAGCTCTCGACCATGAACACCAACGCCGACCCAGTTCAGTTTTATAATCATGTGGACGGCCAGCCAGCCCCAGGCCAGAAGGGTGGGGCACAAATTACCCCCGGCCTCCAGCAGACCGCACAGGACATGGCGCAAAACATCATCAATGGCTCCGGTATATTCGCGGCAAATCAGGGGGATGCTCCGAATCAGTCCGGTTATGCCATTGAGTTGCAGCAGAACAAAGGCGACAACAGCACAATCAAATACTTCAAGTCTGTTGAAATCGGCATCACACAGACGGCCAGAGTCTTAATAGACGCCATTCCGAAGATATACGACACCCGAAGAACTGTCCGTATTCTTGGGGAGGATGGACAGACCAGCATGGAAACCCTGAACGATCGGGTGCTAGACGAGCAGACTGGCGAACTTGTACAGCTCAATGACGTGAGAGCAGGGCGATATGATGTTGTTTGCGACGTTGGCCCGGCCTTCAAGAACCGTCAGCAAGAGACGCAGCGGGCCTTCCTAGAAATGGCTCAAATCTCGCCTGAAATTCTCCAGATGGGCGCGGATATCCTGCTCAATAATACTCAAGCCCCAGGCATGTCGGCTATGGCTGAGCGCATGAGAAAGCAGTTGTTCCAGAACGGTTTAATCCCTGACAGTCAGATGACCGACGAGGAGAAACAGAAGGCGCAGCAGATGATAGCGCAGGCCCAGGCCGAGCAGCAGCAGGGGCCGTCTGTAATGGACCAAGCAATCATCGCCCAGACGCAGGCGCAGACAGCCGATACACAATCCAAGGCAGAGGAGCGCCAGGCCAATATAATTCACGACCAGCAGAAATATCAGCTTGATGTGGCAAGGTTTGAGCAGAAAAGCCAGCAAGACCAGATGAAGATGATGCTTGAGCAACAGAAGCAGCAGGCCGATACCTTGCGATCCCTTGTTGAGTCCATGAAAGGTATCAGAGAGGCGATGGGTGCTGACGCCGTGGTTTCCCCGCAGGCTGCCGAGACATTCTCAGAGCAGGCAGAGATTGTGAACGACGCACAAGAGGGAATGTCCTAATATTGCAATATTTGAATTTTTGCATATACTTGAAGAAATGGGTACGCGACCCACTCGCGGCTATAGCCTATAAGGTGAACACATGACAGACGAGCTACAAGCGCCTGACGCGCAATCCGCCGAATCTGAAGTTATCGAGAATGAGGAAGTTTCATCCGAAGACTCAGAGGAGGGCGAAGCAGAATTAGCCCCTGCTACTGAATCGGAACAGGAGAAATCCGAGAAGGCTTTATCGAGCAATGCCGAAAAAGCGATCAACAAGAAGCATTTCCAGATGAAGGAAGCCGAGCGTAAAGCGGAGCGACTGGAGGCTGAGAAGCGCGAGCTTGAGGAGAAGCTAAAGGCGACCGAGGCAGAGCGTGCCGATGTCACCGTACCGGAGGTCAAAGATTACTATGACTACGATTCGGACGATGATTTTCGAGCTGCTATTCGTGCCCGAGATGAAGCGATTGCAAAACAAACCCGCCTGCAAGCTCAGAAAGAGTGGGAGCAGAAACAGGCTGAGGAGAAACAGAGAGAAACGGAGCAGGCCAAGCAGCGCCAGTATGAGGAGCTACTCTCCGAGTACACAGGCAATGCAAGGTCTCTGGGTGTTTCTGAGACAGAATTGAGCCAGGCCGAGCATGTGATCAACACGATCGGCATCGATCCCCAGATGGGCCAGCAGATAATGCGTGACCCAGAAGGGCCTTTGATCGCGAAGTATCTTGCAGCGAACCCAATGAAGCTGGAGGATCTGAACGGGAAAAGTGTGATCGAGGCGGCTTATATGCTGCGCGATGAAATCAAGCCAGCCGTTTCTAAATTGAAACCGCAGGCATCGCAAGCCCCCGATCCAGTCGAGGTCTTGTCAGGAAATGGGCCAACAACAAGCGAAAGCCCGCTCCTGAGAGGTGCCAAATTTGAATAGGTGCAAAAATGGCTAATAACTTTGCAAGTAACTTCACGCGTCAGGTGATGATGAAAGTCGCGGAGGCTTTCGAGTCTGAGCGTGTGATTTCAAAAAACGTGAACACGCAGCTTTTCCAGGGCGCGTTCGATCCCAACACCGGCGATAATGTCGATATTAAACGTCCGACTGACTATCAGTCATATCGCAGTTCGGCAGGTGATATTTCCGCCAACAAGCGCGACATCGTAACGGGCAAGGCCACCGCTACTGTTCAGGACTACATCACTGTAGGCGTGGACTTTAACGAAGCCGATGAGGCCCTGAAAATGGGGACAGATGCAGACCGGTTCTGGGATGACATCGCCCGGCGTATCGTCACAGACCTCGAAGTCGATTTCGCTAACTACATGATGATCAACAGTGGCCTGGCTTCTGGCGACCCTGATCAGCCTGTTAACACCTGGCAGGACGTAGCAAAAGCGGGCGCTCTGATGAACTCCATCGGCGTACCGATGAGCAAGCCGTGGTGCTATGCCCTGAATCCGTACTCGCAGGTTGCATTGTCTAACGAGCAGCGGTCTCTAGGGGTAAACCCTGAAGCCAGCACCGCTTTGAAGCGGGCAACCCTGACCGAAAACTTCGCCGGTTTTCAGGTAATGTCCGCAACTTCTCTGAGTAGCTATACAACCCAGACAGGCGCGGACCGTGTGGGTGCGCTGGCTTCAAACCCCGATGTAACCTACGTCACCGCCAAAGATTCAATGACACAAACCCTGTCAGTCAGCGGCTTCCAGGCCGATCTGGACATCAAGGCGGGCGAAGTCATTGAGATTACTGGTCGGTACTCCATCAACCAATCAACCAAGACCACCGCAGTCGATGAGACCGGGGCTTCAATTCCGTTCCGGGCTACTGTGACGGCTGATGTGACCCTGAGCGGTACTGGCACTGGCGACATCGTGGTCACTGGTCCGGCCGTGTACGAGGCTTCTGGTGGTCACAATACTGTTGATTCTGCTCCTGTGTCAGGTGATGTTGTGACCCTGCTGGGGTCTGCTTCGACCGTGTACAAGCCGAATATGTTCTGGCATCCCGATGCCTTTGCTATCGCCTCTGTGCCGATCAAGAAGCTGTACAGCACTGACACTATCTACACCAGTGCAGACGGCCTCCAGTTGCGTACCTCCAAATACGCCGATGGTGACGCCAACAGCCAGACGGTCCGTATTGACCTGCGGCCTGCTTATGCGGTACTTAATCCGTTCTTTGCAGGGCACGGCTACGGCAACGCTTAAACCTAACCGAGGGGGCCTGGTCCCCCTCACTCTTAGGAGTTCACATGAGATGGATTCGGCCAACGGGCTCTGAAATAGAGACCAACGATCTTCCCGAGACTGTCGAAGCCTGTGAGAAAATGGGCTGGAAACGGGCAGATAAACCGGAACGTAAAGACGAGGAGCCCGTTAAAAGGCGCGGCAGACCTCCCAAACACAAAGGCTAACAAATGGCTACCGCTGGCGATGTAATCAAGGATGCGCTACAAGAGATAACAGTGCTTGGCGCAGAGGCCCCAGTGGAAGCATCCGACGCGACCTACTCAGTCCGAACGCTCAATCGCATGATGGCGATGCTCGATGCGAAAGGGATTGATTTAGGGTTTACTGAGGTATCAAATTTCAATAGCGAATTAACGATCCCTGACGGCGCATTGGATAGCGTCGTGATCCTGCTGTCTAACCGGCTATGGCGCAATTACAGTGAAGGCAACCCGCCTCAGTCATTGATGATGGACGTCAGGGCCGCAATTTCACAACTCGCACAACTTGCAGTCACGATTGCGCAATCCGAATACCCTCCGACACTGCCTATTGGTTCAGGCAACCAAGAGAGCGGGTACAGGACAGATCTGTTTTACAATGATCTTGAGGATACAATCCTGGCAGAAACCAATGGCTCGATTAGCCTTGAGGATGGGACATGAGCAACCAGAGCAACGATCGCAAGATCAGCAATTTTCTTGCTAAAACGTCCCTGCCAAGCGGGTCGTATCTGTCTTTTGTCAGTGGCGGCACAAACTACAAGATCAGCCTGTCAGACTTTCTTGCGGCTTTAGGCGTTACTGGGTCTATTGAGCAGGACGGAGACCCTCTGGGTGTTCCCGTTCTCAATATCTCCGGCTCTGTAAATAATATCCGCAACCTTGAACCTGGAAGCGGCATAAAAGCCTCAGTCTCTCCGCAGAACGGCGTAACACTGGAGCATAATTTTACAGAAGACACGACCGGCATCGAGCTTATAGATGACTTATCGGCTGACTCTCCGCAATTTCGCTCATTGCAAGCCGGGTCTGGGATTAGTATTTCTGCCGCAGGCGGGATAATTCAAATAACGGCAACCGGAGCCGTTGCGTCAAGCTCAACAATTATTGTCAATAGCATATCAGATTTCCCTTCTGCATCCTCTGGAGTGATTACCCTTGCAGATGATACGGAATATCTAATCAGATCAAGTATCAGCACGTCCAACAGGTTTATTCTTGGTAATGGGACAACCGTGTCTGGCGGAGATTCAAACACTGTGACGCTTGAGTACACCGGAACAGGAAACATGTTCACAGCGTCAAACGCTAGCTGGGTTTTTGATAATATTGGTTTGAAGTGCTTATCAGGCACATTGTTCAGCTCATCCGGGACAGGTGCGGAAATACTGGAAATGCTGGGCTGCAAGATTAATGCTGATGACGCCGGGACAATTAGCGATTTTGCTGGGATGCAAATATCATCAAGTCAATGCAGCATGGCTACAGACGGGTTCAAGTTCGCAGGCAGTAACGGCGTTTTATTATTCCGAGATAGCAAGCCAACACTCAGCGGCGGAACAATGATTGACCTTGGAACAGCGACATTTGACGGGCTTTCCATAAAGTCAGTATTTGCCGATCTGGCCGCTGGAACAGCATTTATTGACGGTGCGGCAAGCTCTGCAAATATCAATTCCGACGGCATTGCTACTATGCTTGACTGCCACTTTACAGGGGCCGGATCACCGTTATCAACAATTACCATTGATGATGTTAGGTGGCAATTTGTCGCTAACGAGGAGATTCAGGACTCGCACGTGATCGGCCACGCATCGCTTGTCGGAAACGCAACAAACACGGCCATCAGCGCGGCAAACACGCCAACGCTAATTTCCGGCACATGGAATATCCAGCACTCAGCGCGGACAACCGTTACAACGGCAGGGCGAATTACCCTTGACGCCCCGAGAGACAGGGACCTTGTTATCACGTATGCGATAACCATACAGCCTGTCAGCGGAACGAACAAAAGCATTGCCGTCTATCTTGCTAAAAACGGGTCCGTTATATCAAATTCAGTTGCGGCGGCAACAATATCATCTGGCGCGCCGACAAGAATCTCTCAGGCTTGGCACAATACTGCCTCAGACGGGGATTATTACGAGCTATTTGTTGAGAATAAGACAGATGCTATTGATATTCTCGTTTCTTACGCATCAATAGTGATTAGCGACTAATGCCGGTTATAGATGTACCAATCGCGTCAGGGTTTTACGAGTCGGAGTCTTTGCCGATATCCGCTCAGCGGTGCGTTAATTTTTATCCGAATATACCCCAATCTCAATCCCTGTCTCCTGAAAACCTGTTTGGTGCGCCAGGAATAGAGCAGCTAACGACGACCGGGGATTTTGAGCATATAAACAGAGGCGCGCACGTTAAAAACGGCATACCATACTTTGTCAATGGCGGGAATCTATACAGTCTCGATAGAACGATTGATTCCGAGCTAAACGAAAGTTTTAGCACTACATCGCTTGGCGCTGTTAGCGGAACTGGGCGAGTCTCTATGGCCGATAATGGGCAGCAGCTTATAATCCTTGTCCCTGGTGGCAGCGGTTATATTTACGATGAAGACGCAGGAACCCCGTTTGCAGAGATTACAGACCCAGACTTTACGGCTAATGGCACCCCGCAGTACGTCGTGTACATAGACGGTTATTTTGCTGTTACAACAGACTCAAAAAAGTGGATTATATCCGCACTGAATGACGGGACAAGCTGGAGCGCGCTGGACTTTGGTACGGCAGAGGTTGATCCTGATTTGATTGTTGCTCCTGTTGTCCACAAAAACCGCCTGTATATCACCGGCTCCGAGACAACCGAGGGATTTGACAACAGGCCGTCAGGTGCAAGTTTCCCGTTCATCCGCTCTAGCGTGTTCATGAACAAGGGCTGCTCTGCTCCATTTTCCCTGGTTCTGGCGAGCGATACATTCATGATGATTGGTCGAGGCGTTAACGAGTCTCCTGCAATCTGGCAATTTACAGGGAATAACTATCAAAAGCTCTCCACGACAGCAATAGACAACAAATTAGCCGAGTTTACCGACTCAGAAATTGACGAGGCATTTGGGTTCGTTTACGGCGATAAGGGAGCTTATTTTGTCGGCTGGACAATATCTGATTTCACAATAATCTATGACTCTGTATCTCAGAAATGGCATGAGCGTGAATCAACCATTGACGAAAGACAGCGCCGGTGGCGTGTTAACTCTCTCGTTTCGGCTTATGGGAGAATACTTGTTGGCGACAACCATGACGGAAGAATAGGCCAGCTAACATCTGACGTTTACACTGAGTATGGCTCTGCAATTAGCTCATATATAACAACCCCGCCACTGTCGAGACAGGGAGAGTATATAAAAGTGAAGTCTGCCGAGGCGACTGTAGAATCTGGCGTCGGGAACTCAGCAGTGGCAGACCCGCAAATATCGCTAAGCGTCTCGCGTGACGGAAAAACTTTTGATTATGAGCGCCAAAGGTCAATGGGTGAAATAGGGAAATACAACCAAAGAGCCATTTGGTTCAATATTGGCAGGTTCCCTAGATTTGCTGTATTTAAGCTATCCATATCTGACCCTGTTAAAAAAGTCTTGATAGGATTTAGATTAAGGGCAACGCAATGATCCCATCACCAAAGACAGTATCCCAGAATGCAAGCGAGACAGACGAGTTTCGCCGGTGGATTGACATCATAACCGACTTGCAGCCGCTTATAGGTTCTGGCTCGCCAGAGGGGATATTTGATGCTGCCCCAGGTAGATTGTTTGTTGACCAATCCGCAGCGAGCGGTTCCGTCTTATACGTTAAGCGAGACGCCGAGATTTCAGGCGACAGGACGAAGGGATGGATATTAGTATAGTCCCGACGGATGACATGCTGACAGTAAAGGCGGTTGTCGCCATGCCGGATATATGGGAGGAGATTGTCGATGGCGATATTGCGCCGGAACAATTCACCCCGTTTAACGATGACGTCAGCCAATGGCTGTTGGTCTACGCCGGGAAAGACCTGGCAGGAGTAATATTGATGCAGCGTGAAAACACAGTCACATTGCGCCACCACCCCTATTTGTTGAGGCCTTACAGGCACATAGCGAGGGAGATGATGGCGATATTCTACAAGATTGTGCTATCCTTTGAGGAGATTAATAAGCTGATTGCCACCATTCCAGACTACAATCGTAAGCTGTACAACTTTACGAAAAAGGTAGGCTTCAAGAGCGAAGGGTTCTCCCCGGAATCTGTTATCAAAGACGGGGAACTTTATGGCTCTCGGTATATCGGGATCACCCGTGCGCAGATCGAAGAATGGCTGGAGGCTAGACAATGAGCTTTGCAACAGAAACGCTAGGCAGCATAGTTGATCCTGTCTCAAATTTTATCGGTGATATAACCGGGGTTAACCAGCAAACACAAGCTGCTCAGCAGGCATCACAAGCCCAGCAGCAGGCCGCGCAACAGGCCATAGAAGAATATCGTCGCCAGTTCGATATTGGGCAAGAGAACCTCCAGCCTTTCCGTGAAGCGGAAATCGCGGCTTTGCCTGGGATGCAGGAGGCCCAACGGAACCAGCTTGAGGCCCAGAGGCTAAGACTTGGCACGCTTCCTGGCCAGCTTAGCGCACAGGAAGAAGCTACAAGAAACCAGCTTGAGGCGCAGGGAATCCGTCTTGGCGACCTTCAAAACCAGATTGATATTCGCGGCCAGTCCCAGCAGATGGGGCTTGAGACGCAGCGCGCAGGCGTTCGGTCTCTCGAAGAACAGCAGGCCTTAACGGGTCTTCTGGGGCCGCAGGCTCAGCAGGAGGCGATCGACCGCATATCAAGCGGGCCCGGGGTGGATTTCCAGCGCCAGCGGGCCGAACAAGCCCTTCTTAGGAATGCTTCTGCGACAGGCGGGCTTGGTGGGGCAAGAGTCCAGGAAGCCCTACAGCAGCAGGCTTTAGGCTTCGCTCAACAGGACCTCTCAGACCAGATACAGCGACTCAGGGGTATCGGTGGCGGATCTGTTAATGCGGCAACTGGCAGCATTGGCGGTGTTAACGCCGGAGGCGGGCCAATTGGCGGCGTTCCCGGAATGGGGATGGGAGCAACCTCCAGCACGGTTAATCTTGGGCAGAATTTGGCCCAGGGGATAGGAGGCCAGTACGGCAATATAGGTCAGGCCCGCGCCGGAGGGCTTATGGCGCAAGGAGCTCAGCGGTCACGGATATTTAACACAGCACTGGACATCGGCGGCCTTGTTGCCGGGTTCATGTAGGAGATCTCATGGCTATTCTCAATTACAGTCAGTTCTTCGAGCGGCCCGATGTTGCCGGGTTTGGACGCGGCTTTTCGCAGGGAGCGAACATCCGAAATTTGATGGAGCAAAAGCGCCAGCAGGACGCGCTGGGTCAGATTCGGGGATTGATGGGACAGGAGTCCGCACAGCAGCAACAGCTTGCCCAGCAGTCTCTAGGGCTTGGAGAAGACCCGGCAATTCAGCAGGCCGGCATGACGCAAGAAGAAATGGCTCGCCGTGCGCGTGAAATCGATCCGTTCGTTGCTGAGCAGGCGCTTGCCAAAATGGGCATGGACGAACCTTCCAAGCGCGCCGAGGCTTCGCGTTTTGCTGCCCGCATCCAAACCCTCCCAAGAGAACAGCAGAACCGGGCAATCGAGGAGCGCGCCGCAACCCTGAAGGCACAGGGGCGCGATCCACGCGACACAATGGAACTGCTGGATATGTCAGACGCTGATCGACAGAGGGCTCTTGTTGGGGTTCAGATGTTAGACCTCTCGACCCAGCAGCGGCTAAACCTACGTTCACAGGCTGGGCGCGACAAAATAAAGTCAGCCTCGCAGCGAGAATTTGAGTCGCTTATTTCAGGCATGAGCCAAGAAGATCAAGAAGAAGCAAGGCGAATTAAAGCTGGGCTTGATCCGAGGGCGACTGGCTCTGCGGCTCAAACGATCGCAAGAGAAGGAACAACTGAAGATGTTGCAAAATCAGAGGCAACAATCAGAGAGCGTAAGAAATTTGCTGAAATGACGGGCGCAAATCGAGCCAAAGTGATTGATGAAGGGTTTAAGCGGGTTGCAGAGCTTCAGCAGGGGATCGGGAATATTGACAAGGCCATTGGGGCTTTAGACGACGGCGCGCAAAGCGGGCCACTTATCAACAGGTTCACACCTACTATTCGGGCGCAGACAAAACGACTTGAGCAGGTCAGAAACCTTATGGCTTTGGACGTTTTAAATAGCGCAACATTTGGTGCGCTGTCAGAGAAAGAACTTAGGATTGTTCAGCAGACTGCGATGCCAGACATTCCGCCCCCTGAGCTTAGAAAGTGGCTAGAAACTCGCCGTGAAGGCATGCGGAAGCTTCAAAAATCAATCAAGGAGCAGGTTGATTTTATCGACCAAGGCGGAACGCAGGCCGGTTATCTTAGGATGAAGGACCGCCAAGCATCTCAGGACGCCGGCCAGCAAGAAGAGCAAACTGGCAATAGAGAAACTTACGAGCAACGCAGACAAAGGCTGTTAGGGCAATGAGTCAGATTGACGAACTTAAGCAGCTTGCCAGGGAGGCCGACCAGCGCGGAGACCGCGAAACGGCCTCTGCGGCTATGGACAGGATTGAGCAACTGATGGCGCAGAAACAGCCAGAGCGGCAGTCGGTGCAGCAAGTGGCAGCGCCTGCGCAGGATGCCGCCGAACAAAACTCGATCATAGGGTCGCTAGAAGCCTTGGGGTCGGTGGCCTCCGGCATCGTCGCGGAACCAGTAGCCGGACTCGCTGGCCTTGCCGAAACAGCCGTCAGCGGACCGGAAGCCGGAGAGGAAAGGATTCAGCAAGTTAGAGAGGCTATGACCTATGAGCCGCGCACCGAGACAGGACAGGAGCGTCTGAGGGGAGTAGGAGAGACCTTGGCCCCTATAGGAGAGGCGATTGACGCGCCGATGAGTGCGGCAGGCGAGTTTATTCTTGAAAAAACGGGCTCCCCGGCTCTTGCTACAGCGACCTATTCAGCCCCTTACGCTGCGATGGAAGTGTTTGGCCTTAAAGGGCTTAACAAGCTCAGAAAAGGGACGCGCCTGATAGATGACGCAGGAGCACCAACAAAAGCACTGAGGAAACAGCTCAACAAGCAAGGGCTTGTCTACGAGAACTTGACCCCGGAGTCAAAATCCATGATTCCGCAGGTTGCGAATAAAAACATTCTGCCAAGCTTAACGGGTGACGCTCCAAGAATGGGCGCGAAAGGTGCCGCAGAGCGAGCATTAAAGCAGCAATTAAGATCAGGCTCGCGTGATGACGCCCTCGCAGGTCTCAGGTTGGCGGGGGACGAAGTAAAGGGCGATGCTCTTGGAGCAAGAGCCATGACGCAAGGGTTTTTGCCTGGCGATGTTCAGATGGTTAAAACGGCCAATAAGGCTACCAAGAAGAACATGGGTGAAATGCTCAACATTATGGAGCGCGTAAAGAAAAACAGCAGCCTTGCCGACAAGATACGGCCTACAGACGTTGCCGGTAAATCCGTAATGCGCAGGTTGCGCTATATAAGAGATAAGGCGACTGACGCTCGTAACGAGCTAAACAATATTGCAAAAACAAAATTGAAAGGCAAGGAAATTGACCGGCAGGGCGTTCTTAGAAAGCTCGATGATTCATTAGAAAATCTTGGCGTTAAGCAAGAAATCAGTGATGCTGGCGTGCCAGTGTTAGATTTTAAGGGGTCTATAATTTCAAAGAATAAGCGGTCGCAAAAGGCGATAAAGGACGCCATTGATCTGCTCTCAGAGTCAGAGACGCCTGACGCTTACCGCGCCCACATCGTAAAACGCCAATTAGATGACCTTATCGACTTTAATAAGCGCCTTGATGGAGGGCTGTCTGACGAGGGGCGCAGGGTCTTAATGGGGCTGCGAAAAGAGCTCAACAACTCAATACGAGCTGTAGATAGCGACTACGCAAGAGTCAATGATGTTCTAAGTCAATCGCTAGGCGTAATGGAGGATATGCAGGATGTGGTAGGGAAGAAATATGATTTATTCGATCCGAGCGCATCAAGTGTTTTGGGAACGAAACTGCGACGCATATTGAGTAACGCAGATAGCAGAATCCAAATACGCGACTCTGTTGTCAGAGCGGATGAAGTTGCAAAAAGTCTTGGCGGAAAGTTTGACGATAGCGTGTCTGATCTTATGGGGTTTGCTAATGCGCTTGATGATCGATTTGGGACGACCGCTGGGAGTAGCTTTGCAGGGCAGATCAAGCAATCCCTTAAACAAGGAGCCAGAGAAGGCGCAACGCGCGGCGGTCTTGTAGATCGTGGCTTTGAGCTTGGCGGCGAGGCTGTCAAGAAGGCCAGAGGGATTGACGATTTTGGCGCATTTGAATCAATGCGCGATTTACTGAATAGGAGCCAATAAATGCCGCGCATAATCGATGCATTCACGCAGTTTTTTGATGGTAATGGCGATCCGCTGATCGATGGTCATTTGAAATTCAATGAGTCCGGTACTAATAACACGGACAAAACGACCTACGCCGACAT
>Ga0207752_1000583_pt1 | contig 17130 bp, 13 predicted proteins | sample Pon2CUnioCityCA_6_FD_187272 | JGI IMG/M metagenome (GOLD analysis project Ga0207752, IMG submission 187272) | Marine sediment microbial community from Union City, CA, USA - Pond 2C Sediment 2 (SPAdes) | ecosystem: Environmental > Aquatic > Marine > Intertidal zone > Salt pond sediment ...
AGGCGGTGCGGGTCGCTTTTACGACCCGCACCGCGTAGCGGACGCCGTCGCTCAGTTGCCGCCTGGCAGGCTGTACTCGATGTGCAGCAACGGCGCCGTCTCCAGCCCGGCCGCGCGCGACCTGGCCACGCGCTGGCCGCTGCCGTCGATGATCAGCACCAGCGGATTGCCGCTGCGCCAGCCGTCCCGATCGACGATTTCCTGAACCACCGCCGACAGATCCACCGTGCGCTGTGCCGCGCCGGCATCATCGATGCGCCGCCAGGCCGGCGGCGTCCAGTTGGCCTGCGCCGCGGTCAGCGGCCGACCACTGATCAGGCGGATGCCGGCGGTGAAATCGCCCGCCGCGTCGCTGGCCTCGCCGGAGATGCGCAGGTCGACAAAGCCGTCGTCCGCCTCATCGGCGGTGAACTGCACCCAGGCCTCGCTGATCCGCGCTGCCCGCGGGATGGCGATGTCCGCAAAGCGCAGAGCGATGATCTGCCCGCGCCCGTGGTCGACCGCCATTTCGAGGTCGTCGCTGTCGGTGATCACGTAGCCGTTGGCGGTGCGCTCCTCGGCGTCGTCGCTGTCTTTTTGCACGCGCCGCTCGATCACCGCGCCACCGCCGGGATTGACACCCAGCACACTGAACTCGGCCCTGGCCACGGCGCTCGGCCGCAGGCCGTCGGCGTAGCAGCGGGCGTACAGCGTGGCGCTCTCGCTCAGCTCGAAGCTGCCCGCGTAGCGCGGTGAGTGGACATCCGGCAGCTCGCCGTCGGTGGTGTAGCGAATGCTCGACTGCGGCGTGGCACAGCTCATTGCCACCGTCACGCTGGCGGCGAAGGCCCCACCCTGCGGAGAGATCTGCGGCGTCGCCGCCATCGGCTCGGCGGAGTCGCTGTAGCGGATCAGCAGGCGCGGCGCATTGCGGTGGCTGCCGTCGAAGGAATCGGCCACGCGCCGTCCCTCGCCGTCGACCAGAAACACCATGGCGTTGCCCGCCACCCAGCCGGGCTGATCGATCAGCTCCTGGACGATGGCGGAGAGATCCACCGTGCGCTGCGCCTCGCCACTGTCGCCGATGCGCCGCCAGGCCTGTGGCTCCCAGATCACCCGCGCCGCGGTGCGCGCGCGATCGCTGAGATCGTTGCGCGCCCGGGTGAAGGCGCCCGGGTTGACCGCCGCCTGGCCGGCAATGGCCAGTTCGGTGGTGCTGCTGTGGGTCTCGTCGGCGGTGAATTGCAGGCTGGCGGCGGTGATCACCGCCCCCGGCGGCACGCTGACACCCTGGAAGCGGATGCCCACCAGACGCGATTTGCCCAGATCTTCGACCAGATCGAGATCGCTGCTGCCGAGCATGACGCTGCCTTCGACTTCCTCCGCGTCGTCGTCACCGGCGATCACCGCCACCTCGACATCCACCGCGCCGGCATCGATGCGCGTCGGGTCCAGCGGGAAGTCGTCGTCGACGTCGTCGATGCCGTCGTTGTCATCATCGCTGTCGCGGTTGTTGCCGATGCCGTCGCCATCGGTATCCACGCTCTCTGTCGGGTCCAGCGGGAAGGCGTCTTCGCCGTCCGGCGTGCCGTCGTTGTCGTCGTCCGGATCGCAGCTGTCGCGCAGGCCGTCGGCGTCATTGTCCGGCTCGCCCGGGCCACACTGGTCGCTGTACTCGATGTGCAGCGCCGGGATGTCGCCGGGACTGCCGCGCCAGTGCGCGTCGTCAAAGGAGCGCGCGACGCGCCGGCCGACGCCCTCGATGACGAAGGCCATGGCGTTGCCGCTGGCCCAGCCGGGGCGGTCGACCAGCGCCTGCACGATCTCCGCGAGATCGCTGCTGCGCTGCGCCTCGCCACGGTCGCCGACGCGCTCCCAGGCGTCCGGCACCCAGCTGCTCTGCGCTTTGGTCAGCGGGCGGTCGGCGATGTCGTTGAACGCCCAGCTGAAGCTCGGCGGGTTGTCCGCCGCCTGGCCGCGGATGCTGAACAGGCTGGGCGTGCCGTCCACTTCGTCGACGCTGAACTGGATCCAGGCGCGCTGGATCGCGGCACCCTGCGGCAGCTCGACACCGGCGAAGCGCAGGCCGACGATCTGATCGATGCCGTCGTTGTCGGCCAGCTCCAGATCGCGGCTGTTGGTAGTGGCGCTGCGGCCGTCGAGATACTCCTCGCTGTCGTCATTGCTGGCCTGTACCGGATAGACGCCACTGCGCGCGCCGGCCGGCGCTTCGACCACTGTGTAGTGGCGCACCACTTGCGCGCTGTTGCCGGCGTTGTCGGTCGCGGAGACGGTGAAGGTCTTCGCGCCCGGGCTGGCGGTATCGATCGCCGCACCACTGTCCGCGCTGCCGTTGCTGCTGGCGATGCCGGACTGCGCGTCGCTGGCGCTCCAGCCGGCAGTGACCACGCTGTCGAGCACCAGCTCGGCGCCATCGGCCGGACTGGTGATGGCGATCACCGGCGCGCTCGCATCGCGCTTGATGGTCACGCTCTCGCTGGCGGTGCCGCCCTCGGAGGTGGCTTCACAGGTGAAGGTTACGCTGGCGGTGTCTTCGGTGACGCTCGCGCTCTCACAACCATTGCTGGCGCTGACCGCAGACTCGGCATCGACCACGCTCCAGCTGACGCTGACATCGCTGGTGTACCAGCCGTTGTCGCCCAGCGTGCCGCTGACGCTCGGGGTGATGAGCGGGGCGCTGCTGTCGCCACTGGTGGCTTCCGTGGCCGTGATATTCAATGACACAGCGACACTGTCATGCCCGTCGCTGACTTCCAGCGTGACTGTGTAATTACCTGCCGCAAAACTATGGCTGGGGTTTTCGGCGCTGCTTGTGCCGCCGTCACCAAAGTCCCAAGCGTAGCTTAGGGCATCGCCGTCGGCATCGCTGGCATTAGCAGTAAAGTTAACAGCCAAGGGCGCTGGGCCGCTATTGGGGCTGGCTGTTGGGTTAAGGGTAGGTGGCGTATTGCTAGGTGCCGTTACGGTGATTTGTACGCTGTCACTATCTTGCTGACCGGCGTCGTCGGTAACAGTAAGTGTGGCGGTGTAGGTGCCCGGGTTATTGTAGGTGTGGTTAAAGCTACTACCCGAACCTGTGGGGCTTAAGTCGCCCGCATCCCAGCTGTAGCTTAAGCTGCGCCCTTCGGGGTCGGTGGAGCTGCTGCCATCAAAGCTGATGCTAAGCGGTGCGGTACCTGAGGTGCTCACTACGCTTACGGTTGCAGTCGGTGGCAGGTTGTCCGCTGCGGTGACCGAAGTTGTTGCGGGGGCGCTTAGGGCTGTGCCATCGCTAACAATCAAGGAGAGTACGTAAACACCGGGCAAGTCCGCCACAAAGCTAGGGCTAGCTGTATTGGCGCCGCTTAGGCTAGCTGTGCTGCCTGTGGGGACGCTGTCAAAGGTCCAGGCCCAGCTGGTGATGGCGTCGCCATCGGCGTCGGTGGCACTGCCGCTCAGGTTGACTGCATCGCCTTTGATAACAGCTTGGTCGAGGCCTGCGTCAGCAACGGGGGGAGTGTTGCTGATGACGGTGACGCGGTGGATTTGGGAGAAGCCGTTGTTGTCTGGTGTAGTAAAGGCGACGATGTTGCCTTCGGCGTCGTGTACTTTGGTGTTAAAGCCTACGGGAGCCACAGTATAGATAACAGGCCCAGCTTCAGACTCCCCAAGGGCTGCCATCATTAGCTTGAGGCTACTGTCGGTTGTATCAAACTCTGTCCAGAAAATATTTTCCCCGGCGATTTTTAAGGAATCACGAGATTTTGTGCCGCCATTTGTGACGGAATCGTTTGTGATGATGGTGGTTTGGCTAGTTGTCAAGTCATGTATAGCTACTTCACTGTTAGAGAGGAAGGCTACAAGATTGCCATCAATATCAGGGAAGGCCTCTGACGCGGATGTGTTGGCGACAGGAAACGGGGCGGAACCAGGAGTGGCGGCGTATACATTGGCTGAGCTACCAATTGCGGACTCCTGCCAAACAACCGTACCGTTGCTAACTGCTACACTAGAAATGGGGAAGGAAGAAACAGCGGATAGTATGTCTTGGCTTCCAGTTACCGTATCCCCATACTGGACAAACCAACTGCCGCTAAATTGCTCGACCCATGCAACATAGTCCCCATCAGTGGCAGGCTCATTCTGCGCTTGGGGAGTGTTTGAAAAGGCATTATCAGTGCCACTACTTAGATATCTATATCGAACGTTATCTGTGCCGTTTTCATCACTAACATAGGTGAGAATATCTCCACTAACGTCAGGCTGGTGTTGATTGCCCGGTCCAGTAACGGCAATTGTTGCATCATGAGGAATAGAGGAAATCAGCAGATCTGTATCAGCTCCCCCACCAATATCCACGGTGAAATAAATTCCATCGGCCCCAACCGTTGGTTCTATGCTGTGTTGATTCGAAAACGTCAGCTGCTCAACAACAAAACTAGTCTGCGCCTGAGCAGGCAATCCAAACATAAGTGCTGCTGCTACTACTCCAAGAGTCTGAGTCGGCCTCATGTGATTTCTCCATTCTATCGGTTATTGAAATAATCGCGCTTAGTGTTCCACCGTTGTTTCAATTTGTCCCGTTTATTGACAGCGTCAAAAATTCCGTGGGTAAGCCGTTGGTTTAATATTTGATCCTGAAACAGCCACCGAACCATATCGCGAACTACGGCTTTGTCGTGGCCTCAGCAAGGGATGAATTCTTCCGCTCCTTCCGCCACCTGTCGCAACGCCATGCAGATCAGCTCGCGCGCCTCGGCGGAGGAGGCGAAGAACGGCATCGCCGGCCACAGAGTGTCGCCACCCCGCAACGACATTACCAGCCGGCCATGCGCAGTTCGAGTGAACGCACAACTCTTCGCGCAAAAGCGTGACGCCCGCCGCCGAATTCCACCCGGAAAGTCAATAAATCGGCCCCGGCGGCGCCTTGCCACCGTGACTCATACCGCGCCATTTTCCTGACTTTTTAATCAGTTACCGCGCCGCGGCAACTCCCGCCCGGCGCGCTATAATGGCCCACCCGAAAGCGCCCCCGCAGCAGGCCCGCAGCACCGCACGGAGCGCTCGCCCAAGACGCCAACCCGCAGCTGGAACACGCCCATGACCACCATCCGCCAAGACCATCTGATCGAATCCGTCGCCGACGCTTTGCAGTTCATCTCCTACTACCACCCGGTCGATTTCATCCAGGCCGTGGCCGACGCCTACGAGCGCGAAGAATCCGCCGCCGCCAAAGACGCGATGGCGCAAATTCTGATCAACTCGCGCATGTGCGCCGAGGGTCACCGGCCGATCTGCCAGGACACCGGCATCGTCTCAGTGTTCGTCACCATCGGCATGGACGTGCAGTGGGAGGGCGATCTGTCGATCGAGGAAATGATCAACGAGGGTGTGCGCCGCGCCTACAACCACCCGGACAACAAGCTGCGCGCCTCGGTACTGGCAGACCCGGACGGCGCGCGCAAGAATACCGGCGACAACACGCCGGCGATGATCACCTTCAAAGTCGTGCCGGGCGATACCGTCGATGTGCACGTCGCCGCCAAGGGCGGCGGCTCGGAAGCCAAGAGCAAATTCGCCATGCTCAACCCGTCGGATTCGGTGGTCGATTGGGTGCTGAAGATGATCCCGCAGATGGGCGCTGGCTGGTGCCCGCCGGGGATGCTCGGCATCGGCATCGGCGGCACCGCCGACAAGGCCATGCAGATGGCCAAGGAAGCGCTGCTCGATCCGATCGACATTCAGGATTTGCAGGCCCGTGGCGCCGGCAACCGCGCCGAACAGCTGCGCCTGGAACTGTTCGAAAAAATCAACGATCTGGGCATCGGCGCCCAGGGCCTCGGCGGCCTGACCACGGTGCTCGATGTGAAGGTCAAAGACTGCCCGACCCACGCCGCCAACAAGCCGGTGGCGATCATCCCCAACTGCGCCGCCACCCGCCACGCGCACTTCGTGCTCGATGGCTCCGGCCCCAGCCTGCAAACCCCGCCGAGCCTCGACGACTGGCCACAGATCGCCCGCGAGGGCGGCGGTCAGTCGCGCCGCGTCGATCTCGACACGGTGACCGCGGAGGACGTCGCCAGCTGGCAGCCGGGCGAAACCCTGCTGCTCAACGGCAAGCTGCTGACCGGCCGCGACGCCGCGCACAAGCGCCTCACCGATATGCTCGCCGCCGGCGAAGAGCTGCCGGTCGATTTCACCAACCGCTTCATCTACTACGTCGGCCCGGTCGATCCGGTCGGCGACGAAGTGGTCGGCCCGGCCGGCCCGACCACCGCTACGCGGATGGACAAATTCACCCGCAGCATGCTGGAGCAGACCGGCCTGATCGGCATGGTCGGCAAGGCCGAACGCGGCCCGGCGGCGATCGAAGCCATCCGCGACAACAAGGCGGTCTATCTGATGGCCGTGGGCGGCTCGGCGTATCTGGTCTCCAAAGCCATCAAGGCGGCGAAAGTACTCGCCTTCGAGGATCTGGGCATGGAGGCGATCTACGAATTCACCGTCGAGGACATGCCGGTGACCGTCGCCGTGGACAGCAAAGGCGAAGCCGTGCACCAGACCGGCCCGGCCCAGTGGCAGCAGATCATCCTGCGCCGCAAGAGCGCCTGATCCGCACCCTGGAGTACTCCCGGCCCCGCAGTGGAGCGGGAGGCTGGCCGCAAACCGGCCGGCCTCCCGGCAGTTGGCAGTGAACAGCGATCTGCCAAAAGTTTGACCTGCTTCACATTTTGGCGAGAATGGCTTGACCGATATTTCGCAACACTGCTTCGGGGGGTGAAATGTCTCAGCTACTGACCGGCCGGCGCCCAGCGCCCGCACAAGCGGGCATCGCCCTACCCGTGGCGCTGCCCTGGCTGCTGGCAGCTATCGCCGCCGTCATCGCCGCCATCCTCTGGTGGCAGCACCAACGCGCCAGCGACACCTGGGCGGCGGAGCGCGAGCGGCTCAGCGAACGCCGTGAGGCCAGCGCCGCGGCACTCGATGAGGCGCGCGCCGAAGCGGCGCAACTACGCGGCCGCCTCGACGATCTGAGCGATGTGCAGACCAGGCTCGACGAGCTGCGCGACAACCTGCAGCGCCAGCGCGTCGCCGCCGCCGAATTGCGCAGTCACGTCGATGACATCGACGCCGTGCCCGAACGCCTCGAAGCCGCACAACTGCGCATCACCGAACTGGAATCCGCCGCCGCCGCCGAGCAGGCCGCCCGCATCGCCCGCGAGAGCGCCGACCAGCAGCGGCTGTGGCGCCTGCAGAGGCGGCTCGACACTCTGCAGCGCGGCCATCTGCGCGCCCGCGACGGGCAGCTCGAAGCGGCGCTGGCGCTGCATCGCGGCGAACAGCGCATCGCCGAGGTCGATTCGCGCATTACAGAGGCCCAGGCGCGCGTCGCCGCGGCCGAACAGCGCGCCACCGATGCACAGGCGCGCGCCAGCGCCGCGGAGCAGCGCCACAGCGAGCTGCAAGAGCACACCGACACGCTGTTCGCCGAGAACCGGCGCCTCAGCGAAGAGGGCGACCAACTGGCGCGCCAACTCGACGAGATACTGGCCGAGCGCGATTCGGCGCGACAACAGATCGAAGAGCTGCAGCAGCACCTCAGCGAAATGTCCACCGAACTGGCCGAAACCCGCCGCGTGCAGCGCGCCTACAGCGCCGAGCTGGACGACACCCGCAGCCGCCTGCAGCAGGCCAGCGAAACCGCCGGCCAGCTCGACGCCCGACTGGCCGAGCTGGCGAGCCAGCGCGAGACCGACCGGGCGCGCTTCAACGCCCTGCGCGAACGGCTGGAGGATCAGCTCGGCGAGCGCGGCGTGACCATCGAAACGCTGCGCAACCGGCTGACCGTGATCACGCTGCAGAATGACGTGCTGTTCCCCAGCGGCTCGGCGGAGCTGACCAGCACCGCGCGGCGCGCGCTGGACGAGATCGCCGGCGCGCTGCGCGAATACCCGCAGCGGCTGATCGCCGTCGAAGGGCACACCGACTCGGTGCCGCTGCGCCCCGGTCGCGCCTACCCCACCAACTGGGAGCTGTCCGCGGCGCGCGCCGCCTCCGCGGTGCGCTTTCTCGCCGGCCACGACGGTATCGCCCCGCAGCGCCTGCAGGTGGTCGGCCACGGCAAGTACCGCCCGGTCAGCGACAACGACAGCGCCGCGGGCCGCAAGCGCAACCGGCGCATCGAGATCCGCCTGCTGCCCGAGGAGGGCTGGCTGGCCAAGCACGCCGACGAAGTGCAGCAAGCGAACGCACAGTAGCCGCCAGCGGCAGTGGCCGACAGCGTGGCCGCAGGCCGCGCGACGGACTCAGCCGGCGAACAGCCCGGGCAGGCGGTCGAGACGCTCGACCACGGCGTCCGGCTGGCTGTGGCGGATATCCTCGCCGTGGTTGTAGCCGTAGGGCACGCAAACCACCGGCAGCCCGGCGCGCCGCGCGGCCAGCACATCGTGCGCCGAATCCCCCACCATCAGCGCCTGCGCTGCCTGATCGGCGGCCACGCCGAGCTGCGCCAGGGCGTGCAGCAGCGGCGCCGGATCCGGTTTCTTCTGCGCCAGCGTGTCGCCGCCGACCACCGCGGCGAAGCGCGGCGCCACGCCCAGCTGGTCCAGCACCCGGGTGGTGAATGCCATCGCCTTGTTGGTCACCACGGCGTGCGGCACGCCGCGCGCGGCCAGCCAGTCCAGCGCCTCGACGACGCCGGGATACAGGCGGCTGTGGACGCAGGGATGCTCGGCGTAGTGGGCCCAGAACAGCGGCAGCGCGCGCGCCAGCAGTGCCGCGTCCGGCTGGCCGTGCAGATCGTTGCACAGCGCGCGTTCGACCAGCTTTTCGACGCCGTTGCCGACCCACTCGCGAACCGCCGCCTCGCCGCGCTCGGGCAGAGCCAGCCGGCGCTGCATGTGATCGACGCTGGCGGCCAGATCCGGCGCGCTGTCGACCAGTGTGCCGTCGAGGTCGAAGATCACCGCGCGCGGCAGGGGGAAACTCATTGGCCGGCTCCGGCGGCTTGGCCGGCGAGCTGTTCGCGCAGGGCGGCGATGACGCTGTCGTAGCGGTTCGGGTCGGTCTCGCGAGCGGCACCGAACACCGCCGAACCGGCGACGAAGGTATCCGCGCCGGCGGCGGCGATCTCGCCGATATTGTCCACCTTCACCCCGCCGTCGACTTCGAGGCGGATCTCGCGGCCCGATTGCTCGATGCGCCGGCGCACCGTGCGCAGCTTGTCCAGCGTCGCCGGGATGAAGCTCTGCCCGCCGAAGCCGGGATTGACCGACATCAGCAGGATCATGTCGAGCTTGTCGATCACGTGGTCGAGGTAGCCGAGCGGCGTCGCCGGATTGAACACCAGCCCGGCCTTGCAGCCGCTGTCGCGGATCAGCTGCAGCGAGCGGTCGATGTGCTCGCTGGCCTCGGGGTGGAAGGTGATGTAGCTGGCGCCGGCGGCGGCGAAGTCGGGGATGATGCGGTCCACCGGCTTGACCATCAGGTGCACGTCGATGGGCGCGCTGACGCCGTGCTTGCGCAACGCTTCGCAAACCAGCGGGCCGATGGTCAGATTGGGCACGTAGTGGTTGTCCATCACGTCGAAGTGGACGATATCGGCGCCGGCGGCGAGCACGTCGTCAACCTCGGCGCCGAGGCGCGCGAAATCCGCGGAGAGGATGGAGGGAGCGATCTGGAAGTCGGCCATGGGCGATTGCCTCGCGTTGGGTTGATCGATGGCCGTGTGGAGCCTTTTATGCGCAGACTAGCCCGGCACCCGGCGGAAAACAGCCTGCCATAAGTAGTGGTGGAGTCATCGGGCGCGGGCGGCGCGAGCCGGGAGCAGGCGGCAGCGGACAAAAAAAGAGCCGGCACTGAGGCCGGCTCTGGTAGCGGCTCTAGCAGCAGCTCTGGCAGCAGCTCTGGCAGCAGCTGCTGCCGATGCCTGCTGCGCGCTGCTTACTGGGCGGCGAGGTAGGCCGAGATGTTGGCGATGTCGTCGTCGGACAGGCCGGCGGCCATCGGCGACATCATCGGGTTTTCGCGCTCGCCGGAGCGGAACTTCATCAGCTCGCCGCTGAGGAAGGCCGCATCCTGGCCGTTGAGCGCCGGGTAGGTCGGGATCTGGCTCTTGCCGGCCGGGCCGTGGCAGCCCACGCAACCCTTGCCGTTGTAGGCGGCTTCACCGGCCGCGGCATCACCGGCCACGGCGGCGCCCTGGCTGGCGATCAGAGCGGCAGCAGCCGCAAGCATGGCAATCTTTTTCATCTAATTGTCTCCAATGAGTCTCTGTACTGAGATTCCGTTAATGGTCCGGTCGGCGCACGTCACCGACAAAATTTCCGGTTGGCAGTATACACTCGCCCCGCACTGCGCACCCATACTCCCGGGCGAGGGAGGTACCCACGATGCGGTACGCGCCGCGGGACAGCGCTCGATCAGAAGTAATACACGACGCCAGCGGCGATCACCGGGTAGTAATCAAAGTCATCGAGTTCGCGCTCGATGTTCTCCTCCTCGGCATCCAGATCAGCCTGGTCGATGCGCTGCGTACCGCCGCGCTGCGACAACTCCACCGAGGGCGATCCCTGAAACAGCACGCCCAGATCCAGAGAGGCGCCGAAGCCGCGCTTTCCGTCCGCCGGCCGCAGCCAGTCCCAACCGATGCCCAGATAGGGCGCACTGCTGTCGAAATCCAGCTCGCTGCGCAGCTCACCGGCCTGTGACAGGTCGTAATCGTTACCACCGATGTTCACCACGCCGCGGGTCGGCGCGCTGCCGGCAATCGAGTTGCCATTGCTCACCAGACCACCGGAGACGCGAAAAGTGCCCGCCGCAGGTCGCCAATCGAGCAGCGCAAATTTGGTATCCAGATCCAGTTCAAAGTCGTAGCGGATGCCATCGGCTTCCACCTCGTCGCTGCGACTCCAGCGATTCAGGCCGAGCCGCGCGGCAAAGCGATCATCGAATTGATAGCTGAGCGCCACGCCCGGCCCCAGCGTGCCAATGTTGACGCTCAGGGCGATATCATCAGCGGCCGCCTGCACCCCGCCAGCGGCGGCAGACAACAACAGGCCGGCAACCCCGGCGGCAATCGATTGACGTGACATCGGCTCTCTCCCGAGTATTGCGATAGTCGCGCAAGCATAGCCGAGACGCAAAAAAAGGTTGCGACTCGGACAACAGGCCGGCGCAAGGGCTAGCGGCTGGCCACCGGCAGTGAATGGTCTGCCGGGCGATCACGGCTGAACGCCACTGGCCGAGAGCACGAACCTGTCCGCATCGCGCAGCAGAAAAGCCTTGAATGCATCCGCCAGCGGCGACATCCGCTTGCCCGCCAGATGGGCGACGAACCACTGGCGGCGCAGCGGCAGTCCCTGCACATCGAGCACCACCAGCGCGCCGCTGGCCAGCTCCAGCTCCAGGGTGTGCAGCGAGACGATCGCCACCCCCAGCCCGGCCGCGGCGGCCTGCTTGATAGCGCTGTGATCGGACAGCTCGATGGCCGCGCTCAGCGACAGACCGCGCTCGGCCAGATAGCGCTCGATCGAGCGGCGCGTACCCGAACCCGGCTCGCGCAGCACGAAGCGCTCCTCGGCGAGGCGCTGTAGCGGGATGCCGCGCTGCACCGCCAGTGGATGCTGCGGCGCCGCCACCGCCACCAGCGGGTTGTCCATGAAAGCCTGCGCTTCGAGATCCAGCGACTCCGGCGGCCGCCCGGTGATCACCAGATCCGGCCGGTTGTCCTCCAGCTGGGCGATCAGACCGCGCAGATTGGTCACATCCAGACGCAGCTCGACATCCGGCCACTGCGCGGCGAAGGCGCCCAGCAGGCGCGTGGCGAACTGGCTGGCGGTACTCACCACCGTCAGCGTCAGCCGGCCGCGACGCAGGCCGCGCAGCTCATCCATCGCCTCGCCGGCCTCGACCAGCGCGCCGCTGATACGCCGGCTGTAGACCAGCAGCTCGCGCCCGGCGGCGGTCAGGTGCGCCTGCCGGCCTAGCTGCTCGAACAGCGGCAGGCCGACATTGCTCTCCAGCTGGCGCACCTGCATGGAAACCGCAGGCTGGGTGAGAAACAGCTTTTCCGCAGCGCGGGTGTAACTGCCCTCGCGGGCCACCGCCTCGAATACCTGGAGTTGGCGCAGGGTCAGATGCATAAGTCAACACTTATCAATTGGATAAATACTACTGAGTTGAGCTTATATTACAGCCACCTATACTGCCCGCAAGCTTAGCGCTCGGCGGCTGCCTTCCAGCACCTGCTGCCCGCGACGAGCTTTTTAGCGTGTGGAGCTTTTAACCCTCGGCGGGATTACCGCCGGGGGTTGTTTTTATGCCGCACCGCAGCGCCGGCTCCCGGCAACCCCGCCCCCCTCCCGCAACTCGCCCAGCCGCACCGCCAGCGGCAGAAAACTGCGCGCCAAGCCCCCGGTCGCTAAAGGAAAAACCGCGTCCGCCGCTAGTCGCCGCCTAGGGTTCGGAGGTAACGCTAATCGCCCTTTTCCAACGCCAGCGCAAGCGGCAAACCATCGCCGGCCTCGCCCTCGGCGACAACGCCATCGGCGCGGCCGTGCTCGAAGCGGCGCCGCGGCCGCGGCTTGCCAGCGCCAGCCGGTTGCCGCTGCCGGAACCGGCGGCGCGCGCCGCGACACTGCGCCGGCTGGCTCGCGAACACCAGCTGCAACGCACTACGCTGCGCGTCGTACTGTGCCCCGGGCAGTACGACCTCCTGCAAACGGAAGCGCCACCGGTGGCGGACGACGAGCTGGCCCGCGCGCTGCGCTGGAGCATCCGCGAGCTGCTCGACTATCCGGCCGACGACGCGCTGATCGAAACCTTTGAGCTGCCGCGCCACAGCGTCCCCGGCCAGCCGCGCCTGCTCAGCGTGGTGGCGGCGCGCAAAGCGCAGATCACCGCACTGCTCGGCGAGCTGGCCGACGCCGGACTGGAGCCGGCGAGTATCGACATCGCCGAGCTGGCCCTGCGCAATCTGGCCACCGCCTGTGCCGGCCGCAGCGGCGGCGAAGCCGAGCTCGCGCCGGCCATCGCCAGCCTGTTCCTGCTGCCGCAGCAGACCTGCGTCGAGATCACCCGGCAGCGCCTGCTGCTGTTCACCCGGCAGATCGCCGTGGCCGGCGAGCCCCTGCTGCACGCCGCGGCCGGCGACGCGGGCCGCAAGCAAAGCCGCTGCGAGGCCATCTGTCTCGAACTGCAACGCTCGCTGGATCACTTCGAAAGGCACTCCGGCCTCGGCGGCGTACGCCGCCTGCAGCTGTTCCACGGCGCCGGCGACAGCCGCACACTCGCCGCGCGGGCCAGCGAGCAGCTCAACATCGAAGTGCAGCGCGCCGACCTGGCCGAGCTGCTGCCCGGCGCAAAAGCGCTCGATCCGGCGCTGCTCGGCGCCTGCCTGCCGGCCATCGGCGGCGCACTGCGGGACCTGTGATGAGCACCGGAGGTGAAGCCGCGGCGCAGCAGATCGACCTCTACCAGCGCTCGCTGCGACCGCCGCAGGTGGCCCTCTCCGGGCTGGCCAGCCTGCGCCTGCTGCTGCTGGCGCTGGCCGCGCTGGGCGCTTGGTACGCCTTTGGCGAGTGGCGCATCAGCCTGCTGCGCAATGAGCTGTCCGGCTTGCAGCAGCGCGCCGACGCCCTGCAGGTGCAACTCGCCAACCTGGATTTGCGCCTCGATTCAGCGGCCCCGGCGGCGACCACCAGCGAACTCGCCGAACAGCGCTCGCGCCTGCTCGCGACGCGCCAGGCCAGGCTGGCCCTGCTCGCCCGGCTGCGCCGCCAGTCCAGCGCGCCGAGCCAGCCGCTGGCGACCTACTTCGAGGGGCTGGTCCGCGCCGTGCCGCCGGGGGGCACGGTGGAACGCATCAGCATCCGCCCGGGCAGCGCGCAGATCGCCATCGAAGGCCAGCTCAACACGCCGCAGCTGCTGCCGCAGCTGTTGCAGCGGCTCGGCCACCAGCCGGGCTATGCCGGGACGCACTTCAACCACGCCGAGCTGCGTCGCGACCAGCAGCCCGGCACCGGGCGACTGCGCTTCAGCCTGCGCGGCGCGGCCGCCGGGGACCAGCCCGGCGCGGCGCAGAGGGCGCCATGAGCCGAGGCGCCACAGGCGGTCTCGTGGCACTCGCCGCACGCTACGCCGAGCGCTCGCTGCGCGAGCGCCTGCTGCTGCTCGGCGCCGCTGTGGCGCTGGCCTTCGGCGCCTGCGATCAACTACTGATGCAGCCGCTGGCGGCGCGCGAGCAGCGCCTGCACAGCGAGCTGGACGCGCAGCGGCAGGTGCTCGCTCAGGGCCGACAGCGGCTGCTGTCGCTGCTGCGCGATAGCGATGGCGAGACGGCGCAGAGCGATCCGGCGCAGCGCGGGGTCGCCGCACTGCGCGAAGAACTCGAAGCGCTCGATGCACAGCTGCGCCGCGCCAGCAGCGCGCTGATGCCGCCGCGCGAGATGCCCGGAATGCTCGAACAGCTGCTCGCAGAGCAACCCGGACTGCGCCTCACGGCACTGACCAGTCTGCCCCCGGAGCGCCAACCAGACCCACCGCATGCCGCCGATGCCGTTGGCGTTGGCACTGGCGCTGTCGAGCGCCCGCCGGCGGTCTTCCGCCACGCCTTCGCGCTGCACTTTGAGGGTGACTACCACGCCACCCTGCGCTACTTGCGCGCCCTGCAGGCCCTGCCCTGGCGGCTGCACTGCCGATTGCTGGAATACCGCAGCGAGAACCACCCGCGCGCCAGCGTGACGCTGGAGCTGTTCACACTCAGCCTCAGCGAGGACTGGATCGGGATCTGAGAGCAATCGCCGCTGCTGGCCGGCGGCCCCGGCGGCGCCGCCCCGCACATCCCGCGGCCATCGAGGTGGTCGAGCCGCTGGCGCAAAAGTGCGCGCGACGCCACCGGCAGCTCGCTAAAGCCGCGCCGTCCGCGGGTCGCTATGCCTTGGCGAGACCACAGGAAACGCAATCATGTTCGCCACCCGCCACAACCCGGCTCAGCCACTCGCCCCCAATCACGACTGCGGCCAGCACGGCCTGCGACAGCGCTCTGCGGCGTCCGAGCGCGATGGCGAGCAGCACCCACTGGCGACGCTGCTGCCGATCAGCGCGGTGATCGCGGCGATCATCGTCGCGCTGCTGATCAGCGCCGCGCGCCAGCCGCTGCCGGCGCTCGACAGTTATCACTTCGGCGCCAGCCCGGCGGCACTCAGCGCGCCGCGCCCGCTGCCCGCCTACGCGCGCGTCGCCGATCCGCGCTTCAGCGGCGTCGAGCGCGGTGGCGTCGAGCGCGGTGGCGACGCGGCCATCGCACCGCGCGCCGACTAGGGCGCGACCATGTCCTCAGCACAGGATTCCCTCGCCCGGGAGATGTTCGGGCGGCACCGCCAGCTGCGTCTCGGCGATCTACTGGTGGAGCAGCGCGTGCTCTGCGAAAAACAGCTGGCAAGCGCCCTGGACGAGCAACAAAAGACCGGCAAAAGGCTCGGCCGCACGCTGATCGAAATGGGCATGATTGACGAGCAGGGGCTGCTGCAGTTTCTCTCCCGCCAGCTCGATATTCCACTCATCGATCTGGCCTCGCGCCAGCCGGATGCAGAGCTGGCGCGGCGCCTGCCCGAGGCCATGGCGCGCCGCTATCGCGCCATTTTGCTGGAGCACGACGCGGCCAGCGGCTGTGTGCTGGTGGGCATGGCCGACCCGACCGACCTGTTCGCCTTCGATGCCATCGGCCGCGCGCTCGACTGCCGGGTGCGCCAGGCGGTGGTGCGCGAGGGCGAGCTGCTCGGCCTGCTCGATAGCCTGTACCGCGACGGCAGCGAGATCAATTCGCTGGTCGAGGCGCTCGACGAGCAGCTGGCCGCCGGCGACGTCGATCTGGAGCGCATGCTGGCCAGCGCCGATGCCGAACAGACACCGGTCTACCGCCTGCTGCACCGGCTGTTCGAAGACGCCGTGCGCAGCGGCGCCTCGGATATCCACATCGAGCCGGACGAACAGGTGCTGCGGCTGCGCCAGCGGGTCGATGGCGTGCTCCACGAGCAGGTGATGAGCGAGCGCCGCATCACCCCGGCGCTGGTACAGCGACTGAAGATTCTCGCCGGTCTGGACATCGCCGAGAAGCGCCTGCCGCAGGACGGCCGCTTCCACATCAAAGTGCAGCGCCACCAGCTCGATGTGCGCCTGTCGACCCTGCCGACCTCGCACGGCGAAGCGGTGGTGATGCGCCTGCTCGACCAGACCGCCGGGCCGCCGACGCTGGACCAGCTGGGCATGGCTTCGCGCAGCCTGGCACAGCTGCGCTCGCTGCTGCGACGACCGCACGGGCTGCTGCTGGTCACCGGCCCCACCGGCAGCGGCAAAACCACCACGCTGTACGCCGGGCTGCACGAGCTGAACACCCCGGATCGCAAAATCATCACCATCGAAGACCCCATCGAGTACCAGCTGCCGCGGATCAACCAGGTGCAGGTGCACGAGCGCATCGGCCTCGACTTCGCCAGCGTGCTGCGCACCTCGCTGCGCCAGGACCCGGACGTGCTGCTGGTCGGTGAAATGCGCGATCTGCCGACCGTGGAGATCGGCCTGCGCGCGGCGATGACCGGCCATCTGGTGCTCTCCACGCTGCACACCAACGGCGCCGCGGCCACGCTGGCGCGGCTGCTGGACATGGGTGCGCGCGGCTACCTGCTGGCCAGCTCGCTGAATGCGGTGCTGGCGCAGCGACTGGTGCGCCGACTCTGCCAGCACTGCTGTGTCCCGGCGCAGCCGGACGAGCGCCAGCGGCTGTGGCTGGAGAGCGTCCATCCGCAGCGCCCGGTGGATGAGTGGCGACTGCAGCGCGGCGCCGGCTGCGCGCGCTGCGGCGACACCGGCTACCGCGGCCGCATCGGCGTCTACGAGCTGCTCGATGTGGATCAGGCCGTCGCCGACGCCATGCGCGACGAAGACCCGCAGGCGGTAGCCGCGGCGATCGCCGCCCGCCAGCACTACCGCAACCTCGGCGATCACGCCATGCAGCTCGCCGAGCGTGGCCAAACCTCACTGGAGGAAGTGATCCGCATCCACGGCGAGCTGTAGCGCATGCGCTTCCACTACCGCGCCCGCGACCGCCGCGGCGCCGCGCTGGCGGGCGCCGTCGAGGCCGACAGCGCCGAG
>Ga0207752_1000584_pt1 | contig 17129 bp, 13 predicted proteins | sample Pon2CUnioCityCA_6_FD_187272 | JGI IMG/M metagenome (GOLD analysis project Ga0207752, IMG submission 187272) | Marine sediment microbial community from Union City, CA, USA - Pond 2C Sediment 2 (SPAdes) | ecosystem: Environmental > Aquatic > Marine > Intertidal zone > Salt pond sediment ...
CGCCGAGCAGCCACTGGACGAGCAACGCCAGCGCCACCGGCAGGCCCAGCGGCAACAGCAGGCCCGCGGCGCCGACGCTGCGCGGCCCGACCCGCCGGCTGGCCCGCTGGCGGCGCGCCAGCCAGGCGTCGTACCAGCGCAGCGCGCGCAACTCCTTATAAAGCTCGCCGTAGTGGTCGAACAGCAGGGTCAGCAGGATGGCGATCAGTGTCATGGCGGTGTCTTTGCCGCGCTGCGCGGCGATGGTTTGCTGGCCAGTCGGGCCGACCGGGTGATGGGCGCTCAGCCGCCGCTGCGGGCAGCGCCCAGCAGAGCGTGCAGGCGTGTCCAGTCAAAAGCCGGGCCGGGATCGGTCTTGCGCCCGGGGGCGATGTGGCAGTGGCCGGCGATGGCCTGTGCACTGAGCGCAGGATAGGCTGCCAGCAGGGCCTCCACAAGCTGTGCCAGACGGGCGTACTGGCAGCTTTCGTAGGCCAGCTCGTCGCAACCCTCCAGCTCGATGCCGATGGAAAAATCGTTGCAGTTGTCGCGCCCGCGCCACTGCGAGACGCCAGCGTGCCAGGCGCGCTCGGCAAAGGATACGTATTGCACGATCTCGCCATCGCGGCGGATCAGCGCATGGGCCGAGACGCACAGGCCGTGCAGCTCGGCAAAGGACGGATCGGCAGCGCAATCCAGACAATTGGTGAACAGGGCGTCGATGTGTGGCCCGCCGAAGCACCCGGCCGGCAGGCTGATGCCGTGCACTACGATCAGCTCCGGCACGCAGCCGCTCGGGCGCGCATTGCAGTTCGGCGAGGGCTGGCGCCGCGCCACATCCAGCCAGCCGGCGGCATCAATGCGCACGCGCCACCTGGCTCGCACGCGCCGCCTGCGAGCCTGACCGCGGCGGCTGATGGCATGGCTGACTGGCTGAGGGGCCGGCGGCGGGGCGCGGCGGCGGGCTGCACATGGACTCGATTCGGACTGGCGGCGAAGACCAGCAGTGTACGGCCGGCGCACGCGGCTCGCCAGCGGGCCAAAGGAGCGCGGAACCGTCCGCCGCGCACAACAACCGCCTGTGCCCGCCAGTGCGCAATCGATCACAGAAAACTCGACACAAAGCCCTGCTGTCGGCATGCTTGCGCGCCATGCGACCCACCTCTGCCAGATTACCGACGCAGTACTGGCCGCGTTACCTCTGGCGTGCGCCGGCGATGCTCGCTGGCCTGTTGGCGGCACCCGGCGCGGCACTCGCTGCCGGTGAAGAAATCCCCATCTCCTCGGAAGCCTTCGTCGCCATGCTGCGCTGGATGGAAAACGAGCAGCAGCAGATGGAGTGGTGGTTTCAACTGCTGGCCAGCTTTCTCGGCGTGGCGATCGTGCTGCTGCTGATCGGTTCGGTGGCGGTACCGCTGCTGATGCTGCGCGTGCAGCGCCGGCGCATGGCCAAATACATCGGCGAGGCGGATCGGGCCACCCCGTCCAGCGAGCCGGCGGCCGAACCGCAATCGGCGCCCACCCGACCCAAGCACAGTCCGCGCTATCAATCGGCATTAAAAGAGGCGCCACCGGTTTTCGGCCTGCTCGAAGACAAGCGCCGCGAGAGCGAAGCGGCCGTCTCCGAGGCGGTCTCCGAAGCCATGGCCGACCCCGAAGCCAGCACCGAGACGCGCCTGCGCGCCTATGCCCTGCAATCCGAGGTGCAGCGCCAGTGGATCGAGGCCAGCGCCCTGTGGCACGCCCTCAACCATCTCGATCAGCGCGATGGCCAGGCGCTGTTCGGCGAAGCCCATGCCCGTCAGCAGCTGGCGCGGCGCTTCAGCTCGCCGTATCTGCAGAACGAGCTGAAGGCGATCTCCACGCTCTGCCAACGGGTCATCCAGCTCGACCCCGACTTTCAGCCGGCGCACGGCCTGCGCGGCATCACACTGGCCGAACTGGCGCGCTGCAGCACGGACAGCGGCACGGCGGCGGCACTGTTCCTGCGCGCCGACAGCTGCTTTCGCGAGGCGATCAGCCGGTCACCGCTCGACGTGAGCCTGCACTGCGCGCGCGCTGCGGCACTGCGCGATCACGCCCGCGCCGGCGCCAGCGAAGCCAATCGCGACTACGCCCGCGCCACCGACGCCTGGCTGGCGGCACTGGATCTGCAACCCGATTGCGCCGAAGCACTGGATGGGCTGATCGACACGCAGACCGAGCGCGCCTGGATGAATTACGTGGCGCACAAGCCGGTGGAGGAGCTGTTCGATCTGCTCGACAAACGCCTGGAGGCGTCGCTGACGATCACCGGCCGCAGCCCCGAGGCACTGCGCCGACAGGTGCATAGCCTGGCCGCGCGGCTGCGTTTCGTGGCGCCGCAAAAGGCCCGCGGCCACTTTCAGATCGCCCGCGACAAGGCCCGTGAAATCCACAGCAGCCTGCCGGATGACCGCCGCACCCTGCAAGCCTGGGGACTGGCGCAGCTCCACCTGGGCTGTCACGCCAACCCCGGCGGCACGATGCGCAAGCGGCTGTTCGGGCAGGCCGAAAAGGCCTTCCAGCGCTGCGAGCAACTGCTGCCCGGCAGCGCCGCTTTCGAACTGGCGCGCCTGGCCGCGCTGCGCGGCGCACCGGGCCGCTGCCGCCGCTGGATCGAGCGCGCCCGCGAAACCGACAGCCTGCCGCCCTGCAGCGTGTTGCTGGCGGCACCGGATCTGTCGCTGGTGCGTCACAGCCCGTGGTACAACCAGCTGCTCGCCGAGCGCAACTGCGCCGGGCTGCCCGCCGCCAGCAAGGCCACCAGCGACACCGGCAGGCAGCCGAGCCTGCGCGACCGGCAGCGCTCGGAGCAATCCGGCGAGGCTCGCCTCAAAGCCAATCCAGGGCGGCATACCGAGCCGCGAGCCAGGCCGAACCGCGGCCCGGACACGGCGGCCGCCGACAGCACCCAGAGATCCGCAGAGCGACTCACCAGGCTGATCAACGAATCGACCAACTGAGCACCTGCGATCACTGGGGCTGCGCGCTCGCGGCGGGGGATTTTCGCCGGCGGCGCGCAGCGCGAAACGCTACACTGCGCGCTTTTTGCGCCAGCCGATGACCGGACTCAATCCCCAACAACAGACAGCCGTCGAGCAGTGCGACACGCCGCTGCTGGTGCTCGCCGGCGCCGGCAGCGGCAAGACGCGGGTGATCACCCAGAAAATCGCCCATCTCATCGGCCGCCGCGGCGTACCGGCGCGGCACATCTTCGCCGTCACCTTCACCAACAAGGCGGCGCAGGAGATGAAACAGCGCGTGGCGCGACTGATCCCCGCCGACGCGGCGCGCGGGCTGCACGTCTCCACCTTCCACACCCTCGGCCTGCGCATGCTGCACGAGGACGGCGCGCGCCTCGGCTACCGGCGCGGCTTCACCATCATGGATGCCACCGATTCGCTGGTGGCGATGAAGGAGCTGGCCGGCGACGGCGGCCTCGTCGATGAGGAAGCCATCCGCTGGCAGATCTCGCGCTGGAAGAATGACTTCGTGCAGCCCGAGCAGGCACTGCACGCCGCCGGCGATGACTTCGAGCAGCGCGCCGCGCGCCTCTACGCCCGCTACCAGACCCTGCTGCACGCCTACAACGCGGTGGATTTTGACGATCTGATCCTGCTCCCGGTGCGCCTGCTGTGCGACTACCCGGAGCTGGAGGAGCGCTGGCAGAACCGCGTGCGCCACCTGCTGGTCGACGAGTATCAGGACACCAACGCGGTGCAGTACGAGCTGGTCAAGCGGCTGGTGGGCCGCTTCGGCGCCTTCACCGCGGTCGGCGATGACGACCAGTCGGTGTACGCCTGGCGTGGCGCACGGCCGGAAAACCTGGCCCGCCTGCAGGACGATTTCAGCAATCTGAAACTGGTCAAGCTGGAGCAGAACTACCGCTCCACCGGACGCATTCTGCGCTGCGCCAATCGGCTCATCGGCAACAATCCGCACCTGTTCGAAAAGCGCCTGTGGAGCGCCGTCGGCGAGGGCGCCAAGCTGCGCGTGGTGGCGCTGAAAAGCGCCGAGGACGAAGCCGACTACGTGGCCGCGGAGATCCTCTCCCACCGCTACCGCAGCGGCGGCCGCTGGCGCGACTACGCGGTGCTGTACCGCGGCAACTTCCAGTCGCGCACATTTGAGAAAGCGCTGCGCGAAAAGCAGATCCCCTACCTGATCAACGGCGGCCCCAGCTTCTACGAGCGCGCCGAGATCCGCGACGTGCTCGCCTATCTGCGCCTGCTGGTCAACCCGGACGACGACACCGCGTTTCTGCGCGTGGTCAACACGCCGCGCCGCGAGATCGGCGCCACCACGCTGGAGAAGCTCGGCCACTACGCCCGCGAGCGCGAGATCGGCATGCTCGCCGCCAGCGCCGAACTGGGCCTGGCCGAGCGCCTGCAGCCGCGCGCCCGCGAGCGACTGGCGCGCTTCGCCGAGTGGCTGGCGCGCTTCGCGCGGCGCGCCGACGGCGCCAGCGACCCGGCCGGGGTGGCCAGCGAACTGCTCGATGAGATCAACTACGAGGGCTGGCTGCGCGACAGCGCGCAGGACCCGAAGGCGGCGCAAAAGCGCTGGGACAATGTCACCGAGCTGCTCGAATCCATCGCCCGCATCGCCGCCGCCGGCGAAGAGCCGCGCAGCCTGGCCGAGGTGGTCGCCAAGCTGACTCTGTTCGATATTCTCGACCGGCAAAGCGACGACGATGAGGACGACGCAGTCACGCTGATGACCCTGCACGCCGCCAAGGGGCTGGAGTTTCCCAGCGTGTTCATGGTCGGCATGGAGGAGGAGCTGCTGCCGCACCGCAGCGCCATCGAAGAGGACAACATCGAAGAGGAGCGTCGCCTGTGCTACGTCGGCATCACCCGCGCCCAGCGCCAGCTGACGCTCAGCCACGCCACGCGGCGCAAGAAGTACGGCGAGCTGATCCGCACCGAGCCGAGCCGCTTTCTCGACGAGCTGCCGGAGGAAGACCTGCACTGGGTCGGCGGGCGGCGCGGCGACGAGATCGACAAGGCCGCCCAGCAGGAGGCCGGGCAGCACGCCATCGCCGGGCTGCGGGCGTTGCTCAAGCGAACCTAGCGCGGCCGCCACAGCCACCGGGACAGAGCCATGCAGACCACGCTGAACGAGATCCAGCGCACCATCGACGAGCGGATCGGCCCGGCCGCGCAGATGCAATTCCGCGTCGAGCGCTGCGACGGTGAATCGCTGCACATGAGCGCGCCGCTGGCCGCCAACCTCAACCATCACGGCAGTGGCTTCGGCGGCAGCCTGTACTCGATCTGCGCGGTGGCCGGCTGGGCGCTGGTGCTGTGCGCGTTGCGCGAGGCCGGGCTGGATGGCTGGATCGTGATCCGCGCGGCACAGGTGCGCTACCTGCGCCCACTGCGCGAGGATCTGCATGTGCGCATCGCCCCGGCACAGCCGGGCGGGCTGGCCACGGCACTGGCCGATTTGCGCCGCCGCGGCGCCGCGCGGGTGTCGCTGCGGGCGAGCATCGCCGATCGCGGCCAGCCGGCATTGGCCTTCGAGGGCGAGTTTTCGATCAAAGCGGTGGCGCCCGCGGCGGCGGATTGACGGCCGGCGGCCAGAAAAACAGACAATTGGCCGCCGACATCATGCCGCCGGCGCCAATTCTTCGACGACCGAATCGACCACGAAGCAGGGTCATTCGCTCCGCGTCGTCAATCCGGCATTGCCAACTGTCCACAAGCGACAAATTTGTCAACTATTGACATAGCCTATGGCCCCAATGACCCCCGCCAGCCGGCTCGCACACATCGGCGCGCGCTGCGCTAAGGCACTGTCAGGACGCATGATTCACAAAATACACGGCGCCAGAAGCAAAGCTGGCACGCCACCTGCATTGGCTCTGGCGACGACTGACACAGCCAATTTTTCATCACTGCGGGGCGCCCCCGCGCATCGCAACCGAGGACAAGAAACCATGATGATTCGCAAAACCCAGAAAGGCTTTACCCTGATCGAACTGATGATCGTGATCGCGATCATCGGCATTCTGGCGGCCATCGCCGTGCCGCAGTACCAGACCTACACCAAGCGTGCCAAGTTCTCCGAAGTGACCCTGGCTGTCACCCCGGTGAAGACCGCGATTGAGGTCTGCATGCAGACCAAGGCCGTCGCCGCCAATGGCATCGCAGACTGCGATACCGCCGCCGAAGCAGGCTTCGACGTCAACGCCGCCGCTTCCGGCAGCCTGGTTGCCTCCGTCGCGGTCGCTACCACCACCGGTGCAATCACCGCGACCGGCGTCGCCGAGGTCGATGGCTTGACCTACATTCTGACGCCCACCGTAACCGCTGGTACCACGACCATCACGGAGTGGGTGAACTCCGGCACCTGTGGGCCCGCAGGCCTCTGCTGACAGGCAGGCCTACACGCCGCAAAAGCCCCTCCCAGCGAGGGGTTTTTGCATGCCCGGCTCAAACATCGCGCCCGTCTGCCGCTACCGGCTTGTAAGCTCGCCTTTACATAGGCAAAACATTTGGAAATGCCTGTTCCGTCTATACTTGGCCGCGTCGGCCACGGATAATCCGCCTGCGTAGACCGCCCGGGATGAGCCGGTAAGGCGGGCACCGGAGACAACACCATTGGCGCTCAGTAACGCGAGATCAAACCTTAGCGGCCTGCCCCGCCGGCTGGTTAGCGATGGCCTGCTCAATGAGCAGGATGCCGCCAAGGCACTGACCGAGGCGCAGAAGAGCAAGCGGCGCTTTGTCAGCTACGCGGTGCAGGAGCTCAAGCTCTCGGCGCGCGACGTGGCGCTGTGCGCCGCGCAGGAGTTCGGCCTGCCGGTGTTCGATCTGGACGCTTTCGAGCGCGACTTCCTGCCGCGCGAGCAAATCGAGGAAGACCTCACCACCAAGCATCACGCCCTGCCGCTGCTCAAGCGCGGCTCGCGGCTGTTCATCGCCATCTCCGACCCGACCAATATGGTCGCGCTGGACGAATACAAGTTTCACAGCGGCCTGCCGACCGAGCCGATACTGGTCGAGGACGACAAGCTCGAACTGCTGATCCAGCAGGCGGTCAACGACAGCAACAACGATATCGGCGAGGGCCTGGACGACGATCTCGACCTGCTCGAAATCGGTGCCGGCGAGGAAGAAAAAGCCCCCGATGACAGCGCCTCCGAAGTCGATGACACGCCGGTGGTGCGCTTCGTCAACAAGGTACTGCTGGATGCCATCAACCGCGGCGCCTCGGATATCCACGTCGAGCCCTACGAGAAAAAATTCCGCATTCGCTACCGCGTCGACGGCGTGCTGCAGGAGGCCGCGCACCCGCCGCTGAACATGTCGATGCGGATCATCGCGCGCTTGAAAGTCATGTCGCGCATGGATATCTCCGAGCGCCGCGTGCCGCAGGACGGCCGCATCAAGATGAAGCTGTCGAAAAAGCGCGCCATCGACTTCCGCGTCAACACCTGCCCGACACTGTTCGGCGAGAAGGTGGTGCTGCGAATCCTCGATCCGACCAGCGCGCAGCTCGGCATCGAGATGCTCGGCTACTCCGAGGAACAGAAGCAGACCTACCTCGACACCCTCGCCCAACCCTACGGCATGATCCTGGTCACCGGCCCCACCGGCAGCGGCAAGACCGTGTCGCTGTACACCGGGCTGAACATCCTCAACACGGCGGAGCGCAACATCTCCACCGCCGAGGACCCGGCCGAGATCAATCTGCCGGGGATCAACCAGGTGAATGTCAATCCGAAGGTGGGACTGACCTTCGCCGAGGCGCTGAAATCCTTCCTGCGCCAGGATCCGGACATCATCATGGTCGGTGAGATCCGCGATCTGGAGACCGCCAGCATCGCCATCAAGGCGGCCCAGACCGGGCATCTGGTGCTCTCCACCCTACACACCAACGACGCGCCGCAAACCCTGACGCGACTGGCCAACATGGGCGTGCCGGCCTACAACATCGCCTCGGCGGTGTCGCTGATCATCGCCCAGCGCCTCGGTCGGCGGCTCTGCGAGCACTGCAAGACCATCGACGATGTGCCCCGCGAAGCGCTGCTCGAAGAGGGCTTCGATGAATCCGAACTGGGCGATCTGAAAATCTACAAAGCGGTCGGTTGCAGCCAGTGCAACGCCGGCTACAAGGGCCGCGTCGGGGTGTTTCAGGTGATGCCGGTAACGGAGGAGATCGGCCGCATCATCATGTCCGGCGGCAACGCCATCGACATCGCCGATCAGGCTGATCGGGAGGGCGTCGCCGACCTGCGCAGCTCGGCGTTGAGCAAGGTCCGCGCCGGACTGATGAGCCTCGAAGAGGCCAACCGCGTGACCAAAGACTAGAAACGGGAACCACTGAAATGGCCACCGCCGCAGCACGCAAGCAGATTTACGAATGGGAGGGCCGCGATGCGCAGGGCAATCGCCAACGCGGCATCACCGACGGCCACAACACCGATCTGGTGCGCGCCCAGCTGCGCCGACAGGGCATCACGCCACTGAAGGTGCGCAAAAAGAGCAAGCCGCTGTTCGGCGGCTCCGGGCCAAGGATCACCGCTGCAGACGTAGCCATCTTCGCCCGTCAGCTGACCACCATGATGGGCGCCGGCGTGCCGCTGGTGCAGTCCTTCGAGATCGTCGCCCAGGGTCAGGAAAAAAAGACCATGCGCGAGCTGATCCTGACCATCAAGTCGGATGTCGAATCCGGCTCCAATCTCGCCGCCGCGCTGCGCCGCCACCCGCACGTCTTCGACGACCTGTTCTGCAGCCTGGTCAGCGCCGGCGAGCAATCGGGTACGCTGGAGCGGCTGCTCAACGAGATCGCCACCTACAAGGAAAAGGCCGAGTCGCTGAAGGCCAAGGTACGCAAGGCGATGGTCTACCCGTCGATGGTGCTGGCGGTGGCCTTCATCGTCACCGCGGTGCTGCTGATCTTCGTCGTACCGCAGTTCGAGGATCTGTTCGCCGGCGTCGGCTCGGAGCTGCCGGCCTTCACCCAGCTGGTGGTGAGCATTTCCGAATTTTTCCAGGATTGGTGGTGGGCGATCTTCGGCGGCATCATCGGCACCATCGTGCTGTTCGTGCAGGCGCGCAAGCGCTCCAAGGCGTTCTCCGCGCTGATCGATCGCGTCTCGCTGAAGCTGCCGGTATTCGGCGACCTGCTCACCAAGGCCGCCACGGCGCGTTTCGCGCGCACCCTGGCGACCATGTCCAGCGCCGGCGTGCCGCTGGTCGAGGCGATGGAATCGGTGGCCGGCACCGCCGGCAACTCGGTCTACTACGATGCCATCCTGAAAATGCGCGACGAGGCCGCCACCGGCCAGCGCCTGCAGGTCTCGATCAAGGAATCCGGGCTGTTCTCCAACATGGTCACGCAGATGGTCGCCATCGGCGAGGAATCCGGCTCGCTGGACGACATGCTGGCCAAGGTCGCCGACTACTACGAAGAGGAGGTCGACAACGCCGTCGACAACCTCACCAGCCTGATGGAACCGTTCATCATGGTGATCATCGGCGTGCTGGTCGGTGGTCTGGTAATCGCCATGTACCTGCCCATCTTCAAAATGGGCGACGCCTTCTGATGCCACTGTCCGCATGTCGCTGATCGACGCGCTCGCCGCGCAACCCGCGCTGCTGGGTGCCTGCGCCCTGCTGCTGGGGCTGCTGGTGGGCAGCTTCCTCAACGTCGTCATCTACCGCCTGCCGGTGATGCTGGAGCGCCAGTGGCGCGCCGAGAGCAGCGAACTGCTCGGCCTCGACAGCCCCGCCGAGGCGCAAACCCCATTCAACCTGCTGGTGCCGCGCTCGCGCTGTGGCGACTGCGGCGCCGCCATCGCCCCCTGGCACAACATTCCGCTGCTCGGCTGGCTACTGCTGCGCGGGCGCTGCGCCAACTGCGGCGCGCGTATCAGCGCGCAGTACCCGCTGGTGGAGCTGGCCAGCGGGCTGATGACCCTCGGCGTGGTGCTGCACTTCGGCGCCACGCCGCAGGCGCTGGCGGCGATGCTGCTCGGCTGGGCGCTGCTGGCGCTGGCGGTGATCGACCTGCGCACCACCCTGCTGCCCGACGACATCACCCTGCCCTTTCTCTGGCTGGGTCTGCTGGTCAACAGCGCCGGGCTGTTCACCGACATCTACAGCAGCCTCTACGGCGCGGTACTCGGCTATCTGCTGCTGTGGTCGGTGTACTGGCTGTTCAAGCTGGTGACCGGCAAAGAGGGCATGGGCTACGGCGATTTCAAGCTGCTCGCCCTGCTCGGCGCCTGGCTCGGCTGGCAGATGCTGCCGCTGATCGTGCTGCTCTCCTCGCTGGTGGGCGCGCTGATCGGCATCGGCCTGATCGTCATCCGCGGCCGCGACCGCAACATCCCCATCCCCTTCGGCCCCTATCTGGCCATCGCCGGCTGGATCGCCCTGCTGTGGGGTGACAAACTGACCCGCCAGTACCTGCTGCTGCTCGGCTGAAACACGTGCCCGGCGACATCTTCACCATCGGCCTCACCGGCGGCATCGCCAGCGGCAAGAGCAGCGTCGCCGATCTGTTCGCCGCGCGCGGCATCAGCGTGATCGACGCCGACCTGCTGGCGCGCGAAGTGGTCACCCCCGGCGAAGCGGCACTGGCACAGATCGCCACCCGCTTCGGCGACTCGGTGCTGAGCGCAGACGGCGACCTCGACCGCCGCCGCCTGCGCGACATCGTGTTCGCCGACCAGGCCGCGCGGCGCGAGCTGGAAGCCATCCTGCACCCGGCGATCCGCGCGCGCATGGACGAGCGCCGCGCCGCCTGTGCCGCGGCCGGCGAAAGCTACTGCATCTGCGCCATCCCGCTGCTGGTGGAGACCGGCCAGCAGCACCGCTTCGACCGCGTGCTGGTGGTGGATCTGGATCGCCAGACACAGATCGAGCGGCTGCTGGCGCGCGATGCCGGCGGCCGCGAACAGGCCGAGGCGATCCTCGCCAGCCAGGCCAGCCGCGAGCAGCGCCTCGCCGCCGCCGACGACAGCATCGACAACCGCGGCGAGCCGCAGGCGCTGGAGGCACAGGTGAGCGCATTGCATCAGCGCTATCTGGAGCTGGCCGCGGCGCGGCGGCAGGCGCCGCCAGACTCCGAAAGCAAAGCGTGACCGGCGGCTCGGGCGACAGTTTGTTACCGCCGACAAAATGTGCCAAATTGGTGCGGATCGACCGCCGGACAGCTCGCCAATGGCCATCTTCGAACAACCGCTGAACGAGCGCGTGCGCACCTTTTTGCGCCTGCAGCAGCTCTTCGACCGCCTCGACCACCACCTGCAACGCGCCGCCCACTGGGACATCCACGCCTCGGTGAGCGTACTGCTGGACGTCTACGACCTGACCGTGCGCTCGGATCTGAAAAGCGAGGTGATGAAAGAGCTCGATCGCCAGCGCAACGCGCTGCAGCATTTCGCCGGCGCCACCGATATCGACGCCGGGCAATTGCAGCAGCTGCTCGAACGCCAGGCCGAGCTGATCAGCCTGCTGCACGAGCACAAAGGGCAGATCTCGCAGCACATCAAGAGCAATGAATTTCTCAATGCGGTGCGCCAGCGCGCGGCCGTCTCCGGCATCGCCTGCACCCACGACCTGCCCCTGTACCACCACTGGCTGGATCGCCCCGCCGCCGAGTGCAAACAGACCATCGAGGGCTGGCTGTCGCCCTACCAGCCGCTGCGCGCGGCGATCAACCTGTCGCTGGAGGCGATCCGCGAGAGCGTCAAATTCCGCGAACTGACCGCCGAGCGCGGCTTCTTTCAGGAGAGCATGGCCGGCAGCCGGCCACTGCAACTGGTGCGCGTGCAGGTGCCGCGCGAGCCGGATCTGTACCCCGAGATCAGCGCCGGCAAGCACCGCATCACGATCCGCTTCATCTGCCACCGCTCGGCCAACGAAAAGCCCTATCAGGCGCTCGAAGATACCCCCTTCGAGATCGCCTACTGCGCCATCTGACGCCCCTCTCCCGCCGCCGACAATCCGCCGCTCGAACTACTCATCCGGCCACAGAGCGCGGATCGCGGCGATGCCCTGCGCGCCCTGCGCCCAGGCCTTAGGCAGGTCGGCCACCGCCATGCCGCCGAGCGCGTACACCGGCAGACGCGCCGCCTCGACCAGCTCGGCGAAGCGCGCCCAGCCGAGCGGCTCGCGACCGGGGTGGCTGGCGGTCTCGCGCAGCGCGCCGAGCAGGGCGAAATCGGCGCCCAGCTCGGCGGCGCGGGCCAGATCCGCGGCATCGTGGCAGGCGCAGGAGAGCAGCGCGCCGCCGGCCACCGGGCGCTGCCGGCAGGCGCGCAGACGCCGCCCGCTGAGATGCAGGCCGTGGGCCGGCACGCGCTGTAGCATATCCGCATCGGCGTTGAGCAGCAGCGCTGCGCCGGCTGCCTCGACCAGCGCCAGCGCCTCGCGGGCCAGCGCCGCGTAGTCATCCGCGGACAGCGCCGGGGCGCGCAGCTGCACCAGCTCGACGCCGGTCGCCAGGGCGCGCTCCAGCCTGCCGAGAAAGGCGTCGCCGGCATCCGGTGCGGGGGTGACGAGCAGGCGATCGGGCAGCTGCGCGGCGGCCACGACCGGCAGGTTGGCCGCCGGGTAGCGATAATCGCCGAGGTGCTCGCGCGCCACCCAGCGGATCGGCTGGCCCTCGCATCCGCGCGGCTCGCCGACAAACTCATCGACGCGCCAGACATCCAGCAGCACGCGGCGCTCGGGGTAGTCGTGGTGGATGCGGATCAGCGGCCGCGCGCGGAGCGGGCGGATGCCCAGCTCCTCGTCCAGCTCGCGAGCCAGCGCCGCCTGGCGCGATTCGCCCGGCTCCAGCTTGCCGCCGGGAAACTCCCACAGGCCACCCTGCTGCTGGCGCGCGTGGCGCCGCTGGATCAGCAGGCGCCGACCGCCGGGGTCGAAGATCGCCGCGGCGACCACCTGCAGCGGCGCGCCGGGGGATGGCGAGCCGGCCTGAGAATCGGCTTGCGAATCGGGCGGTTTCAGCTGCGGTACTCGGCGTTGATGCGCACGTAGTCGTAGCTGAGATCGGTGGTCCAGATCACCCAGCGCGCCTCGCCGCGGCCGAGGTCGATGCTGATGCAGACGTCCTCCTCGGCCATCACCGCGGCGGCGCGCGACTCGTCGTAATCGCTCGCCGGCTGGCCGTCGGCGACCACGCAGACGTCGCCGATGTACAGCGACACGCCGCCGATGTCGAGATCGTCCAGCCCGCTGCGGCCGACCGCGGCCAGAATCCGGCCGAGGTTGGGATCGCCGGCGAACAGCGCGGTCTTGACCAGCGGCGAGTGGGCCACGGTGTAGCCGACCTGGCGGCACTCGTCCTCGTCGCGGCCGCCGCTGGTGAGAATTTCGACGAAGCGCGTCGCGCCCTCGCCGTCGCGCACGATCGCCTGGGCCAGTTCGGTGAGCACCTCGGCGAGCAGCTCGACGAAGGTCATCCAGCCCGGTGTCTGCCGATCCAGCGCGGCGCCGCCGGCGCCGCTGGCGAGCAGCAGGCAGGCGTCGTTGGTGGAGGTGTCGCCATCGACGGTGATGCTGTTGAAACTCAGCCGGTTGCAGTGTTCCAGCGCCAGTTGCAGATCGAGCTGCGGGATCGCCGCATCGGTGGCGACAAAGGCCAGCATGGTGGCCATGTCCGGCCTGATCATCCCCGAGCCCTTGGCGATGCCGGTGATGGCGATGCGCTGGCCGGCGATGGTGATCTCGCGGCTGACGCCCTTGGGCTGGGTATCGGTGGTCATGATGCCGCGCGCGGCATCCAGCCAGGCATCCGCGGCGAGCGCGCCGGCGGCGGCGTCGATGCCGCTGCGCAGGGCCGGCATCGGCAGCTGCTCGCTGATCACCCCGGTGGAGAAGGGCAGCACCTGCTCGGCGGCCACGCCGAGTTGCCCGGCGACGCGGGCGCAGCACTCGCTGGCGTTGTCCAGCCCGGCGGTGCCGGTGCCGGCGTTGGCATTGCCGGAATTGATCAGCAGCGCGCGCGGCGCGGCGCCGGCGAGGTGCTGGCGGGCCAGCGTCACCGGCGCGGCGCAGAAGGCGTTGCGGGTGAACACCGCGGCGGCAGTGGCGCCCTCGTCGAGGGCGATCAGCACCAGATCCGCAGCGCCGCTGGCCTTGATGCCGGCGGCGACACTGGCCAGGCGCACGCCGGCGATCGGCCTGAGCGACTGCGCTGGCTGGAGTCCGACGGCCATCTCGCGCCCCCTAGCCCAGCTTGCCGTGGCACTGCTTGTATTTCTTGCCCGAGCCGCACCAGCAGGGTTCGTTGCGGCCGAGCTTGCGGCCTTCGCGCACGAAGGGCTGGGGCGCCTCGGCCTCATCCGCGGCGGCGCTGCCGGCGGCGGTCGCTGCACCGCCGGCGGGAGCGGCCGCAGGCGCGCCGCCGGGGGCGACCGGCGCATCGCCGGCCAGCGGGCTGGCGGCCTCGGCATGCTGGTAGCTGACCTGCGAGGGCGCGCTGCTCTGCTGCTGAGCGGCTTCGACGGCCTCCGGATCGCGCACCTGCACCTTGGAGAGGATGCCGATGACCTCGCGCTTGTAGCTATCCAGCAGCTGGGTGAACATGGCGAAGGACTCGCGCTTGTACTCCTGGCGCGGGTCTTTCTGCGCGTAACCGCGCAGGCCGATGCTCTGGCGCAGGTAGTCCATCGCCGCCAGATGCTCCTTCCAGCTGTCGTCGAGCACCTTGAGCAGAATCCACTTCTCGAAATTGCGCAGCGCCTCGCTGCCGGCCATTTCCTCCTTGCGTGCGTAGCTGGCGGCCAGCTCCTCGACCACCTTGTCGCGCAGGGTTTCCTCGTGCAGCGAGTCGTCGGCATCCAGCCAGCCCTGCAGATCGAGCTGCTCGCCGAACTCGGCGGCCAGCGCTTCGCTCGCGCCGGGGATGTCCCACTGTTCGTCCAGCGAGCCGCGCGGGATGAACTGGTCGAGCAACTCGTGGACCACGTCGACGCGCATGCCCTCGACCACATCGGAGAGGTCGTCGCGCTCCATCAGCTCGTTGCGCTGCTCGTAGATGACCTTGCGCTGATCGTTGGCGACATTGTCGTATTCGAGCAGATGCTTGCGGATGTCGAAGTTGTGCGCCTCCACCTTGCGCTGGGCGTTTTCGATCGCCTTGGTCACCCAGGGGTGCTCGATGGCTTCACCCTCTTCCATGCCCAGCTTCTGCATCAGCGCGGAGACCCGATCGCTGGCGAAAATGCGCATCAGATTGTCTTCCAGCGACAGGTAGAAGCGCGTCGAGCCGGGATCACCCTGACGCCCGGAGCGGCCGCGCAGCTGGTTGTCGATGCGCCGCGATTCGTGCCGCTCGGTGCCGATGATGTGCAGGCCGCCGGCATCCAGCACGCTCTGGTGGCGCTGCTCCCAGGCGGCGCGCAGCTGGGCGATCTGCTCGTCGTTGGCCGCGTCACCGGCGGCTTCGAGCTCGGCATCGAAGCTGCCGCCGAGGACGATATCCGTACCGCGACCGGCCATGTTGGTGGCGATGGTCACCGCGCCGGGGCGGCCGGCCTGGGCGACGATGTGCGCCTCGCGCTCGTGCTGCTTGGCGTTGAGCACCTCGTGCGCCACCTTCTGCTTGTTGAGCAGGCCGGAGAGCAGCTCGGAGGTCTCGATGGAGGTGGTGCCGACCAGTACCGGCTGGCCGCGCGACACGCAGTCGGCGATGTCTTCGGAGATGGCTTCGAATTTTTCGCGCTGACTGAGGTAGACCAGATCCGGCTGATCGTCGCGGGCAATCGGCATGTGGGTGGGGATCACCACCACTTCCAGGCTGTAGATCTGCTGGAATTCGAAAGCCTCGGTGTCCGCCGTGCCGGTCATCCCGGCGAGCTTGTCGTAGAGGCGGAAGAAGTTCTGGAAGGTGATCGAAGCCAGCGTCTGGTTTTCCTGCTGGATGCGCACGCCCTCTTTCGCTTCGATGGCCTGGTGCAGCCCTTCGGACCAGCGCCGGCCGGGCATGGTGCGCCCGGTGAACTCATCGACGATGACGATCTGGCCGTCCTTGACGATGTACTCGACGTCGCGCTGGTAGATGGCGTGGGCGCGCAGCGCAGCGTTGACGTGGTGCATCAGATTGATGTGCGCCGGGTCGTAGAGGCTCTCGCCCTCGCCGAGCAGGCCGGCCTCGGCGAGCAGCGCTTCGACCTTTTCGTGGCCATCCTCGGTGAGCAGCACCTGCTTGGTCTTCTCATCCTTGGTGTAGTCGCCCTCGCCGCCCTCCTCGGCCTGCTCGCTGAGGCGCGGCGCCAGCTTGTTGATCGCGGCGTACAGCTCGCTGGAGTCGTTGGCCGGCCCGGAGATAATCAACGGTGTGCGCGCCTCGTCGATGAGGATCGAATCGACCTCATCGACGATCGCGAAATTGAGTTCGCGCTGAACCTTCTCCTGCGACGAGATGGCCATGTTGTCGCGCAGGTAATCGAAACCGAACTCGTTGTTGGTGCCGTAGGTGATGTCGCAGGCGTAGGCCGCCCGGCGCTCGTCGTGGCCGAGACCGGCGACGATGACGCCGACGCTGAGGCCGAGAAAGCCGTACAGCTTGCCCATCCAGGCGGCATCGCGACGCGCCAGATAATCGTTGACCGTGATCACGTGCACGCCGCGCCCGGCGAGGGCGTTGAGGTACACCGGCAGGGTGGCGACCAGGGTTTTGCCCTCGCCGGTGCGCATCTCGGCGATGCGTCCCTCGTGCAGCACCATGCCGCCGATCATCTGCACGTCGAAGTGGCGCATGCCCAGCGCGCGCACGCCCGCTTCGCGGACCACGGCGAAGGCCTCCGGTATCAGCTTGTCCAGCGATTCACCATCCGCCAGGCGGGCGCGAAACTCGTCCGTCTTGGCGCGCAGGGCCTCGTCGTCCAGCGACTGCAGAGCCTCCTCCTGCGCGTTGATACTGGCCACCTGCTTGCGCAAGCGCTTGACGATGCGCTCATTGCGACTGCCGAAAACCTTCTTGACGAGATTGCTGATCATGAACCATGCCTAGTGGGGAGAACCCCCGGTGGAATACGCAAGACACCCAACGCGGAAGCGGCGGGCAAAATACGCCGTATGTTACTGCCTGCCCGGCGCGAAACCAAATCCGCCCAGCGGGCAAACGGTGCCGCGGTGACGCAGCGCACAACGCAGTCGGGG
>Ga0207752_1000585_pt1 | contig 17124 bp, 21 predicted proteins | sample Pon2CUnioCityCA_6_FD_187272 | JGI IMG/M metagenome (GOLD analysis project Ga0207752, IMG submission 187272) | Marine sediment microbial community from Union City, CA, USA - Pond 2C Sediment 2 (SPAdes) | ecosystem: Environmental > Aquatic > Marine > Intertidal zone > Salt pond sediment ...
GCCCTCGACGTGAAGGAGGTGGCTGTCCCCGTCAAGCAGTTTATCAGGACTGACCTGAAGGACAAAGAGTCCATCACAGCTGCGGCCAAGCAGATTCCTGACAACCTCTACGGGCTTTTCAACTGCGCTGGCGTTCCCGGGCCGCCGTTCTCCAACCTGGACACCACGCTCATCAACTTCGTCGGACATCGCCTGCTGACCGAGACTCTCCTGCCGAAGATGCCGGCGGGCGGGGCGATTGCGCTTATTGCCTCCACCGGCGGTTTGGGCTGGAGAAGTAGGTTCGAGAGCATAAACGAGCTTCTAGCGACGCCGGGCTTTGAGGAAGCCCGCGCCTGGCTGGAGGCCCATCCACGGATCAACGATGGGTACATCTTCTCCAAGGAGTGCCTCATATCCTACACCATGGCACGAGCTGAGGAGCTGGGGAAGAGGAACATCAGGATTAACTGCCTTAGCCCGGCCCCGACCGAAACCCCAATGATGGAAGAATTCCATCGCGCATGGGGTAAGGAACTCATAGACCTGTACCGGGCACCTTGCGGGCGATATGCTACCCCTGAGGAGATGGCGGAGCCGCTCCTCTTCCTCAACAGCAGTATGGCCCGTTTTGTCAGCGGGCACAACCTGGTGGTTGACTTCGGCTACCAGGCGGCCGTTGACGTCGGGCAGAAGCCATCTTTGCTCGGCTGAAGCTGTGGAAGGCAATCCATTTGGGGAAGCGCCTCTACGTTCACACTGATATTCCGGTGTCTGTTCAGTGGTGAGTAGGTCACGTAACCGCAGAAGTTGTATCGCCGGATGAGTCTGAGTTGCGGGACCAAAGGCCAGTCCGAAGGTTCTGGTCTTGCCCTTCCGACAGAGACATCAATCACTATGGGCCTACACCAGGCCGAAGGCCAGTCCGAAGCGCCTGCTTCTGTCTATCGTCCAGCATGGCCCACCACTCTGAACTCGAACCGGATCCACAGGCCATACCAGCGACATATGTGATCACATTCACACGATCAGGATTGCGTAATATCCACAAGACCAGAGTGATGTGCGTTTCTGATCACGGAGCCAAATCAATGCACCTTGATCACTTGTTGGCTTTGGTTCTCCTCGCCTCCCAGGCAAGCCTCAGCAGGACTCCCGTTTCAAGAACCTCAACCAGTCCTCCTATGATTATGATGCCGCTGCCCGCTCCGGACCGCAGGTACGAGGAGCGTTCAACCCCCGGCCAGGCAGGCAACCGATGGTGATTACGGAGGGAGGCTAGGAAGAAGACCGGGTAGAGGCCCAACTCTGGATAATGAAGTGGCGACCCCGAGGGGATTCGAACCCCTGATCTCCACCGTGACAGGGTGGCATGTTAGGCCGCTACACCACGGGGCCGATTTTGTGCTTGAGCCAATCATGCGCCCCCGCCCTTGCGTAGAGCAACTCTTGCTTCCCAGCAAGAGTCAAAGGGCCACTCCTGGCATCGCCATGTGAGTTTACCTTTGGCCACCCGCTGTGTCAAGAATTGAATGAACGTGCGGACAGGCATATAATAAGGGCTATGCAAATAGCTTTGGGCTCTGATCACCGGGGCCTGGATCTCAAGCACTTTCTATTGTCTTCTCTGGCAGACCAGGGACATGCGTGCCAGGACTTCGGTTGCCAGGATAAGCAGTCTTGCGACTATCCCGACTTTGCCCAAGAGGTGACCGGGGCGGTCTCCTCAGGCCGGTTCGACTTCGGCATCCTAATTTGCAGTACGGGCATCGGCATGAGTATCGCCGCCAACAAAGTCACCGGCATCCGGGCGGCTCTGTGCAACGACCTCTTCACCGCCAGGCGAGCCCGACAGCATAATGACGCCAACGTCCTCTGCATGGGAGGAGACATCATAGGCCCCGGACTGGCTGGCGACATCGTCCGGACGTTCTTGCAGGAGACATTCGAGGGAGGCCGTCATACCCGGCGTCTGGACAAAGTGAGAAGCCTCGGGCAATCGCATTGACAGCCTTTTCTTATTCGATTAGTATGGCCTCTCCAAGGGGTTGAAGTGAGTGTGCTGGATAGAATCAATGGACCTTCTGATCTAAAGTCCCTGTCAGCCTCCGATCTGCAAGCGCTGGCGGCCGAGATACGGGAAGAGCTGGTCACCCGCGTACCCGCCACCGGAGGCCACCTGGCGTCTAATCTGGGTGTGGTGGAACTCACCATAGCCCTGCACCGCGTCTTCGACAGCCCCGGGGACAAAATAGTCTGGGACGTCGGTCATCAGTCCTACGTACATAAGCTGCTGACCGGTAGACGGGAACGCTTCGCCACTCTCCGTCAATATGAGGGCTTATCCGGATTCACCGACCGCACCGAGAGCCCCCACGACGTCTTCGGCGCCGGACACGCCAGCACCTCCGTCTCCGCCGCTCTCGGAATGGCCGTCGCTCGCGATCTGGCTGGAGAAGACTACAACGTGGTGGCCGTCATAGGGGACGGCGCCCTTACCGGCGGCATGGCCTTCGAAGGACTCAATCAGGCCGGTTCTCTGGGAAGTCCTCTTATCGTGGTACTCAACGATAACGGCATGGCCATCTCTCCCAGTGTCGGCGCGCTGTCCAGGATGCTGAATCGAGTGCGGCTGGACGCCCGTTTTCTCCGCGCCGAGAGGCGCCTGGGGGACTTCTTCACCCGGCTGCCGTTTGGCAGGAACATGGGCCGCCGCTTCAAGATGGGCATGAAAGGTTTCCTTATGCCCATGACTACCTGGGAAGAACTCGGTCTGGCCTATGTGGGACCTCTCGACGGTCATAATGTGATCGAGTTGGAGGCGGCCTTGCGCCAGGCCAAGGCCTACACCAAAAGACCTACCTTTCTTCATGTGATAACCACTAAGGGTAAGGGCTACGCCCCGGCTGAAAATGACGCCGTCAGCTTTCACGGCATACCGCCCGGCAACGGAAAAAGTAGCCAGTTGACCTATAGCGATGTCGCCGGCCGAACGGTCTTGCGCCTTGCCCGCGAAGACCCCAGAGTAGTGCTCATCACCCCGGCCATGTTAGAGGGAACCGGGATGGCCGCCGTCGCTAAGGAACTGCCCCGCCGCGTCTTTGATGTGGGCATATGTGAGGAGCACGCCGTGACTTTCGCTGCCGGCCTGGCCACACAGGGCTTCATCCCCATAGTGGCCGTATACTCGACCTTTCTGCAGCGAGCCTTCGACCAGCTAGTCCATGACGTATGCACCCAGGGCCTTCCCGTAGTCTTCGTTATCGACCGCAGCGGAATCGTCGGCGATGATGGGAAAACCCACCAGGGCACCCTGGACCTTTCATATCTTGGGTGTGTTCCCAATCTGATCGTCTCGGCCCCCAAGGACGAGGATGAACTGCAGCACCTGATCTACACCGCGGTGCAGGCCAGAAAGCCCATGGCGGTACGATACCCCAGGGGCGCCGGACCGGGGGCTACTCTTAGCCCACGACTCCGGGAGATCCCCATAGGAAAAGGGGAGGAACTGAGAGAAGGAAGTGATGTAGCCATTCTTGCCCTGGGAACCATGGTGTATCCCGCCATGGAGGCAGCAGCGCGGCTTTCCGAAGGCGGGGTGGAATGCACGGTTCTTAACTGCCGCTTCGCTAAACCCTTGGACTCGGACCTGATCATTCAGACCGCCGGAAAGGCCAAGAGATGGCTCACTGTGGAGGAAAACGCTCTCGCGGGTGGTTTCGGCAGCGCCGTTCTGCAGTTGCTCCAGGAATCCGGTATACACGACATACAGCCCGTTTGCCTGGGCATTCCGGACGTCTTCGTGGAGCACGGTCCACCATCGCTGCTGCGCTCCCGGTACGGACTCGATGCCTCCGGCATAGTGAATAAGCTGCTGGATGCCTATCCCGAGCTCAGATATTATTCAGCCCGGAAACCCAGCATGATGACCGGCCCCCGTCTTTAGCCATGACTGGCCACGCGGGATCGGGCGGTTCCAGCTCTAATCTTCTGATCGGGAATTCACCAAGAATGACTTTGCCGGCTGCCTTCCAGCGATACCAGAAAGCCCTGGAACAGGAACTAAGGGCGGTTCTGGGTCAGAACATATCCCCTTTATATACCATGATGCGCTACCATCTCGGGTGGGTAGACGAGCACGGTGAGCAACAACCGAATCCGGGGAAGATGTCCCGTCCCACACTCTGCCTGCTGGCCTGTCAGGCCGTCGGGGGAGACTGGAGTACTGCCCTGCCTTCGGCAGCCGCCGTCGAGCTGATCCACAACTTCTCACTGATACACGATGATATCCAGGACTGCAGCTGGGAAAGGCGAAGACGGCCCACTGTGTGGAAGATCTGGGGAGAGCCCCAGGCCATAAACGCCGGTGACGCCATGTACGTGCTGGCCCAGCTGGCTCTCTTCCGCCTCCAGGATACTGCCGTAGCCCCACATCAAATAGTTATCCTTTCGAGAAAACTGAACCAGGCCAGCCTCCAACTTTGCGAAGGCCAGTACCTGGATATCGAGTATGAAAACCACCTGGATACCAGCATTGGCGAGTACCTCCAGATGATCGGCAAGAAAACCGCAGCCCTTTTTGAATGTGCACTGTTCTTCGGGGCGTTCATCGGCACAGATAACGACAGGCAAGTTCAATCCCTCTGTTCCTTTGGTTGGAACCTGGGCATGGCCTACCAGGTTCAAAATGATATTGAAGGAATCTGGGGCGCCGGGGAGGGCCACAAGCAGTCGCCCTACACCGACATCCGGAGCAGGAAGAAGACCCTCCCGGTCATATTCGCTTTGCGCGAGGCCCCGGGCAAAGACGGCGAAAGATTGCGCAACGTCTATGGAAAGCAGAAGCTTTCTACAGCAGACATAAGCCGCGTGCTCGGCATACTGGAGAGCACCGGGGCGCAGAAATATTCCAATCAGATCAGAGAAACCTACTACCGCCAGTGCCTGGAAGACTTGGAGGGAGCTCAACTACCGCCTGATCCCCGGCGCGAGCTGAAGCAAGTAGCTGCCTTTCTTCTGGGCGAGGAGGCCGAAAGTCCGTGAAGACCTTTAACAAGAGAGGAGACCAGGGCGAGACCAGCCTGATGTTCAACACCAGAGTCTGCAAATCAGACGCCCACTGTGAGGCCTATGGCACCATCGACGAGGCTGTGGCCGCACTCGGACTGGCCCGCAGCCTCTGCCGAGAGAGACCGGTTCAGGATGCGCTGCTGAAAGTACAGAAGGACCTCTTCGTTTTGGCCGGCGAGCTCGCTACTCCCGTCGAAACATACGAGAAGCTGGCCGACAAGTATCCTGTCATAACGGCCGGCAGAGTACAGCAACTGGAGACCCTCATCGAGGATTTGGAGAAGAACCTGGAAATGCCCCGGGAGTTTGTCACCCCTGGTGCCTCGTCCGGTTCAGCTGCCCTCCATTTGGCTCGCGCCATTCTTCGTCGGGGGGAGAGAAGAGCCGTAGCTCTGAAGCAGGACGGACTGCTGCCGAATCAAGAGGTGCTCAAGTACCTCAATCGAGCAGCCGATCTGCTCTTCACTCTAGCCTGCTACGAGGATATGCCGCAGAAGTGATGACCTTCGAAGTAATACCTTCCATCGATCTGAAAGGCGGCCGTTGTGTCCGCCTCTACCAGGGTGACTATCAAAAAGAGACCGTTTTCTCGGATGATCCTCTAGCCATGGCCCGGAAATGGGCCTCGCTGGGAGCACCCAGGTTACACGTCGTTGATCTTGACGGAGCCGCTGCCGGAGAACTGCAGCATCTGGCCTTGATCAAGAAGATAACGTCGCAGATCAGGATCCCGGTCCAGGTAGGCGGAGGGGTCCGCAATATCCAGGCCATAAGAGACCTGCTGGAAGCAGGAGTGAAGAGAGTGATTCTGGGGACAGCAGCGGTCGAAGAGCCCGATTTGGTCGGACAGGCCTGCCGGCTCTACGCTGACTCCATCATCGTAGGTATCGATGCTCGGGCCGGACAGGCTGAAGGTGGGCGAACCTCGTCGATAAGCGGTTATGTCGCCGTCCACGGCTGGCTGAATGACACGCCGAAACTGGCTCTGGACCTGGTGGGTGAAATGACAGGGTTGGGAGCCAGGCGTTTCATCTACACCGACATTATGCGCGATGGCACCCTGACCCGGCCCAACTTCGACGCTATAGCCGAACTGATCAGTCAGACCGGGGCGACCGTCATTGCGTCTGGCGGCATAACCGGGTTGAAGCACCTGGAGAAGCTGAATGAGATCGGGGCCGAAGGCGCCATCATTGGCAGAGCTTTGTACACCGGAGACATCGATCTGGAGAAAGCATTGGGGGCTTTCAGGAAGGACAACAAGCGATGTTGAAATTCGATGATAGAGGACTGATCCCTGCTGTGATCCAGGATGCCGATACCGGTGAGGTCCTTATGGTCGGCTACATGAACGAGGAGTCCCTCCGCCGCACAATGCAAACAGGCCAGGTGTGGTTCTACAGCCGCAGCCGCCAGGAGCTATGGCACAAGGGAGAAACGTCCGGCAACTTCCTGAACCTGAAGGAAATGTGGAAAGACTGCGACGAGGACACCTTGCTGGTCAAAGTGAAGCCGGTGGGCCCCGTCTGTCACACTGGCAACAGGACCTGTTTCTTTCAAGAGTTGAAGGACCAGGAAGCCGCCTAGACGGTCTCCTGCACCCTGTCTGCCTCAACAACTCCCTTCAGAGCGGAAATGGCCACTTCCAATTGGTCTTCTGTCGGCTGCCTCGTGGTCAGCCTCTGGAGAGCCAGACCGGGCATGAAAAGTACCCGCAATATGCGGTTGTCGGCGTATCGAGCACTGAATCGCGTGAACTCGTAGCCGATGGCCGCGATAACCGGAATAAGCACTATGCGGGATAAGACCCGGAGCCAGAAATCAGGCTGCCCCAGAAGGGCAAAGACTACGATTGATATGATCAACACCGCAAAGAGGAAACTGGTTCCGCATCGGACGTGGGCTGTGGAGTACCTGCTCACAGAGGAAGGCTCCAGAGGAACCTCGGCCTCATAAGCATTAACCGTCTTGTGCTCTGCTCCGTGATAGGCGAACACTCGTCGTATGTCCGGAATCAGGTTGATCAGCGCCAGGTAGAGTACGAAGATACCCATGCGGATGACCCCCTCTACTATGTTGCTCAGCAGGGAGGAATCCAGGTGCGGATCAATGACACGGGTGATGAACAGAGGAGCCAGGAAGAAGATCAGCACCGCAAAACCTATCGACGCCGCCAGGACTCCCCACAGCATCACAGGAGAAAGCTCCTCCTCCTTATCCTCTTCTCCCAGCGCGTAGTTGGCGGACTGGAAGAGTGTTTGTATTCCCAGGACCAAGGTCTCCGCCAGGACAAATACCCCTCGCAGAAGGGGAATATTCCTGAGCTTGCCGGTGTATACTGAGGACAAGCGTTTGGTGACTACCGTAACCTGGCCGTTCGGACGCCGCACGGCCACCGACACGTGACGCCGGCCTCGCATCATGACGCCCTCAATAACGGCCTGGCCCCCGTAGTGGAATTGGTCTGACAAAGCTATCGCTCCATACAAAAGCAAAGAGCGGAAAGGTCGTTTCCGCTCCGAGTTGATCCCGTTGGTTCTACCGGGGCGTCAGGAAGATTCCTCAGTCTTCTCTTTTCTTCTGTAGCGTTTCTTGAACCGTTCCACCCTCCCGGCGGTATCCACTATCCTTTGCTCGCCGGTGAACATGGGATGGCATTTGCTGCAGACTTCAACCTTTATCAGTTTCTTCGTCGCCCCGGTTACAAAGCTGTTACCGCAAGCACAGACCACTTTTGCATCGGGGTAATACGTTGGATGAATCTTGTCTCTCATGCGTCAACTCACCGAATACACGCTGGCCCTTCTCTTGCTTCTAGTGGCTGCCTCGAACTTGACCACTCCGTCAATAAGGGCGAAAAGAGTGTAATCCTTCCCCATTCCTACGTTATTGCCCGGCGCTATTCTGGTGCCCCTCTGGCGAACAATAATATTGCCCGCCCTTACAGACTCACCGCCGTATTTCTTGACCCCCAGACGCTTAGACTGGCTGTCACGACCACAGCGCGTGCTGCCTCCACCTTTCTTATGTGCCACTTCTAACCACCTCCGATCACGAGCTCTGGCCCAGGTTGATTTCTTTGATGGCCAGCCTCGTGTATGGCTGCCGGTGCCCCTTCTTGCGCCGGTATCTCACCTTTGGCTTGTATTTGAAGACGATTACCTTGTCATGGCGCACGTTCCCCAGCGACTCAGCTATCACCTTCGCCCCGGCAACCACCGGCTGCCCCACTGTCACCCGGTCATCATCTGACACCAGAAGTACCCGGTCGAGCTCCACCTGACTGCCTTGCTCCACGTTCAACTGGTCTACCTGGACAACCTGTCCCGGAGCCACCCGGTATTGCTTCCCTCCGGATTCAATGACTGCGTAAATGTTGGGCCTCCAATATCGTACTGAGTGAGTAATGTTACTATCCCCGTGCTCCTGTGTCAAGCTGAGTGACGTTCAGCGCCATCGACAATCCTTCGTGCAGTCCAGCTTGCCTCACCGGACTCAACAGAGGCCTGTCCCACTCAGTCCAGCGTGATGTCCCGGTCTTTCTCCATCTCAGCCATGGCTTGTTCGAATCGCTTCTGGCGGACCCATAGCCAGATCTCCACCCCCACGTAGAACACGGCGATGGCATAACTTACTCCGGCGAATATGTATTCGCCCTTGACGGTCATCACTATGCCCAGGGCCGTCCAGGCTACTATCAGAAGCCACCAGAAGGCGCGCTGTCTCCCTCGTTTCATCATGTCTTTGCCGGTCCGCCTTGCCGCCTAACTCGTTTGACAGCCTAGTGTAAGCCTCCGCCGTTGTCAACAGCGGCTGATTCAGCCTGACTTCCTTGAAATAGGACGAGAATCGCAGCGTCGGAGTTCTGGGTTTCGATGTGCTATCACCTCAGGGGCATCTCCAGCCTGACGCCCTGGGCGAAGCTGGAAACCACATAGTACTCTACTCTCACCGTGAAGAAAGCTACCTCATGCGAACGAACGAAATCTGCCAGGTATGGATGCCGCGACACATAGATTTCCGTCATTCCTTCTTGGTCGCTTCCCTTTAGTTCCTCTGCTTTGCCTACAGCCCCTACCGCCAGGGCATTGGACAGCCCGGATTTCATCTCGCGCCGATTGTCTATTACCAGGGATACCCTGGGGTCGTTCAGGAGGTTGACATATTTGCGTGTGGATCTGTCTGTAGCGAAGAGCAGTTGCTCCAAATCTCCCGTCGCTGCGAAAGCCACCAGTGAACCGTACGGCTGGCCTTCTGCGCTGGTAGCCAGAACAGCCACTTTCTCAGTGGCAAATATGTCTCTTAAGAGTCCAGCTAGATCCTGTTCTTTCATTTCTACCGCCTGCCTCTATTTCTGTGTGCGCCCCGAAGTGCCTGACTGGGTTGACCACATGGCCGCATAGCTGTCAGCATCAAATTTTCTCTTCAGGCCTTCGGCGTTCATGTACCTCACCTTACCAAAGATCGATCGCTCCCGCCAGGGCCGGTCATGTTTACCGAAACACCAGGCCACACCCGTGTAACCGTTCGGATCTCTCCCGTCCAACTCGTATTTGTTGTTAAGGAACAAAGCGATCTCAAAGGCCTCTCGCGGAGAATCGCTCCACTCCAGTATCTTCTTTCCCCAATACATGCGCATATACCCGTGCATCTTGCCACCGATCCGCATCTCAGTCTGGGCGGCATTCCAGTAAGGATCGTGAGTCAACGACCGTTCCAGCTCTTCCCGCGAATAGACATACTCCCTGCGATCATCATTATGTTCGTCCAAAGTCGTCTTTGCCCAGCTCGGAAGCCCCTGAAAATCGTCATATCGACGGTTGTAGAAGACGTAGTTCAGGCTCAATTCTCTGCGGACAATCAACTCCTCCAGAAAGGAATCTCTGCCCCGGGCATCGGTTCGCGCCACCTGGAGAGCCACCCACAACGGAGAGATCTGCCCGAAATGCAGGTACGGGCTGAGATTGGATAAGCCGTCTTTCGTTGGATCATTTCTCGCCCTGGTGTAGTCCTCCAATCGCTCGCTCAGGAAGACACTCAGATGCCTCTCGGCCTCTCGAGTGCCACCCCTGAGTTTGTTCACCCGCCCCACCGTGTGGTCTATATCCAGACTCTGCACAAGATCCTCCAGCGAAGACAGATCCAGAGACCCCAGCTGGATATCCAGCGACTTCACGCGAGGTTCATCCTCTTCAAGCGGGGCCATAAACTGTTTCAGTCTGCTGGTTATCTTCGGACGAAAGGTGGCCGCTGTGAATTCCTCCTTAGGCGAGGCTACTTCAACGGGCACCACCGCATCGCTTTCTACCTGCATCAGGGGGCAATCCAATCGGTCGGCGGCGTACTTCCGCCACTCGACCTGAAAGCGAAGATAGCCTCTGTCGACCGCTACCAGACAAGCATCTCTTCCCAGGCCGACGATACCCTTCTCCGGCGATCCGCGTTGCACTATCAACCCGATGCCGCGTTCTTTCAGGAGTTGCTGGGTCTCGGCCAAACCCTGCAGCATGAACCGGTAGTGCCTTTCGTTGGCTTCAGGATAGTCGTCGGTCAGTCCGAAATAGACGACGAGCGGTCGGTCAAGCTCATTGGCCTGCTGAATAGCGTACTCGAGGGCAGGATTCCAGCGCGCCCTTTGAGAGGCCTGCATCCAGTACACCACCAGACCGGCATTACCCACTGGCCGGCGGTTCAGGGGCTTGATTCTCTCGGACTGACTGTTGACTCCCATCTGTCAGCCTAAGTTGTGTACTCCTGGGACGCGGACCTGGAGGCACGCAATACAGCGCGGGCCGCATGATATCCGCACATCCCGTGCACCCCGGGTCCGGGAGGAGTCGAAGAAGAGCAGAGGTAAACACTATCGAGGAATGTTCCGTACGGTCCGCGACCGAATCCGGGTCGTAAAATGCGCCTCAACGTCTGCCGCCCGCCGCTGATGTCACCACCCACAAGGTTAGGATTCAGGATCTCGAAATCTCTCGGGGCCATGACGCTCCTCGCCAGGATACGCTCCTGGAATCCCGGAGCAAATCTCTCCACCTGTCTCTCTATTCGTTCGGTCATGTCAAAAGTGGACCCGTTGGGGACATGGCAATGGGCCCAGGCCGTGTGCTTTCCTTCAGGAGCCCGCGTATTGTCAAACAGTGTTTGCTGGGCCAGCATGACAAAGGGGTTTTCAGGATGCTGGCCTCTAAAGACCGCTGATTCGGAGGAGGCGATCTCTTTCAGGGTACCACCAAGATGAAGAGTAGCGGCTTTGAGACACTCCGACGATTTCCAAGGAATCGGCGACTCCAGTGCCCAGTCCACCTTGAATACAGCCGGCCCGTAACGATAGGCTTCCAGTTCACCCCGTGTTCGCGGGGACAATTGTGACGCCATTCTGGCGAACTGCAGCGGCGTAACATCCAGCAGAACCGCCCGGCACTTCGGCAGGTTCTCCAGAGAATCAACCGGAGTACTGACATAGATCTCTCCCCCCAGGGAACGCAGGTATCCCGCCATGGCCTCACTGATACTCTGTGAACCACCCCGCGCTAAGGGCCAGCCCACTGCGTGGCCCGCGACACCCATAACCAGCCCTATAGCCGCACCGCCCATTGCCCCCGGCGCCATTATGGAGTGCACCCCCAGCCCTGCCATAAGCGCCCTGGCCTTCTGACCGGCAAACATAGATTCCGCCAGACCTTCTACCGACCGCATCGCTCTAAGACCGAAAGTGAAGAGGAGCCACGGATGCCTCAGAAAATGTACCGGCGCCAGCACCTCTTGCGCCAGCCCCTTCCAGTGTTTCGTCATGGAATCGAAGAACCTGCGGTACACGAAGGCATCTTTCTCCAACTGGTCCGCTGTGCTCTTCACCGACCGTTCAAGCAGGATGGCCCTGCCGTCATCCATGGGATGAGCCAGAGGTATGTCAGGATGGATCCACTCCAGTCCGTAGCTTGCCAGGGGCAGCGTCTGTAGAAACGGTGCCCCGACAGCTAGAGGATGAATTGCCGAACAGATGTCGTGCCGGAATTCCGGCAGGGTCAGCTCTGCTGTTTGCGTACCGCCTCCGATGGTCTCCCCTCCCTCCAGGACAAGCACAGACCAGCCTTCCCGGGCCAGCGTTATGGCAGCCGCCAGCCCGTTAGGGCCTGATCCGACCACCACCGCATCATAGGATTTCTGCATCATGTAAGGAGTAGATTCGGCGGACCTGACTTCACTTCCGCCGGCGGAGGGGCAAAAGAGGAAGATACAGTAGGCTCCATATCTGAGCATTATGGCGTATGTTTCCCACCTGTGACCACTGGAAAGTCCCGTCCACACAGACTTTTCGCATTTTGACCGGCCCGTTCTGCCCGAGATATTCATTGAGTGATTTCAACACGTGCTTCCATATTCGTTCCTGAACGGTCGAGCCGTGCACACGGAAAGCGATCTCGTACACCGGATCATTGGCCCGGGCCAGACCCTGTATCCGGCAGGTGGTAAGGCCGTCTGCTGCAAATGCCTGGAAGGTAACCCATCCCGATTCAGGATGCCCCTCGGGTGTCATAAAGGTGAAACACTCGTCGTCAGCATAGCTCACCACTACCCCGGTGTAGACGGGCAGCCCCACTGAAGTCGCGTTTATGAGAACGACCTCGCCAGGCTTGATGCCGCCTGCCGAAGCATAGAACCGGTTCTCCGGCGGCTGGAAACTGGGAAACCTCTCTTTGAGAGCTTCTATGGCTGCGGCCGGTGTTACTTGTGCAGCGTCGAAGCTGACCTCATACGTTTTCTCCCACAGTGGCCCGAATCCAAGCACCGGACCAACCACTCGGCGCCCTCCAACGTTGACATTGACCGCTTCTTTGGGCATCTCAGGCACCTGGATTCGCGATATTGGCGCTGCCCAGAAGCCCGCTTCGGCTTCGCGCTGCTTAACCACAGCTTCGTCTAGGCTACTGCCTCTCTCATTATGGGAACCCGCTGGTTGTTCGGCCCCGGTACTGGCCTTGACCGTGGCCAGTGCCTCCGACAAGCTGGCGGACACTATCATAGCCCGGTCCAGGTTTGTCAGCGCAAAGATACGGCGGTACACCTCATCGAGACCCACTGCTATCAGTCTTTGGCCTGCCGTTTTGGCCAGGGCATGCTGTTTCACCAGCAGGCTAACGCCCGGACTGGCAAGACGGGTAACCTGCGAGAAGTCAAGAATAACATCTCGCACATTCTGGCTTCTGGCCTGAGTGAAGGCCCCTTCCAGACTTCCATCATTGGAGTCCCTGATGCTTCCCCGCATCTCGATAACAGCAGCGTCGGCCGCTCTATTGACGTCCACTGTCAGACCGGACTGGTCCATGGCACTCCTCCCAAGACAACTCTCAATACTTGAAATAAATGTTCCAGACTACGGCGTCTAACACCGCTGTCTGCAGACAGAAGGCAGCACTCCCGGCCACCGCCGCCCAGTACGCCGTAGCCGGTTCCTTGGTGTCCAGCGTCAGAAGCGACGCCAACAAACAAAGAGCAGCGATTCCCACTACCGCCAGGCTGATGCGGATAGACCATAGCAGACCGGCACCGGGATTGTTCAACATCGCGTGCGTAAGAGGCATCCACAGGGCCGATGGAAACAGTATCAACGCATATATGGCCAGAAATATCCGGAAATCGAAAAAACCCCCTATCTTCACTACATCGGGATCCAGACGGAATATGATGAAGTAGCTGAAGGCAAAGTATCCCAGTGCCGCTGGAATCATACACAAAGTGTACAGAGGTCGGATCGACTGGGGTACGCCGCCCCAGAGAACGTTTCCGCTGTCTGGATGAGCCATGAATCCCTGTACATAGCTGCCTATGACGAGTATTCCCCCAACCACATTGATGGCGATCAGAATCCATTGTTCAGTGTGCATCTCGTCCTCCCCCACGTGGGCTAGATTTCGCCAGTGCCGCTCGATACGGTTGGCGGGACTTTGGACTTCATCCGGCAGACATCAAGTCCTTGTCTCGTATGGGCTTCTCCATCACGAAGGCGGCTCCGACAGCACCCGGACCCACCTGTGTCCCAATGGAGGGCCCGATCTTGGCTCGTATCGTCCGATCTGCCGGAAAGAGAGGCGAAAATCGCTGCGCCAGATCCTCGGCCTCCTTCGGGTCTGTGGTACTCATTACGGCCGCCTCTCGGGGCACTCCAAGTGCCTTCACGATTTCGCACAAGCGGTCTATCGCCTTCGTTCGGGTGCGTACTCGCTCAATAGGTACGACCTCGCCGGCCCTTATGGCCAAGATTGGATGTATCTTGAGGACCCCTCCCAGGAAAGCCTGGGCCTTCCCGATACGTCCGCCTCTGGCCAGATATTCCAGGGTACCGAAAACCCCAAAAGTGATGGTGTGGGGTATTGCCCGGCGCACCATGGTCTCTATTTGCTCGAGAGTAAGCCCTTCGGCAGAGGCCCTGGCTGCCATGATGGCCAGAAGTCCACAGGCCATAGACGCTGTCTGGGAATCAATGACCGCCACAGGGCATGGGATCCCAGTACTGGCCGTCCTGGCTGAGTCACACGTCACGCTCAGATTGGCCGCCACATGAATCGAGATGATAGCGTCCGCCTCTTCACACAGGCGGCTATAGACCTCGCTGAACGCGCCTACCGAAGGAGGTGATGTCTTAGGCAGAACCCGGTTGGTCTGCAGTCTACGATAGAATTCCTCATTGGACAGCTCCAGGCCGTCCAGGAAGATTTCTCTACCGAATTGGACCTGGGCCGGCACTATGGTTATGCCCAGCTCTCTGGCCACCTCCGGAGGCAGGTCGGCGGTACTGTCGGTAACCACACTGACACGCATTTAGCCCTCCAGACAAGACGCTACCAAAATTCGGGAGAGGCACCGACCAAAAAGGGCCCGCTAAAAAGGTTCCAATGTGATTAATCTAAAGGTTCGTATAGATGCTTGTCAATAGTAGCATGCTCGCACACACAACTCCGGCCCGAAACCCAACGTAACCTAGGAGATCCGCTCCTCACGACAAACCTTATAGCTTGTTTCGCCCGACATGATCTCTCCTTTGCAGGTCTGGTACCTTTGCTTGCCCTTCTCCCAGAGTTCCTGCTCTTTCGGCGATGAGATTGCCAGCGGCGGGACCTCTGCGGGCTTGCCATCCGAATCAACCGCCACCATGATGAAATAGGCTGTCAAAGCATGTACCTTTTCCTCTTGAGGTATGTCCTCAGCCCAGACCTCCACCCTCACCTCCATGCTGGAACGGCCCACAAAAGTGAGACACGCTTCAACTATCACCAGGTTGTGCACACGGATGGGGTGATAGAAGTTGATTCCTTCTACCCGCGCGGTCACCGAGTCCTTGTGGCAATGCCTGACAGCGACTACCCCGGCAGCGGTGTCCATCAGTTTCATGATCTCTCCACCGTGGGCAATCCCGGCTCTGCCGGCTTGATGAGGCAGAATGAGCTCAGACATGGTTACAGCGGAATGCGATACCGGCCTGGCTTCTATCATGAGTCCCTTCCTTTCCAGGATATCCGGAGTATCCCTACCCTACGAGTCAATCACTAGAGATGGTCTCCCCATATTTCCATCCTAGCGGTTTTGCCATGGATTAGTCCAGAAACGTGCGACTCAATGGCCGGGGCGGCTTAAGTCGGTGGTGCTTACAGACTATGATCACTTGCCGAAACATGGGTACGGAAGGTAGACTTGCCAAAAGAAAGTGAGGCTGTATGAGCACATTCTCCAGCGATCAGAACGCCTTCACCCGGGATGCCTTCGCTAGGAGGTGCCGGGAAGTACTCGGTTTTGAAGAGAACCGTCAGCGTCTGGCTGAGATCGCCTATCACAACTACCTCAAATCCTTCGGCTGCTCACAGTCGATGCTTCAAGCCTTTCAGGATGTGCTGGAGCTGAGAGACGACTTCTGGTTCAAGGCAGTCGGCGGTCTTCAGGGTGGAGGCAGCTGTGGACTTACCTGTGGAGCTTTAGCCACAGGATTCCTGCTCATCGGGGGAGTGGCGGGCAGGAACAGCATAGATGAAGGCTTTGAAGGCATAATGCAGGCTTTCGAGCCTTCTCAAAAACTTGCTTTGTGGTTCAAACCCATGTTTAAGAGCACTGTTTGCTCAGAGATCACCGGGTTGAATTGGTATGACTTGAACGAGGTAGCTAACCACTACTTTGGGCCCAAAGGCCCGGAAACCATAGAAAACTGCGCGCGACTGACAAGCACAACATCACTCAAGGTAGCCGAGATTCTCTCGGAGCTATGATCCAGCGATGCTCACCGCTGGCCTAGGCCTTGCGATTGGCTACCGCTCTCTTTCTCAGTCTATCTACACCGTAACGCGTCAGGTAGTAGATCACGAACGGACCTGCCAGCACCATTAACAATACGATTTCCCATTGCATCTTGGACCACCCTTTCTATGACCACCCGATGGGGTCATCTAGATGGCCAGGTCAGAACTCACCGGGATGTTCCGCTTCTTTGAACCAGCGCTTGGAGAACAAGATCTTGAGATTGGACGGTTTGAGAAGAGCCTTTATCACCGTCCACATGTCGGGTAGACTCATCCCTGCTCTGATCTTCCAGCGCACTGGCTCCAGGGTCTCAACCTGCAAAATGAGGTAGTCACCCTGCCGCACTAGCCCACTGACCTTGGCCTTTAACTCGGTCTTGCCCAACCCTGTCGACCTGAACAACATCTGCGTTGCCCCCTTTCATTGGTTCCCCGCCGTCCCATTTCGGGGTGCCCCGCCTCTTCGATCTAGGGTCATCATCTCCAATGCGGAGCTATCCATTTGCCTCCAGCGAACTATTAGCATTCTACCAATAATCAGCCCCGTTTGTCAATAGGGCTGTGACCCAAAAATCACTGTTCATTCCTGCGTCGGCAGAAATCCAGAGAAGACCGCAGCAGCGCATCCCTCTCTCCTTCGCAGGAGCGCATTGCCACACGCCGAGCGGGAGGGGCCGGGGTGCGTACCTTCGTAACCGCGCAAGGGCACGGCATGCCGTGCCCGCCCCATCCCTCCCATCCCTTATCACCCTGTCACGTAGGGGCGCTTCGTGAAGCGCCC
>Ga0207752_1000586_pt1 | contig 17104 bp, 13 predicted proteins | sample Pon2CUnioCityCA_6_FD_187272 | JGI IMG/M metagenome (GOLD analysis project Ga0207752, IMG submission 187272) | Marine sediment microbial community from Union City, CA, USA - Pond 2C Sediment 2 (SPAdes) | ecosystem: Environmental > Aquatic > Marine > Intertidal zone > Salt pond sediment ...
TACAGAATCGGGTAGACCTCTAAAATCCGATTCTATTGTTCTTCCTATTAAGGGACATAATATACCCTTTGCCGATGTTGAATTAGAGGACGGCGACAGCGTTATAGTCGAACGCCTGCAGCCGCCTCTGTTTACAGTCATTGGATTGGTCAACAGCCCGGGCAACTTTCCGTATCCACCCGACGTTCGATACACGCTTATGCAGGCGATAGGTTTTGCCGAGGGACTTAATCTTGTTGCCGAACCTCGGTACGCGACCATTTACCGTCTAAAGCGGGACGGCACATGTATCAATGCTACTTTCCCCATAAAGGCCAGGAAGAAGCCGGAAGATGCTTCCAATACGTTAATAAAACCGGGCGACATTATAGCGGTCGAACATACGCCCAGAACACGTACGGCGGTGTTCCTCGACAGGACATTCAGGATCACTATCGGCGCGTACTGGGGTTTAGATGATTGGGATTAATATAGGAACATTCGATTTAGAACAGATGAGGACAATACTATGGTAAGTAATGCTGGAAATAATGGAGCGACGCAACACGACAATTCCGGATCATCACAGATAGGAATAATGCCGAAGGATCTCGTGCAAATTATATGGCGCAGCCGATGGATTATACTGCTGACGATAGTTACGGCTCTGGGGATCGGTTTTGCTTACATTACAATTGCCATACCAGTTTACACGAGCACAGCCAGGATTTACGTACAGCAGAGCGGCCCGAAAATCCTTACCGAAGCCGAAGGCCTGATGACGCAGTCAAAGAATTACCTTTATACGCAGGCAGAGCTTCTCAAATCGACCCCGATACTGTCATCCGCCCTGGAAAAACCCGGTATTAAAGAATTAAAGATTTTTCAAAAGGTCGACAACCAGATCGATTTTTTGAAGAAAAAAGGGCTTAATGTGTCTGTCGGTAAAAAAGATGACATCATCGATATCTCCTCAGATTCGCCGGACCCGGTCGAAGCGGCCCGGCTTGTAAATGCAGTTGTGGATTCCTACAGGTCATACCACGCCGCCAGCAAGCGGAGCACAACCGGCGAGATTCTGAAAATACTCCAGGACGAAAAACGCAAAAGGGACAGAGAGCTGGCTGAGAAGCTCAAGGCAATGATGGCTTTGAAGAGCGAGAACATTGCCCTGGCGTTCGAGGACCGCCAGAGCAACGTCATCCTTGACAGGCTCGATACGCTGTCCGCAGAATTAACGCAAGCAGAGCTTCAAACGGTGGAAGCTGAATCCGTTTACGAAAATTATAAATCAATGATGGACGATCCTGTTAAGCTCAAGCTGTTTGCAGAAAGTGAAAGAACCAAGGGGGCTTATATCCCCAGCGCTAATGAATGGTCTCAGCTCGAATCGGAGTTGGAGCAGCTACAAATGCAGCTTGGTGATCTGCGAAAACAGCCGGTTACTAACCAGCCGGCTGTAAGTGCGCTTGAGGACAAGGTGAATCAAATTGAGAACAAACTTACCTCGCTGTACAGGAAATTCGCCGAAACTCAAGTGGCTATAGCCGAGCAGCAGTACAGAGCGGCAAAGCAAAAACAAGAGCAGATCGCCGGTTACTTTGAAGCGCAACGTCAGAAGGCCGTACAATTCAACAAACAGCTTGCAGAGTTCACGATACTAAAGTCGGACTGGGAGCAGACAAAGAAACTCTGTGATATTCTCGACGATCGTATAAAAGAAATCAATATTACCGAGGATACTGGCAGCCTGAACATCAGCGTACTCGAATCTGCCAGCCTGTCGGACAAGCCGTCTAAGCCTCCCAAAGCCAGATATATGGCGATAGCGCTGCTTCTCGGGCTTGTCTTTGCCGGTGCTCTGGCCCTTGTTCGAGATAAGATGGATCAGCGATTCGGTTCAATGGAAGAAATTTCCGCCGCCCTCGAGTTGCCGGCTTTGAGTGTAGTCCCCTCGATGTCACGAAGGGAAGACCCGGCCATTCGGGGCAAAAAGGTGTATCTTGATTCCAGGTCCGTTTGGGCGGAGACATATCGTACGATGCGTACGGCGGTGTTATTCAGCGATACCAAGGCCAGGTCAAGGACCATCCTTGTTACCTCACCGCAAGCGGGGGACGGCAAGACAACAGTGGTTAGCAACCTTGCTATTGCCATGGCTCAGGCAGGACAAAAGACACTTATCCTTGAAGCGGATTTTCGCAAGCCCATGCAAAATAAAATCTTTGGTGTGAACCATGACAATAAAGGACTGAGCAGTGTGCTGGCCGGGACTGATGAGATCGAAGATGTCATTAAAACGACCTGCGTTTCCGGTTTGGACCTCTTAACTTGTGGACCGGAGGTATCCAATCCGTCCGAAACACTCCATAGTGCTAATTTTACCAAGCTTGTGAAACTCCTGGAAAAACAATATGACCGAATCATCGTCGATTCACCTCCGGTGTTGCCAGTGACCGATGCGCAAATTCTGGCGTCGATCTGCAAGATAACCATCCTTGTATTAAGGGCTGAAAAATCCACCCGAAAAGCCAGTCAGCGAGCTTATGAAACCCTCCAGCGTGTGGATGCTCGAGTACTTGGACTGGTGGTGAACGATGTTCCGAAGAGCGGAAGATACGGCTTTTACGGGGGTAACGGATACTACAAAAAGACCAATAAATCCGGATTGCACAAAGTTAAAGAACAGATAAGCTATCAAGAATCCCCTGTCGATGCCGTAAAAGCAGAATATCCTGCACAATCTAACAAATCAGGATCGCTAAGCATGGCAGAACGACAGAAAGTGCTTCCTGTAAGAAAGAAAGCTGTAAGCAAAAGAAAAGAACCAGTGAAGGCTTATGACAGTACATGATGATCTCCCGTTCACACAACATAGAATTGTAAAGGATTGCAGATGATTTATCCCGGAAAAGACAACATCATTGACGCCCAGACTGCAAATTGCAGGTTCCGGCAGCTATGCTCCTTTCAGACCTGGTTATGGGAATTGCGGACAGCATTCTTTTAAGTTGGCATGATCTGTAACGTGAAAGGACTGAATAATGTCCTGCGTTGCAGTTGTAATACGAAACACAAGAGAACGAGTGCGTCATCAAAGGCATTTATATGCCTGATTGATGAGGGTGAAAAATATACGGTTACCGCCGGGTGCACTGAGGAGAACGGAGTGCGCGCAAGGAGAGTGTATGCTGAGCCTGTCCGAAAATCCGTTGATTTTAACTCCGGAGGTAGAATCTCTGATCGAACTTCATGGAACCTGGTGGATTGCCTACACCCGTCCGCGATTCGAAAAAGCCTTTGCACAAGATTTGTGCAGCCTCGGCATAGGATATTTTTTGCCGATGTATGAGAAAACTATCTTCTCGGGCCGGCGCAATCGTCATCTTATGTTGCCTTTATTTCCATCGTATGTATTTTTTTGCGGTACGGAACAAGATCGATACAGGGCTATGAGGACAAATCGTCTGTGCTATACGATGGATGTCGCGGACCAGGAGAAACTGATTGAAGAGCTGGCCGGCATTGAATCGGCTCTTTCAAGTAAAGCTGTAATTGACTGTTATCCGGGCCTGCCTGCAGGAATCCGCTGCAGGATCATCTCCGGTCCGATGAAGAATATCGAAGGCAGAGTTGTCGAAAGAAAATGTACCAAAGCCCGTATGGTCATTGAGGTGACAATTCTCACTCAGGGCGCTCTTGTGGAAATCGATGCGGACCTTCTTGAGCCGCTGGAATAAACTTTAAGGATTGACTCGACTATGAATATCTACTTATTTGTGTATCTGGGTTCTCTGATATTAGCAATGACGATAACGCCCGCCGTGATCCGAATCGCCCGCCGGCTCCATATTGTTGACGTTCCAGGTGTACGACACATGCATACCCTTCCCATATCCCACGTGGGAGGTGTGGCCATTTTTCTATCGATGATGAGCCTTTGCATTATAGGGCTGTGGTTTTCAAATATTTTGATTGAAACGGATCAATACGTGCTGGAACAACTGCGCGTTTTGCTTATAGCCGCGAGCTTTATGTTTATTGTCGGGCTGATTGACGACATTAAAACAAAAGGATTGCGAGCGCGCACCAAGTTTTTAGCTCAAATCGCCGCGGCTATCGTAGTTTGTGCCGTCGGAGTCCGCATTAAATCGATAATAATAACTGATTCGGTAGCGTTTAATTTTGGCTGGCTCTCATGGCCGCTAACACTGCTGTGGATAGTGGGTATCACGAATGCTGTGAATCTGAGCGATGGATTGGACGGTCTTGCCGGCGGGATTTGTGCCGTCGCCTGTGGAGCGTTGGCAATATTTGCGGCTTCAACCGGCAATCTGGTGATAGTGATGCTTATGCTTGCGCTGCTCGGAAGCGTAACAGGCTTTCTTTTCTTCAACTTCAATCCGGCAAAGATTTTTATGGGCGATTGCGGCAGCATGTTCCTGGGCTTTACAATTGCCTCGTCAAGCGTTCTGTCCTTTTCAAAATATTCCGCACTTGTGGGGCTTGCTCTGCCGGTCGCGGTTCTTGGTGTTCCTATCTTCGATACCTTTTTTTCCATGCTGCGACGTTTTCTGGAACGCCGATCGATATTTTCAGCCGACCGCAGCCATTTCCACCACAAATTGATTGATTTAGGTCTAACACAACGCCAGGCTGTTTTAGCTATCTATAGTTTAACTATTATCGCTGCCGGACCGGGAATGCTCATGATAATCGCGCCAGAAATATATGTTCCGATCATCTTCTTGTGCATTTTACTTTTCCTGCTTCTGGTATTCCATATTGTCGGCTCCGTACGGCTGGAGCAGATTTTAGAGGCGATGCAGAACAGATACAAAATTATTCACCTCCAGCACGAGGAGAAAAAGAACTTCGAGGAAGCGTCGCTGTACTTTCGCCGGGCCCAGACGTTTGATCAATGGTGGCAGGCTATCTCAACGGCAGCGGGCAAAATGGAATTCTGGACTGTCGATTTGCCTCTGGTAAATCGTGACGGGACCTCTCGCGAATTAATCTGGCATTATAACGGCCACGACCCTGATCCCGGACCGGAAGGCCTTATTCAGGTTCATGTACCTGTTCGCGACCGTCGCTCAGGCTCATGGCTTCGTTTAAGGATAGAACTATATAAAAACGGCTCCCTCGAATCGGCCGGCAGAAGAGTCGCACTGTTTACACGTCTTATCGAAGAACATGACATCAACAAACTTCGGAAACAAACGAAAATATTGGAGAATGTCGAAGGCGATCGTAAGCCGCTTTACTTTTGAACGCCGATAGCCTCAGATTCTCATAGAACGTAATAATGAGTCAACAGTATATTACAACTTCTAAACGGCTTATCCACAACACAATCTTCAACGTGATAACGCTCGTCAGCGGTGCGGTAATTACCTTTTTCCTGATACGCTTTTTTTTGGCACAACTTGGCGAGAGCAGATACGGTGTATGGGTGCTGATCGGCTCTATCTTTCAGTATCGTCGGCTGTTGGACATGGGAATGAACAGTTCCATCGACAGATACATTCCCGTTAATCTGGTGAGGCGTGATAATGACGGCGTTCAGCGCGTAATAAGCACTTCTCTTTTCTTTTTCGCAGCGCTGGCGGTTGTGCTTGGTTTAATGACTTTGCTGCTTTACGACAACATCGGGGCATGGTTTGCCATCGCTCCTAAATTGGTCGGTACTGCAGGTGTGCTTGTGTTGATAGTAGGCGGTTCGTTTGTCTTGTCCATGCCACTGCAGGTGGCCTCCGCCCTGTTATGCGGACTTCAAAGATATGATATCCTGAACCTCACGGAGCTTATAATGCTCCTGCTGCGGACTTTTTTTATTGTTGTTCTGTTGGGCTGGGGATTCGGCCTGCTGACGATAGGACTCGTATACGGCGCCGGTGAAGTTCTCGTGAAAATCGCCCAGTTTGTCTATGCAAGAAAGCTTTTGCCGGACGTCTCTGTCACTATAAAAAGCATAGATTTCAAGCTTCTAAAGGAAATGCTGGCATACGGAATCAATACGTGTCTGTACAGAACCGGGGGCCTTCTTATCTTAAAGGCTACGGATCTGGTAATTGCCGTCTACATCGGGACCGCAGAGGTCAGCCAATTCGCCGTAGCTATAGCCGGCATACTATTGTTGACGCAATTGTTGCGCGCGTTTGCGACGGCGATAAAGCCCGCCGTCAGCGACCTTGACGCCAGAGACGAGCACTCGAGCGTCCGTGAAATCTCGTTTCTTATGCAAAAATACAGCTTGCTGATGGTCATTCCTGCTGCCTGGTTCTTAATTGTGATGGGCGGGGATTTCCTGCATGTGTGGGTTGGCGAAAAATTCCAGGATCCAGGCGTAGTCAACAGCTTGGGCGTTGTACTGGCCGTTTTAGCAGTCGGGCATTGTCTGAGGTTGTCACAATACAGCAATTTTCTGGTTTTGGTAGGGAAAGGAGAACATAGACTTTTTGGCGTCTTAACGATAATTACAGGACTGCTCTGCATTTCGGCTTCTATTGTCTCGGTCAAGATATTCAATTTGGGATTACTCGGCATAGCCTGGTCGAATTGCGTGCCGATGGCGCTGATATCCGGCATCATTCTGCCTGTATATTTTAACAGGAAAATGAAAATAACAATGCGGGAAAATTTTGTCAGGGTTTGGTGGCCGGTCTTCTTAGGTTGCACGCCGACCATGATTTTAATAAGTATCTGGAAGTATATTAATTCTCCCGAATCCTGGATGAGTATTGCGGCGGTAGTTGTATTTTCCATGATGCTGACCTGTATAAGTGCCTGGTATTTTAGTCTGACTTCAGGGGAACGTGAGAGATTTACGAAGTCTTTGAAAATCCGTTGGCTGCGGAACTCTTCGATCAGGTCAAGTGAGAGTCACATAGCTCTTCGGGAAGAATAAAACAGTATTACTTAACAGCGAGAAACAGCAAATATGATTATTCGCAAGTCAAATATGTCGGTTGCTGTTCGACAGCCGGCAGTGTTTGGGTGGAGGCTTCCTGCCGCCGGTTTCTTTATCTATAGCATAATTGCTGTCGGTGCGCTTATTGTTGATGCGCGCAGCTTTCTTGTAATTGGCGGCGCTCTAATGTTTGTGTGCGTTTGTATAGAGTGGTGCAGGAGCATTATGGCCGTAAGGGTCGATAAAAGCGTGCTGCTTGTGTTTTGCATCATGCTGCTGTCGGTATTTGCGACATTGTATGACCCGACAAACACGGTATTTCATAACCTTTTTAAGCATGTTACCATCTGTATTCTGTATGTTTTCATCTTCAGTATGGGCCTTGCCCCGATCTATTCGACGCCGTTTCGCTCAATCTTTATTTTCATCCTGGTTTTCATGGGCTTTATATCGCTGATTGTACCAAATGTCAGTGAGACCGACGATGTAATGCGAATGTCGGGTTTTTTTGCAAATGCGAACAACTTCAGTCTTACAATGATGACATTGTTGTTTTTGATTGATGAGAAAAAAGACAGCAGGGCGAGGAAGGTATCTATCCATGCGGTTCTTATCCTGTTTTTATTATTATCGGGTACAAGTGGAGCCATCCTGGCATATCTCGGCGCGATGTCGTTCAAATATTTCGTATTTCTGAGGGCTTCCAGAAAGTACAGGAATACGTGGATACTGGCACTGTTAATCATAGCCGTGATCCTGTTGGTGTGTTTGCTGACAACCGACTTATTTATGGATGTCCCTATAGTCAAAAGGATTGTCACCCAGCTATCTCTGGTTTGGCACGAGCTGCCTTTGGCAGCTTCGGGTTACGAATTGGATTATGGGAATCTGTCAAATATGTACGATACCGGCGACTGTTCCGGACTCTGGAGAATTTCACATTGGCGTACGTGCATCGATATAATAGCAAATGCAAATACAACACAACTACTTTGCGGCTATGGGATCGGCTCATCAAGCCTGATTATGTACAAGGTCCCTCATAATGATTATTTGAGAGTACTGATGGAACAGGGAATAATCGGACTGACACTGTACATAGCTTTCTTTTTGACTATTTTCCGACGAATCGACCCAGGATATCGATATTGTATCATTGCAATTGCTCTATATTGCTTCAGTGAGAATAATATGGACAACCTGCTGTTCATGAGCATTTTTGTGTTCTTCCTGGCAAGCGCTCAGAACAGAGCCCAAATACAGCCGGCTGCCGCTCCATGATGAAAGGATCAAAATGCGTATTGCCATGGCAAACAATTACTACTATATCAAAGGCGGCGCTGAGCGTGTCCTTTTCGAGGAGAAGAAAATCCTTGAGGCTCACGGCCATCAGGTCCCTGTGTTCTCGCAAGCACATCCCCAAAATAATTTTTCTCAGTACAGCAGTTACTATACACAATTCAAGGATTGGAGAAATATATCCCGTTTTCAACAAATCCCTACGGCCTTAAATATAATGTATGACCGCCGGACGGCTCATGGCTTTAAACGCTTCCTTGAAGCGACCGATTGCGATATCGTTCATGCGCATAACATATACGGCGGCCTAACGACTTCCATTCTGGATACTGCGCAAAGAAAAGGTGTTCCCGCAGTAATGACCCTTCATGATTATAAGCTAATCTGCCCGTCATATCTCATGCTTAATAGGGGCTCAGTGTGCGAAGGGTGTAGAAACCGCCGATTCATCTACTGTCTGTTAAAGACGTGCCATAAAGAAAGCCTGACAGCTTCCGGCGTTTACTGTATTGAATCGTATCTGAATAAATGGCTGAATAAATACGGTTCGATACGATATTTCCTTTGTCCGAGCATGTTTTCACTTACAAAACACGCAGAGCACGGAATACCGCGAGACCGGCTGCTTCACATTCGGAACTTTGTGAACTTCGCCAAATACAAACCTCAATATGATAACGGCCGGTACGGTCTGTTTGTCGGCCGGCTCTCAAAAGAAAAAGGAATTCTAACGTTATTAACGGCGGTCGAGCACCTGCACATGCCGGTTCGTATCGTCGGCGACGGTCCTCTCAAAGCTGAATATGAAAGCTTTGCCGCAAAGCACAAAATGGATCACGTGGTTTTCGAAGGCTACAAGTCAGGTGACGACCTTAAGCGACTCTATGAGAACGCAGCTTTTCTTGTGATACCTTCGGAATGCTATGAGAACGCCCCGATGACTGTTTTGGAAGCCTATTCATACGGAAAGCCTGTTATCGGGTCGCGTATAGGGGGAATTCCCGAGATGATTGACCATGAAAGGACCGGCATGCTCTTTACAATGGGAGATGCCGGCCGGCTCGCTGAATATATCGAAAGACTATGGTCGGATAAATCTCTCCGCCGGCAGATGGGACATGCTGCTCGCAACAAAGTGGAAAAAGAATATTCCTCCGAACCGCACTATGAGCATTTAATGGAGATTTACAGGAATTTACTGAATTGAAAAATAAATCGCAGAGATTTTATCAAACTTAGCTCTTGCTGTTTGCTGGGAAGCGCAGCCTCTGGGCGGCAACAGAATCCGGTATGGGCGCTTCAGGCTGACAGTTACATTATCGAGCCGGAAGCAACCGATGAGGTGCTGGTTAATCCGGGAATGGGATTCGAAACATTTAATTCGTTCAACGGAGAACGGCGAAACATATTAGCGGAGAATTATCCGGAATGTTCTATTGCATATTTCCGTTTCTACTGGGACAAGCTGGAACCGCAGGAAGGCAGGTATAACTTCAGGCTGATTGACTTGCTGCTGGACAAAGCGCAGGAAAGAGGGCAGGATCTGGCCCTGCGGTTTATGCCCACAAGTTCCGCCGACTTAAGCGCTGGAACTCCTCAATGCTATATGGAGAAGACAAAGGGCTTCTGGTACACAAAAAATAATCGCAGAGGATGGGCGCCCGACCATAATGATCCGTATTTCCTGGCCAAACAAGAGGAATTGGTCGGCGCGTTCGGGGAACGTTACAACAGTCATCCGAACATTATACGGATGGACATCGGAAGTGTCGGATTCTGGGGAGAATGGCACATGTCTCACACAGAGCCGGAGGTTCCGATGATCAGCGAGGAAAACGCCGTCAAAATTATCGACATGTACATAAAATACTGGAACAATATTCCCCTGTCGATGCTGATCGGTAAATATCGAGTAATAGAGAAGCTGTTATTGCCGGATTCGCTCGGAGCGGGTAACTACGCTGTCTCGTTTGGAATGTTGGAACCGAACACTCAATTACCGGCAATCAAATTAGCGAATAAAGGTGCGGAACCTGACGGATGGTATCCTTTAGGCGTAATAGAGAAACAAAGCTGAATTTCACCCTTCGAGTAACGATCTATAAAGTTGCAATGTTAATGTTGACACAAGTACAGCAATGGAGAATCACCCATGAAAATAGCTTTTTTAGCAGTTAAGAACATTATGCGGGGAGGGGGAATCGAGAAGTACACAATGGAGCTTGGCTCGCGCCTCGTTCAGCGCGGACACGAAGTCACGGTTTATACGATGCGTCACTATGGCGACGTGCCCGAACGTTATCTTGGAATGCGTATCGTGAGCGTTCCGTCATTCGCCATGCCGTGCTTGCAGAAGCTGTCTTGTTCAGCGGCCGCTGCGATTGACTCAAGCTGGAAGAAAAAATATGACATTGTACACTTCCATAGTTTTGCGCCTGGTGCATTTGCCTGGCTTCCCAGACTTCGCGGCGCCAAATGCGTGCTGCAGTTGCATAGTCTGGAATGGAAACGCAAAAGATGGGGCACCTTCGGCTCGTCCGTAGTGAAGGTTCTGGAGAAACTTGCCTTGTCTCAATCTCACATTTATACGGCTGTTTCACGGACACAATGTGATTTTTATAGAAAAAATCGAGATGTTGAAATGGAATACATCCCCACGGCGGCGGAGGTTAAACCGAAAACCGAAGCCAGAGAAATCTATCGATTGGGTCTTGAGCCCAACAAGTATGTCCTTTTCGCCTGTCGTCTGGTGCCTGAAAAGGGCGCCCATTATCTGGTCTCTGCTTTTCGACGGCTGAAAACTGATATGAAACTCGTGATTGCCGGTGATGCACAGGGCGCCGACGAATACAGGAAGAAACTCTTTGATTTAGCCGAGGGCGACCCGCGCATCTTGTTTCCCGGTTTTGTCGAGGGACGTCTTATCGAAGAGCTTTTCAGTCATTGCTACGTTTATGTGCAGCCTTCCGAGGTCGAGGGCTTGTCGCTTAGCATTCTCGAAGCAATGAGCTACGGTAAATGCTGCCTGGTTAGTGACATTCTGGAGAACCTCGAGGCCATCGGCAACGCCGGCTTTTACTTTGCGAATGGAAACGTAGATGAACTTGTTTGCCGCCTGCATTGGCTTCTCCAGAATCGCGAGCAAGTGGAGGCTGTAAGTGTTGAAGCTAAAGAACGTATCAGACAGCATTACTCCTGGCAGTCGATCAGCGAGCAGATTGAGAAGCTGTATTTAAGCATCTTGAACGGCCGGCGCTACCTGGCCGAAGAAAAAACTCCACTGTCGCAAAGCGTATCCATCCACTGATTATGATGGTTCTTTGCCGTACTACAAATAATAACCACATGACCATTTTTGAGGATACCGCTATGCCTATAAGTTTTCAATCGCTTCAGGACCGGATGGATGGCCCGCAAAGCAGCCAATTGACACAAGCCGCTCGTGATAAAAACCGTGCAAAATCTAAACTCGAGACGCACGTAGTCTTCAAAAAGACCGACCAGCTAACGGATTCCGAACAGCAGCAGATGCGCGATTTGTTTGAAGATGTTTTTGAAAAAGAGATGACAAGGGATGCATTCGAACGAAAATTCTTTCATACACCCAGAGGTTACTCGTATCACAGTCTGATGCTGCACGGCCAAGTCGTCGTAGGGGCATTCAGCGCTGTGCCTGGACGATACAGGTTCTTCGGTAAAGAGCAAATATTCGCTCTTTCGGTAGATACTATGATTGATGCAAAATACCGGGGGGGAGGTCACCTTGTGAAAATGGCGAATTTTGTGCATCAGGGCCTTATAAATGATGGTATTCCGTTTATTTTCGGCTTTCCCAACGAACACTTCTACCCGGCTCAAAGGAGACTTCTTAAATACAAAGATATAGGTGAATTGGACTATTATGCTCTGCCTCTGAATATTGGTTCTTTTGTTCGAAAGTTAAAACCTTTCAACGGTTTGTCACGAAATTTCTGTAGACTTGCAACTCGATTGTGCAGGATACCGAAAAATTTAAAGACAAAATATGAGATTGAAAAAGTGATTGATAGGCAGTTCGAGAGGCACAGATATGATTACAGCTACAGCAAAATCGATCTGACAGATGGGGCAGAGTGCATTTACAGAATATATGAAGAAGAAGGCGGGATTAGAACCTTGTATATTATCGACGTTGTTCCGCTGAGCGCCGCTACACTTACTAAAGCAATAAAACAAATCTGTCGAACAGCCGTCGGCAAAGTAGACATTATTATTTACGTGGGCAGGTTGTCCTCAAGACCCGCCGGCCTGTGGAAGGTTCCTGATTCGAAAAAACCGCGAAAAATCAGGCTAACCGGAAAGATACTGATTCCAGATGCCATAGACGGCTCTGTTTTTAATATGGATAACTGGCGCGTAAATCTGTCAGACTTCGACGTGCGATAGAATTATGCATGATAAGAGCTATGCTAAGGATTATATATGCCAGATGAAATTACAATAAAGAAAGTATCTTCCAGGATCATGCCGTCACTGCGTGCGGTTGCGGGATTGCCGTCTGTCCTGTTAAGAAATCCGCTTCAGTGGTGTTCGAACCTCGTACATATTCGTTTTGTCCGGCCGGTTTTAGTGCCCGCGTTGTCAATTTTCTTAAGGCTTTACACTTGGTTTAAGAGGATAGCGCTGAAATATTATTTTGCAGAAAAAAAAATCGAGTATTGGCGACGGCACAAAGAAGCCTTGCTGAGTCTGGCAAATAAAGGTTATAAAACCAGGGTTCAACAACTGGGATTGGATTGGGAGAAAGTCCGGCAACAATCAAAAAAAATCGAGCTTGGTGTAATAGACCAGGATGGCTTCTTGCTGTCGAAAGTAGGGGCAATTGCGAACGTGCCGAGCGTTTCCATGAAACAGTTTCTAAGAAGGAAACGATTCGAGCTGCGGGTTGTGGCCTTAGATGGGTACGTTTGTGTGGAAAAGCAATACAAGGGAAATAAATCTTCGTTTGTCAATGAGATAGAAGCACATTACCATCTCGGTCGTGCCGGTTGTAACATACCCGTTATAATGGACGTCGATTTCGACAATTTAACGCTCACTTTTTCCTACATTTCGGGGCCGGTTCTCCGGGAGGAGCTGGCCAAAAGGGGCGCGCTCCTTCGAGACCGTGACATAGAAGAAAATCCCGGACTGAGGCGTTCCGGTAGAAAAAAAAGAGCTCTTAATCGCATCCCTGAAGGCAGGCGAGTTTTAAGTGAAGTAATCGACTTACAGTTCATTGAACTTATCTATGCCGAGCTGAAAAAGATACATCAGGCCCGTTTCATTTGGAATGATATTAAATACGGCAACATAATAATCGAGCAACGGTCCGGCAAACCATACTTGATCGATTTTGACTGGGCCCTTCGTTACGAAGAGTTGGGGAAAAATTTTTTTAGAATTCTGTCTGAGCGGGATATCGAAAAATTCAAAGCATGCTTTGACAGATGACAACTTGGTAATTTGCAATTTATGTCGTACGTGCTGGAGATTTACAGATTCAGTCACGGTTTTGTTCGTATTAAGAAATCAGACTAATCGTTATTGGAGGTGTTTTTATGTCTATCCATTGTAAATCATGTCATGGTCAGTTCGACTGTCTGCAAAAAGGTTCTGCTTCCCGCCTTATGAACAAGCCTTTCAAGGTATATCAGAAGATTATAAGTTATGCGATTTGGCATTTTGAGAACCTGGGTTTCTGGCGAACGCTGAGAATGGTCTTGACCTGTCGAAGTCCGTCCCGGGGTATTTGTATAAATCCCGGGCAGAAATTAGCCGAGAATGAAAAATTGTCTCACGATTCGCAGGTCCTTGGCTTGAGGTCGGGTGAGCTTGTAGAGGTCAGATCGATTAATGAGATTCTGGCAACACTCGGTCCGGATAGAAAGTGTAAGGGCCTTTTGTGGATGACGGGTATGAGGAAGTTTTGCGGCAAACGATACAGGGTTTTCAAACGCATTGAGAACATATTGCTCGAGACCAATGGCGATTCGAGAAAAATGACCAACACGGTAATACTGGAAGGAGTCATGTGTGATGGGGCTGAATTCGGCAATTGTGACCGGTCCTGTTTTCACTTCTGGAGAGAAGCATGGCTTAAAAGAGTCGAAGAAGAATAATCTCGAAAATTCTTAAATCGGATGGAGGATTGAAAAATGGATGTCGATATTTGCAATGCCAATAGTCAACAGTACGATGACTTTGTTCACAGGATGCCCGGGGCCAAACTCTGCCACCTGTTTGCATGGGCACAGAATGTAATACGACCCTTGGGACATAAACCCTTCCATCTGGTCGCTCGTCAGAATGGCGCCGTGTGCGGAATTCTTCCTCTGACGCTTATTCGAAGCCGATTATTCGGCAACAGAATGATTTCTCAGGCGTTCAGCAACTACGGCGGGCCTCTTGCAGAGAATGAAGCAGCCTTGAACGCGCTATACGAATGTGCAATCGAGTTGGGCGAAAAATATGGTTGTGAATCTATGGAATTCAGGAATATCGAGCCGCTCCCTTATGACCTGCATCAGCGTACAGATAAGGTTACAATGTGCCTTGAGCTAAACTCCGATACCGGCAAACTCTGGGGACAATTGCGTCCCCAGATTCGCAACCGAATACGTAAAGCCGAAAAAGCAGGTCTGAAGGTCTTAACAGGCGGCCTGGAAATGTTGACGGATTTTTATCGGATATGGACCCGGCGAATGCATCAGTTAGGAACGCCGTGTTATCCTCGCAAGCTCTTTAGCGCGGTTCTCAAAGCTTTTCCCAACGACAGTCGTATTTTCATGGTAAATATAGATCGAATACCGGTGGGCGGGTTGTTCGTGTACAGTTTTAACGGCCTGGCGCAAAGCAGATGGGGAGCCGTCCTTACCGAGTATAATGACATCAGTCCGAATTATCTTCTGAACTGGGCGGCAATGAAGTACTTCTGTGAGATGGGCGCAAAGTGGTTCGATTTCGGTAGAAGCACGGTTGGCAGTGGACAGCATATATTTAAAAAACGGTGGGGGGCCAAACAAATTCCCCTGGCGTACCAGTATTGGACCCGACCAGGTCACGACTTGTCAATCGCAAGACCGGATAATCCGAAATATGCGTCACGAGTCGAGACATGGAAAAAACTGCCGCTGTGGCTCACTCGGCTGGCCGGCCCATATATCAGTTGCAGTCTGCCGTAAGTAATAGGAATAGATGCCAATAATCGGTATGTTCTTTGTGACAATTAGCAGGAAGCTATAAATCACTCAGGACAGCTCTTATGTTTTTCATGGAGGAAAATTCATGTTGTTATCGGAGAATCAGGTAAATGGTAAGCTGTTATCATGTTTGACTATCGATGTTGAGGATTGGTTTCACATATTAGACAGTCCCGCAGTCCCGGGTTTTAAGCATTGGTCTTCTCTCGAATCCCGTATCGAAAGAAATTTAAAAGAGCTGCTGGCCGTACTCGATAAATATTCAGTAAAAGTCACTTTCTTCTGGCTGGGCTGGCTCGCTGAACGGCACAAGGACCTGGTATGTTTGTGCCGGGATGCCGGCCACGAAATTGCCAGCCATGGTTACGCCCACATTCTGGCATACGAGGTGGGCCCGAAAACATTTCGAACGGATATTACACGGGCCAAAGACATTTTAGAAAATATAATTTCAGACCAAATCAGAGGTTTTCGAGCGCCTGGCTTCGGCATTACCAGAGAGGCATCCTGGGCATTCGAGGTGATTAAGGAATCGGGTTATCAATATGATTCGAGTGTATTCCCCGCTTCAAGAGGACATGGTGGGATTGCGAATTCACCTTTGGGGCCGTACTTTATCGAAACTCCCAGCGGCCACCTGCTCGAAATTCCAATGTCTATTGTCGAAATATTCGGCCGCAGAACAAATTTGTTCGGAGGCGGGTATTTAAGGTTGGCTAACAAACTGATAATAAAGTGGGGGATTGACAAGTTACAAACCGCAGGCCGGCCGCTGATTGTCTATCTCCATCCTCGCGAGATCGACCCGGCCCAGCCACATCTGCCGCTGTCCTTACTAAGACAATTCAAGTGTTACGTAAACCTCAGCAGCACCCTGCCTAAACTGAAATGGCTATGTAAAAACTATTCGATGCTTACCATGCTCGAAATGGTTGAAAATTATATAAGATCATTCTATCTCAAGAGAAGGATGATTCCCGTCGTACATCTGCAAAATAATCAGACCCGCAGCGAATTATTGTTGAATGCTGATCACGAAACGTTTCGTAGGAAACTGCTGCTTGTAGAAAAAGCAATGGCTGATTTTCTCGGCCCATCCAGTCCGGTGTTCTCTCAAGCCGCAGAAAGCGTAGGCATTAAAGCCGGTTCAAACTCTAACATCGAACAACAACTTTCTATGACTCCGAAAAAACAGGATTCCACAAAATCAACTGTCATAGCCAACATCTCACCTCTATAGATTGAACAGCGCTCTTACTATATAGGGGAAAGCCATCCACATCTCGATAACCACAATCGGGATGAGGATCCGCGCAATAGAATTGTTATAAAACGGCTGGCAGCCTCAAGGCCGAAGACTTTGGGGATGGTCGAGATCGGAGTCATCTGTCGCTACGGCAAAAACTTTTTGGGTGAACCGAGCTTCTCGGGCAGGTAATGTTCTATCACGTAATTTAAGTCGTGTACGGCAAAGGCCTGCTGCTCGGCCCTGACTCCCATTTCAAGCAACTGCTTTATCGAATCCCGCCAGGCCTTGTAATGCTGCACAAAAGGGTCATTCTTTAGAGCATCTTTTGCCCGCTTGATATCGACCTCTTTGAGCGGGTGCGTTGGCAGCTTATAATCCACAATATCCTGCGGCGTGACGCCGAGAAACGTGGCTTTGGGTACGCAGAAGTAGCGGTTGATGTGT
>Ga0207752_1000587_pt1 | contig 17102 bp, 14 predicted proteins | sample Pon2CUnioCityCA_6_FD_187272 | JGI IMG/M metagenome (GOLD analysis project Ga0207752, IMG submission 187272) | Marine sediment microbial community from Union City, CA, USA - Pond 2C Sediment 2 (SPAdes) | ecosystem: Environmental > Aquatic > Marine > Intertidal zone > Salt pond sediment ...
CCATTACAACATGGTCTTTTCCGTCTATTTTCACAACTGAAGGACTGGCATATGATTCATTGCCAAGATTGGGTGTTTTCCAGACAACATCACCTGTGAATTTATTATAAGCTACCGCACCGGCTTCAGGAGCCTGGGATAAAAGAATAAGCAAATCACCGTAAATCAACGGGCACTGAGTAATTGCCCATATCGGCAGCCGTTTGCCGCCGAAATCCGTCCATACGTTCTTGTTCCAGATGGGCTTGTGTGTATTTATGTCTATGCAATAAACATCGCCGTTATGACCACATGAATAAACATTATTGCCCTCCACGATCGGTACGCTTCGCGAGCCGGGAAACATAACACGCCCGGGAGCATCGTATGCAAAATTCCAGAGTTCTTTACCATTGGAAAGGTCAAAACACCGAAGATTATCGCCAACCTTGTCATCTCTGTCGAGCAAATAGACTTTACCGTTTTTGATTACGGATCCGCCAAAACCTTTGCCAACAGCAACAGTCCATAGAACTTCCGGCCCTTTCTCAGGCCAGGAACGCAAAAGACCTTTCTCCGTCGACGTTGAATTTCGATTAGGGCCAAGATACTGCGGCCAATCGGCCAAACTGCTACCGACCACCACCATCAAAACGATTGCGGTTAACGTTATGTTAATCTTCATTTTTTTACTCCTTTCATGAATAACTGTGTACTTGGGTTACGACGGACTTCACACATGCTGTGATTCATACTTAACCTTTATCTCGGATGATTTTTTCACCCGACATTGGTTTCGTTACTTTGCTTTGACGTCGTAGCAAAGCAGTATATCCTGATCGCGGATGTACAGTTTGCCGTTGGCAATGACCGGGTGCGGCCAGGCCGGCGCCCTGCTACGGTCCGGCTGTTCAAAACGCCCACGCTCGATGTACTGCTTCGGGCTCGGCTCAATAAGGACTACGGTACCGTTTTCCATGCGATAGTAGAGCCGACCGTCCGCCAGTGCCACCGAGCCCTTCGCGCGACGACCGACGTTGTCCCGCTGGTCCCACATGACCTTGCCCGTCTTGAAGTCGAGACAGACCAGTGCCCCGCCCTCATTGCCGCCGCTGGCGCCATACAGATAGTCGTCCAGGAGGATCATGCCGCCGTGATGGTTTTGCATCTCGGTGGTGGCATAGACTTCTTCCGCCTTGACAGAACCATCAGCCTCCTTGCTGAGCTTGACCAAGCCGCCGCCCGCACCATAGGCCGAGGAAGCGAATACCATGCCATCGTGGTAGATCGGCGTGGCGCAGATAATCCCGAAGCGGTTGGCGGGTTTGTCATACTTCCAGAGGAACTTACCGTCGGATGCCGCAACGGCAACGAGTGTCGTCGCAGTGAGCTGTACGTACTGGCGCACCCCGTCGAAGTCGAAGGCGATGGTCGAGGAATAGGCCGCTCCACCAGAACCGCCTCCGAAACCGCCCCGGCCGGGACCACCACGACGGTCGCCGGAACCACCACGACGACTACCTGACGCTTCAGATTCACCGGCCTGGCTGTCGGGTAACTTGCTCTTCCAGATAGTCTCACCGGTAAGCTTGTTCAGGGCTACAATGATCGCGCCTTCTCCACCTGGAGTGCATATGACCTTATCGCCATCAATAAGCGGCGATTCGCGATAGCTCCACCTTGGTACGAGCCCGCCGAACTCCTCTGTCATGCTGATTTGCCAAATGATCTTGCCGTCTTTGACCTGCAGGCAAACCACATTGCCGCCCAGCCCCTCGACATAGAGCCGTTCGCCATCGACTGTCGGCGTGCACGCGGGTCCCTCTTTCCCCTGTGACGCTCGCTGCGATAAAGCCGGGCCAAGGCGGGTCACCCAAAGCTCCTTGCCGTCGGTCTCGGACAGGGCCCAAACGACTTCATCCTCGCCCCGGTTGCTCATGCCGAAGATCCGCCCGGAGGCGATTGATGGAGCGGTATAGCCGCCGCCGAGTTTGTCGATTTTCCAGGCGAGCGGGGGGCCACCGTTCGGCCATTCCTTGAGCAAGCCGGTATCTGCGGACTTGCCATCCCTGTTCGGCCCACGCCATTGCGGCCAATCAGCAGCCACACTGTTGCAGGCCGCTATCATCAAAACTACTACTGTCAACATTACTTTAGTCTTCATTTTGTTTTCCTTTATAAATTTATCTTGACATTAAAACAAAATGGGCTCTGCCCAGTGCGTTATCTATAGACCCTGCCCGGCCCGTTTTCAGGCAAGCCAACTAATTATTTACTCCTTAGACGCCTTAAATTGCTGTTATATTTCAAGAAAATGCTTTTTTAGCCGGGAAAAGCTCACTTCATCTATAAGCACTGCTTGAACTTCATGCCGAATTACAGGGGAATATGCGGGAAAGTTGACTAACGAGTATGCTGCTAAAATCTCCCATAGATACAAATTAACAAACTGCTCAAACGATTCATTTCGGTAGATTACGCAATCCAATCCGGGTTTTCAACTGATTTTCACCTTTTTAGGGGTTTTTCATGCTTCCAATAGCGGGCCGACGGACATTCGGAACAATCGTTAAAACCCAAATAATCGTCTCAAACAGAAAAAACGTTACATTCGGACGCATTAGCGGCACTTAATTATAGCTCTTTGACGATCTGGCTTTTGGAAGTGAGGATGTATGGTGTATTGAATATACACTGTACCTTAAAGCCCCTGTCTTGCTCATCCCTCTCCTCCAGGCAGGGGCTTTTTCTCGGCATTCAAGTAGCCCTGCTATCGCATTCGATATATGACATTTTGTTCATCTATGGTAAGATGATTGTATAATATTGCATGCTCTGGGTAGTCCGAAGTCTTTGAATAACTCCAGGCTATCGGATTCGGCACGCGATGTCATCCCTACTTGTTTGTTGTACTTACCATGTGAATTCGCGTAGAAAATCAATTGGCAGCTCGTGTATTCCACCTTTGGCGCCGGTTTATTAGCCGCCGGCCATCCTTTTCTTGCGGATCTCTTCGGTTTCGCTCTTGCCGCATTCGGGGCAGCGGTCGAAGTGGTCGTTCGGAACACTATCCCTGAAAAATACTGCATCGCAATATGGACATTTTATAGCCTTGAAAAGGCTTTCTTTGCCGCATTTTTTGCACGTCAACGGCGGCGATGTCCTTGCTATAGGATTGAGGCGCTCTTCCACACCTTTGAAGTATTCCCTCTCACTCATCTCGTATTCGGCATTGCAGGACGGATTGCTGCATTTTACCCAGGTCATCTTACCTTCCGGGATTGCATTAATACCGCCGCCACCGCCGGAACTTCTCATTAAAGTTACCGCGCCCGCCACACCCAGGCATACGACGATAACACCGATCATAATCGGTTTTTTCTTGCTGTCTTCCATGCCGGAATCTCCAAATCACTCAACTAAAAATGGTTGTCAATTCTTGCTAACAAATTAATACTTACAGCATTATTTGTCAAAGGATTATTTATATATAATTTACCTTGTTGCTATACACTTGCGGCCTTATCGGCGCCGAGTGACGCCATTTGCAGGATCCTGCCGGGCTCCTCCGGAAAACGGGTGCGGGCCGAAAGATATGCCGATTCTATTACGGCCATATCCTCCAGATTCTCTCTGCCGCTGCTGCGGAGCTTATTCTTTTCCGGCGACAATACGCTTTGACCGAAACTCTTCAGAAGCTCGGTCGCACAGACAAGCTCGCCACCGTCGCACTTCAATTTCTCGCTGACCTTGCCGAGACCATCGCAGACGGTCAGTTGCGTGTCGCTGACGGTAACGATCGTGCCCTTGCCGTACAGCCTTAAATATTCATCCTTGTGCCCAGTCTCCGCTCGCCGGGTTGCGATAAAGTTACCGATAAACGTATCGCTGAATTTCATCGTGACTATCGCCGTATCTTCCGTTAGATACAATCGCTGCCGTTTGTCCCGGGCCTGGTTCGTATTGAGAGAATAAACCTGTTGAGGCATGTCAAAATTCGATACAATCTGGTCGATTATATGGTAGCAGTCTTGCAGCAGGACCCCGCCGCCGGCGAGCTTCGGGTCGGTCCGCCAGCCGGGTTGCGGATGATCGCCGAGGTTGCAAAATGCGTTCATAAGAAAAAGCTGTTCGATCTTGCCCTCTTCCAGGTACTTTCTCAACGCAATAAAACTTCGAGCGAAGCGGCTCGGATTGGCTATGGCAAATTGTATCTCTTGCTCTTCGCCCAGTCGGACAAATTTTGCAGCTTCCTCGAAATCCCTCGCCGCCGGCGCCAGCTTCAATACGTTAAATTTCTTCTTCATCGCCATTCGCACGAATTCATCGCAACTGTGTATCGGCGCGGCCACCAGCAGGCAATCGAGCTGATTCTGTATGATCAACTGCCTGTAATCATCGTAAGCGGCACATTTGTACTGACCGGCGATCTTCTCGGCGAGATTCGTGTCCTTGTCGGCCACGGCCTGAATCTGCAAACAATCAATTTTTTTAGACGCTTCCAGCAGAAGCTGTCCGGCTTCATTGAGACCGAGTATACCCGTCTTCAATTTGCTTTCACTCATCTTCGTAAATACCTCTACATTTACCCGTCGCCACCGGACGTAAACAACTAATCAATTTATGCGCATATTCTACCTCGATTCCGTAAAAAAGAAACAACTAAAAACCATTTATTATATTCGCATTTTATCCCCGGCCCGTCCGGGATGGTCTCTTGTCGTGATATTATTGCTACAGCAAGCTTTTTTGGTAACAAAACGATATGTCCTTAAGAATGTTGCCTTTTATGGAATCGTCGGTACTATGGTTGGTGAATCGAATAGCAAAACAATTATTTTTCAAGGGTCCCGAAATGAATCGTAACAGATATCTACGATTGACAATTGTTATTTTATGGACACTCAATCCATCCTTACCAAGTTGTCGTTCTTATGCACAACAGTCCAAACCGATAGACATTGATTCTCGCCGAGAGCTGTTTATCGACCATTATCTGATCGACCGTCTTGACCGGACCCGTCTGGTATTGCATCAACCGCGCGATGAGGGATCGGTGCTGAGATTCGACGAACCATGGGAGGGCCCTTTCTGCGGCTATTGTACCGTGATTAAGGACGGGGATAAATACCGCTTTTACTACCGGGGCCTGCCGGAAGCCGGCAGAGACGGCAGCGAGCGGGAAGTCACCTGCTATGCCGAGTCGTCGGACGGCATCAACATCTTTAAACCCAAACTCAATCTCTTCGCCGTAAAAGGAACGAAATCGAACAACGTAATCCTGGCCGACGCCGCTCCTGTAAACCACAATTTCAGCCCGCTGCTCGACACAAGGCCGGGCGCACCGGAAGACCGGCGTTATAAGGCTCTCGGGGGAACCAAAAAAAGCGGCCTGATAGCATACATCTCCGCCGACGGCATACACTGGAGAAAACTCCGCCAGCAGCCCGTCTTCACAAAAGGACTGTTCGATTCTCAAAATGTCGCCTTCTGGTCCGACAACGAACAATGTTATCTCTGTTACTTCCGGACCTGGACCGGCACAGGTTATGCCGGTTACCGCAGCGTCGGCCGAACGACATCCACAGATTTTCTTAACTGGACCGAACCGGAGCAGATGAGTTTCGGCGATACCCCTCGCGAGCACATTTACACAAACCAAACACATCCCTATTTCCGGGCGCCTCATATCTATATATCGATTGGGGCCAGGTTCCTGCCCGGCAGGCAGATTCTCAGCGACGAGCAGGCAAAACAGTTGAACGTGAATTCGGACTATTTCAAAGACTGTTCCGATGCGGTCTTAATGACATCCCGCGGCGGCAATATCTACGACCGGACATTCATGGAAGGTTTCATCCGGCCGGGCATCGGCCTGCAAAACTGGGTCTCCCGCTCCAATTATCCCGCCCTGAATGTTGTTCAGACCGAACCTGATGAAATGTCGCTCTATGTCCAGCACGATTATGCCCAGCCGACCGCGCATCTACGCCGCTACTCGCTGCGGCTCGATGGTTTCGCTTCAATTTATGCTCCATACGAGGGCGGCAGTATTACTACCAAGCCATTCACTTTTACAGGAAAGAAGCTGTTGTTGAACTTTGCCACATCCGCTCCCGGATTCATAAAAGTCGAAATCCAGGAAGCCGTCGGCGAACCTGTAGCCGGCTATAGCCTCGAAGACGCAAAGGAGCTGATAGGAAATTATACCAAGCATCCCGCGGCGTGGAGACAAGGAACCGATGTAAGCCCGCTTTCCGGCCGGGCGATACGACTCAAATTCGTAATGAAGGACGCCGATCTCTACTCGCTGCAATTCCGGCCATAACAAATTTCTCAAACTGACTATTCTTGAGTCGAGTACTGCAACATATCGTTCGATGATAATAACATAGCACAATCTGTTATTCCCGCACCTGCTTTCGCAGGGATGACAGTAGAGAACCGGCCAATTTTAGCAAATATGAGTTTATTCTTTGTCGAAAAGCGGGTCGGACATAGAGTTATATTCGGCCTGTAGTTCGTCAAGATTTACGTCGTTGACGCCGCCCCGGTGGATAATGAGGCGATATCGCAAAACAAGCGGTTTTTCGCGGGATAGCGGAACCGGGTGACGGCCCGGATAAACCGGATTTTGCGCGCTGCCTTTTCGCCTGAGGATCCATCGCTGGGGATAACCGGGCGAGGAACTGTGACATAGTATCGCCAGCCCGCTTGTCTTGCCGTCCCCGCCGAGATTGCCCGAAAAATCCAGCCAGGGACCGGCTTCGACGGATAGATTCGTAGGTTCCACGGGTCCGTCGGTGCCGGTGAATGCAAGGCCGTCGGGCAATGGTATCCGTGTCGTGAAGCCGCCGTAGCCCTTAGCGTCTTCGGAGCCGCCCAAACGCATTTTATCTTTCAATGCGAGCAGCTCAATCTGGAAATCAATCTTTCGGATGCCGTTCTCGACACGATGAATCCGGATGGTCGTTGTCTCTTTGACAAACGGCTGCTGTTCGCCATCAGCATCGGTCAGGAGTGGGGATTTCCAGTAAACGTAAAGCCGCAGGCCGCGCGATTTCGAATCTATCGTCAAAATTTCGGCGTCATAGACATCCCAGAAAAAATCCTGCGCCGCCCAACAGTCTCCGAGTTTCCTATCGCCGAGCCATACCTGGTGCCAGGCCCAGAATACGCCGCGATGATGCGGGTGGTCGGCGGGAAAATCCTCGGTCAGGATTTCGCCGTCAAGACCGTAGAGCGGATGGATGTAATTGGCGCGTGTGTATTTTCCATCCAGGGATTTATGCTGACGCTGATAGAACATTACTCTTTGCCGGCCCTCTGTGATGCTGAAGCCCCGGCCGGTTTCGGATATGTTAATCGGATTTTGTGTTGCTGCTCCGGCCTGGTTGGCGTTCGTGCTGCAACCAGCAGGTGCTATAAGAACCACCAAAATTGCCAATATTATTAAAATGTGATTCCTGAAATATTTCATCTCTTTATCCTTATATGAAAAACAAGATTATTATTTTGACTTACAGCAAGAGTTTTCCGCTATCGGGCCCATTAAATCTTTAACAATAGAAAAAACATAAAAGAAGTAAAATGGCAATAAAAATCATATTTCATAGCTTTAAATCCGTTGGGGATAGGAGTCGGTGTACCAGGTATTGACAGCGGTTTCGGCTTCGGGGCGGGTTTTGGCCTTCATAAAGGCCAGCAGGGCCTGCTTGCGTTTCGGGTGCCGGCGTGCATAACCGACGGCGTACTTGCGAAAAACGCTGACCGCCTTCCTTTCAGGATAATCCTTCAGGACCTGATTGAAATGTTCGAGAATAACGAGCCGTTGTTCGGCCAGGCCGGGAGGCGGGGGCACAGGACGGCTCTCCCATACACATCGCAGATCGCGAAAGATCCAGGGATTGCCGACAGCACCCCGGGCGACTATGAAACCGTCGAGTCCGGTTTTTTTCATAAGGTCAACCGTAGCCGCCGGATCGAAAATGTCGCCGCTGCCGATGATTGTTGCCTGGGGAAAGCGTCTTTTTACCACGGCCGGGAGGTCCCAGTTAGCTTTATAACGGTACCGCTCGGAGACGGTGCGGCCGTGGATAACGAGAGCGTCGACGCCGTTTTCGATTGAGCGGGTCACGATCTGCCAGAAGTTGTCGAGGGACTCAGGCTTATGATTCAGCCCGATGCGGAGTTTCATCAGGACCGGGCATGTAACGGCATCACGAGTCGCCTTCAGGATATCGATGACAGTATCCGGGTCGTTAAGCAAGGCCCCGCCGCGGCCCCGTCGCAAGACTTTCGGTGCCGGACAGGCAAAATTCAGATCAATTACATCGTATCCGGCGGCCACCAGAGCACGGGCGGCGCTGGCCATCGTCGCGGGGGCTCTGCTTACGATCTGGGCGCCCACCGGATGCTCATCGGCTCGGGGCCGAAAGCAGGCTTTGTTCAGGACGCGGAGATTGGCTGCACTCTTGGCCAGCATCATATCGGCCATCGTAAAGGGGCAGCCGAACCGGCGGGCAAGTGAACGCATAGCATAGTCACTGTAACCGCTCAGCGAAGCCTGGAAGAAGGGTACGTCCAGCGTTAGACTGCCAAGTTTTAGACTTACAGCCTTATCCCCTTTTGTTGCGGCTATCTTCATTTCATATAATTCCTGTAATACTCAAACTGCCCAATATACTTGATTGTCCCAAGTATTGTTATATCCTATTCATCCGGCGTCAACCACCAACCACCTTAAACATTAAAGTGTGAGTGCTGCCCCCCTGCTGTTATTTCGCCATCATGCGAATAAGGAGGCCTATACTTGTGCAATATTGCTATTGCATTGTCACGATAATATTGTTTAATTATCTGCAATTTAATGTATTTATGTAAGCAGCAGGTGATAAATCGTATGGCAAAAGCAAGAAACATCAGAAAAGACAAAAAGAAAGCCCCCCAGAGGACGGCAAAAGAGAAGAGACAGGCAAAGCGGGAAAAGAAGAACAGATAATTCGCTGTCGATCTGTCCGATTAACTCGTGATACACTGCATATATTAGTGCGGCAGCGAGCCCGCCGGGCCTGTGTCAAGCGGAAAACGTGTGGACAGCCCTGAATAACTTTTTGTAATTGCCCGCCGTGACGCTCAGGATTGGGATTTATGCCCCCCGTACCCGACTGATTTTCCATAATAAATATTTTTTTATTTTTATTGTAGCCCGGCGGGCTTTTAAGGTAGAATGATGGTCATTGAAGTATATTCTTACGTCTCTCAAGAATATTCTCCATGAAAAAACCGAGAGACAAAATAAACGGCCTTTTAAAGGTCAAAGGAGCACAGAAGTGAGTACAGGTACAGTAAAATGGTTTAATGGAAAAAAAGGCTTTGGTTTTATAACACCCGATGCTGGCGGCGAGGATTTATTCGTTCATCACTCGGAAATCAAGATGGAAGGTTACGCCACTCTTGACGAAGGCCAGAAGGTGGAGTTCGAGATCGGCGAGGGCAAAAAAGGCCCTTGTGCGACCAACGTCATCCCTGGCTAATTCAAAAAACAGCGCACCGGAAAAACCAGCGGGCTCCGCTCAAAGCGGAGCTCGTTTAGATATAGCGTTAAACAAGACGTATTATTTGAAATACTATTATAATTTTTTTTATTTTTATTGAACTCCGGCTGGTTCTCGAAGTATAATAGTATTCAGTGTAGTATATTCTCACGTCTCTCAAGAATATTCTCCCTAAAAAAACGAGAGACAAAATTTATGGCCGTTAGAAGGCCAAAGGAGTACAGTAGTGAGTACAGGCACAGTAAAATGGTTTAACGGAAGCAAAGGTTTTGGATTTATTACCCCGGACGATGCCAGCGAGGATTTGTTCGTTCATCATTCGGAAGTCAAGATGAGCGGCTATGCCACTCTTGACGAAGGCCAGAAGGTGGAGTTCGAGATCGGCGAGGGCAAAAAAGGCCCTTGTGCGACCAACGTCATCCCAGCCTAATCCAAAGTAATAACCGGAAAACCAACGGGCTCCGTTAATCCGGAGCCCGTTTCAATTTGATATTCAATCCTCTTATAACAACCATTCAATCCTTTTTAACCATACCAGACAGCAGAACCGTATAGGTGAAGCACTCAGAGATTCTCTGTTGAAATCCGAGACCGGAATAAACGAAAAACAGCCAGGAAGAGCAAAAACAGTAACAAAAGAGACTTTCGAATGTAATCACGTGGTTTTTTTGCTGTTTATTGGAAAGATTGTTGTAATTTAAATAAAAATTTGGTATTATTGGACTTGAAGTTTGAAGGAGTTTATCATTGAAGCATTCAAATGCAAAATTTCTATTGTAACTATTGTAGTTTTTTGAAAGGAGGAATGTCATGTCCAAGAAATTGTATTATTCATTTTTTTTACTCCTGGTGCTGAGCATTGCCGGTATTGCATGGTCAGGCGCATCAAAGCCGATCCCGGCTAACGGCGCCGTCGTCGAGGATACATGGGCGAGCCTTGGCTGGACGGGTGGACAAGCCGCCGCCTCGTTCGATGTGTACTTCGGCGACAATCTTGACGATGTGAAAAACGGTACCGGCGATACGTCCCGTGGCAACCAGGCTTCCACTCAAAATTTCTTTGTTGCCGGCTTTCCCGGATACCCTTATCCGGATGGTCTTGTGCCGGGAACCACCTACTACTGGCGGATCGATGAGGTTCAGACTGACGGCACAGTACAACAGGGCAGTATCTGGAGCTTTAAGATTCCCTCTAAAACCGCCACCAATCCCGACCCGGCCGATGGCGCCGAATTCGTGGATCCGAATGCAAGTTTCACCTGGAAACCGGGTTTTGGCGCTAAATTGCACACAATATATTTCGGTGACGATTTCGATGCCGTAGATAATGCCACCGGAGGAGTCCCACAGGGTACTATAACCTACAGTCCCGGTCCGCTCGAATTAGAGAAGGTTTATTATTGGCGAGTCGATGAGTTCGATGCAGCCGATACATATAAAGGTGATGTCTGGAGCTTTTCGACGCCTGGCGCTATAGGGAATCCCCAGCCGGCAAACGCAGCAGTGGACGTCAAGCAGACACAGATTCTGAGCTGGACGCCGGCGGATACCGCCGCCTCATCTGACGTATACCTGGGTACGGATAAAAACGCCGTTAAAAACGCCACAACAGCTTCTCCCGAGTATAAAGGTAACAAAGCTCTCGGCGACGAAACTTTGGATCCCGGTACACTCGAGTGGGATACGCCGTACTACTGGCGTGTAGATGCAGTCTATACCGACAATACCGTCAAAGGACTTGTCTGGGACTTCACGACGGCCGATTTCCTTGCCGTGGACGATTTTGAGGATTATGACGTTGGCAATAACGAGATATGGTGGGCGTGGAAAGACGGCCTCGGTTATGCCGCGCATGATAACGAACCGGCCTTCGGTGGCAACGGGACCGGCTCGGCGGTCGGCGACGAAACAACCGCCTCCTATACAGAGGAAACAATTGTCCACGGCGGAAAGCAGTCTATGCCGCTCTGGTACGATAACAATAAGGAAGGCTATTTGAACTATTCAGAAGTCGAGCTGACTCTGGATTATCCACGTGACTGGACCGTAAACGACGTCAATACGCTGACGCTTTACTTCAGGGGCGGTTCACAAAACGCAGCCGAACAGATGTATGTCGCTCTTAACGGCAGCGCTGTGGTTGCCCATGACGATCCGGATGCTTCACAGATATCTATTTGGTCCGGGTGGAATATCGAGCTTCAGGCTTTTGCGGACCAGGGTGTGGACCTTGCCAATGTAAATACAATGGCCATTGGCCTCGGCGATAAGAACAATCCGCAGGCCGGTGGTTCCGGTAAGATGTACTTCGACGATATTAGATTAGCCGCCGCCGCGGCGCCTACCGGACCGATCCTGTTGTTCGATGAGGATTTCGAGAGCGTGGAACTGGGTACTACCATAGAGGAATCTGCGGGTACTGAAAACGTCTGGACGGATACGCCCCCTGAAGGTTGGATAGTCGACGAAAGCGGCGTTCCCGGCATCGGTAACCTGGCAACTGACGGCGTTACCGAGTGGGCCGGATGGGCTTTCGCGGACAGAGACTGGTGGTTTACAGTCGATCCCCAAGGCCGTGACAACTTCCAGAAGAGTCAGGGTACAATCGCAGTGGCCGACCCGGATGAGTGGGATGATTCGGATCACACGGATTCGGCATCTGAGGGATGGTACAAAACCTATATGAGCACGCCTCCGATCGATATATCCGGTGCCGAAGCCGGCACCGTTCAGCTCACGTTCGATTCGAGCTGGCGACCGGAATTTGACGGCGACTATCACCAGAGTGGTATTATCACCGCATCCTTCAATGGAGAGGAGGAGGTCGAACTGATGTTGTGGCTGTCGGATCCGAGCAGTCCTAATTTTAAATCCGAAAATCTTGCCCATGAGAACGAGACGGTTGTGATCAACGTGGACAATCCTCCGTGGGCAACGAGCGTTGTTTTGAAGTTCGGTATGTTCGACGCCGGCAATGACTGGTGGTGGGCGATTGACAACATTAAACTTACCGGTATACCCAAATAGAAAATCGGCAACCTCGGAATCGAGTTAGTATCGAAAGACAAAAGGAGTCCCGGGACTGCTGAAAAAGCCCCGGGACTCTCCGTATGAATGCTTCCAGAAGGTACAGTCATGCACTCATCTAATTCGTAGCTCATCGCCGCGATGTTGTTAGTTCAACGGTACGCCGGCCCTATGCTGGTCAAAGTCCGCTCACCTGGCATCGGGATCGAAGCCGGCCCACTTGTTTAGTTCCGCCTGCTCTCGAAATAATTCTCGCAGTATTATTCGTATCTTTGGGTTTATGACAGCCCTGCTGCTGTCACTGCCCTGCCGAGTCCGATTCGCTAAACACTATACGTTTTCTGCTATTTTTGTTCGGTATGATAAAGTGCTCCGGCACGGGAAATTCCGAACACAGAAGCAGGACTTCTTTTCCGACCTGCTCGATAACCGATTCATTGTCAATGTTTTCAGCGATTTTACTTATGAAGCCGGCGATTCTCTTGGCCTGCTCCTGCTTAAAACCGCGGGTAGTAATAGCCGGCGTGCCTATTCGCAATCCGTTCGGATTCATCGGAGGCGCCGGGTCGCCCGGTATAGTGTTATAATTGGTGACAATTCGAGCCCTATCCAGGGCCTTTGCGAGTTTTTTGCCGGGGATATTTTTATTTCTCAAATCGATTAAGATAAGATGATTGTCCGTCCCGCCGGTTACGAGGTCGAAACCGCACTCCAGCAGTTTTTCCGCCAGGGCTTTTGCGTTTTCGACTATCTGCTTTGCGTAGGCAACGAACTCCGGCGTGTCGGCTTCGGCCATCGCCACGGCGATAGCGGTCATTGTGTGCATATGCGGGCCACCCTGCAGGCCCGGAAAAACCGCCTTGTCCACCTTTTTCGCACACTCATCCTTGCACAGCAGCATCCCGCCGCGAGGACCCCGCAGCGTTTTATGCGTCGTGGTAGAGACAACATCGGCGTAGGGAACGGGACTTTTATGTATGCCGGCGACAACAAGACCCGCAATGTGGGCAATGTCGCTAACCAGGTACGCATCGACTTTTTCGGCAATCTGGCCAAAGATTTCAAAGTCTATTTCCCTCGGATACGCAGTGGCGCCGGAGATGATTATTTTCGGACGGTGTTTCTTCGCAAGCTCTTCTATCTCGTCAAAATCCAGCTTGCCGGTCTTAGTATTGACAGGGTACGGCACGGAATTATAGAATTTACTGGTTAGCGAGACTTTCCAGCCGTGAGTTAGATGCCCGCCGTGAGAAAGAGACATGCCCATAATCGTATCGCCGGGATTTACCAGACCGGCATAAGCGGCAAGGTTCGCAACCGAGCCCGAATATGGCTGAACGTTCGCGTGATCGGCCTTGAATAATTTCTTCGCACGTTCCTGAGCCATTTTTTCGATAAGGTCGGTCACCTGCTGGCCCTCGTAATATCTTCTGCCGGGGTAGCCCTCGGCGTATTTGTTGGTCAGGCAGCTTCCGCTGGCCAACATAACGGCTTTCGATACATAGTTTTCCGAGGGAATCAGTCGGATTGAGCCGCTTTGGCGTGCCCCTTCCTGACGTATTAACTCATAAATCTGCGGATCATACTGTTCAAGAGCATCTATCATATTGTTTCTCCATAATCGGTCTTAATTCAGATGTTTTAAGGATTCCCAACGCATAATCATACGCTTTGGATTTTTATAACACAGCTTTAGATTCTATACAAGTATTTATTTGTTGACAAAATTTAACCGAAGATTAGTATAGTTCAGTTTAAACATACATGAAATACTGATTTGGTAAGAACTTATGCCGGAAGAAAATAGCCAGGCAGCGGCCAGAGCCAAAGCTTTTTTTGATAAAGCCAGGAAATTGGTCGAGACAAAGAATTTCGATTACGCTATCGATATGTACCTCCAGGGCCTCCAATACGCCCCAGATGCGCTGAGAGAAGGCCATTTACCGCTGGCCGAACTGGCTTTACAAAGGCAGAATTCCAACACTAAAAAGCCTACGATGGTGGAGCGAGTCAAGCGGATGCGAGGCAAAACACCGCTGGAGCAGATGCTAAACGCCGAATACCTTTTCACGAAAGATCCGGATCACCTGCCGTACGCCGAGGCAATGCTGAAGGCCGCGGTGGCCGGCGACTATAACAAAACAGCGGGCTGGATCGCCAACCTTATCTTTCAGAACGCCAATGCATCCCGGAATCCCTCGGCACGGACATATATCCTGTTAAAAAACGCCTATAGTTCCCTCGGCCAATTCGACAAGGCCATTGCCGCGATTCAGCGCGCCGCCAGACTTAGGCCCGAAGACGGTGCACTGGCGGACGAGTTCAAAAACCTCTCGGCCGAGCTGACTATGGCCAGGGGCAAATACGACTCCGAAGGCGATTTCAGAAAATCCATTAAAGACCGCGAGGGCCAGGAAAAACTTCAAGCCCAGGCCGCCGTAATCAAAACGGAGGACTACCGAGTCAAAGCAGTCGATAATGCGAGAAAAAAAATAGCTCAGAATCCGGATCTGCCGGCTAATATATTCGAACTGGCCGATGCCCTTTCGGGTCTGGAAACCGACCAGGCCGAAAACGACGCTATAACGCTGCTGGAAAATACATATAAGGCAAGAAAAGATTTCAGTTTCATGCGGCGTGCCGGACTGCTCAGAATCCAACAGCTTAAGAGAAAGCTAAGAGAAGCAAAGGCCGCTCTTAAGGCTAATCCCGATGATGCCCAGGCTAAGACCGCACTCGAACAGCTAACGGCACAACTCAATAATACTGAATTGGAACATTACAACCTCTGCGTGCAGAACTATCCGACCGACCTTGCTGCTAAATACGAATACGCCATTCGTTTGTGCCGGAATGAGCAATACAACGAAGCGATACCTTTGTTCCAGGAAGCTCAGAAAGACCCGAGGCGGAAGATTGCATCGCTGAATAAAATCGGCTTCTGCTTTTCCATGAAAGGCTGGCTTGCCGATGCAATCGATGTTTTCTCCCAGGCGATAGAATCCCACGAGATAAAAGACGATGCCGTAGGCAAAGAATTGCGGTATAATCTGGCCCGTGCTCACGAACAGCAGGGTGACGCCGACAAGGCACTCGAGATATATCGCAAAATAGCTCAGAGCGACTTCACATACAAAGACGTCAGCCAGCGGGTAGATAAACTAAGAAGTGAACAAACAAAACCAGACTCTCAATAAAGTTTGCAAATAGAACAATAAAAGTTTTTTAGGAGAATAGAATACAGTGGCACACTCGTTACAGGCTAAGAAAAGAGCAAAACAAAACGCGAAAGGCAGGACGACTAATCGCTCGCGTAAAAGCCAGGTGAAGACGCAAATTAAGCATTTTGAAGCGGCCCTGAACAGCGATGACGTGGAAGCGGCAAGCGAACGGCTCAGGCAGGTTACAAAAAAGCTGGACAAAACAGCCTCGAAAAGCACCATGCACAAGAAGACCGCCGCCCGAAAGAAATCACGCCTTGCCAAAAAACTTAACAGACTCAAAGCAAAAAAGGGCTAATCATCTCGGATTTCGTGAAGCGCTAAGTGTCAAGCGCCAGGGAAGGTACGAAGCGAACGTTTCCGTCCTTGTTCGGCGGATAAGCTTCACAAAATATGCCGGAAATATTTAAAAACCAAATAATCAAGCTATTGAAGCACTCCGATTACGAGCCACTCAAGCTGGCGCAATTAGCTAAAACTCTGGACGTCGGCTCGGAAGACTATCAAGAGTTCAAAGATGCTTTTAACGAGCTTCGGCAAGCCGGGCATGTAGTGGTCGGTGCGCGCAATCTGGTAAGTCTGCCCGCTTTGGCCGGTCAGATCGTAGGAACGTTCAGAGCCAATCCGAAAGGATTCGGCTTTATTATACCTCTCGAACCGAACTCGCACGGCGATTTATTCATTCCACCGGATTCAACCGCCAGCGCGATGAGCGGAGATGTCGTAATTGCGAAAGTTAAAAGAAAGGGCAAACGCGGCGGAGAAATGCGCTACACCGGCGAAATCATCGAAGTACTCGAACGGGCACGGAACAGATTCGTCGGCACCCTGGCGAAACATCCGGAAGCATGGCTCGTTCAGCCGGACGGCAAGAGCTTTTTAGACCCGATTTCCGTAGACGACGTCGGCGCAAAAGGGGCCAGGGAAAAAGACAAAGTCGTCGTCGAGATACTTTCATATCCGACGGAGAAATACCTGGCTCGCGGCGTCATCGTCGAGGTTCTCGGCAAAGCGGGACGATACGATACCGAGATTAAATCGATAATCCACCAGTATCACCTTCCGGGCCAGTTCGACGCCGACTGTCTCGAACAGGCTCGCCGGGCCGCAACCCGCTTCAATCCGGAAAAGCCGGGAATCCGGCAGGACATCACGGATAAAGTCATCATCACGATCGACCCGCCGGATGCGAAAGATTTCGACGATGCGATTAGCATCGAAAAAGATAAACGCGGCAATATGGTCCTGGGAGTACATATCGCCGATGTCAGTCATTTTGTTACAGAGGATTCTCCGCTGGATACCGAAGCAAAAGCTC
>Ga0207752_1000588_pt1 | contig 17060 bp, 8 predicted proteins | sample Pon2CUnioCityCA_6_FD_187272 | JGI IMG/M metagenome (GOLD analysis project Ga0207752, IMG submission 187272) | Marine sediment microbial community from Union City, CA, USA - Pond 2C Sediment 2 (SPAdes) | ecosystem: Environmental > Aquatic > Marine > Intertidal zone > Salt pond sediment ...
CGGAAATCCAAAGAATATCCGGAAACACTGGGCACGGGAAAACCTTTTAAACCGGACTACAGCCGTCAGGATGAACTCCTTGCTGGGTGTTATGAAAAACTGGGAAAAAGGCCTGAGCCTGAGAAGAAAGATGAGTTTGATGCGTTGATTCCGGATATCCCTTACGGAACAGGGGAGTGGGATGAAAAAAAATACGGAAACCACAGGGCTGTGTGCCGGGTAGATGGAGAGTTTGAGGCGGTTTTTGTGCGTATTCCCTGGAGAAGGCGGGATTTTAATCCTGACAAAAAAGAGGTTATGGTCATAGACAGTGCCACGAATAAGAGAGTGATGAATGTGTTTCGCGGAGATATCAGCCGGGAGTACGGAGAGCTCGTTTTTGAGCCTGTTTCAGGACCGGGCCGGTACTTTATTTATTATTTGGTCAATCATATGGAAGGAAGAAGCAATTATCCTACTGTCATCTACCCTGAACCGGAACAGACTGCCTCTTCCGAGTGGCTGGAGCGTCATGGTTTAAAGCGGAAGGATATTTCAGATACCCTATTGCCCCGGGCAAAAGTAGTGGAAATCCAATCCATTGATAGGTTCAACAGCTTTTTTCCCATGGAAGTCATTGCCGCAAAAAAAGAAGTATCCCGGCTCATGGAAGACAATCCTGATGCCTCCTATCTGGTCTTTCCGGAATCCAGAGAATTCCCAATAAGGATGAAAAAAGACCTTGCTTACAGATGGATTCAAAAAGGGCCTCAGAAGACTTTTAAAGAAAGGGCTGCCAGAGGGGAGTATGTGGCTTTTCAGCTGGGGCTTTTTGCCTGCCGTGAAAACATAGAAGATGTGGATGTCCTGTTTACTGAATTGAAGCAGGATAAGGGAAACAGAGTGATTCACGCATCTGAGCTTACCTGCTTTAACACACAGGGCATAGACTGGAGGGGAAAGAGGTTTGAAAAGGATGTATCTGTAAAAAAAGGAGAGATCCAGGCATTGTGGTGCGGCGTTCAGATCCCGGAAAACGCACAAACCGGTACTTATAAAGGAGAGGTGGTGGTTTCCCCCAAGGGAGAAAAGAGCATGTCCGTTGAGTTAGAGATCGATATAGACAGCTCTTTTATCAAAGATTCCGGGGATGATGAGCCCTGGAGATACTCCCGTTTGAGATGGCTGGATTCACGGATCGCCCTGGATGATGACATCGTGTCTCCGTATATACCTCTTGAAGTCAAGGGGCGTACGATAAGCTGTTTGGGAAGGAGTTTAAGCCTGAATAAGGAAGGTTTTCCGGAGAGCATCAAAAGTTATTTTGCCCCGGAGATGACGTATATAAACAAAGATGAGTTCAGAGAGATTCTATCCTCTCAGGTAAAGCTAGTCATAGAAAAAGGTGACCAGGAACCTCTGGAATGGAGCAGAGGCCGGTTCAAGATCGTAAAGCAGAACAAAGGAATTGTGGAATGGGCGGCGTCTTCAAAATCAGGCCCGCTTCACAGGGATATCAAAGGACAAATGGAATTTGACGGATTTGTGGGATATGAAGTCCGCATCACAGCGGATAAAGAAATCAAACTGAAGGATATACGCCTTGAAGTCCCGATAGCAAAGGATGCGGCCAGGTATATGATGGGCATGGGGAGAAAAGGAGGTCTGTGCCCGGATACCTTTCAATGGCAATGGCACCAAAAGAAAAACCAGGACTCCTTATGGGTCGGGGATGTGAATGCCGGCCTCCAGTGCGGTTTTAAGGACGAGAATTACTCTCGCCCCTTAAACACCAATTTTTATCAGTTGAAACCGCTCATCATACCTGAATCGTGGTCAAATAATGGAAAGGGTTGTTGTGAAATCAAAACAGATGAGGGCTCGCGCCTTATCTCTGTTTTCAGCGGAGAAAGGGTGCTCAAAAAAGGCGAGGCTCTTTTCTTTAATTTTGAATTCCTCATTACTCCGTTCAGGACACTGGACACGGAAAAGCACTGGAAAAACAGGTATTACCACAGTTTTGAGCCGATTGATTTTATTAAGGAGAAAGGAGCTAACACGATCAATGTGCACCACGCCACAGAGATCAATCCTTTTATCAATTATCCTTTTCTGACTCCTGAAAAAATGAAAAAGTATAGTGATGAGGCCCATTCCAAGGGGATGAAAGTCAAGATTTACTACACGGTGAGGGAACTTACCAACAGAGCGCCTGAGCTTTTTGCGCTCAGAAGCTTGGGTGATGAGATCCTCTCTTACGGCCCCGGAGGAGGGTACTCCTGGCTTCAGGAGCATCTGGTTGATGATTACATAGCCGGTTGGTTTGTACCTGATCTCAAGGATGCGGCCGTGATAAACAGCGGAGTTTCCCGGTGGCATAACTATTATCTTGAAGGATTGAACTGGCTGGCAAAGAATGTTGGGATCGATGGGCTCTATATCGATGATGTGGCCTTTGACCGGGTCGTGATGAAAAGGGTCAGAAAAATATTGGAGAGAAACCGGCCGGAACCTCTTATCGACCTTCATTCAGCCAATCAGTTCAATCCGAGAGACGGATATGCCAACAGCGCCAATCTTTATCTGGAGCACTTTCCTTACATTGACCGGCTGTGGTTCGGCGAATATTTTGACTACAATGAATCACCTCCTTATTGGATGGTGGAGGTCTCGGGGATCCCCTTTGGACTCATGGGCGAGATGCTTCAGGATGGAGGGAATCCGTGGAGAGGTATGCTTTACGGCATGACCGCACGCCTTCCCTGGGCAGGTGACCCCTCTCCTGTCTGGAAAATCTGGGATGAGTTTGGGATCGAGCAGAGCCGGATGATCGGATACTGGGTCAAAGACTCTCCTGTAAAAACGGACAGTGAAAAAGTGCTGGTGACTGTGTATCAAAAAAAGGACCGGGTTCTGATCAGTTTGGCCAGTTGGGCTGAAAAGGATACAGATGTAAGCCTACGAATCGATTGGGAATCCCTGGGCATGAAAAAAGAAGACTCTGTACTGGAGGCTCCGTTTATCAAGGATTTTCAGGAATCCTCTTCCTTTACTCCGGACCGGAAAATTCCGGTCCCCAAAGCCAAGGGCTGGCTGCTTATACTAAAGAAACTTGAGGATCCTGTTTGACATGATTTTATTTCTTATGGTATAGATGCAGAGAAGCCATTGACAAAAAAGGATATGACATGTCTTCAGCACTGATTCTTATCATTACTATTGTTTTTTTTGTACTGGGTTATCTCTTTTACGGAAGGTATCTAGCCAAAAAATTGGGACTGACCCTCAAAAACAAAACGCCCTGCCACACCATGGGGGACGGCATTGATTATGTGCCTGCCAAATGGCCTGTTCTGTTAGGCCACCACTTTGCGTCCATTGCCGGTGCAGCGCCCATAATAGGGCCTATCACAGCCGCCGTATTCGGCTGGATTCCTGTTTTCTTGTGGATTATTTTCGGAAACGTGTTCATGGGAGCTGTCCATGACTTCACCTCTCTTGTGGCGTCTGCCCGGCATAAAGGAAGGTCGATCGGCGAAGTCATTGAAGAGCATATAGGGACTCACGGTAAGCTGCTTTTTTTGATTTTTGCTTGGTTTACCCTTGTTTTGGTAGTGGCGGCGTTTGTCATTCTGGTTGCAAAGACATTTGTTTCCACGCCTGAAGTGAGCACAGCTTCGCTTTTGTTTATAATGCTGGCCGTGGTGTTCGGATTGTCTGTCTATAGAATGAAGGCCAAACTATGGGTTTCTACGGTGGCGGGGGTGGCTCTTTTGATCCTCTGTATCTGGATAGGCAATCAATTCCCTATTATTTTTCCGGTTACTGAAGCCAGTGCCCAGATAATATGGACCTGTGTTATTCTGGGCTATATTTTCATTGCTTCGGTCACTCCTGTCTGGGTTCTTCTCCAACCCCGGGATTATTTGAATTCGAATCTTTTATATCTGGTTCTTATTTTCAGCTTCTTTGGAATTCTCATTGCCAATCCTTCCGTGAAGTTTCCTGCTTTTGGAAAATTTGTTCATCCCGGCCTGGGGTCCTTGTTTCCCATTCTGTTTGTGACGGTTGCCTGCGGCGCCATCTCAGGCTTTCATTCTCTGGTAGCATCCGGCACAACAGCCAAACAGCTTAACTGCGAACTGGATGCCCGGCCCGTAGGATACGGAGGGATGCTCATAGAAGGACTTCTGGCGGTCATAGCCCTGATCACAGCTATCGTGTTGATTCCATCTCAGTACCAGACGTTTTTTCCTCAGGGAGGTCAGGCCAATCCCATAACTCTGTTCGCCAACGGAGTAGGAGGGTTCATATCAAAACTGGGTATCCCTATAAAAATAGGTATTATTTTTGCAGCCATGGCTGTGGCTGAGTTTGCCCTCACTTCTCTGGATACAGCCACAAGGCTTGGGCGGTTCACCTTTCAAGAATTTTTCCGCTCTGATAATCCCAATTCTGTTCAAAAGTTCCTCACGAACCGGTTTGCCGCCACATTTTTCACCATCCTTCCCGGAGGGATTTTAGCCCTTTCCGGAAGCTATCAGGCTATATGGCCCATATTCGGTTCAGCTAACCAGCTGCTGGCCGCACTGGCTCTTCTTGCTGTGAGTGTATGGCTTGCAAAAAAACAGGTGAAAAACAGGTTCGTTAGATATCCAATGGTCATCATGTTTGTCATAACTCTCTCAGCGCTGGGGGTTCTGGTGAACAGCAAAACAAAGCTGATCGTCCGTTTCCTGTCCCATCAATCTGTTCCGGCCAGCTTCAATCTTATTGGAACCTGTTTTTTGCTTCTGGTGGCACTGATGCTGTTTGCCGTGGCTGTCAGCCTTGTCTACCAGGCGATCAAAAGTTTTAAAAAAATCAACTGAGACTCTACTTTATTCTCTTTTTTCTACAAAATGAGTAGGCTTACCGCCCTTTTCTGTCATATTGATTTGTCCCTGAAAAACGCTTCCTTCCGCCATGGCCAGACTTTTGGTTAAGATGTTTCCGAGGACTTGTCCATTTTTCCGGATCTCGATCTGTTCTGCTTCCTTGATGTCTCCGTTGACTCGGCCCTCGATGATGACGAACCGGCTGAGGATGTTTCCTTGAATCCGGCCTTCCTGGCCTATCCTCACCAGTCCGCTGCATTCGATATCCCCCTTAAGCTTCCCTGAAATGAGAAGATCGTCCTGGCATTTGATGTCTCCCTGAATTGATGACTGAGAAGCAATCACAGAACAGGATGACTGAACCCTGTCTTCAAGGCGCCTTTGGCTTTGGTTGCTGTTTTGTTTTTTTCCCATCTTTTTGTCCGCCTTTCTCTTTTTCATTTGGAACAACACCATTGATTATAGTGAAATAAAAACTTGAATCAAGCTTCTTGGATTTAAAAAGAAATACAGTTCCCCCTTTTTTTATGAAGAGTTCAAGATATTAAACTTGCATAAAGAGTTTCCATATTTAAAATATATAAAGAGAAGTGAATAAAGGAGAAGGGATAATGAAGCCAAAAAAAATATTTATAGTGTTAATAAGTCTGTTTTTCATTGTTTTTTCATTCGCCTTTTCACAGAATGCCGGGCAGATCGGTGATATTTTCAAGGAACTTTCCTGGAGATGCATTGGCCCTGCAGTGATGGGAGGGAGAACGGTTGATATCGAAGCCGTTGAAGACAAGCCATGGATCATCTATGCAGCCATCGGTCCCAGCGGTGTATGGAAGTCAATAAACGAAGGAATCACTTGGGAACCTGTGTTCCATGAAGAAAGCACAGTATCTGTGGGAGATATTGCTGTTGATCAGGATAATCCGGATGTGATTTGGGTCGGAACAGGAGAGGCCACCTCCAGAAACAGTGTGACCATAGGGGACGGCGTTTACAAATCGACAGACGGCGGTAAGACCTGGGAACATATGGGATTAAAGGAGACACGTCATATAAGCAGGATTGTGATTGACAGGAAGGAACCGGACACTGTCTATGTGGCGGCCCTCGGCCACCTTTGGGGAAAAAATGAAGAAAGAGGGATATTCAAAACCACGGACGGCGGAAAAACATGGGATAAGGTCCTTTATGTGAATGAGAGCACAGGATTTGCCGACCTTGTCATGGATCCATCGGACAGTCTCATTTTGTATGCCGCGGCCTGGGATTACCAAAGATATCCCTATTATTTTTACAGCGGGGGACCGGGAAGCGGTATTTATAAGAGTGAAGATGCCGGGGAGACATGGAAGCGGCTGGTCAAAGACCTGCCAGAAGGAATCATGGGAAGGATCGGATTGGATGTGTCCAGGAGCAGCCCCAATGTGGTTTATGCTTTGATAGAGCATGAAGACGGGGGGATATGGCGTTCGGAAGACAAAGGTGTGACCTGGTCGAGAACATGTGATAATGAGACGTTTATAAAAGTCAATTTCAGGCCCTTTTACTACAGCCAGATAAGAGTGGATCCCACGGATGATGAGGTGGTGTATGTTTTTTCCGGCGGCCTGTTCGTTTCCAAAGACAGGGGACAGAAGTTCAAAGCCATATCATCCGGTACTCATCCGGACCATCATGCGCTCTGGATCGATCCCAGAAACCCTCAGCATCTCATCGATGGAAACGACGGGGGAATTGACATCACATATGACCAGGGGGAACATTGGCGTCCCATCAAACATATGGCTTTGGCAGAGGTCTATCAGATCGGATTTGATATGCGGGATCCCTACACTGTGTACTGCGGGCTTCAGGACAACGGCGTATGGGGAGGCCCCAGCAACAGCCTGGATTCAGGCGGGATCATCAATGAGCACTGGAACAGTGTGGGAGGCGGAGACGGATTTTACTGTGAAGTGGATCCTACGGACCATAATATAGTCTACGGGAACTCCCAGATGAACGGGCTTTACAGGTATCATCTTGAGTTAGACCGCAGCAAGAGCATCAAACCCATGGCCCCCCTGGATGAACCTCCTTACCGGTTTAACTGGAATTCACCGGTCCTTATTTCTCCGCATGACCACAGCACCATATATACAGGTGGAAATTATTTGTTTAAAAGCGAGGACCAGGGTTATTCCTGGGAAATCGTGAGCCCTGACCTTTCCACCGATGACCGGGACAAGTTAAAGGATTCGGGAGGATTGATCACGCTTGATAACACAGGAGCCGAAGTGCACTGCACCATATACACCATAGCTGAATCCCCGATTGAGAAAGGACTTATCTGGTGCGGAACAGATGATGGCAATGTTCAGATAACCAGAAACGGGGGGATGGACTGGAAGAACGTGGCTGGCAATATCCCGGACCTGCCTTCCCATACCTGGTGTACGAGGATCGAGGCCTCTCATTTTGATGCGGGGACCGCCTATGCTGCCTTTGACGGGCACCGGAGTGATGACTATGCTCCGTATCTCTATAAGACCACAGATTTTGGAGAAACATGGACTTCGATCAAGGGAAATCTTCCCTTTGGATGGATCCATGTAGTGAGGGAAGACCTGAGAAACAAAAACCTGCTTTTTGCGGGAATGGAATTCGGGTTGTATGCGTCTCTTGACGGAGGAGATACCTGGTTTTCACTGAACAACAACCTCCCCACTGTGGCGGTCAGGGATATCGCTGTGCATCCGAGAGAAAATGACCTTATCATCGGAACTCACGGAAGAGGCATCTGGATCATGGATGATATCCGGCCTCTTCAGGAGATGACCGAGGAAGTCCTTAATAAACCCTATCACGTTTTTTCAACAAGGCCGGCCACAAAGCGCTTTATCTCTTTCAGAGGCGATGCCTACAGCGGAGCTGTGTATTCCGGAGAAAATCCTGAATACGGGCTGGGGATAAATGTTTACTTCAAGGAAAAACCATCCGGAAGAAACAGGATTTTTATTAAAAATAAGGAAGGGGAAGAGATCTATCAAATAAGAATTCTCAATAAAGAGGGAGTGCGGCGGTACATGTGGAATCTGCAGTTTGTTCCGAGAACAGAAGAAGGAGAACCTGTTAAAACAGGAGGTTTGGGAATGGTCTCTCCTCCTGAAGTCATCTCCGGAGAATATGAGATCGAACTCAATTTGGGAGATGAAATTGTAAAAGAAAATGCTGAGGTCAAACAAGTCCCTGGATTTGAGATGGGAGAAGATGAAAGAACCCTTCAAATAGAAAAGCAGGTGGAAGCCATGAACCTTTCCAGGAAAATGGGGATGGCCGTGACAGGAGTTAAAAGCATCAGAAGGCAGTTAGACAAATTAAAGGAGACAAAAGAGGAAGCAGAGGCCTTTCCGGAGGAAGCTGAAAAGGCCGTTCAGGTATTTGAGGAAAAGTTCAGCATACTTGAAACAGACATCATTCCCAAAGGAATCGGTTACAGGGGCTCTCTGGAACACGCCCTGAGAGGAGGTTCCATAAGCGAGATGACTTTGATGCTGACCCTTTCCATAGGAGGATATCCGTCGAAACCAACGGAAACAGATATTTTTATGCTGGAACAGCTTGTACAGGCGGTTAAAGAGCTCGTGATGCGCATGAACGCACTGATTGATGAGGACATCCCGGAATTAAACAAAGTTCTGGAGGAAAACGATATCAAAACACTCAGACCACCTAAAAAAATCGAATATTAACAAAGCCTGTTTTCACAGATGGAGACATCACTCATATCGCAGGCTTTTAACCGGATTAACTGAAGCCGCCTTTACTGCTTTCCAGCTGACTGTTAGAAGAGCAATGATGAGTGCCATTATTCCTGCACCAACAAACATCCAGACCTGAATGGTGATCCGGTACGCAAAATTTTGCAGCCATTTGTTCATAGCAAAATAAGCAACAGGCCAGGCGATGAGATTTGCTGCCAGCACCCATTTCGTGAATTCTTTTGAGAGTAAAATGACGATTCCAAGAATAGGAGCTCCCAACACTTTTCTGATGCCGATTTCCTTGGTTCGCTGTTCTGACATGAATGAGGCCATTCCAAACAGACCCAAACACGAGATAAAAACAGCGAGAAAAGCAAAAGTGCTGAAAATGTTCTTAACTTTCCTTTCAGAGGAATACAATTGATCTATGGTCTGATCTAAAAAATGAATTTCATAAAGATAGCCTGGAAAGTGTTTTTCCCAGGTTTTCTTTATAAAGGAGAGAACTTCTGCCGCGTTTTTGGGATTTATTCTGAGGGTAATATAGGAATAAAATCTCTTTTCTTCTCCCAATTGAAGGATTAAAGGTTCGATTTGCTCTTTCAATGATTTGAAATGAAAATCCTTGACCACACCGATGATTCTTCCATTTCTATTCCAGGCACTGAATCTTTTTCCGACAGGGGAATCCATTCCCATGGCCTTGGCAGCCGCTTCATTGATGACAAATGCATCGGAAGTATCTGAGGGAAATTCCTTGGAATAAAATCTTCCCTGCGCTATTTCCATCCCGTATGTATTCAGGTAATCTTCATTAACCACAATGGTTTGGAAGGCGATATATTTCTGGTCTTCTGTCTTCCCCTCCCAATCTGCACTGGTATTGAGATTGACGTAGGTGGGAAGGTCATTGGAAACTGTTGCATTAATGATATTTTCCGATTGAAGGAGGTCCCGTCTGAGAACATCGTATTTGTGACTGAAATAACTTCCGGTCTTAAGATAAATCAAGCCTTGCTTATCAAAACCCAGTTTTTTATTTCTCATAAAGTCAAGCTGCGTGGAAACAATGAGAGTGCTGATGATAACCATAATGGAAAGAGAAAATTGAACGATCACAGAAGTTTTTCTAAATGACACGCTTTTTCCCCTTTTGAGCACTGATTTTTTCATTATGTGTACGGGATTGAATGAAGGATAAAAGATCGCGGGATAGCTTCCTGAGAGGATTCCTGTCAGGAACAGAAGGGTTATGGAAATAAATAAAAAGCGGGCATCGAAAAAGTTTAAAGAGATGGGTTTCCCCGTTATATTTCTGAACAACGGAAGAGTCAGTTCGACCAGAAAAAAGGCCAACAGAAAGGCTATTCCCGTGAAAATCATGGATTCAGTGAAAAACTGTGTGACCAGTTGGCTTCTTTTTGCTCCAACAACTTTACGCAGCCCCACTTCTTTAGCCCGTTTGGAAAAATGAGCGGTGGTAAGGTTCATGAAATTAATGCAGGCGATAAGAAGCACGACCAATGCGATCAGAGTGAAGAGAGCCACATAAAGAAAATCTCCATGCCCTGTGTCGAATTTAAAATGAGAATAGAGGTGTATTCGGTTTAAAGGCTGGATAAACATAGTGAAATTATGTTTCGGCCAATACTGATCGCAAAAATTTCTCAATGCCTGATCGGCTTTCTCTGCAGTGGCATTTTTATCAAGCAGCACATATGTTTGATAGTCCTGGGATGCTGTCCAGCTGTCCGGTTGTTTCCAATTACGGCAAATCTCAAATGAAGCCAGCATGTCAAATCTCAGGCTGGAATTATGGGGAACATCATTTACAATCCCTGTGACTTTTAACGGTTGGTTGATTCTAGAGGAATACTGGACAGTCTGTCCTATGGGCTCCTCATCTCCAAAATACCTTTTTGCTGTGCTTTCTGTCATGACAATTGACCCGGGATCATTAAGCGCTGTCCCTGGGTCTCCTTTGATAAAAGAAAAGGAAAATATATTGAAAAAATTGGGTTCTACCAATAAGACGTTTTGTTCTTCGAATTTTTTATCCTTGTATTCACAAATGCCTCCCCCCCAGACAAACCGGGCCGCATCCTTTATTTCAGGGAACTCATCGATCATGAGCGGAGCCAGAGGCCCGGGGGAGGCAGGGATTTGAGTTCCGTCAATATCCATGATGATCCGGCCGATCCTATCAGACTGTTCATGGAAACGGTTATAACTCAATTCATCCTGTACCCAGAGTAAAATAAGGATCGCACAGGCAAGTCCAACAGCTAGGCCGGTGAGGTTGATCAGGGAATAACCAAAGTGGCGTTTGATATTTCTGAACGTCAATTTCACGTAATTTTTAAACATGATTTTCTTCCTGGTGTTTGACTTCCAATTGATAATGCAATTAACATGCCAATAATGATATCAGGCGGGAACAAAAATAAAATAAAAAAAATGAATAAAAGTGTCCGCTGGTGGGACACTTCATGTACGAATGCGGACATTGGAGTGGACCACACAAAGAAATGAAAAAAATTTCCATTGATGCAACCTTTTTATGTGGATGTGCGTCTATATTTTTGTAAAACACAAATAAATAAAGAGAGAGACAAGATGAAAGAAATAAGCAGAGCTGAAGAGATGGTGCTTTTAGCCATCTGGCGTCTCAAGGAAAAAGCCTACGGTGTGTCCATAAGGAGACAGATCCGAAAAGACACAGGAAAAGACTATACGTACGGCACTCTCTACGGCCTCTTGAGACAGATGACCTATAAAGGATTCATCCGAAGAAGCATGGGAGACCCTATACCCAAAAAAGGGGGCCGGAGCAGAGCGTATTTTAATCTAACGCCGTTAGGCATCCAGGCCCTTAAAGATGCCGTCAGACTTCACAAACGGTTATGGAAAGATATCAATGAATTTTCTTTTGATAGGTCATGATTTTGAACAAGAAAAGGAACACAATACCGCCCCGCCTGCCTGAGCGGATTATCCAGAAGCTGGCATGGGCTGAGGATCAGTGGTCGATCCGGGAGGACCTGCGGGAAGAATACAGATATATCCTCTCTATAAAAGGGGAAAGGAGTGCCAATGCATGGTACTGGAAACACATGATTGTTTCCATTTATCCTTTCATCAAATTTTCAATCTATTGGAGGCTTGTGATGTTTAAAAACTACATGAAAACAGCTTTTCGAAATATAAGACGGCACAAGGGATATGCCTTTATCAATATTGCCGGACTGGCTGTGGGTATGGCCTGCTGTATCCTCATCATGCTGTTCGTTTTTGATGAGCTGAGCTATGATAAATTTCATGAAAACCATAACCGCATCTACCGGGTGACACGAAAGTGGTTCAATGAAGATGGGGTGGTCAACCTTCATCTGGGCCATGTGGCGCCTCCTGTTGCCCCTTTGCTTGAAAACGACTTCCCTGAAATCGAAAACGCCGTGCGCATACTCCGGCAGGGGAGACTTTTGGTGGGAAGGGATTCTGAGTTTTTTGAGGAGCCGCGCTTCTTTTTTGCTGAAAGGGATGTATTCGAAGTGTTTTCTTTTTCTTTTGCAGCCGGGAATCCTGAAACAGCCCTTCAAGAGCCTTTCACGATTGTTATATCCAGGGAAATGGCTGCAAAATACTTTGGAGATGAGAATCCGGTGGGAAAGCCCCTTCAGATCCAGGTGGGGCCTCAAAAAGCGGATATGATGGTGACCGGTGTAATGGAAAACATACCGCACAGCTCCCATTTTCATGCGGACTTCTTTGGTTCTTTTAAGACTTTTGAAGCTGTGGTCGGAGATGAGGAGATGCAGAGATGGGCAAGCAATAATTATGCCACTTATCTTCTTATGCCGGAAAACTACGACATCAACCGGTTGGAAAGCCAGCTGGACCCTTTTATTGACCGGCACATGTCCGAAGGGATGAGCGAGAAGACCAAGCTGGAGCTGCAGCGCCTGACCGATATCCATCTCCACTCCCATCTGGATTCTGAGATCGAGGCTAACAGTGACATCACTTATGTGTATGTCTTTTCTGTGATCGCGTTTTTTGTTCTTCTGATCGCCTGTGTCAATTTCATGAACCTGGCCACAGCCCGCTCAGCAGGACGGGCTAAAGAAGTGGGGATGCGCAAGGTAGTAGGCGCCCTGAGAACCCAGTTGATCCGTCAGTTCCTGAGCGAGTCCACGCTGACAGCTGTTGTCTCTTTTTTATTGGCCTTGGGGCTGGTCTTCATGGCCCTTCCGAAATTCAGTCAGTTTATTGGAAAGGACCTCTCCTTCAACCTCATAGAAAATAGTCAGATTCTTCTTCTGCTTTTGCTTTTGGCCGTTATTGTCGGATTTCTAGCCGGCCTCTATCCTGCATTTTTTCTTTCAGGATTCAAACCCGTGAGTGTTTTAAGAGACAAAATAGGAAGCTGGAAAAAAGGGTTGTCTTTCCGGAGCGTTTTAGTGGTGTTTCAATTCTCCATTTCAATCATATTGATCATTTGTGTGAGTGTTGTTACCCGCCAGCTGGATTATATGCGGACACGAAGCCTCGGATTTGATGAAGAGCAGGTGGTGGTTCTTCCTTCAAGTGAGTCCATGCTTCAGAATCCGGATGATTTCAAGAACCGGTTGCTGCAAAACCCTGGCATTCTCAGCGTTTCTGCGGCATCCAGAATACCTTCCGGCCGTTTGCTCGACTCTTCTGGAGCCAGGGTGTTGAGCGGAGAGACCAGTCAGCCCATTACTTTCCGCATTGCCATGCTCATGGTGGACTATGATTACATTCCCACTTTTAAGATGGAGATGGCAGCAGGCCGGAACTTTTCCCGTCAAATGGGAACGGATCCGGAGCAGGCTTTTATTCTTAATGAAACGGCAGCCCGAAGGATCGGATGGGAATCACCGGAACAAGCCATAGGTAAAGGATTTGGTTACGGCAGACGCAAAGGGCAGATCATTGGAGTAGTCAGAGACTTTCATTTCGAATCCCTCCATCAGGAAATATCTCCTCTGGTTTTGTTTCTCTCTGAATCTCATCTCGGGCAGATCGCCGTGCGGATCAGTCCGCAGAACATCCCCCGGACCATGGGATTTCTCAAGAAAAACTGGGCGGAAATGAGGCCAAATTATCCTTTTTCTTATTACTTTGTTGATGAAAATTTTGATCAACTGTACAGATCCGAAGAGAATCTCCAAAAGATATTCAGTTATTTCACATTATTGGCTGTGTTCATCGGATGCCTGGGATTATTTGGATTGGCTTCCTATTCTGCGGAAAGGCGGACCAAGGAAATCGGCATCAGAAAAGTCCTGGGCGCCTCTTCATCCGCACTTGCCTTTTTGCTTTCCAGAGAATTCACTAAATGGGTCCTTCTGGCTAATGTGATTGCCTGGCCAGCAGCCTATTGGATCATGTCCAGATGGCTGCAGAACTTTGCCTATAGGACAGGTATAAGCATCGGGATTTTTTTCCTGGCAGGTATCGCCGCCTTGTTGATTGCCTTACTCACGGTCAGTTATCAGGCCGTAAAAGCCTCTCTGGCCGATCCGGTGAAAGCGCTCAAATATGAATGATTTTTTATTCATTCCGGTAGCTATCTGTGCACTTTTTGTCTTTTTTTATCTTCATACATTTTTTGATCGGCTTTTTTAATGACGGTTTCTATGGTCTCGTCTGTTCCCGGCTTCAAATAAGAGGCTCCCATAGCCAGGGTCAGAGGAAAATCCATGATATCCTGTTTTTTATTCCATTCGTCAAGATTTTTTCTTATTCGGTCAATGATCACTTCCGATGGCTCTCCGTTCGTCTCAGGAAAGACGATCAAAAATTCATCCCCGCCGTAGCGCACCACCATATCTATATCACGGACAGTTTTTTTCAGCAGGCGGGCTGTTTCAGCCAGCACTTTGTCCCCGGTCATGTGAGAGAACCGGTCATTGATTTTTTTGAACCTGTTTATATCGATCATCAAAACTCCAAGAGGATGTTTGTATCTCTTGGCGCGCTTCACTTCCTTTTTAATGGATTGATCAAAGTAGCGGCGGTTAAATAAACCGGTCAGGGAGTCCCTGATGGCCTGAGCTCGGAGTTCATCTTCCAGCCGGATTCTAGCCACTTCCTCACGGAGATGTCCGGCTAATATTTCGGCCAGACTCACATCCTGGCGGCTGAAATCTCCCTTTTTTATGGAAAAGACCTGAATCACGCCGACCTTGCCGATGGGTATACTCATGAATGACCTCACATCTTCCCTGACTGATTTCGCTTCTCTCCATTTTCTCAGATCGTCACCCTGTATGGTTTTGCGTTCGCGAATTGTCTTGCCTGCGATCCCTTCATCTATATCAAGAGTTATTAATCCTTCCGGAAGAGCCGCTCTGCTCACGGCTCTGGGAACCAGTTTGTCTTCCTCTAAAACATAAAAGATACACAGATCCAGCTTCAGAATGTTCGTTGTCACTTCAAGGGCTTTATCCCAGAGCTTATCTTCTTTTTCGCATCTCTGGAGTTGGTCAACAGCTCTGTGGAGCTCTCTCAGTTTGTTTCTCTCTTCAAGCAGCGCTTCTTCGGCCTTCTTAAGCCGTGTGATATCCCTGGCTATACTGAGAATAGCTGTTTCCCCTTTATAGGAAACAAGGCTGGAGCTTACATCGACCGGAATAACACGGCCGTCCTTGGTTTTATGGGAGGTCTCAAAAACCTGCACTTCATCTGTCTTCATCCTTCTGGCCAGTTCTTTTATTTTTTCTTTTTTAAGGCTGGAATCGATGTCTGCAGGCCCCATGGAAAGAAGTTCTTTCTTTGTGTATCCCAGTGTTTTGACAGCCGTTTCATTGACATCAATGAAGTTGGCATCAAAATCTATGATCCATATGGTGTCATTCATGCCATTGATCAGCGCTCTGTATTTTTTTTCGCTATCTTTGACCTTGTTTTCCATCCGCACCCGGTCGGTTATATCTCGCATGACTCCGACCGCAATATTCTCATTTGTTTTCGGGTCTTTGTACGGAGAGAAAAGCACTGATAAATACCGCCTGCCTACCGCTGGAAAATCATAGGACATCTCCATTTTAACGGTGTTTCCCTTAAGGACCTCGTTGAATTTAGGCTTTATGACTTCATTGAAAATCTTTTTATCCACCACTTCTCTCAGGGATCTTCCTGTTATTTGATTTTTATCTACTGAAAGATATTTTGAAAGAGTCCGGTTAATGAAAAGAAGAGTATAATCGCTGCCCAGCGATATGATTAAATCTCCAGAGGAATCAATGGCTTCTTCAAGACTTTTCAGTCTCTTTAAAAGTGTTTCAGCTGAAAATTCAATTTCATGTTCAAGCGTTTTTCTTTCTTTTTGCTCGGTCAATTCTCTTTACCGTCTTATAAAGAAAAGATAGTAAAAAGCACTTCTTCTGTCAATAGAAGAGAGCCCAAAAAAAAGCAACAAAAATTTTAATGGGTCCACAGGCCAACCTTTTTGATTTAAAAAGCGTATTCTTATTATAGATGTTCTACAAATTAATAAGAAATGGAGCAAATGAGAAAAAAAATGGATAATTTAAGCCGGAGAGAAGAACAGATCCTCTTAGCCATAGGGTATCTTCAGGAAGAGGCTTATCTTGTGGCCATACGAAAGCACCTTTCCTCCATTCAAGCGAAAGAGTGGTCCATCGGGGCTATTCATATCCCTCTGCGGAGAATGGAAAAACAGGGGCTCATCCACGCTTCATTCGGAAGCTCAACAGCTGAACGCGGAGGACGCCGGAAAAAAATCTACAGGCTGAGCTCTTCCGGATTGGCGGCCCTTAAGGAGAGCAAAAGGATCAATGATCTTTTATGGACAAACTTCCTTAAGGTCTCGACCCTTTCCGAGTCCGGGTGATTTATCAGATAAAAAGGATAGTATCTCAATAAAATGAATAAAACACCTGAATCAAAGTCAAGGTGGGGGATGAGATTACTCCTGGTTCTCCTTCCTGACAGCGAAGAGGAATCGTTGATCGGGGATTTTGATGAAATATTCGAGGAAAAAGCAAGGGAAAAAGGGAAATTCGGAGCCCTGTTCTGGTTCTGGGCACAAATCCTGTTTTTGTTTTTTTCTTACATAAAAGATTCTATCTACTGGAGGCTTGTGATGATACGCAACTATTTAAAAATCGCTTTTCGTAATTTGACCAGGCATAAAGGATTTTCTTTTATCAACATCAGCGGTCTGGCTATTGGTATGCTCTGCGCTCTTTTGATCTTTTTTTGGGTGCAGCATGAATTGAGCTTTGACCGGTATAACGAAGAAGGAAGAAATATCTACAGGATTCTCCAGCACATTCAGTATTCAGAGGTTGTGACTTGGGCCATTACCCAGGGGCCTCTGGGGCCGGCGCTTAAAGAGGAGATACCGGAGATAGTTGAGCAGGCCCGGTATTCTTTTGCCCGGTGGCGGATAAAATACAATGATAAAGTTTTT
>Ga0207752_1000589_pt1 | contig 17051 bp, 14 predicted proteins | sample Pon2CUnioCityCA_6_FD_187272 | JGI IMG/M metagenome (GOLD analysis project Ga0207752, IMG submission 187272) | Marine sediment microbial community from Union City, CA, USA - Pond 2C Sediment 2 (SPAdes) | ecosystem: Environmental > Aquatic > Marine > Intertidal zone > Salt pond sediment ...
CTCAAGGAGGCCTGAGCCGGATGCCGATGGGGGTCGGCTCTCCGGCCGGCCAAAACTCGCCGTAAAGGCCGCGTAAAGACGGCCGCTGATGAAAACGTTGAAAATTGCCGCGGCAAACGGGAATGTCCGGCAACCCCCGTTGCCTGGTTGCGGCCGTCTTAACGCGACCTAACCGGCTCAAACAGTTGCCCGGCATCCGAGTCGACCCCCATCGACATCCGGCCGAACCAAGCTGGAGGATTCCGGATAAGCGCATACAACCATTTATCTTTTGACGGCGGTTCGGCCGTCTAAGGAGGACAGCCGTGGCACGCATTACGATCGAAGATTGTCTCAAGCGGGTTTCCAACCGGTTCTTGCTGGTCCACATGGCCGCCCGCCGGGTTCGCCAGATTCGGGAGGGTTCCGAGTATCTGGTCAGCGCCCCCAAAAATGAGGATATCGTGGTCTCTTTGAGAGAAATCGCCGCTGGAAAGATTCGTCTTCGCACGGAAAGTCCTGAATCCGAAGAGACCGAAGCCTGACGCCGATCCTGCCCTGCACGCTTTGCTTTCTTTGCGGCCGCCCCTGGCAGCCGCTGCCTGCCGGCATCCGGAGCCTTTGCATTGGCCAACGTCAGCAGCTCATACCGGAATCTGAACCGGGCCGTCGGCCGGGCGATCCATGCCTACGACATGATCGCCGACGGGGATCAGATCCTTGTGGGGCTTTCCGGCGGCAAGGACAGCATGGTCCTTACCTGGATTCTTGCCGAAAGACGCCTGCGGGTGCCTGTTGCATATGCGCTTTATCCGGTGTATATCGACCCGGGATTCGCCGGCGGCTTTGCAGAGCCCCTGGACGCCTTTGCCCGCCGGTGCGGCACCGAGCTGCGGGTCGAACAGACCGACTTTGGTATCCGCGCCCACGGTCCGGAAAACAGGGAAAATCCTTGTTTTCTCTGCTCGCGGCGCCGGCGCCAGCGGCTGTTTGAGATCGCCGATGAACTTGGATGCGGGAAGATCGCCCTCGGCCACCACCAGGACGATATCATCGAAACCCTGTTTTTGAACATGTTCTACGCAGGGGAGATGAGCACCATGAAGCCGGTTCAGCCGTTTTTCAAGGGCCGTTTCAACGTGATTCGGCCGCTGGCATTTGCCGGCGAGCAGCTCATCGGACGAACGGCCCGGACGCTCGGTTTTCCGACTTTTGAAAATCCATGCCCGAGCGCGGCTGCTTCCAAGCGCCGTGAGGTCAAGGAGATGCTCCAGGGCCTGTATCGGAGCAACCGCAAGATCCGTGGCAATATTTTCCGCGCCATGCGCCGCGTCAGGCCCGAATATCTGCTGTGATCGCAAGGAGGCGTTGTGAGAAACGGCTTCGACCTCACCATGAGAGACATCCAAAACGAACGGGATTACCGCCACATCCCGATCGACAAAGTCGGCATCAAAAACATCCGCTATCCGATCACCGTCCTGGACCGGCGCAATCACACTCAGAACACCGTGGCCAACATCAACATGTACGTGGATCTTCCCCACAAGAACCGGGGGACTCACATGAGCCGGTTTGTGGAGCTGCTCCACCTGTTTCGCCCTGAAATCTCCTTGAAGAAGTTTTCGGAAATCTTAGAGGAGATGAAAAAGCATCTCAACGCGGCCTCTGCCCATGTGGAGATCACCTTTCCCTACTTCATTGAAAAAACCGCTCCGATCAGCCTTGCCCCGGGGCTGATGGACTACACTTGTCGTCTGATCGGCTCCAGCGATCCGGAAGGAAAGACCGACCTGGTGTCGGAGGTGATCGTGCCGATTACTTCGGTCTGTCCCTGCTCCAAGGAGATCAGCGATGCGGGAGCCCACAACCAGCGGGGGGAGGTGCGCCTGGCCGTCCGTTTCCGCAAGTTCATCTGGCTCGAGGACATGATCGAACTGGTGGAGCATTCCGCTTCCTGCGACGTATTTTCGGTGCTCAAACGGGTGGATGAAAAGCAGGTCACAGAGCGGGGGTACAACAACCCCAAGTTTGTCGAAGACATCGTCCGCGATGTCGCCGTCAGCCTCAAATCCGACCCCAATATCACTTGGTTTTCCGTGAGTGCGGAAAATTTCGAATCCATCCACAACCACAGCGCCTACGCCCACATCACCAGCGAACCGACCCCCCCCCGGTAGCCGATATCCCGGCTCGCCATCCTCCCATAGCGGTAAATTCGAAATCCGAAGCACGAAATCCGAAACAAATTCGAATCTCGAATGTTGATGAAATCGTAAAAAGTGCCCGAAGCGTCATTCCGGGCTTGACCCGGAATCCAGAACTTATCGAAATCACTGGATTCCGGATCTCGCTCCGCTCGTCCGGAATGACGAATAGGGGCCGATTCGGACTTTTTACGAGACCATCAATGTTCGAATGACAAAAACGGGACATTTCTTCGGTCCTTGTCAAAGAAACGAAGAAAAGAGTTTCGGACATTTGAATTTCGGTCATTCGAATTTGTTTCGATATTCGGATTTCGTGCTTCGGACTTCGATATTTTATGGCAGGGCGGCGGAAAGCTCTTGCAGGACTCGATCTGCGGATCGGCCCGGGGTGTTGATCAAGATGACGAGTCGATAGAGACCGGAAGCGGCTTCGATATACCCTGCCCGGGTTTGAATCCCTGCCAGGGTGCCGGTCTTTGTGCGGATGCGGTTTTCTTCGACGATCAGGTGGCGGTAAGGGACGAAGGAATCAACAACGGCCAGCAGTCCTTCGGCCGTGATCCGGTTTTGACGGGAAATGCCGGACCCCTCGGTCAATGTCAGACCGCGAATGCCCAGCTTCTCCTCGGCAAACGCCGAAAGGGCCCGAACCCCTTTTTCGAGGGTGCCGGGCGGACCGTAGCGTTTGGCGCCGGCCGCGATCAGGATCTGATTGGCCGTAAAGTTGTTGGAATGGGCCATCAACCGTTCGACTACGGCCGTCAAGGCAAAAGCAGAGCGATGCCGGTGGAGGCGGCGGTCCCGGTCCGGTGTAACCCGGCCGAAACGAACCTGGCCCTGCACCGTCACGCCCGCTTTTTTCAGAAAATAGGCGAAGAGATGACCGGCATACCGGAGCCCTTCGCGGTTGCCGTCGGCGAGCACGATCCGGCCCCGGGTCATTCCGGCGCTCTGGATTCGTTGGATCGCCGGCGGAAGCAGGGGCGTTTGCGGCTCTGCGCTGACCAGGCGGCCGTCGGGGGCCGTCTTGAAAAAGACCGTATTGAAGTTGACGCACAGCGCGCCGTTTGGGGCGTCGTAAGGCTCGAAAGAGTCGCTTACGCCGGGGATCGTAAGCGGCCGGGAAAAGAAAGTGTCGTCGAGAACCAGGTCGCCCACGGTCTTTTTTCCGGGCAGGGCTGCGGCCACCTCCGATGCGACGGCCGCAACGGCTTCGGATACGAGCATCGGATCGCCGTATCCCTTGATTTTCAGATTGCCCTCCGGATCGAGGAAAAAGTCGGTGGGAAAACGGTACGATTCTCCCAGAATCTCGAATCCGGCCAGGGCGGTGAGCAGCTTGAGGGTCGATGCAGGAATGCGGGGGGCTTCGGTGTGCTTTGCCAAAAGTATGCTTCCGTCGGGGCCGGCCAAAACCAATGCGTCTTTAGGTCCCACCAGTGCCGCGGCCCGGGCAAGCCGGGCCCGGTCGGGCCCGGCCGTGTCGGCCGCAGCCGCCGCCGCCCAGAAAAAAAAGGCGGCGGCGATCATGGGAAGCGTGGCAATCCATGTTTTTTTCGCGTCGGAAAACAAAGAAGGCCCCCTTGGCGCGATAGTCAAGGCGATTCTACAATGAGGGTGACCGGTCCATCGTTGACCAGGTCTACGGCCATTTTGGCGCCAAACCGGCCGGTTTCGACGGCAAGACCCCATTTGCCGAGGGCGGCGGCAAATTGCCGATACAGGTCCCGTGCCGGAGCCGGATCAGCGGCCTGTTGATAGGAGGGTCTTCTGCCTTTGCGGCAGTCCCCGAACAGGGTGAACTGGGAGATGACCAGCACCTCTTTGCCGACGTCGAGGACCGATCGGTTCATTTTGCCGTCGTCGTCTTCGAAGATCCGAAGATGGGCGATTTTTTCCGAAAGCCAGTCCGCGGCTTCCGCGTCGTCACCTCGACCCACCGCCAGAAGCACGACCAGCCCCTGTCCGATCCGGCCGATCGTCTCATCTTCCACGGTCACCGACGCGCTGCTGACTCGCTGGACCACGGCGCGCATGGGATCCTCCCGAGTTGGGGTTTGAGAACAGTTAGGCGATGGATGTGGATAGGGTCAAGGTAAGTGCCTAGAGTGACTATAGTGCCTAGAGTGCCTAGAGTGCCTAGAGTGACTAGAGTGCCTATGGTGCATAGAATTATTGAACTTTATCCGTTTGATCAACAGGATGCTGGAGCGAAGCGACCCCTTATACTCTAGGCACTCTAGTCACTCTAGGCACTCTAGTCACTGTCTTTTCTCCCCAGCAGTTCGGCAAACGGATTGTGAAACGGGGTCCGTTGCTTTTCTCGGCCTCCGTTGTTCTTCTTCCGGTCTGCACTTTTTTTGCCGGGCCGGCGTTCGGCCGGAGGCGTCCGCCGTTCGACCTGGCCCGGATTTTTCTTCATGGAAAGAGCGATTCTTCTTCGTTCCAGGTCGACCTCGAGCACGGTCACCGTTACCCGCTGCTGGACCCGGACCACCTCGGCCGGGTTGCGCACGAACCGGTCGGCCAGCTGGCTGATGTGAACCAGGCCGTCCTGGTGGACGCCTACATCGACAAAGGCGCCAAAGGCGGTGACGTTGGTGACCACCCCGGCAAGGCGCATTCCCGGCTGCAGGTCTTCGAGCTTGTCGATGCCGTCTGCAAACGAGACGGTTTCGAATTCCTGCCGCGGATCCCTTCCGGGCTTGGAAAGCTCCTGCAAAATGTCCCGCAGGGTCGGCAGGCCGACGCCGGCCCCGGCATACCGGTTCAGGTCGATGTTTTTGCGAAGATCGGCGTCTGCCATCAGCTCCGATACGGTGCACGTAAGATCGGCTGCCATGGCCTGGACCACCGGGTAGCTTTCCGGGTGTACGGCGCTCGCGTCAAGCGGGTTTTCTCCGCCTCGGATCCGTAAAAAACCGGCGCACTGTTCGAAGGCCTTCGGCCCGAGCCGCGGGACCTTTCGCAGCGCCGCCCGGCTCGGGAAAGATCCGTGTTCGTCCCGATGGGCCACGATGTTTCTGGCCAGCTGGGGGCCGAGTCCCGAGACGTATGTCAGCAATTGGGTGCTGGCGCGGTTGACATCGACCCCAACGGCGTTGACGCAGCTGACCACGACATCATCGAGCGCCTCCCGCAGCGCGGTCGGATCGACGTCGTGCTGGTACTGTCCGACGCCGATGGATTTGGGGTCGATTTTGACCAGCTCTGCCAGCGGATCCATCAGCCGCCGTCCGATGGATATCGCCCCGCGGATCGTCAGGTCCAGTTGAGGAAACTCTTCTCTGGCCGCTTCCGAGGCCGAATAGATCGAGGCCCCGCTTTCATTGACGAGCATGACAGGAAGCGGACTCGAAAAAGCAATTCCGCGGACCAGCGCCTCGGTTTCCCGGCCGGCGGTGCCGTTTCCCACGGCCACGGCTTCGATCCCGTAGTCGCTGCAAAGTTCGGCGATGCGGCGGGCCGCCTCCTGGTCCTGTCTCTTGGAACGGTGAAGAAATACCGTTTCGTAGTGCAGGAGCTTTCCCTGTCGGTCGAGGCATATGAGCTTGCATCCGGTTCGAAACCCCGGGTCGATTCCCATGACCCGGCGGGGACCCAGCGGCGGGGCCAGGAGCAATTCCCGGAGATTTTCGGCAAAAATGCGGATCGCTTCGGCATCGGCCCTGTCCTTGGCAGACAGCCTCATCTCGGTTTCCATGGAGCGGGAAATCAGACGCCGATAGCTGTCGGCCGCCGCTTCGGCCACCTGCTCGGCGTCGGCGCCGTCGCCTTTGACAAATCGGCTCCGCAACAGATCCAGGGCCTGGTCTTCCGGCGGCGCGATCGACAGGGTCAGGATGTCTTCACGCTCTGCTCGGCGCATGGCCAGCACGCGATGGGAGGGGGCGTCTTTGAGCGGTTCGGACCAGTCGAAGTAATCCCGGTATTTGGCGCCGTCGGTCTCTTTGCCGGCCGCCAGCCGGCTGCTGAGAATTCCTTTTTCCGCGAACAGGCGGCGCATCTGCGACCGGGTTTCGGCGTCTTCGTTGATCCATTCGGCGATGATGTCCCGGGCGCCGGCCAGTGCTTCCTGGACCGTGGCAACCTTTTTCTCCGGATCGACGAAGGCCGCGGCCGCGGTCTCCGGATCCGTCCCGCTTTGTGCGAAAATGGCTTCAGCCAGTGGTTCGAGGCCCTTTTCCCGGGCCATGGAGGCCCGGGTGCGCCTTTTGGGCCTAAACGGAAGATAGAGGTCTTCGAGTTCGGCCAAACTCGCGGCGGCAAGCACCTGCGCCTCGAGTTCTTCTGTCAGGTGGCCGTGCTCTTGAAGAGATTTTAAAACGGCCGTCTTCCTGGACTCAAGCTCCCGGACTTGGCGGAGCCGGTCCCGGATGCGGGTGACGGCGACCTCGTCCAGGCTGCCGGTGGCTTCCTTGCGGTAGCGGGCAATGAAAGGAATCGTCGCCCCGTCATCGAGAAGATCGGCCACCGCCGAAACCTGGGACTCGTTCACGGACAGCTCTGCCGCGATGGTCTCCACGTGGGTGTTGCTCATCTGAAAATTCTCCTTGGATCAAGATGGGCGGCCGTTGTCTTCGGCCGGCAACGGACCACCGTGATAAGGGGTCCTATGGCAAATGTCAACTCCATTGCGCGGCCGGCCGGGGGGTTGCCGTCTTGACAATGCGCGCAAAACGGCGATAGGGTGATGCGGTTTTTCGGGCCTTTGCACACCGCCCCGGAGGGACAATGAAAGAGCGCTACAAGGCATCGTTGAAGGGGCACTTTCTGCTGGCCATGCCCGGCCTGATGGATCCGAACTTTTTCCAGACCGTGACCTGCATTTCCGAGCACACGCCGGAGGGGACCGTCGGCCTTATCGTCAACAGGATGCACCCGTCGCTTGTCCTCGGCGAAATTTTCCAGGAGCTTCAGATCGAAGCGGAAGGTCCTGCGGCGGCAGAACCGGTTTACATCGGGGGCCCGGTGCACATTGGAGAGGTATTTATCATCCACGGCCCGCCGTTCGGATGGAAGGGGTGCCTGATGATCACCCCCACCCTGGCCATGAGCAACACCAAAGATATCTTGGATGCGATCGCAGAAGGCAGGGGGCCCGGGAAATTCGTGGTGGCGCTGGGATGCGCCGGATGGGGAGAAGGACAGCTGGAAGAGGAGCTGAGGCAAAATGCCTGGCTCACCGGCCCGGTCCATGACGACATCATCTTCAGCATCCCCTCAGAGGATCGGTGGCAGGCGGCCATGAATCGCCTCGGTGTCGACCCTTCCATGCTCTCCGGGACCGCCGGAAACGCGTAATACCTGTGGGCGTAATGGTGGCGACGATGGTTTCTTCGATGAAGAACCATCGCCGAAACTCTGCCGTCGAGCACTGATCCGGCCGGTGCATCACCCCTGCGGGGCTTGGACCGAGGCTTTGGCCTTGACTTTGGACGCCTGGGGCTTTGCCTTTTTCCGACAGACACTGTCTTTGCGAACGAAGGCACAGAGCTTCGGATTGTGGTATTCCTTGCAATTCAAGGGATTGTACAAGGGACACTCCGGGTTCTTTTCGGACATGAATGTTTCGGCTCCTGTTGGACAAAATTCCCACATCTTTTAACGCGGCTTCCGGCGTTCCATACTCCTGCAAATCCCTGTGTACAGCGGTTTGCGGGATGGATGAGTCGAGAAGTATCACAAAGCCCCGGATTTTACAAGATTTCGTGGGTGAAGCCTTACATTTCCAGCGCCTTTCGACCGGCGGTGCGCTTTTGACAATCTCTTGAACCCATTGTACAGATTGCAGATGATGGATGCCTTCAATCACCTGAAAAGGGAACTGCTGGCGGTCGACCGGGACTTGGAGAGTCTTGTCGAGGCCATTTCTTCGATGCCCGAACTCGATGTCCAGTCCTTTGAAGACTGGCGCCGAACCCTTTCCGGCATCCGCCAGCAGCTTGCCGAAGACGTGATCCGCGTGGCCGTGGTCGGCGCGATCAAGTCCGGTAAGAGCACCTTTGTCAATTCCCTGCTGGGCGACGATTTTCTCAAGCGCGGCGCCGGCGTCGTCACTTCGATCGTCACCCGGATTCGCTCCGGCCGGCGGCTGCGGGCGCGGCTCTATTTCAAGTCCTGGGATGAAATCAACGCCGACATCGAAGAGGCGATGGTGTTGTTTCCGGCCCTCAACCGCCCGGAGGAAGAAGGCGGTTTCGACATGCGGCGGGAAAAGGACAGATCCGCGCTGCAGGAAGCCCTTTCCACCCTCGGCGCCGAGCGCCTGATTCAAAACGACTCCCGGGACGCCAACAGCGTGCTGCTCTTTTCCTACCTCAAGGGCTATCCTGAGGTTCAGCATCTCATCGGGTCAGAGCCCGTCCTCCACGATTTCGAAGGCGCGCTTTTCTCTGAGCATCGGCTTTTTGCCGGGGCCGATTTTATGGCCGTCTACCTGAAAGACATCGAGCTGGAGATCGGTGATGCCGGGCTGGACGACAATGTGGAGCTTGCCGACTGCCAGGGAAGCGATTCTCCGAATCCGGCCCATCTGTCGATGATCCAGGACTACCTGCTGCGGACCCATTTCATCATTTACGTCATCAGCAGCCGAACCGGACTGCGGCAGGCGGACATCAAGTTCCTGTCGATCATCGGCCGCATGGGGATTCTCGACAACATGCTCTTTGTGGTCAACAGCGACATCGACGAGCACGAAAGCCTGGACGACCTCCAGGCGCTTGTGGGAAATGTCAGAGATGAGCTCTCCCTGATCCGGCCCGAACCGCATGTGTTTTGTTTTTCGGCGCTTTACAACCTGTTTCGGAATCAACAGGGGAAACTTTCCGAGCGGGAGTCTCTCCGGCTGGAGCACTGGGAAAAGGAAACGACGCTGACCCGGTTCTCCGATGAGGAAACCGAGCGCTTCCAGGAGGAATTTAAGCGGAAGCTGACGGCCGAGCGGATGTCCCTGTTCATGTCCAACAACCTGGAGCGCCTGCGGGTGATCGGAGACGGTCTGGGAAGATGGCTCCGGGTGCGGCGGGATCTGCTGTCCCAGGACTCCAGCGGCGCTGCACAAATCCTGGACCGGATTCGGCTTCACCAGGAGCGGATGGACCAGGTTCGATCCATGATCAAAAGCACCCTGGAAGGCTCCGTGGGCAAACTCAAGGCAGAGCTTCGCCGGGAGCTCGACCGGTTTTTCGACGCCTCCCACGGCAGTCTTCTTCCCGGGGTCTTCGATTTTGCTCGTCGCTACGATCCCCCATTGGTGGACTACGAGAAAAATCTCGAATCGGCGGGATTCACCCCGACGCTGTACCTGCTGTTCCAGGATTTCCGTCAGGCCGTAAACGGCTATCTCGCCGAGACGGTCAACCCGGAGGTGGTGGGCTTTATTCTGCGAATCGAAGCCCGGATCCGGAGCTCTCTGCAGTCGGTGGCCCGGCCTTACGATGCCATGATTCAAGAGGCCTTGGCGGAGCACGACCGATCCCTGGAGCGCTTCGGCGTCCACGTCGGAGAAGAGCGGCAGGCAAGCATCCAGATGCCCGACATGGAAACGATTCGAAACCGGGCCGGCCTTTCGATGCCGCCGGCGGTGGCGCACCTGCGCTACTCGGCCCGGATTCGCACCGAGGCGGTCATGCGGTTTGGTTTTTACTCGGTGCTCAAAGCCTTCAAGAAGATCCTGAAAAAACCGATCAGCAGTCCCAGGGAGGAGGGCGTTCAGGCGCTCAGAGACGGCCTGCGACGGATCAAGCGGGAGACCGAACGGTCTCTTCGGTTTCATTTCAAGGACTACGGGGAAAACGTCAAGTTCCAGTATGTGTTTCGTCTCACCGACGCGGCCTCCAACGCTCTGTATGAGGCGATTCTCGATGAATTTGGCGCCTATGTGTCGGACCTGGACCGGATGGCCGAAATGGTCGGCCGGGAGCGGCACATCCAGCAAAAGACCGCCGATATCCTGGGGCGGCTGGCGGCCGATGCCCGGGACGCGACAGAGCGAATCGAAAGACTCCGAGCGGCCATGGAGCCGGAGCGATCCGCGTCGCTTTCAACGGCGTAGCGCGCCGCGCGCGTGTGCTGTTTACCGGCAAACCGTCTCGGATTTGCCGCCGGAAAGAAGGAGGCAGGGCAGATGGCGAAGCGAAAGACCCGTGTACTGGCAGTGGCGAACGAAAAAGGGGGGGTGGGAAAAACCGTCACGGTCATCAATCTTGGGGCGGCGCTGCAGCAGCAAGGCAGACAGGTGCTCATCGTCGACATGGATCCGCAGTTCAACGCGACCCGGGGGCTGGGCGTGGCGCCGGATGCGGATGCAGGGACCATCTATGACCTGGTGGCCGGCGACGGGAGCAAAACGGTAAATGACGTCCTGGTCAGCACCCGCTGGGAAGGACTGGACCTGATTCCGTCCCATGTCGACCTGGCCGGCGCCGAGGTCGAGCTTGTCGAAGTGGCCGGCCGGGAAGATCGTTTAAAGAAGGCACTTTCCGAATTGGAAGGCCGCTATGATTTTATCCTCTGCGACACGCCGCCGAGCCTTTCTCTTCTCACCATCAACGTCTTTTCCTATGCCCGGGAGGTGTTGGTTCCCTGCCAGACCCATCCTTACGCCTATGCGGCGCTTGGAGAACTGTTCGATACCATCGACGCCGTGGGACAGGAGATCAACGACGGGCTGTCGGTCACCGGCATTTTGGCGACCCTCTATGATCAACGCACCCGGGTGGGCCATCGGATCCTGGAAAAGCTCAAATCAGACGAGCGCTACGGACCGCTGCTTCTGGACACGGTCATCCGGGCCAACACCACCATCGCCGATAGCGCCGATGCGGAAAAGCCCGTGGTTTTCTATCGGGGCGCCAGCTACGGCGCTGAAGACTACACGGCCCTGGCTCGGGAGATTTTATCGCGCCCTGCGCGATAAAATTTGGTTGATTGGTCGACCAATCAACGGATCTTCTTGCCGTAAAGCCGCAGGCTGTTGGTCACCACCGAGATGCTGGAAAAGGCCATGGCCAGGGCGGCCAGGATGGGGTGGAGCTGGCGCAGGAACCCAGGAACGCCTTCGAAGGGTTGAAGCACGCCGGCGGCCACCGGTATCAGGGCCAGGTTGTAGAAAAAAGCCCAGAACAGGTTCTGCCGGATGGTGCGCATGGTGGCCCGGCTGACGGCCATCGTCCGGGGTACGCCCAGAAGGCTGCCGCTGGACAGAATCACGTCTGCGCTTTCGATGGCGACGTCGGTTCCGGTGCCGATGGCCATTCCCACGTCGGCCTGGGCCAGGGCCGGCGCATCGTTGATCCCGTCGCCGACCATGGCCACCTTCCGGCCTTCTTCCTGGATTTGCCTTACCTTGGCCGATTTTTCCTCCGGACGCACCTCCGCGTAGACATGATCGACCTTGACCTGGTCGGCGATGGTCCGGGCAGTGCGGGGATTGTCGCCGGTAAGCATGACCACGTAAAGGCCCTGGCGGTGCAGCCGGTCGATGGCATCGGCCGAATCGGACTTGAGCCGGTCGGAAACCGAGATCAGCCCGCACAAGGCGTCGTCTTGAACGACGACCATCACGGTCTTTCCCTCGTACTGAAGCCGCTCGATGTCGTCGGCCACCGGAGCCAGCGCCACGCCTTGCTCGGCAAACCAGCCCGGCTTGCCGACACGAATGTGGTGTTCTGCGACCCGGGCCTCCACCCCGCTGCCGCCGGCGGCTGAAAACGTCGACAGCTTTTCCGGCCGGATGCCGCGCTCTTTTGCCGCGTTGACGATGGCCTTGCCCAACGGATGCTCCGACCCCTGCTCGGCCGAAGCGGCGATGCGAAGCAGCGAGGTTTCGTCGAGTCCGGCCGAATCCGCGGGGACAATATCCGCCACGGTCGGTTTTCCCTCCGTGATCGTTCCGGTTTTGTCCAGGACCACCGTGTCGAGACGGGTGGCGATCTCCAGGGCCTCACCGCGCTTGAAAAGAATGCCGCTTTCAGCGCCCTTGCCGGTACCGGCCATGATGGCCGTTGGGGTGGCAAGACCCAGGGCGCAGGGGCAGGCGATGACCAGAACGGCCACCAGCCGGATCATCGCGGGCACGAACTGGCCGCCCACGGTCCACCAGACCAGAAACGTGGCGACGGCCACGGCGATGATCGTCGGCACGAAATAGGCCGCCACCCGGTCGGCCAGGGCCTGGATGGGCGGCCGTGTTCCCTGGGCTTCCTGGACCAGGCGGATGATCTGGGCAAGGGCGGTGTCTTTTCCGACAGCCGTGGCCGTGAGCTGCAGCAGCCCCTGGCCGTTGATCGTGCCGCCCACCACGTTGTCCCCGGGCCCCTTGTCCACCGGCAGCGGCTCTCCGGTCAGCATCGATTCATCCACCGCCGATCGGCCCTCTTGAACCTGTCCGTCAACCGGAATCCGTTCACCGGGTCGAACCAGCAGCCGGTCTCCCTGCTGCACCCGGGTCAGGGGGATCTCTTGTTCGTTTCCGTCGTCGTCGATCACCACGGCGGTGTCGGGCCGAAGCCCCATCAGCTTTCGGATGGCGCCGCCGGTGCGGCCCTTGGTCCTTGCCTCGAGCAGCTTGCCCAGTTTGATCAGGGTGATGATCACCGCAGATGTCTCGAAATAGACGTGGTCTCCCACCGCCGGAAACAGCAGCACGCAGACCGAATAGCCGTAAGCCACCGAAGAACCCATGGCCACCAGCACGTCCATGTTCGCGCTTTTGTTCCGGAGGCTCTTGATCCCGCCGACGTAGTAGTCCCATCCGGTGTAAAACTGCACCGGTGTGGCCAGGGCAAAGAAGAGCCAGTTCACCCAGGCGGCGTGGCTCCATGGACCGATCAACCCGAAGTCCCGCGCCATGCTCAGCAAAAAAAGAGGCAGGGCGAAAACCACGCCGGCGATAAACTTCCGGGACTGATCGGCGATCTCTGCCTGCCTGGCCGAAAGCTCGGCATCTTCTGCCGTGACGTTTTCTTCCGGCACCACGGCGCCGTAGCCGGCCTTTTCAATCGCCGCCACCAGATCGTCGATGCCGGAAACTGAAGGGATAAAGTCGACCGTGGCCCGTTCGCTGGCAAAGTTGACCGATGCGTCTGTGACACCGGGGACTTTTTTCTTGAGCGCCCGTTCGACGTTTGCCGAACAGTTGGCGCAGGTCATGCCCGTGATCGGCAGCTCGATGCGCTGGGTGGCGACCCCGTAGCCGGAGCGTTGAATCCGGTCGACCACGTCTGACATACCGGTCTTGCTTTCGTCTATCTCGACCCTGGCGCGCTCGGAGCCGAAATTGACCGACACGTGTGCCACGCCGTCGAGCTTTTTCAGCCCCCGTTCGATATTGGCCGCGCAGTTGGCGCAGGTCATGCCGGTGATCGGCAGGTCGATTCTTCGCTTGGGGTCGTCGCTATTTTTGGCGGTGTCGTCCATATTTCTTATCGAGACAGATATATATGAAAGGTTTCACAGGTCGTGTCACCGTGCGCCAAGCATTGACAGCGGCTTTTCACTTCACGGGACAATGGACTCTGTCTTTGCGTCTGACAATGAACCATGGATTTTTCAGTTCCGGTTTGTTGTAGACCAGGGGCCGGCCGGACTCGGCTTCGACGACTTCTGCGCCTGCGGCTTCGGCCACTGCCTGGCCTGCGGCGGTGTCCCATTCCATGGTGGGGCCGAACCGGGGATAGACGTCCGCCGCACCTTCGGCCACCCGGCAAAACTTCAGTGAGCTTCCGGCCGAAATGAAATCGACCTGACCGTGCTCCTTTTCCTGCCGCCGGACATAGGCGCTGACGGCTTCGGTGCCGTGGGAGCGGCTGCCGATGATCGTAAAGAGCCGCTGCGCCCGGCGGGCCAAGGGCAGGCGCCCGGCTTCATCGGTGATTTTGGACCAGGCGCCTTTCCGCGGCAACTCTTCGGACAAGGTTTCCAGAATCGAAAGCTGCTTCCGGTCCAGGCGCCAGGCGCCAAGTCCCCGGGCGGCGGCATAAAGCGCGCCTGCCGCCGGCAGGTAGACGACGCCCATGACCGGCCGGCCGTTTTCGATCAACGCGATGTTGACCGTGAACTCGCCGCGCCGATGGATGAATTCCTTGGTGCCGTCCAATGGATCGACCAACCAGAACCGATGCCAGTCTTTGCGCTGTTCGTAGGCGATGTCCCGGCCCTCTTCACTGAGCAGCGGAAGACCGGTGTCGGAAAGCGCCGCCTCGATGATCTCATGAGCGCATCGATCCGCTTGGGTCAGGGGAGATCCATCGGCTTTTTCTTCCACGGAAAACCCGTTCTCGTAGATCTTCAAGATCTTCCGGCCGGCAGCCAGGGCTGTTTTGGCAGCAAGCACAAGCTCGGATGTCACGTCCTTTTCCTCATTGCGCCGGATAGTTGATGTCGGCAAGGGTGCCGCGGATCTTTTCCTCTGTCGCCGGCGCCTCCCATGTCACCGTCACGGTTTTCCCGTCTTCATTGCCTTCGACGACTTGGATGCCGTCGATCTCGCCCAGCTCGTTTTTGATGGTCATCACGCAGTGGCCACAGGAAATATTCGGTATCGTAAAGGTTTCTTTTTCCATATCGATTCTCCTTTCCATGGTTCATCAGACAGCGGATTCCTGTTGTGGGTTTCAATATAATAATGAACCGGTGGATTTAAAGGGAGGGCCGGAAAGCCAGCCCCCGGCAAGCTGGGAAGCTGGGAGGCGGGGAAGCTGGAACGCTTCAAAACAAAAGGAAGAAACAGGCGCCTGTCTTGAAGAAGTCGAAAGTCAACTGTAGGCGCAATCTCGGCTCATGCCTCCCGGCTTCCCGGCCGGACCGCCGATTGTCAATTTCCGATGGCAACCGACAAACCAAGGGGCGTGCACCTTTATTGCTGAAGAAGTTCCACCAGCCCCTGCCGGGCAAAATCGATGGTGGGGTCCAGGGCCAGCGCCATCTCGAAGTATTCCACGGCCTTTTGGGTGTCTCCCATCTCCCGGTAGTTGACGGCAATGTTGGCATAATCGATGGCGCTGCTCGGGTCGAGATCAAGCAGGGTCTTGAAGTGCTCGATCGCCCTTTCGTGGTCCCCGAGCTTGAAGCGGCAAAAGCCCATCAGATTGAGGATGTCGGTGCGGGCTGGATCGATCGAAAGTCCTTTTTCCAGCACTTCCAGGGCTTGCCGGTACCGTCCCATTTCCTTGAAGCAGACGCCCAGGTAAGAGCAGATGGTGGCCCGGTCCTCTTCGGCGGGCTCCAGGGTCAGGGCCGAGGAAAGATCGGCGGCAGCCGATTCAGGCGATCCCGCATTCAGGCGGCTTACCCCGAGGTGAAACTTGACATAATACTTTCCTGGAAGAAGTTCGTCCATCTGCACCAGTTTTTCGGCGGCCTGCCCCGGCGGATCGTTTTCGGCGATCAGTTTGGCCGTGAACATCCCCACGCTGGTCTGATGGGCTCTTTCTCTGAAGTGGGCGCCGGCAACGATGGTGTAAAAAGCGGGGATGCCGAGCACGGGGTGGGTCGTGTCGACGACGATGACCTCCAGATCCCGGTCGGCCAGGGCCCCCACGCATCGCTCCACCTCCAGTCGGATGTTGTCGTCGGAAATGTCGGGCAGATCCTCGATCCGGGCCGCGGTCGAAGCGTGGGTGATGTAGTCGGCTTCTTGAAGCCGGCTGAATTTGGGAAGCCCGCTGGCCACGTAATTGGACTTGGAGTTGAAATCACCGGCCAGCTGGGCCGCTTCGGTCAGCGCCCGGCTCAGGGCCTTTTCCGGGTTTGCGGTGGTGCCGGCAGTCCAGACGATTTCACTGGCCGCGGGGAAGGTGGCCGGATCATAGGCGAGAACCCCGACGGTGGGAATCCCCATTTCCAGGGTAAAGTCCGATGCGGTGATGCGGATGCCGGCGCTTCGATATTTTTCAAGCATCTGGACCGCGGCCGGATCGGTGACCGAGGCGGTATCGATGCGGGGAACCGGGATCCGCTCCCGGCTGATCAAAGAAGAGACATGGCGCTCCACAATTTCGCAGATTCCCTGGGCGAGCGCCTCTTCGACGCAGTTTCCCGCCGAAGGACCGTTGAACTCGTTGATCGCGAAAAACCAATCGAAGGGAATCATGACCTCTTTTTGCCGCGTCAGGGAAAAACCGCGGGTCCAGCGCATCGGCAGTTGCTCGTATACCCTCCGGGCGCGCGCGATGTCGGGGCTTTGGTCGTGAACGGACAAGGCGATGCGGGAAAAATCGATTGCTTTTGAACCCATCTCAAGGGCAGTGGCGGTCTGAAAATTGGCCGGGTTCTTGGCAAAGGAAAAGAAGCTGAAACGCTCGGCCAGTTCCATGACCGCGCTGGCTTCTGCCTGGGCCGGTGTGGCGCCTTTTCCCATCTGCTTTTTGGTGCCGATGACCTGCCGGGCATCTTTGCCGCAGGTGCTGAAAAACACCGGAATGTCCAGCCGCCCGCCGTCGATGCGAATCGTCTCGCCGAGAATGTCCAGGTCGATTTTGCCAAGACGGCTGCGAAACCGGCGGACGGTTTCCTCCGGCGGCAGAACTTTGTCCTGGTCGGCCGTGTAGGTTTTAAAAGCGTCTTTTAGCTTCATCTGTTGTTCTCCGGGCCTATGCACGATGATAAGGTTGATATGAGGGCTGTGGGGGGATCTTCCCGGATGCCGTGAAAAACTCGGAGCCAAGTGGCCGTAGAACCGAACAGGGACCTGATTTTGGAAAATGCGTTGAAGGCTGCCCGGCCACTGTCCAAATTTGCAGGGCATCCATCGCTGTTCGGTTCAACGGCCACTAAACTCCTCAAACAGTTTCCCGTCCTCCGGGAAGATCCCCCCACAGCCCTCAGATAAACCTTATAATCGTGCATAGGCCCGTA
>Ga0207752_1000590_pt1 | contig 17047 bp, 15 predicted proteins | sample Pon2CUnioCityCA_6_FD_187272 | JGI IMG/M metagenome (GOLD analysis project Ga0207752, IMG submission 187272) | Marine sediment microbial community from Union City, CA, USA - Pond 2C Sediment 2 (SPAdes) | ecosystem: Environmental > Aquatic > Marine > Intertidal zone > Salt pond sediment ...
TTTATATCGTCGTTAATTTAAAAAAAGTTAAAAGTGAGTCTGAAGATGGAGAATAAAATAGGGAAAGGTCGTAAACAGTTGCTGTTATTGATGGCCTTTTTTATCTCGCCAATTGTGATTGCCGTTATTATGTATAACACTATCCCGCAAGGTGGCCCGAGTAAAACAAAAAATTATGGTGACCTGGTGATACCTGCACGTCCATTAACTGACGTTAAGTTACAATCAGAATCAGGTAAAGATTTTAAATTCTCCGATATGCAAAAAACGTGGGTGATGATTTATATCGGTGAAGCAGACTGTAATAATGAGTGTGCAGAAACGTTATACAAAATGCGTCAAAGCAGGCTGGCGCAGCGTGGCGAACATTTGCGCATCAAACGGCTTTATATTTCAACCAATGGGAAAGCTAAAAAAGCTTTAATAGACGTATTAAAAGATCACCCTGGTTTAGAATTAGTCTCAGGTAATGAAGAATCTATTAACGCGGTATTAAAACAATTTGAGCTAGATCAAGAACAAGCTGCAAAGGCTGCAAAGCGTTTGTATCTTGTGGACCCTTTTGGTAACTTAATGATGTCTTATAAATATGGGTTTGATGCCAAAGGCTTGATTAAAGACCTCACCTTATTATTAAAAGTATCCCGAATCGGCTAACAAACTGAGTAACCTGTACTGGAAATTCCACCATGAACAAATCTGCATTTTTTAAACTGGCCTTTGCTGCCACCTGCCTGGCATACGTTGTTATTTTGCTGGGTGCATATACGCGACTTTCAGATGCTGGCCTGGGCTGCCCTGACTGGCCAGGGTGTTATGGTCATGTTGGTGTACCAAAAACTGCAGAAGATGTCGCGGCTGCAAACCAGGCATTCCCGGAACGTCCGGTAGAAGCGGCTAAAGCCTGGAAAGAAATGATTCATCGTTATTTTGCCAGTACTCTCGGTTTATTCATTGTTGCGCTTGGCGCGATTGCAATTAGAAAACGGCATGAACAGGGACAGCCATTTAAGCTGCCGATATTTCTTGTTGGACTGGTGATCTTCCAGGGCTTGCTGGGAATGTGGACGGTAACAATTAAAGTGCATCCCACTATTGTAATGTCGCACCTGATGGGCGGGCTGACCACCATGTCGTTATTATGGTGGCTAAGTTTGCGTACTGGCCGATTATTTATAAATGAACAAGTTAAGAGCAGAGATTTTTCCGGCTTAAAATCGGTCGCTTTAACTGGATTAGTTATTGTCGTTTTACAGGTGATGTTAGGCGGCTGGACCAGCTCAAATTACGCGGCGTTGCACTGTAATGAATTCCCAACCTGTACCGGTGGCCAATATTTACCGCCGATGAATTTTTCTGAAGGTTTTGATTTCATTCATGAGTTTGATAAGAATTATGAATTTGGTGTGATGAGCAATGAAGCACGGATCGCCATCCACACGACACATCGTATCGGTGCCGTGATCACCGCGTTATTTATTCTCTGGTTAGGGATTAAGATCTTACTGACACCTGCTTACCAGCCACTAAAAAATATAGCTATAGCCCTGCTAGTGATAGTGGTACTGCAGTTCCTGCTGGGTGTATCAAACATCGTATTTTCTTTGCCATTACTGGTAGCAGTAGCGCATAATGGCGGCGGTGCATTATTAATCCTGGCTTTAGTCACTTTAAACCACATGGTTAGAAGTCAACGCTTAACTACTTAATAGTGTGTAAATATAATGATGGAAAACACTACTAACGGCGAAAACACTCAAATGAAGTTCTTTAGTTCATGCAATGATTATTATGAGTTATGTAAACCACGCGTCGTTATGTTGCTGGTTTTCACCGCCGTTATCGGGATGTTTCTTGCCACGCCGGGAATGGTGCCCTGGGAACCCCTGGTTTATGGCACTTTAGGCATTGGCCTGGCGGCTTCATCGGCGGCTGCAATTAACCAGGTAGTTGATCAAAAAATAGACATGGTGATGAGTCGTACTGAAAGGCGCCCATTACCACAGGGTAATGTAACAAATACCCAGGCACTGATTTTTGCCATCGTGATTGGTGCCATCGCAATGGTTATTTTAACCTTCCTGGTCAATGGTTTAACGGCCTGGCTGACGTTTCTTTCTTTAATCGGCTATGCCGTGATTTACACCATGTTCCTCAAGCATGCGACCCCACAAAATATCGTCATCGGTGGTGCAGCAGGTGCCGCGCCGCCTGTTTTAGGCTGGACAGCGGTGACGGGAACCATTGATCCCAATAGCCTCTGGTTGTTTTTAATTATCTTTACCTGGACGCCGCCACATTTCTGGGCACTCGCAATCCACCGTAAGGATGAATATGCCAAGGTGAATGTACCGATGCTGCCCGTAACTCACGGGGTGCAATACACCGCGCGCCAGGTTTTACTCTATACCATTATAATGGCGGCCGTGACCTTAATGCCTTTCGTGACCCGGATGAGTGGCATCGTTTATCTCGTTGGTGCGGTTATCTTAAACGCGATTTTCCTCTATTACGCGATCAAGATGCAGTCTGGAAAAGATCCTTCTATCCCGATGAAAACCTTTGGTTACTCGATCATTTACCTGATGTTGTTGTTCGCATTATTGCTGATCGATCATTACCTGCCGCATTCTTTTTAAGTAGTAACTCTCTCTAACCTGTTGTTTCTATAGGTTTTTCTTTCCCTGAGTAAATTGGTTGGCTATTTTTGTTGACATCTGTGTATATGCACTTATAATTTCGTGCATATACACAGATGAGGTCGGTATGATTACTGAGTTTGAGGACGATGCACCTGGTTGCATAAACATGCAAATACTTCGTGCGAGTCACTATGTTTTAAAAACATATGATGATGCCTACCGGGAACTGGGTGTGCGTGCGACACAAATGCCGGTAGTGGGTTTGATTTCGCGCAAAGGGCCAATCACGATTCGCCAGATTGCTGAAGAAATGGAATCAGAGCGAAGTGTCATGAGCCGAAAATTACAGGTGATGGAGAAAAATGGCTGGATTGCTGAAGATCCAGAAACCACGGGCAAAGAAAAATCATTTGTGCTGGCAGAAAAAGGCCGACAACTGATTGAGCAAGTTCTGCCTGTGAAGTTCGAAGTACAGCAACGGATTTTAAATAAATTAAGTCATGAAGAACGCAGCTTGTTACTTAATTTATGTAGCAAGTTGAAACAAGAGTAATTTCAACGGGACGGCCCAATGAGGCAGCCCTTTTTTTAACTGAAAGTGTGCATATGCACGATTAGATATAAATATTGGAGAAGTAAAAAAATGTTCGGATTTAATCAACCCGCTTATTCACTTGAATGTCCCGAAGCACGTGAAATGGTTGCCAATGGTGCGCAACTTGTTGATGTTCGCTCACCTCAGGAATTTGCCATGGGTGCAATTCCCGGTTCATTAAACCTGCCTTTACAGGCTATCCATGCAGCGGAGCAGCACCTGGATAAAAACAAGCCGGTTATTCTTTATTGTGCCAGTGGTATGCGCAGTGGCCAGGCATTAAATGTACTGGCACAAATGGGTTTTGATGCAGTGCATAACCTCGGGTCTATTAATAAGTATGTTTCCTGCTAATCAATTTATCGTGACAGCAAAGTAGTACCCAGGAAATTATTTTTTAAGGAGAAGCAAAATGTTTTTAAGACAATTATTTGATCGTGAATCTAGTACCTATACATATTTACTGGCTGATGAAAAAACATCTGAAGCCGCGATTATTGATCCGGTTAAAGAGCAGTTTGAACGTGATGTTGTTTTAATTAAACAGCTCGGTTTTAAGCTGAAGTATGTCCTGGAAACACACGTGCATGCAGATCACATTACCAGCTCGGGACAGTTGCGTGAAGCGTTCTCTGCCAAAGTTGCTTTACATGAAAACAGTGGTGCCAAGTGTGCAGACATGTTGCTTAAAGATAATGATGTGTTGAAGCTGGGCGATATTGAAATTAAGGTTATGCACACACCGGGGCATACCAATGCGGATATCAGTTACCTGGTAGAAAACTATGTATTCACAGGTGATGCATTACTGGTTCGTGATTGTGGTCGTACTGATTTTCAGCTGGGTAACTCAAATACATTGTATAACTCGATCAATGAAAAAATATTTTCGCTTGATGAGAATACAATCATTTACCCGGGGCATGATTATAATGGTTTTACTGCTTCTACAGTTAAAGAAGAAAAACTTTATAATCATCGTTTAGGTAACGGCAAAACTGAAGAGGAGTTTGTCGAGATAATGGCAAACCTTGATTTAGCCTTACCTAAAAAAATTAAAGAGTCTGTTCCAGGTAATACCAATTGCGGTTTGTAAATAAAATCATGTAACAATAAAAAAGGAGTCGATATGACTCCTTTTTTTATGCCCGGGTATTTGTTTCAGGTTTATATTCAAGCGGTATTTCAAGGATAAAAGTGGATCCTTTACCCGGAGAACTTTTGATATCGAGGGTTATTCCAAGGATTTTAACCAGGTGCTCGGTCAGACTTAAACCTAAACCGGTGCCGCCAAATTGTCGTGTAGTAGAAGAGTCCGCCTGTACGAAGGGTGTTGATATCTCTTTTATTTGCGCATCGGACATACCGATACCGGTATCGGAAACAGAAATAGTAATACTGTTAGCATGATGCTCTGCTGTAATCGTGATTTCACCGTTCGATGTGAACTTTGCAGCATTACCGATAATATTAAACAAGATTTGTTTTAACTTGGTATAGTCGGACTTAATAGAACCAAGATTTTCACTGGGTTCAAAGGTAAGCTTATTATGCTTAGATTTGATAAGTGGTTCAGACACTGAAATAATATCGTCAAGCAAGTTATAAAGCTGGATAGTTTCAACATAAACGTCCATTTTGCCTGATTCAATTTTAGAGAGATCAAGTACGTTATTAATTAAAGATAACAGGTGTTTTGCTGCACGGGTAATTTTTTCAGCATCTTCAGATATCTCTTTTATATTATGGTCATCCGCTTCTTCATTGATTAATTCGCTGTAACCAATAACCGCGTTGAGTGGTGTACGTAATTCATGACTCATGTTGGCGAGGAATTCAGTCTTAGCCTTGTTTGCAGCCTCGGCTTTATCAAATGCTATGTTTGCATCCTTAAGTAACTTTTTATTCTCAATCATTAACTTGATGGAGCTTGTTATACTTTCATAATGTGTATGTGCCAGCACGACAATTGAAATAACAAATATAAAGAGCACTTCTAGCGCGTTATAGCCAAAGAGTTTGACAATGTCATCATAAAATAATTGTGCCACCATGCCGGGTAACATCATCGGTAACATGAAAGAAAGATAGACTCTATAAATCATACCGGTAGTGCCAATGGCACCGGCTGCCATGCCACATATAATAATAAAAGCAAAGAACTGCATATCTGCAGATGATTGATGCGCGAGTAAAAAGGGTAACATCCCCCATGATGAACCATGCAATACCGCTTCAACCTGGTAGGAAAATATCAGTCGTTTTGCACTTTGTGTTGTAATAGGTGTGTGATGAACAAGGTACATCCAGATAAGCAGGTAAATGTTTATCGCGGCGATTGTTGCAACCCAGGTATACAGCCATAAATCATCAACAACACCATGAACCTTGTAGACAATAAAAAGTAATACGGCAATGGTGGCAGCAAATGCGGAGTAAGATTGTTTTAGTAAAAGAGAGAGCTGTTCGATCGGGAACTGCTTTTCTAAATCTAATTTTGTTTCAGCGATAAACATATCTATGTTTTATTAAAGTTTCATTAGTGCTGACCGATAAATGCATCTTCTGAAATAAATGAGCAGTTAGTGTATCAGAGTACGTGGTAACTATGACTATAACTTAGCAGCTGCAGTGATAACATTTTTAGCGGTAGGTGACTAAAATACTTAAGTATTCCCCCTGATTTTAGGCGTTTTTGAACTATACTTTTCATCTTTGCCACTTGCACAGAGTAGGGTTACTTTATTACAATACGCTGATATTGTTATATTCTCGGAGTGTTTTACTCAGGTATTTTTTAACAATACCTTTTATTGAGCCCTCCAACTTCAATAAAATTTTTAAATTCAACTTAAATAAAGAGGCGAGCATGGTTGCATCATCTGCCCCGGTGGAACAGTACAACTACGATATCGTTCGTAAGTTTACGATTATGGCCCTGGTATGGGGTGTACTCGGTATGACAGCAGGCGTATATATTGCGTCGGAACTGACATGGCCGTTTTTAAACTTCAACATCCCTGAAATTACGTTTGGGCGTTTACGTCCGGTTCACACTACGCTGGTAATTTTCGGCTTTGGTGGTAGCGCGTTATTTGCAACATCATATTATGTTGTGCAACGTACCTGTCAGACTCGTTTATTTAGCGATGGCATGGCGAACTTCACTTTCTGGGGCTGGAACCTTTCAGTCGGTTTAGCCGCGATCAGCTACATGCTGGGTTACACGCAAGCGCGTGAATACGCAGAAATGGTTTGGCCAATTGATTTACTTATCGCGGTAACCTGGGTTGTTTACCTTGTCATTTACGTTATGACATTACGTAAACGTAGCCAGCCACATATCTATGTTGCTAACTGGTTCTTTATCGCCTTTATCCTGGCAACTGCCCTGTTACATATCTTTAATAATATGGCTGTGCCTGTTCATATGTTCAGCTTAGAGTCGTACAGCCTGCATGCAGGTGTTCAGGATGCGATGACACAGTGGTGGTACGGTCATAACGCGGTAGGTTTCTTCTTAACAGCAGCCTTCCTCGGCATGATGTATTACTTCATTCCAAAACAGGTGGGTCGTCCGGTTTATTCTTACCGTTTATCGATCATCCATTTCTGGGCGTTAATCTTCTTATATATGTGGGTTGGTGGTCATCACTTACACTGGACTGCGTTACCAGACTGGGCTTCAACACTGGCAGCAGGTTTCTCTATCCTGTTATTAATGCCATCGTGGGGCGGCATGATCAACGGTATCATGACCCTGTCAGGTGCATGGGATAAATTACGTACTGACCCAATCATCCGTTTCATGATCGTTTCATTATCATTCTACGGTATGTCAACTTTCGAAGGCCCGTTAATGTCACTTAAGAGCGTTAACGCGTTATCGCATTACACTGACTGGACTGTTGGTCACGTACATTCAGGTGCGTTAGGTTGGGTTGCCATGGTGAGCTTTGGTTCTTTCTATCATTTAATTCCACGTTTATGGGGAACGAAAATGTACAGCGAAAAACTTATCTTTGCTCACTTCTGGTTAGCAACGATTGGTATCGTTCTTTATATTGCAGCATTGTGGGTTGCAGGTATTGGTCAAGGCCTGATGTTACGTGGCTTTGATGAGTACGGTAACCTGGCTTACACATTCATCGAGTCTGTAAGTTTCTTATATGAACCTTATGCTGTTCGTGCATTCGGTGGTGCTTTGTTCTTAACCGGTATCTTGTTGATGTTCTACAACACAATGATGACTATCCGTAAGTCTAAGAATGAACAAGCTGAAATTGATGCAAAAGTTGCCGCCAAGCTGGCAAATGCCTAATTAACTGGAGATTTAATTAATGAAGCATGAATCCATAGAAACAAATGCTGGCTTGCTAATTGTACTGACACTTATCGTGATCAGTATTGGCGGGCTGGTAGAAATCGTTCCATTGTATTTCATCGATAGTACTATCGAAGAAGTGAAGGTTGAGGGTAAAGAAACTATTCACCCTTACTCTCCACTTGAATTACGTGGTCGTGATATTTATCAACGTGAAGGTTGTTATACCTGTCACTCTCAAATGATTCGCCCATTCCGTGATGAAGCATTACGTTATGGTCACTATTCACTAGCAGCAGAATCAAAGTTTGATCACCCGTTCCAATGGGGTTCAAAACGTACTGGTCCTGACCTGGCGCGTGTTGGTGGTAAGTACTCTAATGAATGGCACGTGCAGCACTTAATTGCACCACGTTCAGTAGTAAAAGAGTCAATCATGCCGAACTACCCGTGGTTAATGAAACCATTAAACTATAAAAATATGCGTGACCGTATGCGTGCATTGAAAATGGTGGGTGTTCCTTATTCTGAAACTACAGCGGAATATGAAGCAAACGTAAAACGTTTTGGTGAAGACGTGGCTAAGAACCTGGATATTCTTCGTGCAGAAGAAAATCTTTTAGCACAGGCTGCTGCCGGAAATTATGACGGCAAAGCGGGCGACGTTACTGAAATGGATGCGATTGTTGCATACCTGCAGTTGTTAGGAACGATGGTTGATTTCAGCAAATTTGACGATGGTCATTTTGCGGACTTCCGTTAATCTGATTTTATGAAAATGGGTAAAACTGAATTAGGATTAAATCAATATGTTTGATTGGCTAAGTTGGTTTACCCGTATGGAAAATACCAAGCCGTTTGTGTTGGTACTGTTTACGATTACATTTGTAGCAATCATAGTTTATGTTTTTACAAATCGTAATCGAAGCAACCGGCTTGAGTCTTACAAGAATATTCCGTTCGACGATGATGATGAGAACGGGCAGAGTAAGGATATAAAAAATGAGCAGTGAAAAAAGTAATACTACTGTACAGACAACTGGCCACGCGTGGGACGGTGACTTACAGGAATTTAATAATCCATTACCGACATGGTGGTTATGGACATTCTATGCAACAGTTGTTTTTGCAATTATCTACTGGGTGCTTTACCCGGCATGGCCTGTAGGTGGTGACTACACCAAGGGTATGATGAATGACATCACCTACACGACAGCTGATGGCAAAACCAAAACAACTCACTGGAATACGCGTTCTTTATTAATGAAAGAAATGCAAATTGCACGTGAAGAGCAGGCAGAATATTTAAAAGATATTAACGCCTTAACATTTGAACAAATTCGTTCAAACACAGATAAAAGTGCGTTTGCTAACTCAATGGCGAAAGTATTATTTGCTGATAACTGTGCAGCATGTCACCAGGCAGGTGGCGACGGCGTAATGGGTCGTTATCCAAACTTACTTGATGATGCATGGTTATGGGGCGGTAGCTTCGACAAGATTCAGGAAACCATTAGCAACGGCCGTACAGGTTCAATGCCAGGTTTCAAGGCCAGCTTATCGACAAAACAAATCTCTGATGTTGCAGATTATGTTTTAAGTTTATCGGGTGAAGAAGCCGATGTGGCAGCAGCGAAGCGTGGTAAGGCGGTATTTACTGGTCAGGGTGGTTGTGCAGCCTGTCATGGTGCTGATGCAAAAGGTCAGGTCTTCATGGGTTCAGCTAACTTAACAGATAAAATCTGGACGATTGCAGATGTATCTGGCGCTGAAACTGCAGCGGCTAAAAAAGACGCTGTAATGAATGTTGTTATGAACGGTAAGACTCGTGTTATGCCGGAATGGAAAAGTCGTTTATCTGCAACAGAAATTAAGATCTTAACTTACTATGTTCACGAGTTAGGCGGCGGTAAATAATAAAATATATTATTGTCATTGCGATGGAACGAAGAGACTGAAGCAATCTCAAAGCTGGTTACACTTAATTTGAGATTGCTTCGCTTTGCTCGCAAAGACAGAAGTATTTAATTAGAGGATGTGCATTTAGATGTACATCCTCTTTTTGGTCTCTGGAAAAAGGTTTCCATGATTCAATTAAAGTTGAAATATAAACTGGGCATTACGGGAGTACGCTAGCAATGCCTGAGTCATTATATCAAGAACGTATTGAGATCTATCCTCGCTCGGTTAAAGGACGTTATCGTTCACTCAAAACCGGCATACTTATTTTTGCTTACGCGGTTTATTTTCTTTTACCGTGGTTACGTTGGGAACGGGAAGTAGGATCTAACCAGGCTGTTTTATTTGATCTTGACGGTCGACGTTTTTATATTTTTGACCTGGTTGTTTATGCCCAGGATATTTTCTGGCTCGCAGGTATCCTGGTTATAGGTGCCATGTTGCTGTTCTTTGTGACCGGTCTCGCCGGGCGTGTTTTCTGTGGTTATTTTTGTTTCCAGACGCTATGGACAGACGTGTTTATTTTTATTGAGCGTATGGTGCAAGGCGAACGTAATGCGCGAATAAAGTTAGCGCAGGCGCCATGGAGTAGTAATAAATTTATCAAGCTGGGTTTAACCCATTTTTCCTGGGTGCTGGTTGCATTTTTAACCGGCCTCTCGTTTACCCTTTACTGGGGTGACGCGCCTGTACTCGGATTACAAATGCTTCAGGGAGATGCGCCTTTTGCTGCGTATGCCACAACCCTGTTTTTAACCTTAACAACCTACGTTATGGCTGGCCTGGCCCGTGAACAGGTCTGTACTTACATGTGTCCTTATGCACGTTTTCAGGCGGTGATGTTTGATTCGGATACCCTGATCGTTGCTTATGATGAGAAGCGGGGTGAAAGAGGAAAAGGAAGAAAGAAACCTGCCAAGGGTTTAATGACTTCAGCTGAACGTGATAATGCTGAAGTTGGTGACTGTATTGATTGTGGTTATTGTGTGCAGGTTTGCCCGACGGGTATTGATATTCGTAATGGCCTGCAATACCAGTGTACTTCATGTGCATTGTGTATCGATGCCTGTAACACGATTATGACTTCTATCAAGTTCCCGACCGGCCTGATTCGTTATTCCTCTGAGCATGCCTTAAAAGGTGAAAAGTCCAGTCTCATTAAAGCTAAAAATATTGGTTATGCCTTTACTATGGTTATAACCATAGGCTTGTTAGTGTGGAGTGTTGCAAACCAGTCAGATGTGGAAATGCTGGTGCAACAGGTACGCCAACCACTATCGGTAAACCTGTCAGATGGCCGCATACAAAATCGATACAATATAAAAATAAATAATAAAACGACCAAGTCAGTTAAGTACCATATTTCCATTGAAGGGCTTAAAGATGCTGAACTTGATGTAGGGAAGTTTACTGATGTTAATGTGCCGGCAGAACATAGTGTTAAGTTATCGGCAAAAGTCAGGACTTTGCCAGCGAATGTTTCTCGCAGTCGAACAAAGTTTAACTTCGTGATTAATTCTATTAACAGCAAGGTTAAGCATAAGGTTGTTCAGCAAAATGTTTTTTATGTTCCCGAAAAACAGTTGCTTAAAAAGTAAAACAGGAAATACAAAGATATGTCGAATATATTACTAACTTTGCCAGGTGGCGTGGTCTTAATTGCAGCTGTTTTTATGCTGTTGTATCGCATCACAAGTATGTCGGGCAAGATGGTTGCTGTCGTCATGGCCTTTGCGGTTGTTGCGACCTACGTGCCGATATCTATTTTTATCTGGCCAGGTGCAGACGTCTTTGCTATTCATATCGCGTTGTATTTAGTGAGTGTGTATATCCTTGGCATTATTACCTCTCAACGTGATGCAAGGCGCAAGGCGGGTGAGAAGGGCTTTGGTTTTCACTGGGCACCGGCTTCCATCGTAGGCTTCTTTGTTATCCTGATTATTATGGATTCATTTTTTATTATGTTTGCCACCAAGGGAATGGAGTCGCATATTGCAGATATCTTTTTGCCCAGGCCTCAATCAGGTGGCAAAGTCAGTTCACACTTTCCCGGTACAGTGACAAAAAATTATCATCAAAAATATAGTCAATACAATGAATACCTGGAACGATTTGAAGCACAAAAATCACGTAACTGGTCTGTGCGTAAAGGCTGGTTAGGTGAGGCTGCTGCAAACAAGCCGGCTATATTCAGGGTTGAGATCAAGACAAATAAACAGGAAGTTGTCACGGACGCACAAGTAACTGGTAAATTTTTACGCTCAGCAGACAGCAAGCTTGATACAACGTTTACCATGCGTGAAGTTGAACCCGGTGTTTATCAACAGAGTATTACCTTAACTAAACCTGGTAGCTGGAACCTGGTTTTAAAGATCAACAAAGGTGATGATGAACACGAATTACACGCAACGACAACAATAAAATAAAAGCTGTCATTGCGAATAAACAAAGTGATTGAAGCAATCTTATGAGAAATCTACATAATATTGAGATTGCCGCGTCAGTACTAAAAATACTTATTTTTAGTTCTTCCTCGCAATGACTGTAAGTTTACGTTTTACTGGGATCCTGTAGGAATATATTATGAATGGCGAAAATGAAGAAAACTGTTTTCATTGTAGTTTGCCTGTTCCCAGGAACACTCATTATCACGTCGAGATTGACGGTGTTGAGCAAGCCATGTGTTGCCCCGGTTGCGAAGCCGTGGCAAAAGCGATTGTTGATGGTGGCCTGACCAGTTTTTATCAATACCGTACCGACACCTCGACAACGGCACGCGCAGCTGTTCCCGAAGTTTTGCAGGAACTTACTTTATACGATAAGCCTGAACTTCAACGCACCTTTGTTAGTACTGATGACAAAGATATCAAGCAAGCTTCACTCATCCTGGAAGGTATCGTCTGTGCCGCCTGTGTCTGGCTGAATGAAAGGCATATCAGTGCGCTTCCGGGTGTTATTGAATTTCGCGTAAATTATTCAAGTCACCGTGCCCGGGTACGTTGGGATGATACGCAAATTCATTTAAGTGATATTTTAAAAGCGATCACCTCTATTGGTTATCTTGCTCACCCGTTCGATGCCGGTCGCCAGGAAGAGGTCTATAAAAAAGAACGCTCCAATGCATTAAAGCGTTTAGCCATCGCAGGTCTTGGTGCGATACAGGTCATGATGCTGGCGGTTGCATTATATGCCGGTGACTACTCCGGGATGGATGCCGGTCTTGAACATTTTATGCGCTGGGTCAGCCTGCTTATCGCAACACCTGTTGTTTTTTATTCGGCACGTTCGTTTTTCAGTTCAGCCTGGCGAGATCTTAAAGCGCATCAACTGGGTATGGATGTTCCTGTCTCAATCGCCATTGGGCTTGCTTATGCCGCGAGTTGCTGGGCAACCATTAGCCGAAGCGGTGAAGTGTATTTTGATTCGGTCACCATGTTTACTTTCTTTCTTTTGGCGGGACGTTTCCTTGAAATGGGGGCGCGGCAAAAAGCCGGGCAGGCTGCCGAAGAGTTGGTCAAGTTGTTACCCGCGATGGCAACACGGATTACCGATGAAGGTGATGAGACAATTGTTGTCTCCGAGTTACTCTGTGGTGACAAGGTGCGTATTAAACCCGGTGACAGTGTTCCTGCAGATGGCATTATTCTTGAAGGTCGCAGTTCGATTGATGAGTCGTTATTAACGGGTGAAAGCCATCCATTGGCGAAATCTATTGACGATAAAGTGATCGGTGGAACAGTTAATATTGAAAGTCCACTGGTAGTTGAAGTCCAGGAAGTGGGTGAGGATACCGTGCTGGCTTCGATTCAACGCCTGCTTGATCGTGCCCAGGTCGAAAAACCCAGTATCGCAAAAACAGCAGATAAAGTAGCCGCCGTGTTTGTTGGATTTCTCCTGGTGCTGGTTTCCCTGGTGGCTTTTTGGTGGTGGCAGCATGATCCGGACCAGGCCTTCTGGATTGCTATTTCACTCCTGGTTGTGACCTGCCCCTGTGCACTCTCCTTGGCCACACCGGCCGCGATGACCGCGGCCACGGGCACATTAACCCGCTTAGGCGTATTGACCACGCGTGGCCACGCACTGGAGACATTGGCAAAGGTCACCCATGTTGTACTTGATAAAACAGGGACCCTGACCAAGGGGCAGCTGGCACTCGAATCGGTACAGCTAATTTCAGACTCGACTGAGCAACAATGCCTCGATATTGCTGCAGCGCTTGAACTGGGCTCAGAGCACCCGGTAGCAAAAGTCTTTTTATCCAATGCCTCACACCCCAATACGCTGGTTGCGGAAAAAATTGAAGCCATCCCGGGCCAGGGTGTGACTGCGCGAATTAATGGTGTTCAATATCGCCTGGGTTCAGCATCCTATGTTGCTGATATCGATACGTCTGCCCATAAGCCATCACTTCACTCTAGCGAAATATTCCTTGCCAATGACGAACGCTTACTTGCCGTATTTTCACTGAGTGATATTTTACGCGAGCAGGCTGCTGAATCCGTGCAGGCATTAAAAGCCATGGGCAAGCAGGTCTGGTTAGTTAGTGGTGATAACGAAGCCGCGGTGTCACACATTGCAGAACAGGTGGGCATCGATCATATCCATCACAGTATGAAACCCGATGGAAAGCTGGACGTGATCCATAAGTTACAGGCACAGGGCGAGATCGTGGCCATGGTGGGTGACGGGGTGAATGATGCACCGGTGCTGGCTGCGGCACAGGTCTCGATTGCCATGGGCGGCGGTACCCAGCTGGCGCAAGCCAGCGCAGACATGGTGCTGTTATCGGAACACCTTCCTCACCTGGTGGATGCCATCAAAATGGCACAGCGTAGCGTGATGATAGTGAAGCAAAATTTAAGCTGGGCACTGGTCTATAACCTGCTGGCGCTGCCATTAGCCTCGATGGGCTACGTGGCACCGTGGATGGCGGCGATAGGAATGTCAGCCAGCTCACTTGTGGTAGTGGTTAATGCCTTGCGTTTGAATAAGTCGGTCGACGATTAAATTAGGCTAGCTTAATTAGTCTCATTTGGTTAGACCGAGTATAATCAGCCTATGGAGATTCTATATATATTAATCCCGTTAGGGCTTCTGGTTTTTGCGGTCGCAATCTGGGGCTTTATATGGGCGGTAAAAACGGGCCAGTTTGATGATATGGAAGGGCCTGCCCACCGTATCTTGATGGATGATGATGATATTCGGATCCCTAATCGCCATGCTGATCACCCAGGTAATCCACAAGAACAAGCTGCGAAGAAGTGAATTCAGCTTGATGTTGCCCGGTCACTCCATTAGAATTCGCTTAATTAGCAACACAGCTAAAAAGAATTGAGGATATTTAAATGAAAGACATGTTTACGTTTCAGAATTTTCCAATGTTAATCATCATAGCGATGGTTGCTATTTCCTGGTTAAGCTTTTTATCAGTTATTTTCTTTGCTTAATTAGCATCAGATTTACCTGGTTCCTGAAAAGGGGCATATCGAAAGATATGCCCCTTTTTTTATTTGAATTCCCTCCCAAGCCATAATCGAAATATCATTTATTTTTTAATAAGTTAGACTTAATTTCTTTAGTGTATTTTTAGATAAAAGCGTTAAGTCTTTGCTTTTAATGTAATTATGCTATTCTTAAGCTAGGTTACCTGCTTGGGAGACATACTGCTGTGCGAAAAAAAGTCGTGATTACTGCTTTTCTCAATAAAGGGCTTTTCTATACTTTATTAATAAGTATCTGCCCGATGGGAATAGGGTCAGTTCAGGCTAGCGATCCTGCAGTTAAAACATCAGTTACAAAGAAAAAGCCGCTGACCGATTTACGTGTCCTGATCGATATTTCCGGCAGTATGAAAAAAACCGATCCGAAGAATTTGCGTCGTCCAGCGGTGCGATTATTAGCAGGCCTGGTTCCAGAAGGTTCACGTTCAGGGATCTGGAACTTCGCCAGGCAGGTAAATATGACAGTCAAAATTGGTGCCGTGAATGACGACTGGCGAGACGCCGCACGCGCAGAGTCAAAGAAAATCAGCTCGGTCGGTCTTTTTACCAATATTGAAAGCGCGATGCGTAAGGTCAGTTTTGACTGGAACAAACCCGATCCCCGCTATAAGCGTAACCTCATTTTATTAACCGATGGTCATGTAGATGTCAGTAAAGATGATAAGGCTGACCAGGCTTCACGCAAACGTATATTAAAAGAATTGCTGCCTGCTTTTGAAAAAGCAAAAGTGCGTATCCATACCATCGCCTTATCCGATGATGTCGATGAGCAACTCTTAAGTACTTTGTCTTCGTATACCGATGGTTTAAACCGCAAGGTTTCAACTGCAGATGACTTACAGAAATTGTTTTTGCAAATGCTTGAGCAGTCAACTGAAATGGATACGCTTCCTATAAATGAAAACCGTTTCAATGTTGATGCCAACATTAATGATATGACCTTGCTGGTCTTTAATAAAGACAAAACACATCCCACGAAAATCGTAACACCGGGTAAAAGAACCTGGAGTAATAAAAAACACCCGCAACAGGTGAAATGGTTTAATGATGATGGCTATGACCTGGTTACTGTGAAAAAACCGCAACGAGGTCAGTGGAAAATTCTGGCACCACTGGACGAAAATAACCGCGTGGTTGTTGCAACCAATCTTAAGTTAAAAATTAACGAGCTGCCCAGTTTTGCCATGCTCGGTGATGTGATTAATGTAAATGCAGAACTCATGGAAGATGATAAACCGTTAACGGATAAACGGTTACTTTCAAAATTTAAATTTACCCTGAAAAGAAAAAAATCAGGTGCGGATGAACAGTTATACCCGATGTCTAAACTGGCCGGGAATGAAAGTGTTTATAGTATCCAGTTACCGCCAATGTTTAAGTCGGGTGAAAATACTTTTGTTATCCAGGCTAAAAGTCCGACCGCTGAACGGGAAATTCAACATCGTTTAACGGTATACAACGTACCAGCAAATGTAAAAATTATTGATGATAATGGTAGTTATAAAGTTATCGTGACGCCACATGGAAACTTGTTGCGACCGGATTCAATCAAGATTACCTCTGAAGCTGAAGATAAAAGTCAGTTTGTTTTAGTTCAGAATGATAAAGATTGGTCATTTACTGTCGATAAGAAGTATAAGGATAAAATATTCACACTTAAAATAAATGCAACCCGGGCTGATGGTAAACCGCTTGAGGCCAGTTTTAGTAAGGTATTAGCGGCATCCGAAAAAAGTCAGGAACTGGCACTTGAAACAAAACCTGGAGCTGAGGTTGAAAAGGCAGTTGTTGTAAAAGAAGAAGTGAAAAAACCTGAGCCAGGGAAAAAAGATACTGAAAAAAAAGACTCTGTGAAAGCAGAAGAAAAAGTAGAAAATGAAATTAACTGGACACTGATAATTATATCTATCGTGGTTGGTAACCTGTTGATTGTGGCTGCGCTGGGTGGTGGATATTTTTATCTCAAGCGACGCAAGCAAAAAATGAAAGCTAACCTGGAAGATGAAATGGATGGCTATGCTGTAAA
>Ga0207752_1000591_pt1 | contig 17045 bp, 12 predicted proteins | sample Pon2CUnioCityCA_6_FD_187272 | JGI IMG/M metagenome (GOLD analysis project Ga0207752, IMG submission 187272) | Marine sediment microbial community from Union City, CA, USA - Pond 2C Sediment 2 (SPAdes) | ecosystem: Environmental > Aquatic > Marine > Intertidal zone > Salt pond sediment ...
AGTAACGGCAGGAACTTTACCGCTCTCATGCCTGTACAGGTTCTCCTTCTGATAGAGAACCTATCAAACGAAAACCAACATACAACTCACCTTTCGCTTAAATAATTTGCGGGTAAACGAGAATTACCTATGCTGTCACTATGACAGCAGCAGAAGTACATACGGAACGCATTGACGACATGCCACTGTTGATACGGCAACAGGAGAAAATGGGCATTCCGGCAGTAATAGACGATGTCATCGAGGCGCACGGCAACCGTCAGGGATTGAGCCACGGCTGGTTGGCGGCGATCTGGCTCAGCTACATCCTCTCGGAAGCGGACCACCGGATGAACCGGGTGGAGTCCTGGGCCGAGGGCCGGTTGGCAAGCCTGCAGGCACTGGTACCTAGCGAGGTGATGGTCAAAGATTTCACCGACGACCGGCTGGCCGACAGCCTGCGCGCGTTGAGCGATGACATCGCCTGGGAGGAAATCGAGCGCCAGTTGAGCCGGCGGCTGGTGCGCGTCTACGACCTCTCCTCGGCAACGGTGCGGTTGGACAGCACGACAGTCTCGGTGCACCATGATCCTCGTCAGTCGCCGCTGTTCGGCTTCGGCCACAGCAAAGACCATCGTCCTGACCTGCCCCAGTTGAAGGTGATGCTGGGGACGCTGGACCCACTGGGTATGCCCCTGGCGACGCTGGTTGTTCCCGGAGAAACAGCCGACGATGGGCTGTATCTGCCCGTGGTAGAGGACAATCGGGCGACCCTGGGCGCCGGTTGTCTGTACGTCGGCGACAACAAGATGAGTGCCCTCGCCACGCGCGGCGCGCTGCAGGACGCCGGCGACTACTATCTGACGGCGCTGCCCCGGACGGGCAACGTGCCCCAGTTGGTGGAAGAGTTGGTGGCGGCGGTCTGGGAAGGGGAACAGCCCCTCACGCCCGTCTACAAACGACAGCCCTACAACGAGCACGCCGACCGCCAGCTGCAGGCGCTGGCTTATGAGACGGAACGCCTCCAGGAGGACCAGGTGGCGGGACAAACGGTTACCTGGCAGGAGCGGTTGCTCGTGGTCTATTCGCCCTCCCTGGCCCAACGCGCCCGCCGGGGACTGGCCCAGCGGCTGCGGAACGCCGAAGAGGCCCTGCTGGCCCTGACGCCTCCTCGCGGGCGGGGGCGCAAACAGTGGCAGGACCTGGAGGCGCTGGAGAGAAAAGTCGCCGCCATCCTGAAGCGCCATCGCGTCCAGGGGCTGTTGGCTGTCGACTATCAGCTGGAAGTGGAACGATGGCCGGTACGAGCTTACGGCGACCAGCCGGCGCGCACCGAGGAGCGGTATCGCTACCTCGTCCGCGTCCGCCGGAAAAGAGAGGCTATCTCCCACGCGGCGCGCTTGCTTGGCTGGCGTTTGTACGTAACTAACGCGCCGGTCGCCCGCCTGCCTCTGGGTGACGCCGTCCGTACCTACCGCAGCGCGCCCACCATTGAGCGGGATTTCCGCCGGCTGAAGGGGCATCCCCTGGGCCTGCCTCCGCTGTATGTGCAGCGGGAGGACCACGCGCAAGGGCTGGTGCGCTTGCTGACGCTGGGGCTGCGCGTCTTGACACTGGTCGAACACGTGGTGCGGGACGCCCTGGCTGACGCCGGTGAAGCGTTGGCCGGACTCTATCCGGCTAACCCCAAACGAGAGACCGCGCGGCCAACGACCGAACGGCTGCTGGAGGCGTTCAAGGAGTTGAACCTCACCGTTGTCCAATTGCCCGAGCAGGCGATTTGTCATCTAACGCCTCTGACTGACTTACAACACCGCATTCTCACCCTCTTGCAGTTGCCGGTTTCTCTGTATGACGACCTCGCTGCTGCCGTGCAGCAAAAGTTGATAAGGGCTCAAAATTTAAGCGAACCTTGAGTCCATAGGGCACATTAACCGAAAACAGGGCGGCAGGCAACCCTAGAAATAATAGAATCTTGCCCGGCTGCACAATCGTGCCAGGTCTACGGCAATCTTTCTACCGGACGGTACAGGTTTCCTTGACAACCGGAGCCGAGTATGCCATACTGGTGGCAACTGGTCAGACCACTTACCAGTATCAATATGGAGGGTCGATGCCTGAATGGAAAGCGCCCCAACGTCCGATTGACCATGCGGAAGAATCGCTGGTAACGGCAATTCTGGACGGGACTTATCCCCCGGGCGACACGCTGCCGGGGGAAAGGGAGCTGTCCGGGCAGTTGGGGGTTACCCGCCCCACCCTGCGCGAAGCACTGCGCCGGCTGGAGCGGGATGGATGGCTGACCATCCAGCAGGGGAAAGCCACGCGGGTCAACGACTTCTGGCGGGAGGGTGGCCCCAACATTTTGACGGCCATGGTTCGCTTTGGCGACCACCTGCCCCAAGGTTTTGTGACCAATCTGCTGGAGGTACGCTCCCTGCTGGCCCCGGCATATACGGCAACGGCCGTACGGGCCAACGCGCCGGCCGTGGTCACCCTGGTGGAGCCATACGAGACGCTGGCCGAGAGTGCTCCCGCCTTCGCGGCTTTTGACTGGCGCCTGCACCATGAGCTGACAATCCTCAGCAACAATCCGATATATACACTGATTCTCAATGGCTTTGCGGGCTTTTACGAAGAGGCAGCCGAACGGTATTTCGCCCGGCCGGAGGCGCGCGCTGCCTCGCGGGCCTTTTACCGGCGGCTGCTGGCAGCAGCGCGAAAGGGCAACGCCGAGGCAGCAGAAGCAGTCAGCCGGGAAGTGATGGAGCAGAGCATCCGCCTGTGGCAACAGGCCCGGGTGGCCGATCTCGACGGTTGACAGGGCAAACAAAGGAAGGAGGCAGCGATGCGACGTTGGAATGGTTGGGGTGATGATACGGTGACCCATGAGGTCCCTGAAGCGGCCCGCGCCAAACTGGCGGAATGGATCGGACCGGCAACGGCGCCGGTCGATGCGACGCTGGACGAGGTAATGAATCAGGTTCAGCCATCCCGGCTGCCGGACCACCCTCTCGTCGTAACCGGGCTCCTGGAACGGGTGCGGCATGCCCGCGGCCAGAGCCTACCGGACTGGCTTGCCCTGCGCAGCGGCCAGATTGAAGCTTTCCCGGATGGCGTCGCCTTCCCCACGGATGATGAGCAAGTAAGCGCCTTGCTCGAATATGCCCAGAAGCGTGGCGCCGAGCTCATCCCCTATGGGGGCGGCACGAGCGTGGTAGGCCATATCAACCCCCGGCCGGGCGGGCGACCGGTGCTGACGGTGAATATGGGCCGGCTTAACCGGTTGCGCACCTTCGACCATAAGAGCCTGCAGGCAACGTTCGGCGCCGGGGTGGCCGGCCCCGATCTGGAAGCCCAGTTACGTGCCCACGATTGTACCTTGGGCCATTTCCCCCAATCCTTTGAATATTCTACCCTCGGCGGCTGGGTGGCCACCCGCTCCAGCGGCCAGCAGTCATTGGGATACGGGCGGATTGAAGATCTCTTTGTCGGCGGGCGCGTGGAATCGCCGGGCGGGCTGCTACGGTTGCCCGCCACTTTTCCGGCCAGCGCTGCCGGTCCAGACTTGAGGCAACTGGTATTGGGTAGTGAAGGGCGGCTGGGCCTGATTACCGAAGTAACGGTGCGGGCCTCGCCCTTACCGGAGCGAGAGGATTTTCACGCCGTCTTCTTCCCCGATTTCGAGAGCGGCCGGGAAGCGACACGGCTGCTGATGCAGACCGGGGTACCCTTATCTATGCTGCGCCTGAGCACCGGCCGGGAGACGGCCACCACATTGATTCTTGCGGGCCACGAGCTGCTTATCGGTACCCTGGAACGGTTACTCACTCTGCGCGGCGTCAGCGAGCAAAAAGCAATGTTGCTCTTCGGCATCAGCGGGCGGGAACAACTGGCGCGGAGTGCCCGCAAAGAAGCACTGGCCATCACCGGAGAGCATGGGGGGGTCCACGTGGGACGCACCTTTGGCAACGAGTGGCACAAAGGACGTTTTCACACCCCTTACCTGCGCAATACCCTCTGGGAACTGGGATACGCCGTAGACACTTTGGAAACGGCCACCAGTTGGGAACAGGTGCCAGAGATGATCACGGCGATCGAGGAAGCCCTGATCCCCGGTCTGGAAGCAGAGGGGGAACGGGTGCACGCATTCACCCATCTGTCGCACTTTTACAAGAACGGGTGCAGCATCTACACCACCTATCTCTTCCGCCTGGCACCGGATCCGGCAACTACCCTGCACCGCTGGCAACGCTTAAAGGAGGCCGCCAGCAAGGCTATCGTGGGCCTGGGTGGAACCATCAGCCACCAGCACGGCGTGGGTGTGGACCATGCACCTTATCTGCAGGCGGAAAAAGGAGTTCTGGGCACCGGCCTGCTGGCGGCGGCTCTGGACTATTTTGATCCCGAGGGAATGATGAATCCGGGTAAGTTGGTCGGGAGATCGGGAATCATCGCTCAGGATGAGTTCGGGCCAACATAATTGGCCGCGTCGTCGATTGGTCTAAACGAGGGGGTTCAAGAGTGATATGTGGCAACGTAAAGAAATTTGGGAAAAACTGGCACAGCCATGGGATCTGATCATTGTCGGCGGTGGCATCACGGGGGCAGGTATCCTGCGCGAAGCGACCCGAATGGGGTTGCGCCCGCTGCTGGTAGAGCAGCAGGATTTCGCCTGGGGCACGTCCAGCCGCTCCTCCAAGCTGGTTCACGGCGGTCTGCGCTACCTGCAACAGGGACAGATCGGATTGACGCGGGATTCCGTTACGGAGCGAGAGCATCTGCTGGAGGAAGGGCCGGGACTGATCGAGCCGCTGGGTTTCCTCTGGGCCACGTTCAAAGGAGCAAGACCGGGGCGCTGGCTTCTTGAAGCCGGTCTCTCAGTTTATGATTTGCTGGCATGGCAGTGGGATCATGATTATCACGACGCCAACGAATTCCACATGCTGGCCCCTCATATCGACGAGCGGCGACTGGAGGGAGGATTCACCTTTGAAGACGCGAAGACCGACGATGCCCGCCTGGTCTTTCGCCTGCTGCAGGAAGCGACGGGCGATGGGGGTACGGCGTTGAATTACACGCGGGCGGAGACATTGCTCCTGGAGGAAGGCAGGGTGAAAGGTATGCGGCTGCGGGACCGGCTTACCGGCGAGATGGTGGACGTCTATGGAGACGCAGTGATCAATGCTACCGGCGCCTGGGCAGACACCCTTCGAGCGCAGGTGGGAGCCCGGGAGCGGATCCGGCCGCTGCGAGGCAGCCACCTGGTTTTTCCCAACTGGCGGCTGCCGGTAGCCCAGGCCATCAGCTTTCCACACCCACTGGATAAGCGACCGGTCTTTGTTTTCCCCTGGGAGGGGGCAACCCTGGTGGGGACAACCGACGTGGAACACGGGCAACGCCTGAACGAGGAACCGAGGATAAGTGGCGAGGAGACGGCCTACCTGCTTGCCGCCGTAGCCGCCTACTTCCCGTCCCTGGAGATCGGCGCGGACGATATCCTGTCGACTTTCGCCGGCGTGCGAGCGGTGATTGGAACCGGCTCTGCGGACCCGTCCCGAGAGTCGCGCGATCACGTCGTCTGGGAAGAGAACGGCCTGCTGACGGTGACCGGCGGCAAGTTGACGACCTTCCGCCTGACTGCCCTGGACGCGTTGGAGGCAGTCCGGGAGCGGCTGCCGGCGATGGATAAGCCGGAAAAGCAGATGTGGGTGCTGGCACCGGTCAGCGGCCCCCTGCCCGGCGCGCGCAGCTTGGCGGAGCAGGCGCAACAGCGGCTGTGGGGTCGCTACGGCCAGCGCGCACCGGAGGTGGTAGCGGCGGCCAGGCCCGGTGAGCTGGTGCCCATTGGGCAAACCGATTACCTGTGGGCCGAGGTGCGCTGGGCAGCCCGCGCGGAAGCGGTCGTCCATCTCGACGACCTTCTGCTCCGGCGGGTTCGGGTCGGCCTGTTGCTGCCGGAGGGAGGTGCTGCCATACAAGAACGGCTCGGCGCCATCTGCCGGGAGGAGCTGGGTTGGAATCAGGTCCAGTGGCAAGCAGAGTGGAATCGTTACCAGGACTTATGGCGCTGTTGCTACAGTCCCCCGGCGCCTGAGGCTGTGCCAGACTGGCATGATATGCTGGCAGAACGCCCGGAAGCAGCGCCCCGCTCTACGTTCCACCGGATCGCGCCAGTCGGGGCGCTGCTTTCATTTCTTCTGCTGTTGTTCTACCGCTACATTCAACGCGGGAACGAATAGCGAGAATTGCTCCGCGTCGCACCTATGTCTGGATGACCTCGCTCCGCGTCACCTCGTCAGCCTCCCCCCAATCCCGGCGATGGGAGCGGCGAAGCAGGAACCATGCAGGGAGCAAGACGACGACGGAGAGCGCCAGCCCAATCCAGAAGGGAAACGTGGGCTCGATGGCGAAAATGACCCCGGCGATAGCCGTGCTGAGGATGGTGGCCAGGCTGACACTGGACTGGTAAACGCCCAATACACCCCCACGCTCTTTGTCGCCGACGGTATACGTGGCCAATGATTGCAGAGGCGGCATCATCAGGCCCATGCCCATGGCGAAGAGGAGGGAGGCTGCAACCGCGGAGGGAATGGCAGGTAAGGCGGCGAAGAAAAAGAGACCAACACTACGCACAAGATCCCCGACGATGACCAGTTTCGCATCCCCCCAGCGGGCCAATGCCTTGCGTAGGAGGAATGCTTGCGTCACAAACTGGCCAATGCCCACGGCCGAGAGGAGGAGCCCCACGCCCAGGTTCACGATCTCCTCGCGATAGGCGGCGAACAGGACCTCTTCCCCGTAAAGGGCGAAGGTGGATTGCAGGAGGCCCAGCGCAAACTGGCCGACGAAGGCGACAACCAGAACAAGCAGCAGAGAACTGTTGGCAACAATGGCCCGGGGGTTGATGCCACGCCTACGCCCGGCCGGCGTGATTGCCTCTTCCTCCTCCCCTGTCACCGTCTCCTGCAAGGTACGCCAGGTGAGGAAGGTCGTGAGGGCAGCAGCGCCGGCCGCGACGAAATAGGGAAGGCGAGGGCCAAAAGCGGCGGACAGCAGGCTGCCCAAGGCGGGGCCGATGACGAAGCCGATACCAAAAACGGCAAAAATGTAACCCAGAGCCTCGGTACGCCGCTCCTTAGGGGTGATATCGGTGATATACGCCTGGGCGACAATGATGTTGCCGCCGGTAATTCCGTCCAAAACACGTGCGGCAAAAAGCACCCAGGCTGCCGGCGCCAACCCTAACATAATGAAACTGATCGTTGTCCCGATCTGGCTCAAGATCAGAATCGGTACCCGGCCGTGGCGGTCGGAGAGTCGCCCGAGGTACGGGCCGGCCAGGAACTGGGCGGCAAAGAAAACGGAGACGAGGAGGGTGATCGTCTCAGGCGACATGGCGAAAGCCCGCTTGGCATAAAGGGGGAGAATCGGCAGGATCATCGCCGCCCCCAACATCTGCACAAAGACGATAAGGAGGATGGTGATCAGACGGCGATCAATCGCTTGCAGGCGTTCGCGCAAGAGCTTTTCCCGGTTTCGGCTTTATTCGCCTTCGAAACGGAAACGCCAAACCGCCAGGGCGAAGCTGACGACGGCGTAGAGCAACAGCACCCCGACGGCCGGCAGTACGGCACCCAGCCCCTGCCCGCGGATGAGAATATCCTTGTAGCCATCCATTACCCAGGCCACCGGTGTAAAGTAAGCAACCCGTTGGAATGGTTCTGGAGTGAATTCCAGCGGCACCCAGGCACCGCCCAATCCGGCAAAGAGGAACATCGGTACCAGGGAGTAGATGATCACCTGGTCCTCCGTTTTCGCCAGAGCGCCGATGAGCAGCCCGAGACCGGCAGCAAACGCAGACGTAGCCAGGGCCAGGAGCAGGCTGGCCAGTGGTTCGCCGAAATAATCCAGGCCCAGGAAAAGTTGGCCGAAAAGCATTAACAGCAGCATCTGGGCCAGGATCATCAGGAACATCGCCAGGTAGTGGCCGAACAAGATTTCGAAACGGGAAATGGCCGTGGTCAACAAACGGGACAGCGAGCGACTTTTCCGCTCGAGGACCAGTACCTGAGCTGCGCTGATCAGGCCGGCGATGGCGAATTGGGCCATCATCCCGGGAGAGGAGTGAGCATAAGCGCTGGGCTCGGCTGCCCCTTCCGTCTCGGGCCGCCCCGTTTCCGTGGTCGCTATCGTCACCGGTGGCTCCTGCCAGGCAATTAACCCCTGGGCCAATGCCTCGTCGAAATAATTCTCTTCCGCCGCCTGGCCGGTAAATCCTTGGCGGCGGGCATACAGGTCCGTGCTGATCCCGGCTGCCTTGACTGCCGCGTGCAGGCGGGTCAGAGCAGATTGCACGGCACCTTCGACGGTGGCGGCAGCAGCGCTGCCGGGAACGGCAACCAGCGTAAGGGGAAGTGGGTGCCCGACCAACATCTGCGTGCTATATCCGTCGGGGACAACCAGCACGGCTGCCAGTGACTCCCCGGCTACGGCAGCCTCCAGCTCAGCCTGACCCTCTCCCTCCCCGGCCGGTGCCAGGCGGATCACGTCTGAAGCGGCCAGCAGGACCTGCAGCGGCGCGCTCAGGGAACCCTGATCCCGGTCCAGGAAGGCCACTGGCAACCGGGGATCACTCTCCGTTTCCCCATCCGCCCCGGCAAAGGCAAACCCAAACATCAGGGTAAAAACGATGGGCATCACCAGCAGAAAGAGAAAAGCCATCCGATCCCGGCTTATCTGACGCAGATCCTTTAAGGTCAGGTCAAGCATACGCATGGGCAACTCCAGAAGCAGGTCGGAGGATGGCCGGAGAAGAAAGGTGGGCCGTTCGCCCGGCTTGACGCGAATAGTTGAGGACAATTGTGGCGATCATCTCTTTCAGACCTTCTTTCACCATTGGCACGTTCATCAGGCAAAACGGCGCTGCAAACGATAAAGGCCAATCGCAGCCAGGGCCACGGACCAGACAAGGACGCCCGCCAGCACGGATAACATGCCGGCGACGCCACTGCCTTCCATCGACAGTTGGAGGCCCCGCATGGCCCAACCCTGGGGCACCAGCAGCGATGCTGCCTCGACGGTCCGGTTCCCGCCGCTGCCGGCCGTAAACACAGGCAACAGCCCCAGCATCGTGGTCAGGGTCAATACACCACCGAAGACAATGCCGGCCTGGCGGGTGCTGCGCAGGAGCGAAATAATGAAAAGACCGGTGGCCGTGGATACCACGATAATGCCCAGCGCCGCCAGCAGCAGGGGGAAAGTGGCACCCCAACCGATGGCAAAGACCAGGCGCCCGAAAATAAGGAGCACGATGACCTGCACCATCAGAATGAGCACAGTAGCCAGCACCCGCCCCCCTAAGACCAGAGCAGGCCGGGTCGGCGTTGTAAAGAGGCGGGGCAAGGTTCCTTCCTCCGTCTCGGTAAGCAACGTCTGCATAGAAACCGCACCGGTGAAAAAGGCATAGAAGACAAGCATCCCACCCATAATCAGGCCCAGGATCTGAGCGAGCACACCAACCTCTTCCTGCTCGATGCCGGCCGGTGACTCGACCTGCAGCAGACGCTGCGAATTTTCGCCGGTACCGCTTTCGCTATAGGCGGCCACCACCTCCTCCACCAGCACCTGATCGGGCACGACGCCGGCCGAGGCAAGCTGGGAAATAGTGGTCTCAGCCCCCAGCTTGCGGGCTGCCAGTTGCTCTACTATCTGGCTTACCAGCGTCTCGACAACGGCCGGCCCTACCGTCAGCGTTGGATCCCGGTAGAGTTCCAGACCGGCCACCATCTCCGGCTGGGTCAGGGCACCGGTAAATGTTGGCGGGATGATCAAGGCAACGTCACTCTCGCCAGCATCGACCGCCGCCCGTGCCGCTCGCTCGTCCGGCACTTCCGTTAGCGCAATCAGCTCTGCAAACCCCTCGCTTTGCAAAAGCCGGATCAGGAGCGCCCCCATCGAATCGACGCCGGCCAGATCTACCCCTTCCAACCCGCCTGTACTCTCGGGCATCTCCGGCAAGGTACCCTCATCCAGATTAACCACCTGGACCGTCGTCTGCGGCAGAGAAAAAGCTTCTTCATCTTCCCCCACCCCGCCGAACATCAGGGCAAAGAGAGCGGTCACCAAAATTGGCACGACGAACATGAATACCAGCAGAAAGCGGCTGCGGAAGGCCCGCCGCAAATCTTTGATCGCAATATCCAGCAACTTGAGCATCATTCTCTTTCCGCTTAGTCGCGCAAGGCGCGCCCGGTGAGGTGGAGAAAAACAGCTTCCAGGTTGGGTTCCTGAATCTCCACCGACGTAATCCGCCGGCCGTGGGCGTTGGCCCTTTCAAACAGCTCGGGCAACACGCGATTGCTGTCATCCACCAGGAGCGAAGCGGCGTATTCCAGCGCGCCCGCCTCGGGGATCTCCGTCTCCTCACCGTCTCCGTCGCTACCACCCGCGGTGCTCACCTTGCTTACACCGGTCATTGCCTCCCAGACGGGCAGCAGGGGGAGCACCGGCCCATCAAGAACCAAATCCAGCCGGTCCTGTTCGCCCACAATCTTTACCAGCTCTTCATGGGTACCAGAAGCAATAATCTCTCCCTGATCCATGATGGCGATGCGGTCCGATAATTCCTGTGCCTCTTCCATGTAGTGGGTGGTGTAGAGGACGGTCATCCCTTCCTGGTTTAACGCCTTGACATTGTCCAGAATATGACGCCGGCTCTGGGGATCAATGCCGACTGTCGGTTCGTCCATAATCAGAACATCGGGGCGGTGCAACAGGGCTACGCCGATGTTGACCCGCCGCTTCATCCCGCCGGAGTAGGTTTCAATCCGATCATGCTGGCGTTCGTTGAGGCCGATCATTTTAAGCACCCCATCGACCCGCTCCCGGAGCACCGTTCCGCGCAAATTATACATTTTACCCCAGAATGTGAGATTTTCGCGGGCGGTCATATCCTCGTAAAGGGCAATCTCTTGCGGCACCAGACCGATCGCCTCTTTAACTGCGGACGGATCGGCGAGGATCGAATGGCCCATGACCGTCGCATCGCCGGCGGTCGGCCGCAACAGGCAGGCGAGCATGGCAATCGTGGTGGATTTTCCCGCGCCGTTGGGACCAAGCAAACTGAAAATCTGGCCCGGTTCAACGGCGAACGAGATCCCCTTGACAGCGTGGATCGCCTCTTCGCCCTCACCAAAACGCCTGGCCAGGTCCGTGACCTGGATGGCAGTTTCGTTCATTCGTTCGACTCCTCCCGGCCAGAAGAACGCTTTCCGGCCGGATAAGACAATGGTCCGGCAACGCGACCTCCGTTCCATGATAGCAAAGGTGGGGGCCGCGGCAACTTTTACCGGCCGCAACTCACGACAGAATATACCTCTAACTATGTCCCCATTCTATAACTCGGTAGTGTTTCAGCCTCGATTCTTATGAGATAATATAGTAGTAGACGAGTTGCCAATGCGTGCCAGTGCCGCAGGTCCGCAGGAGGAAAGATCGATGAAAGCCAGGGACTTGTTATCAATTGCCAAGCAGAGTTTCCAGGAGTGGTCAGAAGACAGGGCCCCGAATGAGGCCGCTTCTCTCGCCTATTATACGCTCCTCTCCGTGCCCGCCCTGCTTCTGCTGATCCAGTGGCTTCTGGGCCAGGTGGTCAGCCAGCAGGTACAGGAGCGCGTCATCAGCTTCGTGGTAGAGTCGGTCCGGGGCCAGGGAAGCGAGGCGATTACTTCGCTGATCGAAAACGCAGACCGGCCGGGCAGCGGTGGCGCCATCGCCACGATTATCAGCCTGGCTACCCTGGCCGTCAGCGCCACCGGCGTGGTCGTCCAGTTGGAACAGGCCCTGAACCGGATGTGGGAGGTTGCCGAAAAGGAAGGCGGCCTGGTTGCCAAAATCCGCGAGAGAGCGTTCTCCCTCCTGATGGTTCTTCTTCTGGGGTTCTTTCTTTTGGTCTCGGTGACCCTGAGCACGATTGTTTCGGGTTTTGCGGAAACGTTGACCGGCTATATCCCGTTGGGCGAATGGGTATTGCAGGGGATTAATATCGCTATATCGTTAGTGATGCTGATTGCGCTCTTCGGCGCCACGCTGAAAATCATCCCGGATGCCGAGGTTGCCTGGAGTGACGTCTGGCTGGGGGCAACGGTGACATCCGTCCTCTTTATCGTCGGCCAATACGCGCTCAGCATCTATCTGGGCAAAAGTGCACCCGGCTCAGCTTATGGCGCGGCCGGTTCCATCGTGGCTTTTGTCGTCTGGGTCTACTATTCGGCCCTGATTCTCTTCCTGGGGGCGGAGTTTACCCAGGTTTATGCCAACCGCTTTGGCTCCCGCATCCGGCCGGATGAGGCCGCAATCCCGTTGGAACAGGCCGTTGTCGCAGAACAGGCCAGTCCCTGGCGGGAACCCGCGGCTGATGCCGGAGAGATGCCAGAAGGGGAAGTGTACACCCAGCCGCCCGAACAGGCTGCCGGGCGTCCCCTGGCCGGCACCCGCGTACGGGAGAGGGTACCGCCCCGGAGCAGGGAAGAGGAGGAGAGTTATCTCCAATATTATACGGTCGCCATTCTCGCCCTCTTCCTGGGCGTGTGGCGCTGGCTACGCCGCGGCTCCGGGTAAACGGAGCCGGCCGGTTCCCTTTTCCTTTCGTTTCATTCGACGGTGACGCTTTTCGCCAGGTTCCGCGGCTGGTCGACGTCGGCCCCACGACGCACGGCAATGTGGTAGCTCAGCAGTTGCAAGGGGATGACGTTGACGATTGGCGCCAGCAGTGGCGGAGCTTCCGGAACGAAAATTACGAAATCGGCCTTGTCCACAATCGCCTCGTCGCCTTCTGTCGCCAGCGCAATCACCAGGCCACCCCGGGCCCTGGCCTGCTCAACCTGGCTGGACATCTTCTCGTAAAGGTCATCCCGGGTGACGATGGCCAGCACGGGCATCGATTCGTCGATAAGGGCGATGGGCCCGTGCTTCATCTCCCCGGCCGGATATCCCTCGGCATGAATATAGCTGATCTCCTTTAGCTTGAGGGCGCCTTCCATGGCGATAGGATAGTTGATACCGCGCCCGAGAAACAGGAAATTGTCGGCCCGGTAAAGCTCCTCGGCCAGCGTCCGGTACTCTTCGTCATGGTCCAGGACCCGGCCGGCCAGGTTCGGCAGGTGGCCCAGGTCATCCGCGCATTGCGCCATCTGCTGCGAGCTTAGCGTCCCCCGCATCCGGCCCAGGACACAGGCCAGGAGATAAAGATCGGCCATGGAGGTGGTAAACGCCTTGGTGCTGGCCACGCCGATTTCCGGCCCGGCCTGCATGGCAATGAAGCCATCGGCGGTACGCATCGATTGGCTGCCGATCACGTTGACGATGGACCACAGCAGTGCGCCCTGCTCCCGGGCTAATTGGGAAGCAGCCAGGGTGTCGGCCGTTTCGCCCGATTGGGTAATCGCGAGGACAGCGGTATTTTCGGTGATTATCGGCCGGTAATAGCGAAACTCAGAAGCATACTCAACCTCCACCGGAATCCGGGCCATCGATTCGATCAGATATTTGCCCACCAGCCCGGCGTAGTAGCTGGTGCCACAGGCGACAATGTAGACCTTCTCCAGACTCTGCACCAGTTCGGGTGTCAGGTTCATCTCCGGCAACGATATCTCCCCATCCTCAAAGTCCACCCGGCCGCTGAGGGTATCGATCAGCGCGCGGGGCTGTTCAAAAATCTCCTTCTGCATGAAATGCTTGTACTCGCCTTTCACGGCACTGACTGGATCCCAGGAGATGGCCTGAATTTCCGCTTCCAACGGCTCGCCGGCGAGGGTCATCAACTCGAAGCCGTCCCGGTGGATCACGGCCAGCTGCCGGTTTTCGAGAAAGACCATTTGCCGGGTATATTCGAGAATTGCGGGGATGTCGGAAGCAATAAACATCTCCCCCTCCCCAACCCCCAGGGTGATACCCCCGGCATTACCCAGCCGGGTGCAGATGAGGCGGTCTGGATCGTCAAGGCTCATGGCGACGACGGCGTTTGACCCTTGCAGATGCTCAAACGTGTGGCGCGCGGCAGCAAGCAAATCCATTCCGGATTCGACGTACCGTTCCAGCAGTTGGACGATGACCTCGGTATCGGTATCGGACTCAAAAGTTACACCTTCCGCTTCCAAATCCTCCCGTAGAGCCAGGTAATTTTCGACAATGCCATTATGGACAACAACAACCCGGCCGTTCATACCCAGGTGGGGATGGGCATTGCGCCGGCTCGGTTCACCGTGGGTGGCCCAGCGCGTGTGGCCAATACCCATGTGGCCTTTGAGCGGCGAGTCACGGAGGGTTTCCTCCAGATTATGGAGCTTACCCACGTCCCGGCGGATGGCGATGTCCCCGTTCTGGACAAGCACGGCCAGACCGGCCGAGTCATAACCCCGGTACTCCAGACGCTTCAATCCATTTAAGATGACGTCTGGTGCCTGCCGGGGACCAACGTAACCAACGATACCACACATGATACATTCCTCCTGTCGGGTGAGACGGGCCGAGAAAGGGTCAGCGCCCTCGTTCTCGCCGTCGTGGTTATGGTGGGCGGCCCGTTTGTCTGGATGCTTTGGGGGGCGCCCCTTCGCCTAGCATTCCCGGCCGGAGCCGGAAATGGCCACCGCAGTCCGTTTTGTCCGGCCGGTTACCCGGTCGTTTTGTCAGACTGCTTTCATCAGGGGCAAAGGGAAGGACTGTGGCCAGCCCTGGAGGCATCCGCTGATCGTTCGATTCCCCGTTACCTGGGGCCCTCACCGGGGGTGAGGAACCTCCTCCTCGTCAACCTGGAAGCGATGTTGCCACTCCAGGTCCATGCGCTGTGCATTGCCCGCTATTCGATTGTCGCTGCCGGGAAGATGCTTCCCCGCAGCACGCTAAATCGTAACGTGACGGGGACGGCCTGTCAAATCAACGACCTTAAGGTAGCTTAAGCCTGCAGTAGCTCCAGGGCCAGAACCACCGCCCCCCACAAGGGCGCGTCGTCGCCCAGAGCGGCCGGGGCCACTTCGACCTCGACCTCGGGCAGGGTCGTCGCCGCCAGCGCCTGGCGCAGGGCCCGCCACCAGCGCGGGCCGGCCTTGGTTACGCCCCCGCCGAGAACCACCCGTTGTGGATTGACGAGATTGGCCGCGTTGCCCAGACCGACGCCCAGTGTCCGGCCGCTGCGCTCCAAGAGTTCTCCGGCCAGCGAATCACCGCGGGCGGCTGCCTCACTGACGCGCTTACCCGTAATCGCCCCCAGGTCACCATCGACCAGCGAGCGGAGGATGGCGCCCGCAGCCGGATCGGTGGCGAGAGCCGCCTGGGCGTCAGCAGCCAGGTAGGGCCCGGAGGCCAGTCGTTCCACGCAACCCCGCTTGCCACAGAGACAACGCGGCCCGGCCGGATCGACGACGGTGTGCCCGATTTCGCCCGCCATCCCCTGGGCTCCTCGCCAGGGCCGGCCGTTCAGGATCCAGCCCCCACCCACCCCGGTGCTGACAGTTACGTAAAGCATGTGCGCGACGCCGCGACCGGCACCGCAGCGATGTTCGCCCAGGGCGGCAACGTTGGCGTCGTTGTCGACGGCGGCCGGGGCACCAAGCTGTTCCTGGAGCCATGGGCCCAGCGCGACATCTTCCCAGCCGGGCACGTGGTGCGAAAGACGCACGGTGCCGCTCTCAAAAGCCACCGGTCCCCCGAAACTTACGCCGGTGGCTGCCGGAATGTACGCGCCCATTAGTTCTCGGGCCAGGGCCAGCATCGTCTCCATGTCATAGGCTGCGTCGGCACCGGGCGGAGAGAAGACTCGTTTGTGGGCCAGCCATGCCTCCGGCCCGGCCGGCCGGTCACCGCCTGCAATTTCCCTGGCAACGTCCGCCGCGATCAGGCTCGCACTATGTTTCGTTCCGCCAAAATCCAGAGCAAGTAAAGTGGCCACAATTTCCTCCCAGGCTACCTCATAGCGCAGAAAGCAAAGATGTGTAGAGTATGATGATACGGCCCCTAAACGGGCCCTATCCGGCATCGACTGCCGGCCATCAGTGGCGAGTTTACGAGCAGCCGAGTAGACTTACCAGCGCAAACAGGCAGACTCGGAGAGTGATTGACTTGAAATGATGGATACGACGAAAGAACTGATCGAAGCGTTGGCCAATGGCGAGGAAACGCAGGTCGCCAACCTGGCTCGTTCGCTGGCGGAAGGCGCAGCGGCAAATCCACCGGCCCTTTACCACACCCTCAATCTGTTGGGCTACTACGACCGGCTGGCCCTGATTAACGACGTGATGGCCCTGGCCTGGCCCCAGGTCCAGGCAGCCGGCACGTTTGCTAAAGCCGCGGTCCAGGCATACGCCGGCCGGGCCACCGATCACCTGCTCTACGCTTACCTGGAAGAAAAAGCCGAAGCGGACGCGCAGGTGGCGGATGCCCATGATCCTGCCCTGCAGGAACGGTTGGAGCGTTATTTTCCGGTAGATGCGGAACGGTTGCAGGCTTACCTGGGCCTGCTGGCCGGCCGTCTCGGCCGGCGCTGGCGCAGCGAGGATTTTGCGGAGCTGGATACACAAAAGTTGCAGGGATTGATGCTCGAATTCCTGGGCTATGCCTACCGGCAAGGCGTTCCGTACGCCCGTGGCCACCTGGTCCGGGAACATCTGCCCCGTTACTTCCTGGACCGGAAAGCGGGCAACCTCTATCCGAAGGAGGATGTGGGCGCTCTGCTCCGCAGCGGGCGCCGGCCCCGCACGGTGGCAGTGGAACCGGAATTCCCGCTCCTGCCGGATGAAGCCACCCTTGAGAATTTCCTGCAGAAAATGGGACAAACGGTTACACCTGAGCCGTACGTGATCGCCGCGCTCCTGTCCCTCCTCCCCACCTGGCTCCACTTTCTGGAAGAACGGCAGCTGATCACAAGCGCGCAGCGAGAAAACACGTTGCCGGAGGTAGAGACAGTTCGGGCCCATCTCCGGCCGTTGCTCGCTTCATTCGCAGACCCGGCGCTCGCCCGACACAAGCCTGGCAATTAGACGGCCGGCGGGATTTAACTCACCTTTTACGCA
>Ga0207752_1000592_pt1 | contig 17037 bp, 9 predicted proteins | sample Pon2CUnioCityCA_6_FD_187272 | JGI IMG/M metagenome (GOLD analysis project Ga0207752, IMG submission 187272) | Marine sediment microbial community from Union City, CA, USA - Pond 2C Sediment 2 (SPAdes) | ecosystem: Environmental > Aquatic > Marine > Intertidal zone > Salt pond sediment ...
CGTGATCGACGTAGAGCGGAATGTGGCGGTGGAGGCCGGCGATACGGTGATCTTCTACAATTTCCGAGCCGACCGCATGCGCCAGATTGTGCGTGCATTTGTGGACAGCCAGTTTGACGGTTTCTCCAGGGAGTACATTGACGATTTGCGGGTAGTGACCTTCACGCGCTACGAAGATGATTTACCTGCAGAAGTGGTCTTTCCCGAGGAAAATGTGGTGAATCCGCTGGCCGAAGTGTTGAGCGAAGAGGCGGTGACCCAGTTCCATGCGGCGGAAACGGAGAAGTATGCCCACGTAACCTACTTCTTCAACGGCGGCCGGGAAGTCCCGTTTCCGGGGGAGGAGCGGCACGTGGAACCTTCACCCCAGGTGGCAACCTATGATCTACAGCCGGAGATGAGCGCTTATCCTTTGACGGAAAAGGTGCTGGCCCGGCTGGGATCCCATGACGATGCCTTTGTGCTGGTCAATTATGCCAATCCGGACATGGTCGGACACACCGGCGATCTCGACGCGGCAATCCGGGCGTGCGAGGCGGTAGACGAGTGCGCCGGCCGGTTGGTGGAGGCCGTTTTGGCCAAAGGTGGCGTGGCGCTGGTGACGGCCGATCATGGCAACGCCGAGCGAATGATTGACGAAATCACGGGCACGCCCCACACTTACCACACGACTAATCCTGTCTCTTTTCTAATCATCGGCAAGGATGAATATTTCGCGGCCCGTCCCCGGGGGATTCTGGCGGATGTGACGCCAACGGTGCTGGAACTGCTGGGGGTTGAGCAACCGGAAATTATGACCGGTCGCAGTATTCTCCAACACAAGGGGCTCTGACCGAGACAGCGGCACTGATCTGATGGAACTGATTTATCTGGCTGCGGATGACGACGTAATTTCCGTCTGTGACCGGCTGGCGTGGGCCGGCGAGGCACGGCGGGTGTTGTTGGTGCTGCCGGATATGGCCGCTGCCGAGGGTGCCCTGGACCCTGTGCTCGAAAGCGCTCGCCTGAGCGAACCGCCGCTGCTGGCAGAGTGGCTCGATCTGGTGCGGGTGCGGCGCTGCGCCGAGCGGCTGCGCCTGGAAGTGGGCCTGGTTACGAGCAGCGGTGCTGTAGCCGACCAGGCACGGGCCTTGGGGTTTCCCGTCTTCTCTGCTGTGCGGGCCGCGGAGCAGGGACGGCGAGGGTGGTGGCGCGGAAGAAAGGGATGGCACCAGCCGACCCGGCCGGGGGCCGCGGTGCGTCTGGGCGACGGCCCGCGCCTGAAGTCCCTGCCGGATGAAGCCGACCGGCGCGAAATGTACCGGCGGATGACGCCCCGGCCGGGCTGGCAGCAGTGGCTGCTGCGTTATGTGGGTATCCTCGCCTTCTTCCTGGTGCTGGGCATTGTCGTTGTGACTGTGGCTTACGCCGTTCCCGGGGCAACCGTTACCCTCCATCCGGAGGTGGAGCTCTTGCAGGTCCGCCGGCAAATTGTTGCCGACCCGCAGCTGGAAACGATCAATTACAGCGGGGCCTCGGTGCCGGGACGGGTGCTGGAGGTCACTGTCAGCGGCCAGGCAGAAGTGGAGACAACGGGTACGGTGGGCGTTCCGGATGCTCCTGCGCGGGGCACGGTGGTCTTTGTGAACAGATTGGAGCAGCCGGTCTCCGTGCCCGCCGGGACGCGGGTCAGCACATCGGCCGGAGAGAGGGTCGTCTTCCAGACACTGGCTCCGGTAGAGGTGCCGGGTGTGTCTGGGGGGACGGTGGAAGCGGAAGTGGTCGCTATCGAGCCCGGCCCGTCCGGAAATGTGGGCGCCAACCTGATTAACCGGGTCGAGGGCTCCCTCAGTCTGCAACTGGAGGTGCGGAACCTGGAACCGACGGAAGGGGGGGCGGTGCGAGCAGTGCAGGCCGTGGCGCCGGCGGACCAGGAACGGCTGCGGGCACAGGTGCTCCAGTACTTGCAGACCCTGGCGACGGCAGAGATGCAGGGCCTGTTGACGGAGCGTGAATTCCTGGCGCGGGATTCTCTGCGGGTGGTCGAGATTTACGAGGAGACCTACTCTCACTTTCCCGGAGAGCGGGCGGAGCGGCTGGCTCTGGAAATTCGGGCAGGGCTTGAAGGAACGGCAGTCGACGCTTCTCAGGCGAATGATCTCGTGTACGAGGTGCTGGCAGAAGCGGTTCGACCCCAGTATGAGTTGGTACCCGGAAGCCTCAAGTTCTATCACGAGGAAGTCCTGGGAGTAGATAACCAGGGCCGAGTGACCTTTGAGATGGTGGGAGAAGGCGTGATGGCTGCGCGGCTCTCGCTGGAGGAGCCACTGGACACGGTGGCGGGGCAGGAGGTGGGCGTGGCTCTCGCCTACCTCTACGAGCAGTTACCCCTGCGCCGTTACCCGAGCGCCGACGTCTGGCCCGACTGGTTTGGGCGTTTGCCTTATCTGCCGGTCCGGATCCAGCCGGAGCTGGTGACGGCAGACAACTGATTGCCGGCGGGGAATAGGTCTGCGACATATGGCGAGCGTAGGTGAGACGTTGTGTGCGTGCGGGATACCTTGTGATAAAAAGAGAGCGGTATGTGTGAAACTGACGAGCAGACAGAAGAGCAGTACGCAGTCAGGCAGCGGATTATGGCTCTCGACCTGGGTGAAAAACGCATCGGCATCGCTTTGAGCGATGAACTCCAGCTCATTGCCCGTTCGCACACGGTGATCGAACGTACCTCGCGCAAGGCCGATTTCGAGCAGATTGGGGCAATTGCCCAGGAATACGGGGTAGGCCAGCTGGTGGTGGGACTGCCCCTCCACCTGGATGGCAGTGAGGGCCCGTTTACGGCCTGGGTTCGAGATTACGCAGCCGAATTGGCGAAGACGTTAAGTCTGCCTTATACCTTGTGGGATGAGAGTTTCACCAGCCAACAGGCAAGTGATAGCATGCGCGCTCGCGGTATCCGCGCCAAGGAGCAGAGAGGATGGCTCGACGCGGTGGCTGCGGCGTTCATTTTACAGGATTATCTGGATGCAATGCGCCGGTAAGCGAGCTTTGAAGGATGGGGCACGAGTGGAACAGGCATGCGCCCGGCAGCTCTGGCGCCGGGGCTGCGAAATAGAGGTGCGTGGTGCCCGGTAGCAGGCAGAAAGGGGGAAAGGATCGCCGGCGGGGAACGAACCTGATCTGGCTGGCCCGGTTGTTCCTCCTTTTCCTGGCAGTGACCAGTTGTGTGACGGCCGGTGCATTGCTGTATGGACGTTGGCGGATGGGACAACAGCGGGCGGCGATCCAGATTGACGGAGGCGATCCCGATCTTGGTGTTGCCGAGCGTCTTTACCTGCAAACGTTTTTGGTCGCCCGGGCGGAAGCGCTGGTTGCCCCGGCGGGAAGGAATGGGGGACAGCCGGTGAACTTTGTCGTCGCACCGGGAGAGAGTGCGGAGGAGATCGCAGCCAACCTGGTAGCCGAAGGAGTGATTGACGACCGGCCGCTTTTCCTCAATTATTTGCGCTACTATGGTCTTGATTCGGAACTGGAAGCCGGCACCTTCCGGTTGGAACCGGGGGTATCGATTCCCGATCTGGCGTTGCAATTAAGCCAGGCACACGCCCAGGCAGTCACCCTGCGTTTCGTGGAAGGGTGGCGGGTGGAGGAGATGGGGGCCTATCTGGCACAGACGACGGCGGCCGAGATCGAAGCAGATGCGTTTCTGGCAATTGCCAGCCGCCAGCTCCCCTTTGATCTGAGTCCGTATGATTTTTTGGCCGGCCATCCACCGGGTGCTTCTCTGGAAGGGTTTCTATTTCCCGATACTTACCAGGTTCCGCTGGACGCCGATGCCGCGGACCTGGTGGCGATGATGTTACGCAATTTCGGCGAGCGGTTACGCCCTGCAGTACGCCGGGGCTTCACGGCGCAGGGACTAACTATCAGAGAGGGGGTTACCCTGGCTTCCATAGTGGAACGAGAGACGCCCCTGGCTGAGGAACGCCCCCTGGTGGCCGGCGTCTTTCTGAACCGGCTGGACACAGAGACGCTCCTGCAGGCGGATCCAACCGTCCAATACGCCGTTGGCTACGATCCGGTTGGCGGTGAATGGTGGAAATCCCCTCTCTCTCAGGCCGATCTCGAGCTGGATTCCCCGTACAACACCTATCTTTACGAAGGCTTGCCTCCCGGCCCAATTGCCAACCCCAGCCTGGCCTCTCTGGAAGCGGTCGCTGCCCCGGCCAGCACCGACTATCTCTTCTTCGTCGCCGACTGTGGCGCAGAGGGCGCTCACCTGTTCGCCGTCAGCTATACGGAGCACGTGGCCAATGTGGAGAAATGCAGATGAGATTGGGGATTGGAGATTAGAGATTGAAGGGTCTGCTCTCTACTCTCTGATCGCCAGGCTCTTTCTTTTACTTCTGTCCTTTACCCTTTTGGCAGGCTGCCGGCAGGTGGCGCCGACTGTTAAGATTGGATTGGTGGCGCCGTTTGAGGCGCGGGAGCGGGCGGTCGGGTATGATGCAATATACGCGGCCCGGCTGGCAATTCGTGAGTTGAATGAGACCGCCAACGCAGGGGAGTTCCGGGTGGCGCTGGTGGCCCTGGATGATGGTGGTGATGCGCAGCTGGCGCGAGAGGCGGCAGCCACGCTGGTGGCCGATCCGGACGTGATGATCGTCCTCGGCCATTGGTTGCCTGAAACGACGACTGCGGCGGCGGAGATATATGAGCGTGCCGGTCTGCCCCTGGTTGTGCTGGGGGAACCGCCTTTGGAGACCAGGGATCCGGCCGGATTGTCCGCCTCGTTCCGGCAAGCGTACGCGGCGGTAACACCCTTTGACGAGACGGCCGGGCCCTATGCCGGTGCCACTTATGACGGAGTGTGGCTGGCCCTGCACGCCTTAGAGGTTGCTGAATCAGAGGGAACAATCTCCCGCGAGGATGTGGCAATAACCCTGGAGCGACTACAATATGAAACGCAGTACGAGTGAGAGGAGAGAAAGAGAAAGATGCGGCGACTAATAGGCGCCTTTATGCTATTGATCGGTGTATTCGGCGTTGTCTTGAGCGTTATCGGGATGATTGTGGGACAACGGTTGGTCGATGAGGTAGCGGCCGGACTCGAGGCGAATCTGACTTTGACCCTGGAGAGTATGGACACAGTTTATGAGAGTCTTGTGTTGACCCAGGAGATGGTAGCTGAGATCAACGAAGGGTTAGCGACCGTCGAGACGACCGCCGATAATGTAGCCCTGGCGCTGGAGAACACCGGGCCACTGATGGAGGAGATATCTGAGGTAACCAGTGAAGAAGTGCCTGAAAGCCTGGAAACGGTCCAGGCAAGCATCCCGGCGCTGATGGAGGTAGCCACGACGATTGATGAAACCCTCTTCGTCCTGAGTGATTTCCGCATTGACCAGCAGATCCTTGGCATCCCTCTCCGGTGGGATTTGGGTGTTAACTATGATCCGGAAGTACCTTTTGCCACGTCGGTGGAGCAACTAGGCGATAGCCTGGATGGGCTCCCCGGCCAGTTGCGAAGTTTGCGCGTCTACATCAGCGTTACCCAGGAAAATGTAGGGACGATCAGCACCGATGTAATGGAGATCGCCGACAATCTAAATGCGGTGAACGAGAATGTAGCCGAACTCGACCCGTTGCTAGACGAATTTCTGGCGACGGTTACTGAGTTTTCTGATTCCCTGCGCCAGACACGGCAGATGCTGGTCGAGCAGGTACGGATGGTGAAGATTGTGTTGACCATAGTACTCGCCTGGATGGGCCTGACGCAGATCGCTCCCCTATATCTGGGCTGGGAATTGGTTACAGGGAGGCGATAACGGGTGATTGTGCGTAGAAGGCGCGGGGAAGGTGGCCATTGGCTGGCGTTCTTCGGGCTTCTCCTTTTGCTGCTGTTGCTGGTCGCGTGTGACGGGGAGGGAGAGATACCGGCTGCATTGGCGACGCTGGTGCCCCCACCCGAAGGTGGGCTGGCCACTGTCGGGCCGACCCCGACGCTGCTACCCGAACTGGCGGCAGTAACACGCCCGCCCCGAACTCCTTTCCCCACGGCAACCCCGGCTCCACCCACACCCACGCCAACCAAGACACCCCTTCCGACGCCCACCCCGGCCCCGGTAGAGCGAATTGGGCTGGGAGCGGAAATGCTAGTCCACGAGAATTTTGATATGGCTGCGCGCCACTTCCAGGCAGCGCTCAGTGTTCCGGGCGCGCTTTCCCAGTCTCAGCAAGAAGAAGCTTTGTGGGGCCTGAGCCGGGCATACCTGGCGGAGGGTCGATATGCGGAGGCAGCGGACACGCTCAATGGATACCTGGCCCTGGCCCGGGTGAACAGCGAGGGGGAAGATGGTGAGGCCACCCCCGGCCGGGAACCGGCGGCCGCGCGGCCGTCTCCAGCGTTGCAGGCTGCCGAGGAAGCGGTGGCGTACTTCCATCTGGGGCAGGCCCACCAGGGAGCAGGTAGCTGCGAGGCAGCCATTGACGCTTATCGTGTTTACCTGGATGCAAATCCGGAAATGGCCGCCTACGTGCAGCCACGCATTGCGGCTTGCAACCTGGTGCTGGAAGATGAGGCGGGTGCTGTTGCAGCGTATGAGGCGGCCCTCACGGCCGGTGCCCACCGCCTGACAGAGATTGAGATCCGGCAGCAACTGGCCGACTATTATCTGGAGGCGGAGGCCTATGAGCAGGCGGTCGCCCAGTATGATGCCATTCGCGAGCTGGCGGTCACCGAGAACACTCGTGGAGCCATGACTTACCTGGCCGGGAATGCCCTGTTGCAGGCCGGGGAGGAAACGGCCGCTTACGAGCGTTATCGTGCCGGGGTGCAAAATTACCCGCAGGCGTATGAAAGTTATCTGGGATTGGTGGCCCTGGTCGATGCGGGCCACGAGGTGGATCCTTTCCAGCGCGGGCTGGTGGATTATTATGCCGGTGCCTACGAGCCCGCCGTTTCGGTCTTTTCGGAGTATCTGGAGGCGCCACCAGCAGATTACCGGGCCGATGCCCATCTTTATCTGGCCTGGAGCTATGAGGCGCTGGGTAACCTGGAGGCAGCGCTGGCCCAGCTTGATGCTTATGCAGTTGCCGGCGCGGAAGAAGGAGATGCCGGCCCGCACGCTGCCGAAGCGGAGGTTGAGCGGGGGAAACTCTATGCCCGGGCAGGAGAGACAGAATCTGCTATCGCCGCTTACCTGGACGTGGTAGAGCGCTTCCCGGAGAGCGAGGAAGCGGCTTTTGCCGCTTATTGGGCAGCGATCTTGACCGAGGAGCAAGGGGAATTGGCCCAGGCAACCGATTTATACCGCCAGCTGGCGACTAATTATCCGTCCTACGAGGAAGCGCCGCGGGCCCTCTTCCGGGTTGGCCTGCTGAATTGGGAGGCAGGTGATGAGGAGACGGCCGTGACGGTGTGGGAGCAACTGGTGGACAGTTATCCGGAACGCGCATATGGGGCCGCCGGCCTGATCTGGTTGATGCGGGTGTTGCCGCCGGTTGAGGCAGAGCCCTACGTGATCACGGCTACGCAGCTCTCAGCCGTCGAATACTATTCTTTGCGGGCCCGCGAGAGGGCCGAGGAAATCGACCCGTTTGCAAGAACCGGCTCCCTGTTATTGGAGAGCGATGAAGCAGCGGAACGGGCCGAGGCGGAAACGTGGTTGCGGGTTGAATTTGAACTGGAAGAAGCCGGGGATTTGGGTGCATTGAGTCCCGAGCTTGCCGGGGATGAGCGTCTGGTCCGCGGGAGCAAGTTGTGGCAGCTTGGACTCTATGAGGAGGCGAAGCGCGAACTGGAATCTGTGCGTAGCACCCATGCTGAAGATCCCCTGGCGAGCTACCGGCTGGCCCGCTACTTCCGGGACCTGGGCCTTTATCGCTCTTCGATTCTGGCCGCCGAAACGGTGCTCCGGCTGGCAGATTCCACTGTTCTTGAAGCTCCGCGCCTGCTGGGACGCCTGGCTTATCCAGTCTATTATCACGATCTGGTTTTGCCGCTGGCCTCCGATTACGGGTATGATCCCTTGCTCCAGTTTTCCCTGATACGACAAGAGAGCTTATTCGAGAGTTTTGTGGCTTCCTACGCCGGGGCCCAGGGATTAAGCCAGGTGATGCCGGCAACCGGTTCCGATATTGCCCGCCGCCTCGACTGGCCCAATTATAACAATGAGGATCTGTACCGGCCGTACGTGGGTCTGGCTTTTGGCGCTTACTATCTTTCCGAGCAACTGAGCCACTTTGACGGGAGTATCTACGCTGCCCTGTCTGCCTACAATGCCGGTCCGGGTAACGCGGCACGCTGGTATACGGCAGCGGGACAGGATCCCGATCTCTATCTGGAAACAGTGGATTATCGAGAAACGCGTTTGTATATCCAACGGATCTATACCGGGTTCGTCGCCTACCGCCATCTTTATACCGAGTAAGGAGCGAGCATCTCCCGAACGATTGTCTGGGGAATGAAACACGACTATGGCCCAATTTGAGTGGCAGACAGAAGAAGATGAGGAAAGGTGGGATGAGGTCGAAAAGTGGCCGCCTGAACCACCACAAGTGCAGGAAAACCGTAGGCGGCGCTGGCTGGCTTTGCTCGCCATCCTTAGCCTGGTGGGAGCAACGATTTTCTTCTCCTACCGGCAGGTTACGGAACGGGTCAGTGATGCCACGGCCGACGTCAAAAGTGAGGTGCTGGCCAGCCACGACATTGTGCGCTACGCGGCCGAACAGCAAGATCGGGAGGTTCTGGTAACCTTCCTTTCGGGCCGGGACCCGGAATGGTCATTGATCCAGCAGGATCTGGTGGGTGCGGGTGCGCTCCTTGATTACCCGAACCTGGGATTACACTTGCTGCCGGCCGGACCACCAGAGCGGGCTGCCGGTAGTGACCACCGGCGGGTAATCAGTGTTACCCTCGCCCCGGACTTGACAGAGGCGACGGTGGTCGTGGCTCAGGCTTATACGGTTATCATCGGTAATGGCGTGACTGAAACGATCTACCTGCAGCAGGAGAGCGTTTATCGTAAGGGGGAAGACCGCTGGCTCTATTCTCCTCCGGAGGATGATCCCATTTATGTTGAAGAGGCAGGTAGCCATGTTGTCCTGCACTACGACCAGCGCGAGGGAGAGGTAGCCCGGCGGCTCGCCGGCGACCTGGACCGCAAGGTAGCCGAGTTGTGTAACCTGCCGGACACTGTTTGCCCAACCGGTTTCCAGGTTCACGTCAGGCTGGAGAGCACGCCAGAGAGCCTGGGCCATGTGGCCGATCCCGTCACCTTTCTTAACGAGAGCCGGCCATCGCCGGGCCAACGGGATCAGACGGTCCGGTTGCCTGCACCGTCGCTGGTTGGCCTGCCGCTGGATGAGAACGGTTACCGCGCTCTTTACCGCGGCTATGCAGCCCAGGTATTGCGACCGATCCTTACCTGGCGGGCGTGGCCCTGGGAATGTTGTGATCACGCGCCGGTTTTTCAGGCGCTAGTGGAACAACAACTGGTGCGTCTTGGGCTGCAGGTCACGCCTTTGCGCGAAGGCGATTACGAGCGGCTGCTTCAGGAGAATTTCGCCTTGTTTGAAGATACCATGGCAAGCTGGTACGGGCGCCAGTTTGCCGGGTCGGATAGCCGGGCCTGGCTGGAAGGACAGGCGGTGGTTTCGTTTCTCCTGGCGCAAAACGCGCCTGTCTCGCTGGGAGAGATGGCCGGGAAGTTGAACCAGGCAGCCAATTTCTGGTTCTGGGCGTACGAGTTCCTCGGTTACCGGATGTCGGACGACGAATTGACGCAGGCGTGGATCCAATTTGCCTATGAGCAGGCGGGGCTGACCCAGGGGGAACCTCCAGGACCGTGGCCTTCGGCCGAGGCGCTGCTCCTTTGCGGCACTGATTATGCCAATAACCAGCAGCTCTATCGCTACGATCCCGAGGCCAATGCCCTGGCCAAATTGCTGGAGGGCCGGGAATTCCTGAATCTGCAACAGTTACCGAACGGCAAGGGAGTGTTGTTAGTAGGCGCGGAGGGAGCTGGCAATGAAAGGGAGATCCGGTTGAGCCTCTGGCGAGACGGTGCGCTGATGCCCCTCTGGAACAGCCGGGAAACGAACGTTTCCCTGAGTTATATTTGGTCGGCGGTAGATGCTTCTGGTGAAAAACTAACGATGGCGGTCGAAGGACGTGAAGGGACAACTCACATTTTGCTGGATCTGGCTGCCTGTGCTGCCGGGGAATGCCACGCGCAGGTGTTGCCAGGTGGGTTGTTCTGGTCCCCTGACGGCACTCACTCGTTGCTGTTCCGGGAGAGGGGACTACTCCTGGCCGATGGCCAGGGAGAAGTCATCCGGCCGGTGATAACCGATACATTCGGCGGGGCTTTCTGGCTCGACGACGACACTTATGGTTATCTGCGCCGGGCAGCAGGGGAGACAGACGGCCCAGCATTAAGCGAATTGGTGGCGGCTTCTGTCGAGACAGGTAGCGAAGAGGTGCTGGTAAGCGTCCGGGACCTGGCAGCGTATCTGCCGCATGAGCCGGCCGTGTACAATCTTTCTGCTGTTATTCCCAATCCGGCGAATCGAGACCAGCTCCTGCTGCAGGTAATCGATTACACCAGCTCGAGTTCATCCGCTGCGCTGTTTCAATTGAAGCGGACAACGGGTGAGGTAACTCATTTCCTCGATGCAGCGAGCTGGCAGGCGCCGGTGTTCGCGCCTGACGGAAAGTGGTTGGCGTTGAACAGTTTCGATCGGGCATCAGGACAGAGCCGGGTGATTTTGTACGAGTTCGAGGGTGGCCGGCAAATGCGGCTGCTGGGTTCGGGAACCGGGGCGCTTACATGGTCGCCGGATGGGCGCTGGTTGCTCCACGCCGGCGGAGCTGTGCTACATCTGACGGCACCGGATGATAATTATCGCCAGGTAATGGCTTTTAGCGGGCCGCCCTGCAGCCAGGCGGCCTGGGTGCGATAGATGGCCGGTGGTTGATAATCGATGATTTTCGGCTGATAGGCTATGAGCTTTGAGTGGCGTACCGAGGAAGAGCAGGGGAAGGACGTGAAGCCCGGGCGCGAGCCGGCAGTCACGGCCTCTTTTTCGCCGTGGTTACGGCGGTTCTCCTTGCTGCTGGTGGGGCTCTTGCTGGCAGCCGGCGCTTACTTCGCCCGGCAACAGATGCAGGAGCGGGTCACAGAGGTCGAGGCGGCCGAAACCGAGGGGGTACTGGCCAGCGAGCGGCTGGTACAGCAGGCGGCGGCGAACCAAGATCTGGAGTTGTTGAAGAGCGTTCTTTCTGGCCGAGACCCTGGCTGGCTTACGGAGCAGTACAGGTTGCTGGCGGGAGGGCTACTCCTGCAGGAGGCAGGACGGTCGCTGGCCCTCCAGCCCCGGCCGGAAAGGGCAATCCCGTTAAGTGTTACATTTGATCCTGAGCTGCGGAAGGCGGAAGTTGTCGTGGCGCAGGCTTATACGGTCACCGAGAGCAGCGGGCGACCGGCGGCGGTTACCCTGGAACAGACACACCTTTACCGGCGGGGCCGGGATCGGTGGCTCCTTTCGCCGCCGGAGGCCGGATTTTGGGGGGCGCAGGGCACGCTCCGCCACCAGTATCTCATCCTGTCTTATCCCGAGAGAGACCGGGAAACGGCCATTCGCCTGGCGCGCGACCTGGACACCATCTTGGCCGAGGTGTGCGGGATGCAAGACATGGATTGTCCGCCTTCTTTCCAGCTCCGGGTACGCCTGGAGCAGACCCCAGACAGCCTGTTGGCCCTGGCTGAAGAGAAGACGTTGGGGGACACGGGTACCGACGTGGATTTGCCGGCTCCCTCTTTGATCGGCATTCCCCAGGATGAAGAGAGCCACCAGGCCCTGGTGCGGGGCTATGCCAGACCCCTGGTGGAAGCGGCGGTGGCCGAACTGGTCGACTATCATTGTTGCGCGCACGTGCTACTTTACCGGGCGATGTTGGACTGGCAACTCTACCACCTGGGTCTGCAAGCCTGGCCGACCGGGTTGGAAGAGAGCGTGCTGGCGGTGGACTACCTGGAACGGCCGGGACAGCTCCAGGCGTTATGGGAAATCGAAGCGATCGAGGCGGCTACGCCGGTGGAATTACACCAGGCTTACGTCGCCGTAGAGCTAATGCTGGCACCCGAGACGACTTCTGGGGTAACGCTGCAACGGGCACTGGCGGAGGCAACGAGTATGGCTGCCTGGGTCCGGAGCAGCGGCGACCACGCTTCGTTGACTGCCTTTATGCACAGCCTGCGCCGTTCCCTTTTTGCGCAAATCGAGGCGGGGCAGCAGCCACCACCGTTTCCGAGTGAGGACTTGCTGGTAAGTTGCCGCGAGGGTGCGGCCGACCGTCTGTACCGTTACGATTTGGCGAATGCTACCTGGACCGCGTTGGGCGACGACTACAGCCTGGCCCTGTCGGCAAACGGGCACCTGATTCGTGGGGCGCGCTTTAACCCTCATGCCCGCTTTTTGGCCGTCTGGGTGGACGGCGAACGCGTGGAAGTGAGACCGCCGGCGGGGGAGGATTTTCTGCCGGCGCAGTTGTGGGAATGGGAGATGGTCGATCCGGCCGAGCAGTATATGCCTGTATACGTGCGCAGTGCCGACGGTGACCGGATTACCCTGGCGCTAGTCAACCTCACGACCTGCAACGACGGTGACTGTCCCTGGTTACCGGTGCCTACACTTCCCCTGTGGTCACCGGATGGCGCCCATCTCCTTTGGGAGGAGTCCGGGCAGATCTGGCGCCAGACGCGGGAGGCGCTGGGCCGGGGAGAAGCAACGCCAGTGGGCCAGGGACGCCACCCCTTCTGGCTTGGGCCGGACCACTATGGGTACATCAACCGGAGCGAGGTGTTCACGGCGACGGTTTCCGGCAGTGGGCCGCATGCCCTATTTCCCCTGGACTCTGTGCTGGGGGAGTTTGAAGTGTATGAACCGGAAGACGTAGTGGACGTTTTACCCGCACCAAACGAAGGTGGCCCGCTGGCCCTGTTTGTCGACGATCCCACGGACCGGCAGAGTGCCGTCCTGCTGGTGTACGGTGCGGGCACCGATGTGCAGGAGGTGCGGCTGTTGCTGGCGGAACGGGCCCGGCGAATCTTCGCCCCGCCCCTTTCTGCCTTTTCGCCGGACGGACGCCGGCTGGTGTTGCACACGTCAGCGACGGTGGGTGGGGAGCGCGGCGAGTTTCTGCTCTACGATCTGTCAACGGGAGAGCGGGCGGTGCAGGCTTTGGCCCCCTGGTGGGTACAGCCGGGTTTCCTACCGGCACAGCAATATTCCTGGTCGGCAGACGGGCGCTGGCTGGCGCGGGTGGCCACGCATCAGATAGATTTGCTGGCTCCGTTGGAGACGGGATTCTATCGCCGGTATGTCCTGCCTCCATCCGGTTTTCCCGGTGGTGCCGATTGCGAGGCAGTCGGCTGGGGCGACGGCGATTGAGATGGTTCTGAAACAAAGACGAGTACCTTAAATCATGGATTTTGAATGGCAGACGACAGAAACGGAAGACGAAGCGCGTTGGCAGGAAGGGGTTGAGGAAACAGGGGCCGGGCCACCTTCCGGACGCCGGCGCTGGTTGGTACTATTGCTGACTCTGCTGCTGGTCGCCACCGCTGCCTTTCTCCTGTACCGGGAGGGCCAGCAGCGGATTGAGGAAAGTGCTGCGCTGCTGGAGGAGGACGTTCTGTCCAGCCACCAATTGGGGCAGACGGCGTTGGAACGGCAAGATCTGGAGTTGTTCACGACGATCCTCTCCGGCCGGGAGCCGGTGTGGACGGAGGCACAAAAAGAGCGGTTGGAAACAGGGGTGCTTTACCAGCAGTCGCCATCAGTGCTGGGGCTGGTCCCGGTGGCAGCCGTTGGCCGCTCTCCGGAGATCTCCTTTGATGCGGAACTACGCGAGGCGACGGTGACCGAAGCCTGGCGTTACCGCCTACCCGGCGGGGAAGTGAGCGAGACGGTAACCCTCACCCAGACTGCCGTTTACCGCAAAGGTACCGATCGCTGGCTGCTGGCACCTTCGCAGAACGAGGATTTCTGGGGGAACTGGCGCACACGGGAGCGGGAGTATGTGTCGCTGACGTACCCGGTCCGGGATGAAAGGGTGGCCCTTGAACTGGCTCGCTATCTGGACCAGAAAATGGCAGAAATGTGCACCAGGGTGGTCTGCCCGGCTGACTATGAGGTGCGGGTTCGTCTGGAGCGGGCGCCGCAAAGCCTGCTTCCCCTGCTTGACCCGGAACAGACGCTGATTGGCCGGCAGACGCTTGTTTTGCCAACACCTACGCTTGTCGGGTTGCCGGTGAGTGATGCCACATATGAGGCATTGTTCCAGGGATACGCCCGTCACCTGCTGTCTTCCTCATTGCTAGATCTGGCTGACTGGCGCTGTTGCGACCATGTTCTCTTCCAACAGGCGCTGCTCTACCGGCAACTCGCTGCTCTGGGCGTGGCGCCCGAGCCAGTTGACGATGTGGATTATCTTTACTTGCCCGATCAGATCCCGGATCAGGAGCAGTTACGCCGCTGGTGGCGGGAAGACGAGCCGGCGGCCGGCCCAGCCGATATTCCGGTCAGTCTCTACGTTTTTCTTGATTTTTTCCGCGTTTATACCGATTTTGAGGGGAACTCTTTTACCTTACAGCCGCTGCTAGAACCAGTTTTGTCTGATTGGCTCGAGAGCAACAGGCTTTCGACGCAATTTGACTGGGAAGATGAATGGCCTGCCTTCATCCGGCGCCGGGTAAGGGATGGCCAGGCGGCCCTCCCTATGCCGCCTGGTCTTGCCTTTCCCGAGGGGCAGGAAGTGATGCTCCTATGTCACAATGAGACACGTGAAGTGGAAAATGTCCGCTCCATCGTTGTACATTACGATCCAGCATCGCAGACCTGGAGCGAAGAAACGGAAGTAGGCCCAGGCTATTCTATGTTGGCACTCCTGCCGGACGACGACGGCTACTTCCTGATCCACCAGCAGCCGTTGCGAGACACGGAGTCACTGCGCTTTGACACATATCTTTACCGCGTGGGCCAGCCCCCGATTCTGGTTGCGGGCGGCGAGGAAGCGGAGGGAGGGATGGTGCCCTTCTCCTGGATAAAGCCGGGTGGGGACAAGATGCTGGCCTGGACCTTTGCGCCGGGAGAAGATGGCCTGGAATCCGCTTATTCCCTGCTGGTTCCGGGGAGTTGTACCGTGGACGGATGTCGCCTGGAGCAAATCCCAGGCTTTCCGGCCTGGTCGCCTGACGGCGAGCAACTGCTGGTAACCTCCCTGGAGAATGCCGAAGTGTTCCTGCGCCGGATGCCGGACAGTACCTGGGATGAGGTCGGGAGGGGACATTCCCCGTTCTGGCTAAACAATGAGATTTACGGTGTTGTCGGCCAGCGTTCTCCGGGAGCGGAGGAGGGTGTGTGGCTAAGCAGAGTTGGCGAGGACGCGCCCGAGCGCTGGTTGCCGGCGGAGATGCTGGCCGAGGCGCTGCCGGAGGGTCATTCTGCATATTCTCTGGGGATTGCTTTCGCCTTTGCCCACCCACTGGCGGAGAACAGGTTCATGCTGGTGGCCAGTACGAACCAGGGAACGGAGCTATTCCTCATCGAGCGAGATTCAGAAGCTGACGATTGGCTCGAGAGCGAACCGGTTGTCCGCCACCTGGATACGATACCTGTCCGGCCAACCGGCGGCCCAATGCCGGGCGATATCGCGAAATCGGGCCGGCCGTGGCTGGCTCTCCCCCTAACTGGCGATGGAACGGGACTCTGGTTGTATGATCTGGTTGCGGAAGAGACGCTGCTGGCGATCCGGGAAGGTCCAGGTCCCGGTTTCTATTTGCAGAGTTACGACTGGTCGGCCGACGGCGTCTGGCTGGCCCGCCCGGCCGGTGGTGCCCTGGACCTGATCGCACCGGGCTTCAGGGTAGACGGTCGTCCCTATCGCCAGTATATCTTCCACGACTACGGTGGCTGTTCGGCCGTTGGCTGGCTGAACCGCAACTGAGTAAGTTGGCATTTTTTCCACAGATCGGTGGCTGCCGGCAGCAGACCGGTGATCCCGGACGATGGGCCTGAATTCATCGCTGCGGGGGGACGGTTACGGGCGGGAAGCCGTGAGCCGGGACACGCACTTCTGTTCACAGGGGGACGGCGAGCCCTTCCGCCAATTCCTATGTTGTTCTTACGTCTGTGGGTCATTCTAGCCTCGCCGGGGTCTGGGGGCTATGTTACAATCGATGTGATCTGGCAGATTGCGGCAGCGTGTGCCCGCAACTACCTATCTACATTATTGCTTTATGTTACTTGATTACCGCATTCTGGAACGTGAATATCTGCTGGCCATCAGCCGGGCGCTGACTGCCGAGCTGGACCTGAGCGACGTCTTGCGCATCATTGTGCGCGCGGCGGTCGAACTGGTCTCCGGCCGGGCAGGGATTATTGCCCTGACCAATCCCATCGACGAGACCTTCCGGGTGGCCGCTGTTTACGGAATTCCGCCGGAACAGATCGAGCACTTTGCGCCGCTACTCCAGGGCCTGCCCTACCAGGAAGGGGCCGAGCACGAAGCGATTCCCGAGTTAACCCGCCGGATGAAAGAGCTGGCCCGCGAGGCCGACATCGGCCTGACGCAGGCGATCCGGCTACCGATGATGAGCGGCGACACGGTCGTCGGCATGATTTACGTGTTCCAATCCGGCAATTACCGCTTCCGTAGCGATGCCTCCAATTTATTGCGCAGCTTCGCCGATCAGGCGGCGATCGCCGTGAAAAACGCGCGCCTCTACGAGCAGGTGATTGCCGAGAAGCAGCGGCTGGATGCGATCCTGGAACAGAGCGCGGATGGCGTGATGATTCTGGATCCCCATCTGGAGATTACGGTCTTTAACAGCGCGTTGAGTCGGATGACCGGCTGGGAATCGTATGAGGCGATCGGCCGGACCCACGACGAAGTGATCCGCTGGGCGAAGCTGGAGACGGAGATGGACCTGCAGGTTGCGCTGGCCAACGGTTGGCCTCTGCCGCACGCGGCTCACCTGTACGTCGAGGGCG
>Ga0207752_1000593_pt1 | contig 17027 bp, 14 predicted proteins | sample Pon2CUnioCityCA_6_FD_187272 | JGI IMG/M metagenome (GOLD analysis project Ga0207752, IMG submission 187272) | Marine sediment microbial community from Union City, CA, USA - Pond 2C Sediment 2 (SPAdes) | ecosystem: Environmental > Aquatic > Marine > Intertidal zone > Salt pond sediment ...
GGAAGATTCGGATAGGTAGACGCCATAGAGGTTTTCTCGCACATTGTTGTTTGATAGACTGTTATTTAGAGAAGAATTAAGGTAGATGCCGTAAAAGAAATTGCTGATTTCCATGTTCCTGACTGTCACACCAGTTCTTCCAGTCAGATTTATTCCTGCTCCAATCCCAGTTCCTTGAAGACCATAGCCTGCCCCGTCAACTACAACATCGTCTTTTTCCACAACAATAGGACCATAAATGTTGCCTGTGAAAGTGTAGCCGTTTCCGTTTCGCTGAATCTTGTCTGTTCCATCCACTGTTCCATCAGCCCGGATGTAGATGGTTCCGTTTGCTTCTACTGACCTAATGATTGGAGCAGCCGCCAATAGCACACATATGCTCAGCAGCAAAATGCAACGGAATGGTAATCTGTCCATTTTGGAATTCCTCAACCAGTTCAAAACTAATTATGTTGAATGGCAACAAATGTTTTTGCCTCACAAAAATCTTTATTTCTCATCCGTATATCCTAAAGGGAGTCTCGATGAAACTAACATGGCTGATTCTAACCATCATTTTGTTGACCTCCCTCTTCTGCTCCGTCATAATCTATGTTCACTACAGCCCCAAAAGCGAAGTTTACGAGGAGGACGTCTTTTTCGGGGTTTCCTTTGGCGGAAACACAACTAGCCAAGCGAAGCGGCTTATCGACAAAGTGAAGGGATACACCAACCTCTTCCTCATAAATTCTTGGGAAGCCAGCATCAACGAAACCGCCCTCAACGAAATCTGCGAATATGCTGTGGACGCCAACCTGAACTTTATGGTTTTCTTTGATTACCTCTCGCACATTGCCTATCCTTGGCATCTCACATGGCTGGACACCGCAAAGGAAAGATGGGACGAAGAGTTCTTGGGTGTTTACCTCTACGATGAGCCTGGTGGAAGGCAGATTGACTCAGGAGATTGGGAAGGAGGAGATAATGATTACCTTGAAAGGGTGTCAGATTACGGCGAAGCAGCCGAGTTTTTTGTCACCAGCGTCTCTTCCACTTGGAGCCTGCAAGACCTTAAGAACAGAAACGTCACTGCATTTACCTCCGATTACGCATTATACTGGTTCGACTATCTGGCTGGATACGATACCGTCTTTGTTGAGTTAGGATGGAACCACAGTAGAACCCAGCAAATAGCGCTCGGCAGGGGCGCCGCAAATGTGCAGGATAAAGAGTGGGGAGCCATAATCACATGGACGTACCAAAATCCGCCCTACTTAGGGAATGGAACAGAGATTCTGGAGGACATGAAAACAGCCTACCAGGCAGGAGCAAAATACCTGATTGTATTCAATTACCCCACATACCCTCTAGACAATCCTTATGGCATACTGGAAGAGGGACACTTTGAGGCAATGCAGCAATTCTGGACTTACATGCAACACCATCCAGAAGAGTACGGAAAAACGGAAGCACAAACAGTCTTTGTTCTCCCCAAAGATTACGGCTGGGGCATGCGAAGAGTAAATGACAACATCTGGTTCCCAGAATGGGGTTCAGACAATCTGTCTCCTTTGATTTGGGAAAACATGAACAAACTCATCGAAAGATATGGACCAAAATTAGACATAATCTACGATGACCCCAATTTCGATTATGAAGAAAAATACTCAAACATCCACTTTTGGAACGACCAAATCGACTGAAAGAAATCCGGTAATCAGAACTTAGGCATTGGAGTGTGGTGCTACTCCAGCCTTCGGATGATGTGGTAGCCGAACTTGGTTTTTACGATTGGCGATATCTGTCCTTTCTGAAGGGCAAAGGCGGCTTTTTCGAATTCCTTCACCATCTGTCCTCGACCAAATGTTCCAAGGTCTCCGCCGCGTTTCTTGGAAGGGCAAAGTGAAACTTCTTTGGCTATGGCTGAAAACTTTTCTCCCTTCTTTAACCGTTCCAAAACATTGTTTGCTTCTTTTTCTGTTCTCACGAGTATGTGGGCGCAATGAATTTTGTTTGACATAACCCGAAGTAACCGAAAAATGGTTTATAACAGTTGCGAGTGCGCATGTTAGACTATAAAATTCTAGATTGATACTTGGTCGTCAGGCTTAAATATGAAGAATTCCCCTTTTTGTGGTGGGTGCATGGGGAGCTGGGTTAACCCGGCTGAGAGGACAACTGGCTTGTTGTCGACCCTAGGAACCTGATCCAGGTAATGCTGGCGGAGGGAAAAGAAGTGAAACAAAAAAATAGTTCTCAACCTGTAAAGGCTCAATCCAATGCCACCGTAAAGTTGGCAATGACAGCAGTTATGTCCGCTTTAATCGCAGTAACCACAATGACGGCGGTACCTATGCCGCCTCCACTTTCCACTCTAACCTTTGCTCCCATAATCATATTTGTGGTTGGCATACTGATGGGCCCAGTTCCCGCCCTAGTCTCAGCCTCCATCGGCTCTGCACTAGGTTTCCTGGCAGGGGCAAGCATCGGGTCTATTATGGTGCCTCCAGGTTTCATGGGCGTGTTCCTTCTAGGAATCGTTATCAGCAGGGGACCGATGGGTGCCACTGTGGGTCTGCTGAGGAACATAAACGAGGGGGCCGCCATGGTGATAGCTGTGCTGGTGGAGACTGCAATCTTCTTCTTTCTCGATTGGGGTCTCTTCGGTCTGGGAATGGCTCTGCTAACCTTGGGGACATTGATTGATTTGGTTTTCGTTCCCATCGGCTATGGTGTAGTTAGAGTGGTTAAGAGGATGTGGGACGTATCCCTGCTGGAGTAGCAACCATGCAACGAGATGCTTGGTACTTCCAAAAAGACATAGTCAAAGATTACGAATCATACTATCAGCAAAAGTACAGAAGAGCTGACAGGTCAGAGAAGGCTCTGCTGAAGAAGCTTCTGGACACTCTGGAAGAAACAAAAACTCTGCTGGAGGTAGGCTGCGGTACATCCCACTTCACCAGATGGTTTGAATCCTTAGGTTTAGACTGCGTTGGATTGGATTTATCTGATTTGATGCTGAGGGAAGCCAAGAAAATGTGGACTAAAGGAAAGCTGCTGCAGGGCGAGTCCTCGTTTATGCCCTTCAAAAACAAATCTTTTGATGTTGTAGCTTTCATAGCCTGTCTGGTTTACATGCCTGACCCCCTCAAGGTTATACGTGAAGCGTCGATAGTAGCCCGTAACGGGATAATCTTCGGGTTGATAAACCGGTGGAGCCTGCCCACTCTGAGGAGAATGATTCAACTAAAGGCGGGAAAAAACCCGTACTACAAAAACGCCCAGTTTTACTCTATACTGGACATGAAAAGGATGCTACATGAGGCTCTTGGCGACGCATACACAATATCTCACTGGGACACAACAGTTTTCCCCAACAAGTTAGAAGAGAAGAAATCGTCGCTTTTTCCCTTCGGCGCCTTCCTTGGAGTAGCAGTCAAGTTGAGATGAAAAAGATGGATAAACTATCTAAAGTTGGAAAGTTCAGTCAGGAACTGATGGACAAAATCGTGTATCAACGATTAGGGAAAACAAGAAAAGAGGTTCTTGCGGGTCCAAACCATGGGCTTGACAACGCTGTGGTTCAGTTGAATTCCAGCCAAGTGCTGGTGGCCACCGCAGACCCGCTGTCCGTTATTCCTGAGCTTGGATTAGAAGATTCAGCGTGGATTTCTGTGCACTTGTTGGCTTCAGACCTGAGCACCTGCGGATTCCCGCCCCAGTTCATTATGGTTAACTTCAGTCTTCCTCCCCACATGAAAGACGAAGAGTTCGAGACATACTGGGATGCATTTCATGTTGCATGCAAAAAATTGGGAATAGCAGTTTTGGGCGGTCATACTGGCAGATACGTTGGCTCAGACTACACCGTTATCGGCGGAGGCGTAATGATGACTGTTGCTCCAGAAAACCAGTATTTAAGCAGCAATATGGCTAAGCCCAGAGATTTGATGATTATGACCAAGGGAGTAGCCATCGCCTCCACGGGGATACTGGCAAGAACCTTTCCTAAAACAATCGAGGATGCATATGGGTCAGCCTTTCTCAAGAGAGCCCAATCCTATCTTTCCCAATTCAGCGTAGTTAAGGATGCCTTGACGGCTACTTCAGTGGGCTTAAGGGAGGAGGGAGTCACGGCTATGCATGATGTAACTGAGGGGGGACTACTTGGGGCAATTTATGAGCTTACCCAAGCCGCAAAAATAGGCGTAGAAATTGACCTTTCAAAGGTTATAGTCACTCAGGAAGCAGAACAGGTTTGCAGCCTCTTCAACTTGGACCCTTACAGGGCATTAAGTGAGGGGACGCTGATAATTACTGTGAAGCCAGAAAAGGCTCAAGAAGTAATCGGAGCCTTAAAGTCAGATGGAATCAAAGCAGCAATCATTGGAGAAGTGATGAATAGTCAGCATGGAAGATGGCTGAAAAGGGATGGAAAGCTTCAGCCTTTAGAGAAGCCGTCTGTTGACCCCTATTGGGAGGCTTACTGGAAAGCTCGTCAGAGTGGGTGGGAGTAACTGGGTTGGCTCGCCTGCAAGGGTTATGTCTTGTAGTTGACCCGTCCTTGCCTCGTCGTAGACTAGTTGACATTGTAGAAGAGTCCCTGAAGGGAGGCGTTGACTTGTTGCAGCTGTGGAAGCCCCGTGGGAACAGCCTAGATATCAGAGGGCTTGCCAGAGAGTTGCTGAATCTGGCTAAAGATTACGGTGTGCCTCTGCTCATAAACAACGATTTACAATTAGCGAAGGCTGTGGAAGCCGATGGGGTTCACTTTGACGGCTACGATGTCACTCCCTCGGATGCAAGGAAAGTTCTCAACGAGCAGAGCATAGTAGGCTACACGGTAGGCAACGATTTAGAGTGGATTAAATGGGCGGAAGCTGGAGGCGCAGATTACGTGTCTTTCTGTTCAGTGTTTCCAAGCCCTTCCGCCATTCAGTGTGAAATAATACCTCTCAGAACCTTACGGGCATCCAAAGCCATGACTGATATGCCTGTGTTTGCTTCGGGTGGCATAACATTAAGCAACGCCCACTTGGTTCTCGAAACTGGAGTAGATGGAATAGCCGTAATATCTGCTATACTCAAAGCCAGCGACCCAAAGCAAACTGCAGAATCCTTCAAAGCAATTATTCAGAAGTATATTCCTGAAGCCTAGCCTTGGATATTGGCTGAAAAACTGTAACTTCAAAATAACAGCGAGTTGAAAATGGGAAATAGTTTGTTCAGTTGCGTTTCAGGAATTCGTTTAATCCCTGCTGGTTTCTTCTTGTTTTTCCAACAGTGATTCGTTCGCCTACTCGCAGTTTCATTCCGTCAAAGGCGGCTACTGTGGGGACTCCAGTTTTTTCTTCGATCATTTTGACCTCGTAGGATGGTCCGCTGAAGAGCATTTTCATTCCGAAATGAGTGGCTACAGCCATCTCAGGCTTCACGTAGTCAACGAGTTTAACAGCTTCTTTTGGGGTCATGTGTCCTGTCCACGGGCTTCCTAAGGGCCTCATCACCGAGACTATGAGGACTCTTACTCCCTTGTATTGCTCTTCGATGCCCTCGAAGTATTCTGTGTCCGCTGTGTAGCCTATGGCTCCGACATCTGGGATTTCAAATCTGAAACCAACAGCCTCTGGGTCAGTGTGCCTAGCCTGCGTGGCAACTACTTTGGTTTTGCCGACCATGAAGGTGACTCCGGGCTTCACCACTATCACCTTTTGTATCATCTGCTGATGATAGGTGGAGATTGCAGGTCCAGTTTCCTTGTTTCCGATTAGGATGTTGGAAGGCGCGGCTACGGTGCCCCGTTTTTTCAGCATACCTCGAGTCATGGCTTCAACCAGAATCTCTGCATTGGTGCAGTGGTCTGGGTGCCGGTGGGAAACCAGCACTGCCTTGAGTTTTTGGGGATTCAAACCCGCCTCTAGTGAGTAGATTAGGGCTCCTGGACCAGGGTCAACGTGAAGGTTAAGGTGGTTGGAGAGGATTCGGATTCCTCCTGTTCTTCTTTTTTGGGTTATGGTGGTGAATCTTCCGCCTCCTGTCCCCAAAAAGACCACGTCAACTTCCTTCATTTTTTTCACCGAGGATGGAGAATGAATGTTTTTGTTTGTTAATTTATAGCGAAGAATAGTTATAAGCCTTTGAATCTTTGGGCAGCAGCGAATGTTATATTATCGGCTGACGTGAACTATCTGGTAGAGGTTTTAGACCATGAGGGTTGTGGTTCGTGTTGGTGGTTCGGTTGTGGCTTCTCCCCTCAACGCGCAGCTGATAGGCAGATACGTTGATTTGCTGAAGGATTTGAAACTGCAGGGGCATGAGGTTGTCGCCGTTGTTGGCGGGGGCTCCTTGGCTAGAGAGTTCATCAGAGTGGCTGCAGAGCTTGGTTCAGAGGAGGCTAAACAGGATTGGGCTGCGATTCATGTTTCTCGTTTGCTGGCTCAGATGTTTGTGTTATGTTTGGGTGACGCTGGGTGTGGAAGTGTGCCTGTTTCTGTGGATGAAGCCGAAACTTGCCTGAAACGCAGCAAGATTGTAGTTATGGGTGGTTTGCGTCCGGGTATGACAACTGACTCTGTGGCTGCATTGGTTGGTGAGAGGGTGCAGGCTGATTTGCTGGTGAAGGGTTCGAACGTGGACGGAATATTCACCAAGGACCCTAAGAAATTTTCTGACGCAGAAAAACTGGACAAACTAAAGTTCGAGAAATTAACTGGGCTTCTTGAGGCGGACAGTCACCGGGCGGGAATTAACCAGATTATCGACCCTGAAGCGGTTAAGATTCTCCGTAGAAGCAGGTTGAAGACTGTGGTGGTGAATGGGTATGACGCGGAGAATGTGTCTGCTGCGGTTAAGGGAGAACAGGTTGGAACGGTTATCGAGTAGGTTTGTCTGTTTTAGGTAAGGCTTAAATTAATTATTTCCTGTTTCTTTGAGGAGGGGCGGCGGTAGCGAAGCCAGGTCAAACGCGGAGGACTCAAGATCAGCGTTTGATGAGCTATCCTTTCCCATAGGGGTTCGCAGGTTCGATTCCTGCCCGCCGCACCACAGCACAAACTTACCCCATTTTTGTCAAGAAAGTTTGACCAAAAAGTCACAACTTTAGTCAAGAAAAGTTGACTGAAAATTACATTTGAGGGCTTGTTTAGTCAAGAAACTTTTACAAAAATTCTTTTATTTGTATAGTCAACAGGTTTAGTTAGGGGTTAGGTTTGAAATCTTTTGTAGCCGTATTTATGATGTCGATTATAGTTAGCGGTTTGTTGCTGGCTGGCGTCACGAGTTTTGGTTTAGCGCAAGACTCTACTCCATTCACAGTATCAGGTTATATATTGGATTCTGATGGTAAGGGAATCGCTGGCGCAACGATCATTTTCAATGTACCCAAAATCGTACCCTCTGTTTACTCAAATTACTCAGGATATTACGAGGTTTCTACTCCCGCAGGCACTTACCACGTCAACGTCTGGCCACCCTTCGATTCAAACTACCTTTCCTATGATGAACCAGCTTTTGCTGTGCAGTCAGACGTAACCAAAAACATCACTTTAGCTACAGGCTACAAGATATCCGGCTACATAACCGGCACATTGGGAGCACCTGTTAACAAGACTGTTGTTTCACTGGATAGCTTCTTTTGTGGCTGGTACTCTGACTATTCAGGTTACTATTTTGTAACTGTTCCTGCCGGCACATACAATTTGTTTGCCAAACCGGCGCAGGGTCCACAGGACGTAACTGATTTTTACACATATGCTGAGTATAATGTTGTCGTGAACGGTGACCTTGAAAAAGACTTCACAGTGAAAACGCACACCGAGATTTCAGGATATGTCTTAGATGAAGAAGGCAACGGACTGGCTGACGCCAACGTAATCTTCGGCGTGCCCGAAATTGTTCCCGGTGTTTTCACGGATTATTCCGGTTACTATACTGTTTATGTTCCAAGAGGCACTTATCATGTTAATGTTTGGCCGCCTTTTGATTCAAACTACATATCTTTTGACCAACCAGAGTTTACCGTGGGAACTAGAGACTTTACAAAAAACATTACACTGAGTTCAGGCTACAAACTATCAGGTTATCTAACAGATTCCTCTGGGGCACCAATAAGAGGAGCCTTTGCATCGTTAGATCAATTCCACTGCGGATGGTACTCTGACACTTCGGGATACTATTTCGTCACTGCCCCAGCTGGAACATACACCTTAACCATTCAGTCTAAGACGGGTCAATTCTTCCCGATCTATACAGAAAACAACTTTGCCCTAAATGGCGACAACACCAAAAACATCATTTTAACCGGTGCCAACATCCCCTTTAGTGACAACTTTGATGACGGTGTTGCGGATGGATGGACGCAACATGATGGTTCTTGGAGCGTCATAAATGGGGAGTATTTTGTTTCTGTTGGCGTAATAGAAGATGGAATCACAACTGTAAATGGACTAGATTTAACTGATTGCACGATTAGTACGAAGCTGCGATTTACGGACCCTATTGGATTCAGATCAGGCATAATCTTTCGATTCATCGATTCAACGCATTATTATTCTATCGAATTAGGCAACGAATACGATACTCTGGACATGATTAAGTATACTCCAGAAGACCCAAATTATGGTGAAACATTTGCACAAATCCGGGATACCAATTTCCAAAAAGACGTAGATTACCAGTTAAAGATTATAGTAAGCGGAAATCTCTTCAGGTGCTTCATTAACGGAGAAGAGGCGCTCACTGGAACTGACAACAGTTACACTCATGGAGGCGCGGGTCTGAGAGCTAGGCGAGCAGATGTCTGTTTCGATAATTTTAGAATCGAAAATGCCACAACATCTCCTTCACCAAAGCCTACCCCTTCACCAGTCCCAACGCCAAATCCGTCATTCCAGTCATATTCAGATGACTTTAGTGCAGATTCGGGCGCGTGGCAATATGTAGGAAGCGCATACAGAGACCAAACAAATGAGTATCTGGTTTTGACTGAATCTGTTTACGAAACGGCTGGAGTTGCTTGGTTCAATGCTCCAATTCAACACTCGTTTACTGCTAGTTTTCGTTACAAAACTTTCGGAGGAAGCAAAGGTGACGGTTTTACATTGTTCTTTTTCAAACAGACATATTCATCACTAGGCACAGGAGGGAGTCTAGGTTTCACAAATTCTGACCACAAAATCGTGCCTGGATATGGCATCGAATTTGATGGTTGGAAAAACTGGCTTTCTGATTTCCAGCAATTTGATGGAGAAATTAATCCGCCGGATGGTGACCCTTCTTCTAGTCATATTGCGTTGATTGAGGGTCATGTGGGTAACCATTTGGCATACGTTAATGATGACAGAATTGGTGATAATGTGTGGCATCAAGTTTTTGTGGAAGTTCAGGAGTCTTCGATCAGGGTTTTTGTTGACCAAGAATTGATTCTCGAATGGAGCGGGCTGCTAAACAGAACTTATGATGGATTCGGATTCTCTGGCGCCGATGGTGGAGTTGGAACCAACTGGCACATAATAGACGACTTTTCAATCAGTACAGAAATTGTGAAGCCACCTCCCAGTTTCTTACCATACCGATGAAAAAATCTTGGCAAGACCCAACAACGGTGAGTACTGCTTCTGACGGAACTTGCACCCAAAAATCTCATAATGTAATCATTAATCTGCTTGAAGGTGATGGTGAATGCGCACAAATCAGTTTGTGAACTCGAAGGAGAAAATAGAAATGCACGCACCCACACATGATGAGATGCTGAGAACAGCATATAAGGTATATTTCGATTTCCGATATAAGTGAAAGAATGGGACTTATGCCGCTTTGGGCATTCACGAATATGCAACAGTCTCTAGAACTTCTTTTTCGTGTGGCGGTCTAACAAAAGCCACATCCTCAATGTACGCTCTTAAAGGCTCAGCTATGCTCCAAGCCTGAGAAATGCAGCCTCTGCTAAGGTGTGGCGCGTCGCCATCAAAGATTTCGCTTACCGTTCCTAAGCCAACTCGATTTGTTTCTTCTAAGAAGAGAGGTTGCAAGAAACTCTGGAAAGCAAATTTCCGCCAACGTTCCTCATGATTTTTTGTCTTCAAGAATGCTGTGGTGAAGGGGCCTAGAAGCCACGCCCAGACAGTGCCGTTGTGGTATGCGCTGTCGCGGTGAGTCCAATCGCCGAGGTATTTTCCGATGTACCGGGGGTCGGTTTCAGGAAGTGTTTTCAGTCCATATATTCCCCACAAACGTTTCCAGACAACATCAACGATCTTCTCTGCCCTCTTCAGGTCAACTATGGGAAAATCCAGCGACAAGGCGATAACCTGGTTTGGGCGCAACGTCGAATCAGCGCCATCCTCAGCTACAACATCAAAGAGGCACCCGTCTTTGGGATTCCAAAACTTCTCTGAAAAACTCGCTCTAGCATTCTCAGCCATGCTGTAATACTTTTCTGTCTTGTCTCCCTGATCAAAACGTTTTGCTAGCAACTGCATGGTCTTCAGGGCGTTATACCATAAGGCTTGTATCTCCACTGCCTTCCCGTCTCTAGGCGTAACAAACCGGTCAACTGTGGTGGCGTCCATCCACGTAAGCTGTGGACCATGAGCGATCAAACCGTCATCTTCCACGTGAATCCCAAAAATTGTTCCCTCAACGTGATATTCCACGATCTGGTTCATTTTTTTCCAAAGTTTTTCTTGAACAAAACTGTAGTCTCCAGTATACTTGAGGTATTGGAGAACCGCATTGAAGAACCATAAGGTGGCGTCAACAGTGTTGTATAGAGGGATGTCTCCAGCCTTGTCAGAGAAACGATTCGGAATGACGCCTTTATGGCAGTAACGCTCAAAAGTCAACAGAATCTCCTGTGCATCCTGAAACCTTCCAGGTACAAGCGTCAGCCCAGGCAGGGAAATGAGTGCGTCTCTTCCCCAATCATCAAACCAGTGGTAACCCGCAATCACGGACTTCTTTTTGGTTGAAGCTCTAGACACAACAAACGAATCCGCAGCTTGGATAAGCCACTTCAGCCAACCATCCCTTTTCAAGTCAGCATGGCGTTTCGTGAACTGTTCCAGCAAGCCTCTTCGCCGCTTTAACTCTTCACGGTATAACAGTTCAATGTCTTCGGTTCGCTTACCAAAAGACAAAAAACGGCTCTGCGCTTCTTCACTATTTTTTCCAGCCACCGCAAGGACATGAAACCGTTTCTTCTCTTTGGGGCCAACAGAAAATTGGAAGAATCCGGGTCTAAAGTAGTCGTCGGTGCTTTTTTCGCTTCGGGAGGAGTCAACCCTGAAGAAGACGTTTTCAACCCACCAGCTCTCATCCACAAAAGAGCCTGTATTGCCTGAGGACAGAATCAGGGAGGAAAGCGAATCTGACGGCTCGATTACCACAGCTTCTCCGCAGCGCTTCTGAATAAAACTCCACGGTAAAGTTTCCCTGTCCGTTGTGTTGTATATGTGCCTTGAATTGACAAGCGGCGAGACTTTGACAGATACTTTTTGTTCTAAGGGATTATAGACTTCGTAGATTGCTGCTGTTGCGTTTTTCAGGTAAGGCATAAAAACTGTTTTCTGGACTTTAACACCTTCCACAGCATACTTGTAGGTTGGCAGAGGGCTTAGAACAAAATTGGAGAGAAAACGGTGTCCTTTAGGATGTATGACGTCATGGAACTCGTTTGCCCCCAGAGTGTAAGTTTCTGTTCCAATTTTTAGTTCCTCGTCAAGTTTTGTAAGTAGAACCCAGCGATTTATGGGCGGATTAAGGGCTGCCACAAGTAGACCGTGATATTTTCTGGTGTTGATTCCCAAAACTGTCGAAGACGCGTATCCGCCTAATCCGTTGGTTACAATCCATTCTCTGCCTAGAGCTTCGTTAACGTCTGAGAGAACGTCTCGCCCAAGACCTATTCTGGGTAAGTCCAAGTTGGTGACATCTCGTTAGATTTAAGGTAGGAGCTTGGCTATGTTCTTTCCTGTACCCACATTGAAGTGATTGGCTACGGTGCTACATTTTGTCCGCAAAAGCAAAGCATGAGGAACCGGAAGCTCAAGCTCTGTAAGGGTTTCAGCGTGACCCATACCCTTCGCCACCACCAAATCCGCAGAATTATAAAGTTCTAGAAACTCATCTGAACATTCGCTGGGAAACAAGCCAACAGAATCCGAGCCGGTGGACATAAGCTCGTCTGCAACTTGGTCCATTCCAACAGTTTTGGCATCTTCCAATGTGGCATCATTGAGTATAGGACCATCCTTGACCCCCACTGTAACATGGGCACCAAGATTTGTCAGTTCCTGAACAAGTAGCGTGTCGAGAGCTATTTCTCCGGCGTTGTCAGTTAAGTAGATAACACTTTTTGCATTATTTGCCTTGTTGAAGATTTGGGGGATTTCATCCAATGCCAAGTCATATTCAGCCTGCTGAATCAGCTGCTCAAGATCTGAGAACTTGAATGGATTGTCGGGTAAATCAAATTCCATGATGTTGCCGACAATGGCGGAGAGACAAGCTTTCCTAAACCGTAACTCTGGTGACGTTTCCTGTGAGATTATACTTTTTGCTAGGGGAACGACTTCCAGCGCCTTTTTGTTGCTGAGCTGCTTCTTTTGCTTATATGGGTCAGGGTTTCCGGTTATCTTTCGTATCAGCCGGTCCCGTTTTGTGCCTAAATAGGCGGGGTTGGCTGTTGGCTTGAATCCGTCAGCTAAGAAACTTAAGACTGCTGACAACGTTTTGAATTGTAAAGCCTTATCGTCTGTGGCCTCTTGGATTTGTAGGTACCCACGATTAAGAATGCATGAGATACATCTTAGTCCAACTTTCAATCATCAATTCCCCTAACAAACATCGGTTAATTTTGATATCTCCTGATCAGCGCACCGTTTTTCAAAATCAGGTATTTACGTCGTTTCACTTATGGCTTCTGAAAATTCCATCAGCACTTTGCTGGAGTCTTTGGCTTTCACTATGCCGCTGGCAACCAAAACTCCCATGGTGCCAAGCTTCAAAGCAGCAGCCACATCCTCGCCCTTTGTTATTCCCGCACCGCAGAGAGTCACCACACGGGGGTTCACATGCTTAACAAGTTTAACCATCTGAGTGACAGCGTCAGGCTTAGTTTTAGAAACGGGAATTCCGCTTCCTATCAGCTCAGGCGGCTCCAAAGAAATTATGTCAGGATTAAGTGCGGCAGCAGCTTGGCTCACCGCAGCGTTGTTAGTGCACACCACAGAAACCATGCCAACTTCTCGTGTCCTTGCAATTATGGCTTCGATGTCGCGCAGTTTTAGCTGCTTCTCCGCGTGGTTGATTAAGGTTCCAACTGCTCCAGCCTCTTTCACAGATTCAAGAAGAATGTGTCCCGTGGAACTGCCCGGAACAATGGGGTCAATATGCTGCGCAAAAACTGGAATTGAAACGGCATCACAAACGGATGCTATGTCTGCCACTTGGGGAGCCACGCAAATGTTAACGCCTGATTCTTTGCTCACTTCTTCTGCAATTTTTGACAGTTTAACTGCTTTTTTTCCGGTGGCTTCAGAGTATGTCTTGTAATTCACAATAATGAGGGGTACCTTGAGGTCATTCATCAATATTCGCCGCTTAATGCTACACCTAAGGGACTTAAAGATTTAGCCTCGGAAATTAATGTTTCCCATTATACATCTATATTTCAGCTTGAGACTAAAACTATACTTTTTGTCTTGACAATCAACAACATTGCACATTGTACAGCACAGGAAATCAAAAATCAACTGCCTTCGTAAGGCGGTCGTTCTGTAGTGGTAACTTCCACTGATTCAGTCACACCAGACCTCCACAGAGTCAAAGTGACTGATTGACCGGGTGACACTTCTACTTCCATGTATGCACTCCAGTCTTCTACGGTGTATGTAGAATGACCATCCACAGCCAGAATAATATCCATAGCTGTATAACCTTGAGCCCCGATTACAGCGGGGTTTAATCCAGCTTCATCTGCTGGCAAATCTTGAACCACATCCATAACCAGAAGCCCAGCTTGATACTCGTCAACATTAAGGAGGTTCAAGGAGGTTACAACTTCGGGAGTCAGCGCTAATATAGAAACACCTACAAAAGGGTGCATATACTCCCCTTCATCTACAAGAGAGGGAACCACGCGCTTCATGATATTTATGGGCACTGCAAAGTTGAAACCCACATCGGTGCCCGCATTTGTTATTCCCACAACGTTCCCAGACATGTCCAATAATGGTCCTCCTGAGCTGCCTGGGGCAATGGTTAAGTCCAGCTGTAACACAGGCACGATTATGGGTTCAATGTCAAGGAGCCTGTTGACTTGACTTATGTAGCCCACGGAAAGGCTTTCTGCAAATCCAAGAGGGCTGCCTATGGCTACTACTTGCTTTCCGATGCTGCTTTGGTTACCGAAATTCAAGGGTGTTGCCTCAGCCGGAGCAGTAGGCACTGACAGCACTGCAATGTCTGAGTAAGCGTCAGAGCCTATCACCGTTGCCTGTGTTCTGGTTCTGTCGAAGAACTCTATTTCGATGTCGGTTTCCTCTGTGACTACATGGTAATTGGTGAGTATTATGTTTGAATTATTGTATAGGAATCCTGAACCCTGTCCTAGAGATGTTCTGATTACCACAACGGATTTGTATGCTGCCTCGTAGACTTCCGTTGGCGTCAGGGTAAGAAGCTGGTCAACGATTCCCTCTAGATTCGAAAGATTTGATATGAGACATTCAAGTGTTTCAACTGCGGTTCCGATTTCAGCCAAGTCTGTGGATAAACTTTGATTTAGGGCATTCATCTGATTGGTTAGATTCGTTAGGTCCGATTTTGCTTCTTGAATATCGCCTTTCGTTTCTTCCATGGCGCTTTGGAGTTCACTAATCTGTTCTTTCTGTTCATCAATCTGTTCTATCTTGGTATTAATCTGGTCTATAGTCGTTTGTAGTTCGTTGATTTGCTCTTCATGTGCATTAACCTGCTCTAGGGCGCTTTGCAGTTCATCAAGCTTTTCGTTCTGGATACTAAGCTGCTCTTTAACCTGAATGCTGTCAAGTATCAAATAGGTGTTAACAGCTGAGAATAAAATAGCGACAACGGCTATTATTGCTACTATCTTTAGAGTCCTGTTGGACATGTTCTATTTTCATTCGTCCATCGGCTTTAAGATTTTTGGATTAGGCGCAAACGTGTGCCTAGGTCCTCAAAAGAGATGGAAAAATCTACGTATGTTCCACATTCCAATGGGTTCTTATTCAGATTTCCATTAGAACGGGAGCCTCGTCACATTACATTCTGTTGTTTCCTTCGGTTAGAACTGCTCTATGTTTGTTGCTATTTTCCGCAAAATTTGGGTGAATGGATGCTCCTTTTTTTCAAAAGCGAATAGGTATTCTCCTCCAGATCGGAGTATATCACAGGAACAGGGAATAAGGTCAACGATTGGTAACTTGTGAGTGTCAAGTTTGATGGGAATTTTCTCTGATAAGGTTGTTTGGGGAACTTTGTTGACTATGATTCCCGTCTTTTTTTCATACAGGTCATAGAGGTCATGTATCATCCTCTGTGTTCCCTCCACATCAGACCGGTCTATGGAAGTTACCACCAGCACCATGTCCGCGGCCACAATTGCGTTGATGGATGAATACTGAAGTCCCGGACTAGAGTCCACTATGACATAATCAAAATCCATGTCTTTTATAAGAGAATCTTTGAGTGCAAGAAGCCTAGCAAGAGCTTTCATGCCCCATTTTCTGTCCTTGGACGACATCTCCCGAATTGCTGATGTTGAAGGATCCGCCAAACCAACAAACAGCTGCCCCCCTTTTATGTAATTGGGAGTGCACTCTGTCAGAATGCCGTCTGTATTACAGGCTTTGCTTAGGTATCCATTCATCCAGTATGTGTTAGTGTTGTGGAACGTTGAACTGAGGCTCGGAGCTCGAAGATCTAAATCCAGCAGACAAACCTTTTTGCCTTTGTCCGCGAAAATCATTGCCAAATTCACGGCTAGCAAAGTTTTGCCAGTTCCGCCTTTATACGAGTGAAAGGTTATGAACAAAGGTTCTTTAACTCCTCTGTGCTGTCTTGAGGTTTGCATACTAGCGAACTGTAGAGTCTCCCGTCAACATACTTTCTTCCTGTTTTGTATATGTAATATGTGAATAGCAAAATAAGACACACAGTTAGAAACAAGACGGGAAACTTGGTATTCTAACTGTTTAACTGGAAATTTGTGGGGAGAACAGAAAACTCTTTCTAAGTTCGTTAACAAAGTTATTCTCTAATCTTTTGCGGCGGAGTGAAGATGAGAGGACCCATTGGAGGAAAGAGAGGAGGCAAGGTTATAGGGCAGGTTAGGAAGCCTAAGTCTTCTCTGCAGGATAACCAGTGGGTTCTGAAGCTTCTAGACGATAATAACCTCGCCGCGGACATGAACTATAGCAGAGACCAGCTGGTAACTAAGACTAGAAGAAACAGTCTATGTGTAGCCTGTAAAGGAGGCAAGTTCCTTTGCGGCAAAACACGGTGCCCTCTTGTTGTCCGGTTCAGCTCTTACTTCAAGTCTGCACCTCTTCTCCAAGGCACTGATTTGGATGGGGCTTGTCCACCCGGGGTTTTTGTGGGTCGAATCGGCTATCCTTACGTTTATGCGGGACCTCTTGTTCCCCCAGTCCACGAAGACACTAGCTTTTATGACCAGCCTGAATCGTGGTTTGGAAAATCCATTGACGAAATTGTGGGTTTTCGTTCTCTGCTGGTGAGAGGAAAGCATAGGGTTCACGTAAAAAAGTTTGAGGAGTCAGGAAAAATCATGGACCAAACCATAGATTTAGCCTTGTCCATTAACCCTGTGGATGTTGAGTTGAACCTCAAGAAGAAGCCCTCCACAGCACTTGTTCTCGATGACCAAGTTCAGCCTTTCGGACCCTCTGCTCCACTGAAAAAGATGCAAATCTCAAACTCCAGATGGGACCACCACATCCAGAAAGCCTACTTTGACGATGACCTGAAAGCCTCCGAAGCGGTCACCACTCTGTTTCAGAAAGGAA
>Ga0207752_1000594_pt1 | contig 17013 bp, 13 predicted proteins | sample Pon2CUnioCityCA_6_FD_187272 | JGI IMG/M metagenome (GOLD analysis project Ga0207752, IMG submission 187272) | Marine sediment microbial community from Union City, CA, USA - Pond 2C Sediment 2 (SPAdes) | ecosystem: Environmental > Aquatic > Marine > Intertidal zone > Salt pond sediment ...
TTCGAACGGCTGACAGAGAGTCTCGCTCTGCGGTCATTGACCGCTTTGCACAAGCCCTCCCTCCACCTTCCATGCCGCTGCCTGTTCCAGGAATCCCTGGCTGAACATTTCCGGGTCCGTCGCTGTGAGGATGGCTTGTTCTACGCTATCTACCTGGTCGAGCAAGTAGGCACGACGGGCTTTATCCAGCTCGGCCAGGACCTCATCCAGTAGGAGCACCGGCGTCTCCGCTGTCTGCTGTCGCATCCACCTCAGCTCTGCCAGCTTGAGGGACAGCACCGCTGTTCGTTGCTGTCCCCGCGAGCCGTACGTGCCCAGGTCTACCTCGTGGGTGCCGAGGGCGGGGCTGCCGGCAACGAAACGAATTTCGTCGCGGTGCGGCCCGAAGACGGTTACTCCCCGCGCGATCTCTTTCGATCGTCTTTCGACCAACACCCGCTCGTAGGCCTCTATCAGATCGTCGAAACTCACCTCAAGGGGCGGCTCTCGATTTCCCTCGAGATCCATTCCCATCTGATACTTCAGTGCTGGGGGGGCAGCCGGATCGAAGTTGGGGACGTAGTCCAGCCGCAACCACTCCTCACCACCCGTGAGCCGTTCGTGGATACGCTTGACCCGACCGGAGAGGTCGTCGAGGAATGCACGGCGCCGTGCGGCGATGATGACGCCGTTCCGCGCCAGCACTCTCTCGAAGGGGGCTAGCTGCGCAGGGGTTCCGCCTTCGTCACGCACGTGTCGCAGCGCGGCATTCCGCTGACGCAGTGCCTTCGTGTACTGCGTCAGCGCCTCGCTGTACACTTCCTCAATCTGGGATAGCGCGTCGTTCATATAGCGGCGGCGCCCCGAGGGCGAGCCGGAGACGAGGTCCACATTCTGAGGCGTGAAGAGCACCACATTCAGTTTTCCGCTCAGGTCCGACTGGCGTTTCTGTGTGCGGTTGACACGGATCGTCTTCTGCAGACGGCTGGTGCCGTTCGACAGGGTGTGTTTCTCCAATGCGATATCCAGCTCCAAGCTGCGGTTGCGCCGCTCGACCTCTGCCCAGACGCGGGCGTAGGGGAGTCCCTCTGCCTCGGCTTGCCAGCGAATGAGCTCTCGATCGGAGGAAGCAAGGGGGGAGGAGCCCGTCGCCAGCAGGTAGATGGCCTCCAAGAGGCTCGTCTTTCCCTGGGCGTTCCCACCATAGAGGAGCACGGGTTGCTCGGGCAACGCTAGCTCGAGGCGGGCGTAGTTGCGGAAGTTGGTCAGGCTGAGATAGCGAATACGCATTGCCTCTTTATTGTACAGTGAGAGGGACCGGGAGGAAAGAAGAAGTGGCGGGGAGGATCATTGGAACGTCAATTCAGCGACGACCATGCGGTGGTCGGAGGCCAGCGAGTCGAGGACCTGGACATCTTTCACGTCAAGATTGCGCACCCACACAAAGTCGATGCGCTCGTTGGGATTCACTGCGGGCGACGTGGGCCTCGGGTCGAATCCACCGGAGGTGAACGGGTCGCTGAAGCCGGCTGCCTGGATCGCGTCGTAGGTGGGGGAGTCGGGGATGGCGTTGAAGTCGCCGCCGAGGACGGCGGGGCTGGCATCGCCAATGTAGGTCAAGGCGTCATCGAGCTGACGCGCTCGTTCCCCCGGCTCGAGGCCGAGCCACGTGGCATAGGCCTTCAGCTGCTGCCCCGCTTCCGACACCTGCCCGATTTCCAGTTGAGCACGGACGATGACCGTTTGCTCCAACTGGCTGGTGAGCGGTTGCACGTCGGTCATCGTGACGGGGAAGCGGGAGAGGAGGGCAACTCCGGAGAGCTGCTCCAGTGCTGGCCCGAAGACCGGGTGCATATCGAGTCGTCGTGCCAGCCAGAGGGCGTCGTCGACGCCATAGCTCGTGATGCGACCGGCGTCCACTTCCTGGAGCATCACGACGTCGGCACCACTACGCTCGATGGTCCGCGCCTGCTGCTCCAGACTGAACCGCCAGCGGGTGTTGTACCCGTAGTGTATGTTGTAGGTGCCGACGCGGAAATGATCGGTACTCGTTTCTTGAGGCAAGGCCGTAGGTGGGCGGGCGAAGACGGCCGTGGCGACCACAACCAGGCCAGCTCCCGCCCAGGACAGGGCACTGAGCCCCCGGGTCGATGCCGGTTCGCGGGTTCTGGAGGCGATTGCAGGCACGAGGAGAAAGAGGATGGCGAAGAGGAAGACGTAATCGCCCTTGTCGCGAAGGAAGGGCACGGTGTATGGATAGGTGAAGACAAGCGCCAGCACAACGTGAAGGAGGAAGAAGTGAAGCAGCCCCAGGGCGAACGACAGGTGGGGTTGTCCAGAAGGACTTGACTCTGCCAGCGTCAGTACGGCCGACAGAAAAGAAAGCTGAGCTAAGAGCATCGGCGCCAGGAGAGCCAACTGGTACAGCTCATGTCCCGTTATCCAGCCGACCAGGAGAGTGATGAAGAAGATGGCAAACCCACGCCATGGTCCCGACCGCAGAAGTGGCAGGAGCGTAGCTGCTATCAGGAGAGGTGCCACGATTGGGTAGTCCGCGCCGGTCCAGCGGGTCAGCACATTGGGAAAGCCCAGGAGCGAAGTCTCCAGAAACAGTAGTGCTCCCAACGCGAGGCCGCTTGGAATGTCGATGCCGCTACCGGCCGGCAGTTGTTCCTCAAACCGATCCTGGGAGAAGACCAGCCAAGCTATCACACAGGCTATCGACGACAGCACTACCTGCACCGGCACCCACCATGTGCGTAAGGAGATGTCGTACGTATTGCCAGCGGCGCGCAGGAACTGGTCGGCAGCGAAGGCCAGCAACAGCGCTGTTGCGAACGTTCGGGGGTGATGACGGAGGAACGTGGCAGCGTAAATCCCGGCGGATGCGATGATCAAGAGACTGCTCCATAGCCGGATCGCTGGCTGGTCGATGGTCAGCGGGATCCTGGCCAAGCTTGCGACGAGGGTACAGACCGCCAGGACTAGGTGGGCATCGCGACGCGGAACCAACAGCGGTGCCAGGAACGCCGTCAATACGAAGAGAATGACGACGCCCAGGCTGCCAAAGGCCATTGTCTCCGCGAAGAGGGCGTTGTAGGCGAAACCGAAGAGAACCGAGAAGAGCACGCGGGCTGCCTGGAGCAGAAACAGGAGAATCGCAGTTGCTTCGAGAGTACGGAGTGATTTCGAGTCAGGCACGGGTTACGGCCCGGGCGATGCGCGCGGCCACGCGAGCGTTGTTGACCAGGAGGGCCTCGTTGGCGCGCTGGGCTCGTCCGCCGGTCAGCTCGACGACACGGGCCAGCAGGAAGGGCGTCAGGTTCTTGCCTTGGACGCCGGCGGACTCCGCTTCCGTCAGGGCCTGGCTGATTGTGGCTTCCATCTCCTCAGCTGGGAGCTGGTGCTCCTTCGGCACGGGGACGCAGACAAGAAGGGCTGCCGAGAGCTCCAGGGCAGTCCGTGTCTGTGCCATCAGAGCCGCCTCTTCAGCCGTGCGGACCACCGTGTCTGTCTTCAGTCCCGAGCGGCGGCTGTAGAACGCGGGGAACGCGTCTGTACCGTAGCCGGCGACCGGGACGCCTCTGGTCTCCAGGGCCTCTCGCGTGCGCGGAAGATCGAGAATCGCCTTGGCGCCAGAGCAAACAACCGTGATCGGGATAGACTGCAGGGCCGTCAGGTCTGCGGAGACGTCCTCCGGATGACCTCGGTGCACGCCGCCGATGCCGCCTGTGGCGAAGACGCGAATGCCGGCAAGACGAGCCAGATGCATCGTCGCCGCGACGGTCGTCCCTCCGCTGGCACCTTGCGCCACCGCGCCGGGAAGATCACGCAGGCTGATCTTTCGCGGTCGCTCTTGAGGTGAAGCCAAGCGGTGTACTTGTTCGTCCGTGAGTCCGAGATGGGGCTCGCCGTCAAGCACGGCCACCGTGGCGGGGACGGCTCCTTCGTCGTGCACGGCGGCCTGCATGCGCCGACCAATCTCGAGGTTGGACGGGGAATGGAATCCGTGCGTGACCAGGGCAGATTCCAGGGCAACGACGGGACGCCCGGTCTGAAGTGCTTCGGCAACCGCCGGTTCAACCCGTAGCGGGTCCATAGCTACGTCTGTCCGAGCAGCTGCGCGGCCAATTGGGCATATACCTCGGCAGCGGTGTAGACATCGCTGAGGAGCACGTGTTCGTCGGCGGTGTGAGCGACCGCCTCCTCGCCTGGACCAAAGCCGATGGTCGGGATACCGGCTTCACCCGCCGTGTAGACCCCCTCGGTTGAGAAGCCCCAGCAGACGATCTGTGGGCGGCGCTTGAGTTGTGTCTGGGCAGCTCGCATGGCTGCGTTGACCAGAGGATGGTCGGCGCTCAGCACCCAGGCGGGATAGAACTCTCGCGTCCGACATGCGTTTCCAGTGTAACTGGACGTGTGGTACTCGGTCACTGCGACTTCCGCGTTCACACCTTCTCGGGCGATAACGCGCTGTACCTCAGCAAGTGCCTTGGTTTCGTTCTCGCCGAGGGTCAGGCGGCGATCCAGAATCAGCGTGCAAAGGTCGGGTATGGCGTTACGGCTGCTGGCGCTCGAAGAGATGTCCGTCACGGCCAACGTTCCCGGACCGAGGAACTCGTCCTCCGCCAGCTGCTCTGCAAGCATCTCCAAGCCGAACACGAGTCGTGCGCCTATGTTGATTGCGTTGTCCCCCAATTCGGGGCTGGCGGCGTGGGCCGATCGACCGTGGGCGATGACGCGCATCTCCAGCCGGCCTCGCTGTCCGCGGCTGACGTTCAGACCCGTCGGCTCCCCGATTACTACCCAGTTGGGTCGGATGCCGGTCTTCTCTACAAGCATGCGGGTCCCCAGCCCTTCGCACTCCTCCTCCTGCACTACACAGGCCACGACCACTTCGCCATCCAGGTTGACGCCTTCGTCCTGCAGAAGCTTGGCCCCGTAGATCATCGCCGCCAGCCCGCCCTTCATATCACAGGAGCCGAGGCCGTAGAGGACGCCGTCCTCAACGTCGGCCCCAAACGGGTCGCGGTTCCATGAATCTGGCGCGCTGACACGCACCGTGTCCATGTGGGCATTGAACATAAGGGTGGGGGCACGCCCTGAGCCAATTCTAGCGATGACGTTTCCCAAGGAATCAACGCTGACCTCGGGGAAACCGACGGTCTCCATCTCCTGCACGATGCGCTGTGCTACGTCTCTTTCTTCAGTCGATGGACTCGGGATACGGACGAGATCGCGGAGGAACGCTGAGAGGTTCCGTCGATCTTGAGCAGGTAGCCTGAATGGATTCATTTTATAGTTCGAATGAGTGTCGGATGGTTCCTATCGCTGTCAACAGCAGATGATACTATGAGTTGGTCTATGAGACAAGCGACGACGTGGGGTGCCTCTGTACCGGAATAGCGACCATGGCATAGAGACTTGACATCCGGCTATCTTGTGCTAGCATACTTGTTACTGACCGAGTTGGAATACGTATAATAGATGGACTTGACTGCACCCCCGAACTCTGGCGTGGGCTATGTCTTATGCGTGCCTCGACCGATGTTTTCGGTCCCAGCCCCAGCCGGATAATCGGTAGGTGCTTTTTTTGTGGTAGGGACGGTTTAGTAACATAGGAGTAAAGAAACATGGACGGACACTTACGCGTTGTTCCCCTGGGAGGTCTGGGGGAAGTCGGCAAGAATATGATGAGTATCGAGTACGGCGACGATATCCTAGTGATAGACGTGGGTATGATGTTCCCACAGACGGGCATGCTAGGGATCGACTATATCCTTCCTGACTGGAGGTATCTGCAGGACAAGAAGGATCGGATACGGGCAGCGTTCATCACGCACGGGCATATGGATCATATTGGTGCGCTGCCCCACTTCCTGGAAGAGTTCAACGTGCCCATATACGCGACACGGCTTACCCGCGGTCTGATTGAGGTCCAGCTCGAGCAGCGGCACATGTTGAAGCAGGCGACCCTGCACACGATGTCTCCGCGTGACGAGATCGAGATTGGACCCTTCGCGGTGGAGCCTTATCACGTCTGTCACTCCATACCGGACACAGTGGGGCTTGGCATCACCACGCCGGAGGGGTTGATCGTGCACAGCGGCGACTTCAAGTTTGATCACACACCGGTCGACGGCTGGCCGACCGACTATGCTAAGCTCGCTGAGTTCACCGGTCGTGGCGTGCTAATGTTGTTGTCCGACAGCACCAACGCCGACACCCCGGGTAGGACGTCGTCGGAGGCAGCGCTCTATGATGCGTTTCATCAGATCATGCGCCAGGCTCCAGGCCGATTGATCGTGGCGACGTTCGCGTCATTGATATCGCGCATTCAACAGGTTGTCGACGTCGCAGCCGAGTACAATCGGAAGTTCGCGGTTGCTGGAAGGAGTATGGTCGAGAACACCGCTATGGCTCGCCGGCTGGGATACCTGGATATTCCGGATGAGATGATGATTGATCTGCGCGAAATCGACCGCTTTCCACCTGATCAGGTCGTCATTATGGCGACGGGAGCACAAGGGGAGCCGATGGCGGTCCTGAACCGTCTGGCTACGGGGCGACACTACGCACTGAGCGTTGAAGAGGGAGATACGGTGGTGCTCTCCTCCCATACTATCCCCGGGAACGAGGAGATGATCCACGAAGTTATCAATCGTCTCTTCCAGAGCGGGGCTGACGTTTACTACGATCCGGTTGCAGACGTGCACGTGTCGGGCCACGCGAGCCAAGAGGAGCAGAAGACGCTTATCAACATGCTCCAGCCTCGTTACTTTCTCCCCATCCACGGTGAATTGCGTCATCTCAAGCAGCATGGGAAGCTCGCGCGGGAGCTGGGTATCCCCGATGAGAACGTCGCTGTGGTTGAGAATGGCTACATACTGGACTTCCACGATGGGCGAATGGAGATCGGGTCCCGGGTACCCGGTGGCTACGTCTACGTAGATGGCACGCGGGTAGGCGGGATCGGTCCGCGGGTGATGCGGCAGCGGAGCGAGCTTGGGGACGCTGGTTTCGTGACCGCTGTGGTGCCGTTCAATCCACGCACGGGTCGACCAGCAGGGCAACCGCGTATCATCACGCGAGGGTTCGTCTTCCGACCTGAGGCAGAGGACCTGCTGACGAGGGCCCAGGACGTGGTGCGCTCAGCAGCGATGGTCGAACCGGGTACGAAACCGACCGACGTCGAGGAGAACATTGAGCGCGCTCTTTCGAACTTCCTGCGCCGCGAGACGCGACGTGACCCGGTGGTGACCTCGGCAGTGGTCGAGATCACGTAGGCGGCTCTGAGGAAGAAGGACATCGTTTGAACTTCGACAGCTTCACTGTAAGTCGGTCCGATGTGACCAGGCATGTAGCCGAGTACGGGAGCGAACATCGATTCAGAAAACTCGTCTAACGTCTTTCGTCTGAGCGACATGCCGCTGGGCCTATCCATAGCGACGAGAACCTGTTGTTTCTCTGCCCTCGGGATCATCTGCCAGCTCTACTTGAAGGAGCTGGGAGGCTCCCGATTTCAGATCAGCCTGAGCTCGACCCTGGCCTGGGGTGCAATCATGCTCTTCAGCCGCTTCTGGGGGGCCCTGTCGGACGCCTGGTCGATGAGACGAGGCACCATTCTGTTGGCGGCGGTCGGCGCCACCTTAGCCACTCTGATTCTGATCGGGAGCGGCTCGATCACAGGGGTTCTGACTGGGAGGTTTCTGGTGGAGATGTTTGGCGCCGGGCTGCCGCCGGCTGCCCTGGCTTTGCTTTCGGAGCGAGGCGGTGCAGCGGGCCGGGGGAAGCGAATAAGCATTTTCACCACGTCTCAAGCGATCGGCCTGCTCTCGGGTTCGCTTCTTGGTGGATTTCTCTCATCGAACGTCCCTTTCTATGGGGCATTTGGCGTGGTGGCGGGCCTTTCCGGGGTTACGGTCGTCGGAGCGCTTCTGATCCCGCGCCGAGATGGAGGGGCGACAATTCGGGGGCGGAGTTTGCGACTCGTGATCAAGAAGATGGTGCCTTCATTTGGGGCGGTGATAGAGGATAGATCTCTCCGCGAGTGCGGGCTCCCCCACCTGTACGGCGGCGTGATCTTGAGAAAGGCTGGCGTCGTTGGGATATACGGCTTAATTATTGTATATCTCCAGGAGCGTCTTGGCATGACGGCGTTTGCGTCCGGGGCCCTATCTGCTCTCAACCCGGCTGCTCAGGCGATATTCATGCCGTTCTGGGGAAGGGGGGCCGACGTGTTCGGTCGGAGGCCCGTCTTTCTGGCTGGCCATCTGCTGACGCTCCTGCTGCCAACTCTGATCCTGCTCTCCGACTCCATCTGGCTCATCATGGGGTCTTTTCTTGTGCTCGGCTTGGGATTTGCCGGGTTCATTACAGGAATTACGGCGTATATTGGGGATATTGCGCCGGAGGACAAGCAAGGGGAGTTGATGGGGCTGGTCAAGGTGTCCCAGGGATTCGGTGGCATTCTGGGTCCCCTGGTGGCGGGCGTCGTCTCGTCTCCGTCCGTTATTGGCTATGACGGCATGTTCATCACGATGTTCGGGGTGATCCTGGTTGGTTTCACGCTGATTTTCGTCGGAACTCAGGAGAGTCGCCGTGGTCGTGGTCCTTCACATTGCGGTGGCCCTCGACCGGTCCGGAGCGACTAACTAAGCCCGTAGCTTACCTCTGTCGGTTTTCGCCCCCGTTCAGACCGATGATCTGAGGCAGCAATCCCATCTCCTCTAACCCAGCGGCGACTCGAGACCAATTCCGTTCAGACACCAGAGCCATCGTCGGCGAAATTCGCTCTTTGATGAGAGGGCCTACCCCCCGGGAGGACATCGCGCGGCTCATGAGCTCCTCGCTGGAGAGGCGCAGCAGTATCGATCGCTCCAGCCAGGCTTCTGTCCCCCGGGAGTCCCAGCGGGTTATCGCGGTCTCCACCGAGCGTGGCAGCGGCCCATCGGTTACCTCATCCAGGAACTCAAGAACCCGCTTGACCGAGATGCCTTGCTTCTGCGCACGCAGCAGGGAGTCCGGGGTCAGACGGTAGGTGAAGCGATCGCCGGATTCGACCCAATCGGCCACACGGGCGAGTTGAAAGCGTTCGTAGCGGCGCGCCGCGGGCATGCATACCTGGAAGCCCGAGCATAGATGCGGCGCCGACGGTTCGGCCGGCGCCGGCGGGTCGGCAAGGTCGAGGAAGGCAGCTCCATCCTCGGTGAGACGGAAGGCGGACGGTCGTTTGCCACTTTTGTCGACTCCCAGATCGACGATGCCGAGCCAACTCAGGGGGCGCGTGATCAAATGGCGGATGAGCCTGCCCTCGACAGCGTCCCAGCTCTCGAAACCGGAGAGATAGGTGCCGGTCTCGGCGTCTCGTATGTACCAGGTTTCGTAGTCGCCGTCGGGGCGCTGGAAGTCGGGATCGACGTGCTTGACGGCCGAGGCGAAGTCCTTCAGTCTATACCAGGTTTGCGGTGCACAGGATTTCAGGTGACGGAAGATGGCCTTTCGCGCCAGCACAGGGTCGTTGCGCCAGGCCCCGGTATCCTCGGGCTGGAGCGAGGAGACGTGGAACAGGTCGTTCCAAGTTGCATCTTCACGCCAGGTCTCAGCCATGGTGTGCCGCTGATCGAACGTCGTGGCCTCAAGCCAGGCAGTTACGGGCTCCGATTGGAGCCGCAACCGCCCGGTCTCATTCTCGACGAGCCATCCGATTGAGTGGGCGATGTGGCTGAGAAAGGCGAACCGGTCAGGAACCTGAATGCGCAGGCGGTGTAAAAGACGCTGCCTGTGTCGCTCAGACCATCGATGGTTGGAGACGAGGCGCGGTCGCTCTTTCTGGACGTAGGAAAGTAGGGTGCAGGCGTCGTCGAGTAGGAGATCAGCCGACGGATACACAGTCGCGGGCGCTGGAGCAGGCTCGAGTGCGATGTCAGCCTGTTTCTCATCCGGGGTGGGCAGATGAGCCCGAATCTCTGGAGGGACAAAGACGGTCTCATAAGCACCGTCAGGGCCCTGTTCGAAGCTGCGGAAGAGGAAACCCCGGTACCAGAGCCCCTCGGCGGGCGATATCGGTTCTTCCCACGGTTCTTCCCGATCCATTCTTCCCGGTCCCATCATGCGAATCTCACCCCATTCTCGGGCGTAGACCCGCTGCGGCATCTGCCCGTCGGAAGCAAGGAGCGCGCGCAGGGCCTGTCGCTGCTGTTCAGTCAACGCCTGGTAGGCCCGGGCGAGAGTCTCAGGATTGGCCATTGCTTCGGCTAACTTGAGCGCCAGCTCCCGTTGCTTTCTCGCGGTCAAGTCGACCTGCCAGAAGCGTGCGATAACGCGGAGCCGCACCAGATACGTATTGAGAAGACACTGACGGAGAAGGAGCATGGCGTTCGTATTATACAGCGATGAGCGTTCAGTTGACAATCGTGATCGCCATCACTAGGGTTGGTGTCGGGTACGCGTGAATAGGGAGGGGCAACGGCCGAAAGTGACCGGGTGGCTATTAGGCATCCTGGTCGCGCATTGATTGCGGATTCAGGCAGGAGGGCTATAATTTGAGGGCAGCGGCCGAGGGCATGGAGCGGGGTGTTTGAATGATGAGAGGTGAGGGGATGAGTGAAGATCGACGACCTGTGAAGGCGCCGCAGGATGGTGAGGGGGCGATTATGGCCTGGCTGAAGGACATCGTGCGACAGATGCGGCTGGCCTGGCGATTGTTCTGGGACGGTCGAGTGCCCCTGTGGACCAAGATTGTCCCGCCGGCGGTGCTGGCCTACGTACTCTCTCCCATCGATATTCTATCGGACTTTCCACCGATGGGGCTCAACCAGCTGGATGACGTGGCTGTCGTCCTCCTGGGGGTCAGGCTGTTCATCGAGCTTGCCCCACCCGAGGTGGTGCGGGAACACTTGGAGGCGCTCGGGGCTCGGATCGAGGAGTGGCGCGTCGTGGACGAAGACGAGGCGTCGGTGGTGGAAGGCAAGTACGAGATTAAGTCACCAGAGGGAGACAGTAAATCGTCATGATTCCGCCTCAGAAGAGGCGGTCCCCTTTTGGGCCGATCCCCGTGGCACGTGCTTGATGCGCTATGCGACTCTCGGGCGTGTTCCAAATGTTTTGCACTCTCTGCCTCTTCAGAATCTCAGTTCCCTTTGGTGTTTACGTACTTCTTCGCCAGAAAGGATGACCCTCCGAACTCGCAATTCCATCCTGTCTCCTCGGGTTGTACTCCGCGATAGAGAAGAGCACTTGGGACTTGTGTATCGGAAGCTGCCTCGGTCAGGGAAAGGGTAGGTGGCTATGTCTAGAACGGCGGGCATCGACGTATCTCGCTGGCAGGGTGAGATCAACTGGAGCCGAGTCGCAGAGGCAGGTTACCGCTTCGCGGGGATCCGCGCTACCGTCGGAAACTACTACACCGATTCGCGATTCTACATCAATTGGAGTGGGGCCAGGGAGGCCGGCTTGCTGGTCTCCGCCTACCACGTGATGGTGCCAGGCCGACCGGCCGATTCTCAGATCGGACGATTCTTCGATGTCCTCGCCGATCGCAGGCCTGATTTCCCACCGGTGCTCGACGTCGAGGTGAAACGGGGAGCCAGCCCCGAAGACATTACTGCCTGTGTTGAAGTGTGCGCAGATCTGGTCCAGCAGGCGGATGGACGAAGGCCGGTCATCTACACCGCGCGGTGGTTCTGGGACGGACAGGTACTTGACTCCCCGGAGTGGGTGGGCTTCGATCTGTGGGTCGCTCACTACGGGGTTGAGAGCCCCAGGCTGCCTGGTGATTGGGCGGAGTGGAGGTTTTGGCAATACTCCGATCACGGACGCGTGCCGGGGATTGGCGGCGCGACGGATCTGAATTGGTTTAATGGCAGCTACGATGACTTGCTGGCCTACGCCGAAGCTGATGCTAGGGAGACGGAGCCGCCTGTTGCGGGACTGCAAGCGCGGGTCGGAGTGGAACGGCTGGGGGTACGAAGTGGTCCGGGTCTGAACTACGAGACCGTCGAGGAGCTGCGAGAGGGGGACGTAGTACGTGTGGTCTCCCTGGCAGGAGACGACGTGTGGGTCGAGATCGAGCCGGGAAAGTGGGCTCCGTTCAGATCGCGTAGTCAGCAATATATGGAGATCGCGTAGTCGACATAGCGGGGCAGATCGTTTGAAGGTATTTGCCTGCGACTGCTACGTCGTACCCCTCCCGGCGAACCACCGCTTCCCTATTGAGAAGTACGCCCTCCTCCGTGAGGCTGTGATCGATGCTGATTTGATGCGGGAGAGCATCGTGGTGCCTGAACCAGCCACCGACGAGCAGATTCTCCGCGCCCACGACCGGGAGTATCTGGAGAAGGTCCAGATAGGTCGCCTGTCGACGAAGGAGGTCCGCCGTATGGGCTTCCCCTGGTCACCGGAGCTCGTCAGGCGGGCCCGGTGTTCCGTCGGCGGCACCATCAGTGCCTGCCGATCCACCCTTCAAGACGGCATGGCTGTCAACCTGGCTGGTGGAACGCACCATGCCTTTCGCGACCGTGGTGCGGGATACTGTATCTTTAATGACAGCGTGATAGCGGTTCGGACGATGCAGGTCGAAGGGAGAGCGAGACGGGCTGTGATCCTCGACGCCGACGTGCATCAGGGGAACGGCACCGCTGCTATCGCCGCCGCCGACCCAACGATCTTCACATTCTCCATCCACGGTGAACGAAATTACCCGCTGCGCAAGGAACGGAGCGATCTCGACGTGGGGCTACCGGATGGGGCCGATGATCAGGCGTATCTGGAGGCGTTCAATGCGGGTGTGCGACGCGCCCTGCAGCTCTCTCAAGCGGATCTGGCTATCTATCTGGCCGGTGCAGATCCCTACAAGGACGATCGTCTGGGTCGCCTGGCCTTAAGCAAGGCCGGCCTGGCGGAGCGAGATCGTCTCGTGTTCAAGCTCTGCCGGGAAGCTGGCATTCCGGTGGCGACCGTGATGGCCGGTGACTACGCACGGCGGGTGGAGGACACGGTGGCAATTCATCTGCAGACTGTGTGCCTGGCCGTCGAAAGCGCACGAGCGACGCTGGGGCCGCATTCTTCGCGGATCGCCGGGGAGATTGGGTGAACTGGGCTTGAGTTACGACGACAACTCACCGATCACGATGGGCCCGCCCGCCAGGGCGGGCTCTTCTGCTACAAGGGGCTGATGTTGGTGTGCAATTCATCTATATTCCCTTGACAAATTGTTGTCATTGTGATATAATTAGTCAAGTAAACGATTAAGGGTATAAGAGGATAGGAGGCCTAAGATGGACGTGAACAAGAAGTTGCAGTGCATCAACCTTATAGACTACGTCGGGGATTGGAAAGAATGGCGGAACAACCTTCGTCGGGCCGTCAGCGTAGGGAAGAAGGTCGGGATGTCCGAACAGGAAATCGAGGATCTGGCGACTCAGATTGGTGATTTCCTCGCTGAGAAGGTCTGTCCGGCAACCCCCGAGGAAGAGTTGCTCCAGGAGATGTGGAACACGGCCTCACCCGAGGAGAGAAGGACCCTCGCCGGCCTGATGGTCAAGATGTCCGAGTAGGGATCGGATCTGGAGCGCAGTTGTTGGCGCGGTTTGGGCGATCGAAAGAGACGCCTGTCCAAAGGCCGCGCCTTTTTGCGTCGGGGCATACGGAGGGAGACTGGGACGATGAAGACGGCAATGGTATGGGGTGCCAGTGGTGGGATCGGGACTGCGCTGGTGAAACGTCTGGTGGACAGCGGCTGGCACGTGTTGAGCGTGGCCCGGGATGCTGGGTCGGTGACGGCTCTGACGTCTTACGCCGTGGAGGCCGACGTGGCGGATCCAGAGGACGTGCGACAGGCTGTGGAGCAGGCGAAGGGTATGGTGGGCGAGGTAGACCTGTGGATCTACGCCGTCGGTGATAACCTGTCGACAAAGATCATGGACATGTCGTTTGAGGATTGGCGCCGCATCCTAGATGCGAACCTGAACGGGGCCTTCGCCGCGGTGCATTACAGCTTGCCTCTTCTAGCTGCCGACGCACATGTGGTCTTTCTGGGAGCCGTGAGTGAACGGCTTCGCCTGCCGGGTCTCTCGGCATATGCGGCTTCCAAGGCCGGGCTTGAGGCATTGGGTGAGGTGTTGCGTAAGGAGCAGCGGGGACGTCGGGTGACTGTGGTGCGGCCCAAGGCGGTGGAGACAGGGCTGTGGGACAAGGTTCCGTTCAAGGCTCCTCGGGGCGCCCTTGCGCCAGAAGAATTGGCTGAAGGCATCTTGTTCGCTTACGCAGAAGGACACAATGGCACGCTAGATTTCTAGCGTCGTCTTTTGTTCCAGGAGAAAAGGGGATCGCGGATCGGCCTGCGATCCCCTTTTTGCCGTGTAGTATCGCCTTGAAAAGCGAGTGATCAAGCAGAACGGATCCAGCGCTTGGATTTCCGTGCTGGAAGCGACTTACTGGTGCGTATGCTGATAGGAGAGGTTCTTGTATGTTGAGCACCACGCGATGGAAGGTTTGACGTGCCCCCTCTTTGCTGCTACAATCGGCCAGTGCTTCATCAAACGATATACTTGTATATGATCCCGCCCAGCCGATTCCCAGTACTCCGCTCACCTGCATCCCGGGTAGCCGTTCAAGTGCGTGTGGCCCTTATGCATAGGTGGCGTTCGATTGGATACTTCCGACGACGAGAAGGGCGTGGTCGATGAGTGAGCAGGTAGTCGCTGCGCCGGTCCTGATATAGAAGGCAGAGAGATTGCGGGCTGGGATGGGGCGGTCTGGTGCTTCGTGTTCGGACGAGGACAGTGGCTGAATGGTCCAAGATCACACCAAGCCGGTGCGACATCTGGTGGTCGTGCTGGGTGACCAGCTAAGCAGAGAATCGGCGGCATTCGACGGATTCGATGGGGCGGTGGACGTGGTCTGGATGGCCGAGGTGCGTGCGGAGGCCGAGCACGTCTGGATGACGAAGCCGCATATCGCGATCTTCCTGAGTGCGATGCGCCACTTCCGCGATGAGCTACGGACCGATGGCTTCCAGGTCGACTATCGCGAGATGGATGACCTCGATAACTGCGGCGATCTGGGCTCTGAGTTGCTGCGTGCTGTGGAGACGCGTGCACCGGAGAAGGTGATCGTTGTGAAGCCAGGGGAATGGCGGGGCGAGCGGCTGCTGATCGATGCGGCAGAGCGAGGCGGCGTGCCGCTAGAGATCCGGCCGGACCGCCACTTCTTGAGCTCCCTCGACGCGTTCGAGGAGCACATGGAGGGCCGCCGCCAGCTTCTTATGGAGCGCTTCTATCGGGAGATGCGGCGAGAGAGCGGCGTACTTATGGATGGCGAAGAACCAGCGGGCGGGCGGTGGAATTACGACGCCGAGAATCGGAGATCCTTCGGAACGGAGGGGCCGGGTGATAGGGCGAGTCCGGTTGCTTTCCCACCGGATGGGATCACGTGTGACGTTCTCGATCTGGTGGAGCGTCGCTTCGCCGATCATCCAGGGAGCCTGGACCATTTTGACTGGCCGGTCACGTCGGACCAGGCGGAAGAGGCGCTCGCGGATTTTGTGGGGCACCGCCTGGTTGATTTTGGATCGTATCAAGATGCGATGTGGATGGGGGAGCCCTATCTCTACCACTCGCGTCTGTCCGCTGCACTGAATCTGAAGCTGCTCGATCCTCGCGACGCGATCGAGGCCGCCGAACGAGCTTACAACAGGTCCGATTTGCCCCTCAATAGCGTTGAAGGGTTCGTCCGACAGATCCTCGGCTGGCGGGAATACGTGCGAGGCGTCTACTGGCACTATATGCCCGAGTACGCTGAGCTGAATGCCCTCGAGGCCGACTCACCACTTCCCGGCTTCTATTGGACTGCCGACACGGAGATGAGGTGCCTGCGCGAATGTATCCAGCAGACGCTCGACTACGGCTACGCCCATCATATCCAGCGGCTGATGGTGACGGGTCTCTTCGCGTTGCTCCTCGGCGTCGACCCCAGACGTGTTCACGAATGGTATCTGGCGGTCTACGTCGACGCCGTCGAGTGGGTTGAGCTGCCCAACACCCTGGGAATGTCGCAGTTCGCGGATGGGGGAATTATGGCTACCAAGCCCTACTGCGCCAGCGGTCGCTATATCCAGCGGATGAGCAACTACTGCGATCACTGCCGATACGAGCCTTCTGAGCGACTCGGCGAGGACGCGTGTCCGTTCACTACGCTTTACTGGGATTTTCTGATGCGCCACGAGGAGCGACTGGACGAGAACCCGCGTATGGGACTGCAACTGTATAACCTGCGCAGGATCGAGAGTGATGAACGACGAGCCATTCGACGCCACGCGACTACGTTGCGGGACCGAGTTGCGGCAGGATGAGGTCTGAGGGATGATCCAGACTGAACGAATTCAGTTTCTCAACGACGAGGCGGCACGCGACGGTGATTACGTGCTCTACTGGATGCAGCATTCGCAGCGAGCATCCTGCAACCATGCTCTGGAATACGCTGTACGGGAGGCTAACGGACGAGGTTTGCCCCTGGTGGTGGTCTTCGGCATCACTCAGCGATTTCCGGAGGCAAACGTGCGGTCGTACGCGTTCATGCTGGAGGGACTCCGTGAGACAGAGCGGGCCCTTGAAGAACGAGGCATCAAGCTGATTATCAAAGTCCAGCCTCCCGTCGACGCCGTGAGGGACCTGGCGGATGAAGCGGCCCTGGTCGTCGTCGATCGGGGATATCTGCGTATCGAACGACGCTGGCGGGAGCGGGTGGCGAGCTGGCTGTGCTGTCGGCTGGTGCAGGTGGAGAGCGACGTCGTCGTGCCGGTCGAAACCGCCTCGGACAAGGAGGAATACGCAGCCTACACGATCCGTCCCAAGATCCAGCAGCATCTTGACAGGTTCCTGGTAGGGCTGGAGGAGACGCCGCTGGAGCGGGACTCGCTCAGTCTCGAGTATGAGGGTGTCCACCTCGAGGCTCTCGAAGACATCGAGGATCTGCTAAGTCGGCTGCGAATCAACCGCAGCGCCGCCGCGGTGGACACATTTTATGGCGGGACCT
>Ga0207752_1000595_pt1 | contig 16998 bp, 15 predicted proteins | sample Pon2CUnioCityCA_6_FD_187272 | JGI IMG/M metagenome (GOLD analysis project Ga0207752, IMG submission 187272) | Marine sediment microbial community from Union City, CA, USA - Pond 2C Sediment 2 (SPAdes) | ecosystem: Environmental > Aquatic > Marine > Intertidal zone > Salt pond sediment ...
ATTGAAAGGTCTTTCTCAATGGCTGCCAACCAAGATGATCCGTGTACCATACCGTTATGATGTCCAGCACAGGATAGAAATACACGCCAGTCCGCACGAGCGCTGCCTTGCCCTCCCCGTTAGTCACCTCAATCGTCCACTCCGTGCAGGATAAGATCACGGGCGGCGCCGGGATGGCCAAGTTTGCCTGTGCCATACCTCCCCCAAGGTCGGTGACCGTCGGTGTAGACCGGATCCCTAACAGGTTGAACTGCACCGAGCCCGGTGAACCGTTCCATACGACTGTGGCGGAGAAAGACAGGTTCCCTGGTAGCCCTCCAATGAAATGGCTGCCAGCCGGCGACGTGAACTCAGGCACCGCCGGCCCAGGCGACTCCGGCGTCAACTTGAACTCCTCATGCTTTGTTTCGCCTCCCGCAAGCGAAATACTTCGGCTCTGGGCGTAATATCCGGTCTTGCTAACATTCGCGCCGTATGTGCCAGGGTTCAGCCCGGTGAACGTGAACTTGCCCTCCCTGTTGGTGGTCGCAGTCGTTGCCGCTCCCGGGCCCGTAAGGTCGACCGTGGCACCGCCCAAGAGGCCTTGGGCTCGCCCCTGAGCATCCAGTTCGATCACCATGCCGGTCAGCCCAGCCGGTCCCGGGTAGGCTTCAACGTTAACGGTCCACTGGGCTTCGCCATGGCCGGAGGAAGAGCCCCCCGTATCGAAGAAAACGGCCTCGACCCGATAGGTCCCCAGAGTGTCGAACGTGTGACTCGAGGTGTGTTCCGGGTTGTCAATATCAAAGCCTTCTTGGTATGTGCCATCAAGATACCATGCAACGCGACAAATGTCGCGTGGAGGGTCGACGACCTTCGCGGTAAATGCTTGCGCGACCCCTTCGTACGCCGTCACGGGACTGTCCGGGCTGACGCGCGAGGCGATGGGGCCCTCGCCCTCAACGACAACGGTCCACTCGGCTTCGCCACTGCCAGAGGAATACCCGTCCCAGTCGTAGAAGACGGCTTCGACCTGATAGACCCCGGACGTGTCGAACGTGTAGCTCCAAGTGTGCTCGCGGGGCTCGTCGCCAAATTCTGTATATTCGTCTTGGTACACGCCATCGAGATACCAGACGACACGCTCGACCGTCCCATACCCCTGGGGATCGGTTGCGCTCGCGGTGAATGCCTGTGTGTCACCTTCCCACACGGTCACGGGGCTGTCCGGACTGACACGAGAGGCGACGGGAGGGTGCGGCGCATACACTTCGATAGTCCAGGTAAGGTAATCAGTCCACTTGTGAATCCAGAAGGGTATGCTATCATATTTGGCACGAACTTTGACTTCATGAAGTCCGTCATCCAGCCACGTCGCCCCAAATAAGGTCAGGCCTTCATGCGCCCCGAGCTCATAGTCTGTGAGTTTAAGCTCGCCATCCACCCACCATTCTGCCTCGTGCCAACCGTACCCGAACAGGAGGCTGAAAAGTGCTTTGAAATTCACTCCCGTACCCTCCGACACCTCGATGGAAGCATCCGGCGGTATTAGCCTCTCCATCTTATAATCCGCTGCGCTACATGGGAGAGCCAGGGTGGTCATCGCCGCGACCAATAGGATCGTACGTCGTCTGTTCATTATCTTTCTCCTCTCAAGAATGGGCCGATCCTCGGGATCCGGCCTCCGGTGAATAGGGTGCGCGGGCTTGTCGCCCGTGACGCATGAAGACTTGCTGCGGGGGATTGGGCTCGAATGGGACCTCTGTCGCGCTGGATTGGCGTCAAAAGGGCTAAAAATGACTCGGGACTGACCAGTCCCCCAGAACTGAGCCGAAGCTCATGTCCCGTCCCCACGAGAAGCCACTCCGTAGCCTGTGTCTTCCACTACCGGCCCGAGGGCCACCCGGCGACGTGCCAGAGCCGCCCGATCGGGGCCGCCAGCGTAATTGTACATCATCTGGCGAGAATATCAACTGGAAAAGGGGGAAATGGGCTCAGAATTGGTTATATGTGCCTGCCTGACAGAGTTTTGCGACCGAATCTAACCCGAGAGGCAGGCCCATGTGTGCCCGTCGTTTGAGAAGACAGGATGGCCACGGCGTTACCCCGCCCTCAGTTACTGCCTCTATTATCGTAGAGAGGGCTGTCGATGGACGGGTTGTCGCTCTCGGACGCCGACGGAATCGGCACTGCAGGAAAGAAGAGGTGGATTATGAGATTGCTCAGGAAATGGCGGGCTTGGTGGCGGGCGTTCTGGGGGGCCGATCTCTATTGGCCCGCCGACGTCGATTCGCACCGATGGGAGAATAAGACCGAGATATTACGCCGGCTGGGGGCCCGGAGCGACTGACCTGTCGAGGGGCCACAGCCGGAGCACGATGGCTCCGGCTGATCCCTCATATTCCTCGGCTCGGCATTGATCCTTCGCAGTGCATCCCTGCAATGCACCGTCCGATGTTGCCCCCACAGTTCTTGTCGCACGCTCAGCATCTCAGTTCGCTGTCTCCACCAGCATGATCGCACGCCAGTCTTCCGCAAAACGCCCGACGGCCGTATGGAGCCGGCTCTTGACCGTCCCGACCGGGATCTTCAAAATCCCGGCGATCTCCGCATAGGAGAACTTGTGGAAATAGGCCAGGACGAGAATCTCGCGGAGCTTCGTCGGCATCTGTGCGACGACGCGTTTGACCGACGCGGCCGTCTCGTCCTCGATCAGATCCTCGTAAGGCATGCGCGTGTCACACTCAAGCGTGTTCAGCACGTCGTCGATCGAGTAGTCCTCGCTGTCGAACATGCTTCCGAGACTGGCCGCGCCGACGCGCTGCATCCGGCGCAAGGCGTCCTTCGCCTTATTGGCTGCAATGGTGAACAGCCAGGGACGCAACGGCCTGGACAGATCGAACGTACCGCGGCTGACGTACAACTGCATGAACGTCTCCTGGAAAACGTCATCGACCATGTCCGACTGGCTCAGAAATCGTCTCAGAAACGCATAGATACCATCTTTGTACTGGCTCACGAGCTCCTGGAAGGCTTCTTCCTCGCCCGCTGCATAACGCTTCAAAAGGTCTGTATCGTTCATTTCTGATCCCCTTCCAAATTTTACCTTTCGAGCACTATGCTATCAGAGGCGTGATTTCAGTAAATCGGGCGTTCGCTGCTTCTGCTATCCGGCACAATCCTGCTTTTCACATCGGGAAATCCCCTATAATCGGCTGGCCTTGCATGGGAACCACGTGCCTCGTCCGATAGGACTCTGAAGCACGCCGCGACGGTGTCAGACCGTTGCCCGCACCCGGTGGGCAGCGTTTTCTTGTTGCTTTTGCCGCCATTGAACCTATGATGAAGGCACAGAATACGATTCGGAATTGGTGGTTCTTCCAGGCAGGCGACGGTATTCGCGATGATACGTTGTGATCGACGAGGACTCAGAGAGGAACATGTTATGGCGCCGTGCGGGAGGCTGTGGCAATGAACCGCAACGATGAGAAGCCTGCTGATCCCCTGTCGTCCGCGCGAGATGGAATCCGGGCCGAGGGGCCCCTGCTGCAGACGGTACTCGATTCGCTAACCCATCCTTTCTATGTCATCAATGTGGATGACTATCAGGTACGTCTGGCCAATCGGGCAGCCGTTGAGGTGCACAGGGCCGGCATGACCACATGCTACGCGCTGGCGCACGAGCGCGAGGCACCCTGCGACGAAGCAGAGCATCCCTGTCCGATGCGCATTATCACCGAGACGAAGGAACCGGTCGTTGTCGAGCATATCCACCACGATCGGCAAGGCCGGCGCCGCATCGTCGAGGTCCACGCGTTTCCCGTCCTCGACGAGCAGGGGCGGGTCACGCAGATCATCGAATACTGCGTGGATGTCACCGAGCACCGGGGCGTGATGGAGAGGCATCAGTGGGAGCTGGATGTCAACAAGGCCCTGGCCGAGCTGGCGGATGCGCTGATCGACCCTGCGTTCTCCATTGAGGAGGTCGCCAACGTCGTTCTTGCCCGAGCCCGGCAGTTGACCGGCAGTGCGGACGGGTATGTCTCGTCCATCGACCCGGAAACCGGGGCCATTGTGGGGCACACTCTCACCCACATGATGGGCGAACAGTGTCGGCTCCAAGCCAAAGACCAGCGTATCGTTTTCTATCCCCGCCCCGACGGCAGTTTTCCAGCGCTGTTCGGCCACGCCTTGAACACGGGTCGAGGCTTCTACACGGACGCGCCCAGCCGGCATCCTGCTTCGACCGGTCTGCCGGAGGGACATATTCCGTTAACCAACTTCCTGACCGTGCCTGCAATTGCGGCAGGCGAGGTTGTCGGCCAGATCGCTCTTGCCAACTCCGATCACGGGTATTCCGACCGGGACTTGGAGGCCATGGAACGCATGGCCAAGCTCTATGCCCTGGCCGTGCAGCGCAGGCGCGCGGAGATGGCCCTGAAGAGCAGTGAAGAGCGCTACGCACTGGCACAGAGGGCCGCAAGAATCGGAAGCTGGGACTGGAACATTATCACAGGCAAACTCGTCTGGTCAGAACGGATCGAGCCGATATTCGGGTTCGCTCCGGGCCGCTTTGCCGGCACCTATGAAGCCTTTCTGGAATCCGTTCATCCTGACGAACGGCAGTTCGTCGTGGACTCCGTCAATGCCTGCGTGGAGCGAGGCGAGAACTACCAGATCGAGCATCGGATCGTCTGGCCGGACGGCGCGGTGCGATGGGTCTCGGAAACGGGCGACGTCATCCGGGACGACACCGGCAAGGCCCTACGTATGCTTGGCATCGTTCAGGATATCTCGGAACGTAAGCACGCAGAGCAGCAACTCCGCGATCTTGCGAAGTTCCCCTCGGAGAACCCCATGCCGGTCTTGCGGGTCCGGGGCGACGCGACCATCGCCTATGCCAATGCACCAGGAGAAGGACTCCTGAAGACATGGGGCGTGCAACCGGACGAGAGACTCCCGGAGGACTGGTGCCGGACCATCCGCGAAGCCCTCGACACCGGCGCGGCTCAAACCGTGGAAACCGAGCAAGCCGGCCGGGTCTTCTCACTGACCTTCGCGCCCGTGGTCGATGCCGATTACGTCAACATCTACGGCCGCGACATCACCGACCAGAAGAAAGCCGACCGCCAGATTCGCAGACTCAACGAGCAGCTCGAGCAACGCGTACTGGAGCGAACGAAGGAACTGACGGAGGCCAACAGACAGCTTCGAGAGGAGATGCAACAGAGAAAACGGCTCGAAAGGGAGATCCTGGAGATCAGTGAACAGGAGCAGAGGCGTATCGGCCAGGAGCTCCACGACAGCCTCGGGCAACAGCTCACCGGCATTGCCATCATGAGCAAGGTGCTGCAGCAGAAGCTGCAGAAACAGGCGCCCGACGAGGCCGCCCGGGTCGGGGACATCGTGCAGCTCATCAGCCAGGCCATCAATGAAACCCGCCAGTTGTCCCGGGGCCTCCATCCGGTCGCCCTGGATGAAAACGGTCTGATGTCCTCCCTGCAAGCCCTGGCGACCACCACGCAGGAACTGTTCGGCATCTCCTGCGCGTTTCAGTGCGACGAGCCCGTTCTCGTCGCGGATGCCTCGACGGCCGTCCATCTGTATCGGATCGCCCAGGAGGCGGTCACAAACGCCATGCGGCACGCCAAAGCCAAACGCATTCTCATCGAACTGCGCGTGGACAAGAACCTGGCGATTCTCTCGGTCGACAACGACGGGCGGCGTTTTCCAAAGAGGCTGCCCAAGAGCAAGGGAATGGGCCTGCAGGTTATGCGCTACCGTGCCGAGGTCATCGGTGGTATACTGGAGGTGCACGGGGGCCCGGACGGCGGTACGCGAGTCACGTGCACGTTTGACGCGGAACGGAAGAGACACAGAGAGGCGAAACAGGATGCCGCGAAAGACACGAACCAGCACTGACCGGCGCGGGAAGCGGACGGTCCTCATCGTGGACGACCATCCCATCGTGCGTCAGGGCCTGGCGCAACTGATCAACCAGGAACAGGATCTCGAAGTCTGCGGGCAGGCCGAAGACGCACACGAGGCCATGCAGGCCATTCATTCCCTCCATCCCGATATGGTCATCGTGGACATCTCCCTCAAAGACACCAGCGGCATGGACCTGATCAAAGACCTCAAAGTGCAGCACCCGGACCTGCCCGTGCTGACGCTGTCGATGCACGATGAGGCCGTGTACGGCGAGCGAGCCCTGCGGGCCGGCGCCAGGGGCTACATCATGAAGCAGGAAGCCACCGAGAAGGTCGTCACGGCCATCCGCCGCGTCCTCGCCGGCGAACTCTACGTCAGCGACGGGATGGCGGCCAAGATGGTCAGCAAGATCGTCGGCGGCGGCGCCCGAAAGGCCGGCTCACCCATCGATTGCCTCAGTGACCGCGAACTGGAAGTCTTTCGCCTGATCGGAGAAGGCTTCAGCACCCGTGAGATGGCCGAGAAGCTGCATCTGAGTGTCAAGACGATTGAAACCTACCGCGCCCACATCAAGGACAAGCTCGGCTTCGAGGATGCCAACGAGCTTCTGCGCTCCGCCATTCAGTGGGTCAACACGGAGCTGCAGCGATAGGCCAAGAGCAGCAGATGGTAGCCCTGCAACAGCTTTCGACCCCATCACAGAAGCCTGCATAGGGGAAACCCCGATAGAAAAATAGGGGATTTATCCTATAGCAGAATCCAATCTTGCCCTGATTTCGCCCGCCCCCCTGCTGTGTTATCCTTTGATATGCGAATGATCGCCCTGGGAAATCCAAGGACAATCGTCACGGTCGACGGTTGAGGGCAGGGAGGCCCAAGCGTAGGCACGTGATCGAAAGACAGAATGGGAGCATGCAATATTGAACGCACACGCAGAACTGCTGACGGAGGCCATTGCTGGGGATCCTGCGGCAATCCGCCCCTCCGAGGAAGGCAGCCACAGCATCCCGATGACGGTGAATCCGGGAGGTGCCAGCGTCCGCGGCTGCAGTAGAGCGTTCAGAAGCACAAAGGTGCTCACGGCTCGACGCCGACTCGCGGCGGAAAGATACGATTCCGATGCGTTCCTGGACAGCGTCCTCAAGAGGATTCTTGACGGACTGAGATCGTGATCCCGCAACGGATGAAGTTGCCGCAGGAATGCTCCGGCGCGGATATGAAAGGGTAGTATGAACGTGCAGGATGATGGTGCGGCGTCGCCCGGGACAAGGGTCCTGGTCGTCGACGATCATTACATCATGCGACGGGGACTCACGGAACTGCTTACCCAGCAGCCCGGTTTCACGGTTGGGGCCGCCGTCAACAGCGCCGAGGATGCATTGGAGATTGCCCGGCGTGAACATTTCGACCTGGCCATTGTAGACATTTCTCTGGGCCGGATGGACGGCATCGAGCTTACGGACAAACTCAAGAAAGAGCACCCGGAACTGACCATCCTGATTCTCTCCATGCACGAAGAGCAACAGTATGCCGACCGCGTCCTGCGCGCGGGCGCCTCCGGATTCGTGGCCAAACAGCAGGCCGGAGAGACGCTCCTTGACGCCATTCACCAGGTTCTCCGAGGACAGCAGTACTTCAGCCACATATCCAACCACCCCGGCTGATACGCGCTTCGCGTGTTGCCTCCTGCAACACACCATTTCCTTCAGATCCCACCTTGCCGCTTGTAGACGGGGCGCACGAACGTACAATATCCATCAATCAAGGCCGACCCTATGTCCATTGGAGGTATCATGCGATGAGAACTCTTACCGTGTTACTTTCAGCAGTGCTTCTCCTGATGCTCTGGGGGTCTGTCAATCGCGGCGCGCCCCAGGCAACGGCAACCGGGCAACCGGCTCCGGACGTCCACACGGTCGGCAGCAATTTCGACAGGATCGTCGTCGTCCGGCTCAGGCGCGGCACAGACTTGTTGGAGGGTCTGAAGAAAGCCGTCCAGCAGGAGGGAATTCGCAATGCGGCCATTCTGAGCGGCGTCGGATCGCTCACCGCCTATCGCGTGCACGCCGTGGACAGCACGACGCTGCCCGCCAAGAACGTGTTCTACCAAGCCCAAGGCCCGCAGGACCTGCTGAACGTCAACGGCTGCGTCATCGACGGCAGAGTGCACGCCCACATCATGTTCTCCGATGACAAGAAGGGATTGGGCGGCCACCTGGAGCCCGGCACAACCGTCTTCACCTTCGCCGTCATTACCGTCGGTGTGCTGGCCGATGGTGCCTCTCTGGCCCGATTCGACGATCAGAACTGGTAGACCACCTGCTATCTTCTGTCGAATCGCGATTCGAGCTGAGCCCAGGTCACGCGCGAGCCGGCAGCAGAGGGTTCCCATAAACGCTTGGACGTGCCCGAGGGACTCGGGTACGATCATGAGAGACAGCCGTACGGCGTTCGGTCTTTCACGAGTTCAAAGCACAGGTTCGATATGTCTGATAGCCATACCTGCGAGCCTCATCCGTCGAAGGGTGACACCGCAACACTGCTCAAAGGCGCATTCCGACCCTTTCAGACGCCACGACCCACGAGCGCCACGCAGTGGGAGAAACGCAAAGTCGAGCTTCGGAAGCGGATATGGGAGCTTCTCGGCGACCTGCCGCCCCGGTTTACGCCGGAAATCGCCCTATCCGACCGACAGGAGCGAGACGAATACGCACTTGAGAAATTCAGCTTCGACAACGGCGTCGGCGACACGGTGTACGGATATACGCTCGTCCCGTCCGGGCAAGTGGGTCCGGGACCTGCCGTGCTATACCATCACTGGCACGCCGAGCAATATGAATGCGGCAAAGAGGAGACCGTGACGAAGACCTTTCCCGACCTCGACTTTGCGACGGGTGAGCAGCTCGCGCGCCGGGGATACCTCGTCCAGTGTATCGACGCGTATTGCTTCGGCGAACGTCGCTTCCAGGGCCCTGCCGGAGAGAAAGAGCAAGGGGCCGCCGTTGAGGCTTCGCTGTTCAAGACCTTCCTCTGGGAAGGACGCACACTGTGGGGCATGATGGTCCGCGACGACATGCTGGCCCTGAACGTCCTGGCGTCGCGCCCGGACGTCGATGCCCGTCGCATCGCCGCGATGGGCGTCAGCATGGGATCGACTCGAACGTGGTGGCTGGCCGCCCTGGACGAGCGCATCAAAGTGGCCGTCTGCGTGGCCTGTCTGACACGGTATCAGAGCCTGATCGCGCGCGGATCGGTCAACGCACACGGTATCTATTACTACGTGCCGAACCTGCTCAAGGACCGAATCGACGCCGAGTCGGTAATCGGCCTGATTGCCCCCCGCCCACTGCTGACGCTGACGGGCAACCAGGATGAGGGCTCGCCGGCGGACGGCGTGCAACTCATCAACGCCTTTCAGGAGCACCTGTACGCATGTTATGGGCAGCCCGAGAACTTCCGTGGATTGCTCTACCCGGGAATCGGTCACGCGTACACGCCGCAGATGTGGCAAGAGACCCTCCGCTGGTTGGCCAAGCACCTGTAACCTCCGACCACGGCGGGCAGCCTGCCGTCTTCCGTCTGGAGCTGCGCACCTGGATCAGGGCGCCGGCTGGCGACTCCAGCTACCGCCGCGGATGATCATGGCCGTGCTGTTCGGGTCATCTGTATAGCCCAGCGGAGGATTGAACATCAACTCCGGGTCATGAGTCAGCTTCGTCAGGGCCCCGCCTATCTTCACAGTTCCATCTACGACGAGAACGCCCTTGCTGAGACCCGTGTTGACCAGGGTCAAATTACCGATCACGTGGACCAGTCCCATGATTCCGGGAGGATAGCTATCCGATTGGTCACTGTCTGTGACGCCGTGATAGGGCGCGCCAACAGGGTTGAGATTGTGATTGTGTGGATAATTCTCCGCCAGTGACGGCGTGCTGAAGAACCAGTTCACGTTGCCACGAACCATCAAGACGGGGAAGTCCTGCCGGCATGGCTCTAACAAACATGTGTCGATGGATAGTTGGCCTGACCCCACGTCCACCAGTAATGTGCCGTGAAGCCGCGTGTGTTCAATGTCGAGATCGCCCCCCCCGTATTGATGTAGTACAGGCCGTCGGGGTTCACGCCTGAACCGTCGTACTCGTTGATCCCAGGGCCAAGAACAACACAGTCGAACGGTCCGTGAAAGGTCAGCGACGTGGCACGAGCGGCATAGTCGTCGAAGAGCTTTCGATCCGGCACTCCCTTCTTCCGGGTCGGCACGGTGAAGGCGCCTGTCACGGTGCCGATGTCGGAACGGGTGAACGCCTCGGCGTCGCCGGCCAGTGTCCCGCCGAGCACCAGCCCCTGGTCCGTTGAAGCGGGGGCCCCGACCGCAGTCAACTTGAAGCCTGTTGGGATCGTCAGATCGCGGCGCGAGTGGATGACGGTCCGAAGGCACTCCAGCGGCAGGCCGCCGTTGATGCGAGCCCTGGCCCGCTCGACCCAAACGGCGTCGGCGCTCCGGCCGATCCCATAGACCCAGACCGGGTCGGTAGGATCGTCAGCCAGGTCCCCGTCGTCGTCCACCAGTTTGAAAGACATCTGCCCCTCGCCAAGCGTCACGGGCGAAGTCTCCTCACCACTTGCGAAATCATTCCGCCAATCGCTGCCGGCAATAGGATCGTTCATCACGCTCACGGCCTGCTCGACGGCCGATTGCGCCAACAGTCTCGCTTGACGCACGTTGCCGGCGCTGCGAACCTGACGCAGCCTGATCCGGACCAGATAGGTTGCCGACAGGCCGATAACCAGCACATTTGCCACCACGGCCAGGACCATAAGGTAGATCGTTCCGCGTCGACGGCGCCACCGGCCTTGTCTGGTGCGGTCATTCATAATGCGGCCCACTCATGTGTCATTGGTCTACTGGTCCCGGGCATGATTGCTGACGGGTGCGCCGGCGCCTACCGGCGTCGCCTCCTTCCCAATCTGCAGCTCTGTCCGCAGTCCGACGACGTAGGTTCGATCCAGAGGCGACGGAAGTTCCATCAGACCCGAGCAACTGCACAACGCCACGCAAGTGAACTGCCTGCCGCGACTGTTGGCGGCCGTCACCGTGATCCTTTTCAGGCCCGACTCGCTCGCCACGACCACGCTCGGATCGCTGGGGTTCACCCATTCCACGGTTGCCTGTCGCGTCCAGTCGGCCGCCCCCGGAACGACCGTGCCATCGCGCCTCTGCAAAGGGCAGGCCGACCATCCATGGTAGTCATCGACATCATCGTAGCCGGTTCGCCCCGGGGTGCTCTCGCCGGCCTCTTGGCCGAAAACGGGTGAGCCGTCAGGGTCCTCATAACATCCCTCGAGGATCTCCGCCATAAGCTGCTGAGCGAGCAGTCGACCCATCTGAAGGTCGCGTGCCGTGCTATAGCCGCGTGCCGTCGCGCCCACCGTATTCAGCGCCGCAACCAGCGTGACACCGACGAGCACGGTGGAGACGACGGTCTCCGCCAGGGTGAACGCACCCAACGAATTTCTTCTTTCGGCGTGCCTGCGACCTGTCACAATCTGCATCTCCACAACGTCCATTCACATGACATCCTGGTCGTCCTGGTTCGCCCGGATGGGCAAGAGCAGCCGCGACCGTGCGACGTTTCGAATGCCAGCTCTCGAGCCGTTTGCCTCATCTCACTCACTTAGCCCCAATTCAGGAACCGCCCTCTCTCACGGGACGGTGATCGAATCAGAGGTCTCACTGTTGAGACCGGGATCGTACGAAAACTGGTCTGTCGCGACATCGGTGACCACAAAAACGAAGGTCCCACCACCGACCACTCCGATCGATCGCAGCAGTATCTTGCCATCCGCACCCGTTACACCTTGGCTCGTTCCCGTGACGGCCCCGGACCACGCGCCGCTCACGGTAGCGCCTTCGACATCACCGCCGCTCGCCGTCCTGATCCAGACAACCGCTTGAGCATGGTATCGCGCCCCCAGACTATACCAGCCCATGGTGATATCCTCGACGTAGATCTCGGGGGCCCCGGTGTCCGCCACGCCGGCCGCCCACTGGATGGCCCGGCGCATGATCAACTGGCCATCACTGGTGAGCGCCTGAATGTCGAACCCGGTGTCGCCCCAAGGCAACTGGACCCGTCGGGCCGCGGCAATGCCGCCCCCCGCGAGTCCCCCCCCTGCCTCAATCACTGCCAACGAAGGCTTCCAGACGCTGCCGACGTTCAGCACCTCGGCTAACGTGTTGAGGTCCGGGGCAAACTCGCCATTGATCTTGGTCGTCGGCTGGAGGCTGGACACATACAGACGCGGACCGACGCCGAACGTCGAGGTAATGTAGTGCGAGTTGTCGATGATATCGATCAGGTTGCGCAACTTGCTATCATCCCAACTCGTGGCGATCCCAAAGTCAGATCTCATCTTCTCTATGACGACACCGACCGGGGCAAACTTCAGCTTGCCGCCCAAGTCGATCTCATTGACTTCGAGTGAGACATAGGCCACGTTGGCATCAGCGACGGCGGTGTCGAAATCCGCCTGGGACTGCGTGCAATGAATTGTGTCAACGGTGTTGCCCCAGGATTCAATCAGGACGATCTTGGCTTGCTCCTGTACCGTTGGGACGACCACGGGTTCGCCGCCGGGAGGCGGATAGGTTAGAATCCCGCCGGAGACGAAGAGGACCCGGCAGAGATTCTCCGTTAGGATGACGCCCTGGGCAAAGCCCGTACCGGTCGTCGTCCGCAAACGATAGTCCAGATTGAAGCTGTATACATCCGGCGCCACAACCGCCGGCGCGCCGCCGTTATATTGCATCAGCAGGGAGGCCCCGGGAGTGCCTGACCAGGAGTAACGAATGGTCTCCGGTGTTCCATCGGCGTTGCGGTCCGGCACCTGGAACGTCACCGCGTTGGGCGTCCGCTCGCTGAAGCGGATCGCCTCCCGTACGTCGCCCACCAGCGATTCGAGGGGCCGAGCACTCTTGAGCTGGCTCGCCCCGCCCATATGGTCCTCGTCCAGGGCCCGCCCGGCAATCAGAAGACATGACATCAGAGCAAACGCCAACACCGCGACCGACGCGGAGGCAACCACCAGTTCCACCAGCGTAAAACCCGCGCACGGAGAGGATGCGCCACAACAGGCCGGACGTCGATGGAGCATGGCCCGACTCATTGGATGCTCACCTTCCCGGTAACAGGAGCAATGGCGACCGTACGGCTCCGGTCACCGACCTTCACCACGACGGCGCCGCTCGCAAGCCCGGCCAATGGGACCGCGTTCGATGGTTCGCCACACTGCGGCCGGCCCCACATGTCGAATGAGATGCGCGAAGTTGAGACGTAACCGTTCACATTCTGAAAGCTGGCAGAAATCAGGTCCGCACGATAACGGCTATCTGACAGCGTGACGACGTATCCCTGGTCGGGCCGGTCCATGTCCTCCAAACCTTGCAGCGTGTACCGCTCGTCGCTGATCTCAAACAAGACCGATTGAAGGCCGCTCCTCTGGCGGGCAACCGCCTGAGCGTATGCCAGGTCCGCCGCGATCCTTCGGGCCGCCAGGTCAAGCTGGTAGCGACCGGCGGCGCTGCCGTACCGCGGCACGGCAATGGCCGCGAAGGTCGCAATAATCGCCGAAACGATGACCAGTTCCAGCAGGCTAAAGCCGCCCTCTCGCATGTGGTCTGCACGATGCATGTCGGGCTCCCGGGGGTCTCCGCGGCGCGAGATCCCGCTCCTCGTACCATTCAACGCGAACCACCGACGACGTTTTCGATGGCGGCCCGCATCCTATTCGCCGCAACGAACGCAACGGCCCACTTCAGGCCGACACCACACGCCCGCAACGGGAATCATTCCGCTACTCCAGTATCGTCACAACGAAAGCCCTACTTGACTGCTTTGTATACCGGGAATTACGGAAATTCATGTGATGCGGGGCGTCGCGGCTGGTCTCCCTCCCATTCGTCGGCATGCGCGCCAAGCCCGATAAGAAAGCCCCCCTCCGAAGATTCAGGCGGGATCCAACCCCATCAATCGACCACCTGCTTCCAACTGTGCGGCGAGATCTTCATCCGGCTGACGTACGTGTAACCATCGGGAGGGCAAGCATACAGGCCGGCGTCGTGAATGATCGTATTCGTCTCCTCAGCATAAGCCTCGCCGTTGCAGATCACCGCACCGACGATGCGGGCCGTCTGCTGCAGGCGGAGCGTCCCCGAGACATGGACCAGCCCCCGGATCTCGTTCGGGTACTCATCGAGCACATCGCCGTCAGAGAAACCTTCGTAGGGCGCGCCCGCCGGATTGTAGTTCGTGCCATTGACGGATTCCGACAGCACCGTGTCGGCGCTGCTGCATTTGATGATGGTATCTCCTTGCACCAACAGCACGGGCGCGTCAGACCGGTAGCTTTGGCAGAACACCGCACTATCCAACGTCAGTGTCTTGCTGCCGAGCACGACAATCAACGTTCCGTGGATCCGGCTGTTCTTGATGATCAGGTCATTTCCGCCCGTGTCGAGAACATACAGTCCGTTGGGATCGGTGGGCCCCCAGGGATTGCATGCCGGCGTGAGCACCGCCTTGTCGATTGTCCCCGTATACGGAACAACGGTGGCCCTGCTGATGTACTCGGAAATCACCGTGGTATCCGGCATCCGCTTGCTCGGGGCCGGTACGGTAAGGGTCCCGGTGATTGTCCCGGTGTGGCCCACGCTTTGGGCCTCCGCATTTCCATCAATCGTGCCGTCATTGTCCAGCAGCGCGTTTGTGGACACGGGCGCGCCAACGACAATGATCTGCTTGCCTGCCTTGACCTGCACCAGGCCCGACGCGTGCAGACACGTATTCAACGCCTCCAGCGGCTCAATAACGGGCACGAGCATGACCTGTGCCTTGTGACGCGCGATGCCCCTTGTGCCTATGCCGGTCAGCACGAGCGGATCGGATTCGGAATCGCCCAGGAGATTGTCCTGTGGATCAATCCCCAAAAGCGTGAAGTGGCCCGCGCCAAGCGCTTTATCGTCCAGCCACGTTCCGCTCGACCACGTCGTCCGCCAACCGGGGTCCTGTCGTACGTGCAGCAGGCCCAGTTCCACCGCTGAAACGGCGCAGGCCCTCGCTTCGCCGTAGTCGCGTGTCAGGCGAGCCGAGCGCATCTCGACCCGGACGGCAGCCAGGGCGCCGAGACCGATGATCGTCACCAGCAGTGACGAGGCCAGCACATGGATGTATATGCTGCCGCCCGGTCTCACTTGGCTGAATCGATCGCGCAGTATCATGGTTCTCATGGGTCCGTCGTCCTCAAGGCAACCAGGGACGCCTGGGGTACGCCGGCATACTCGGCCGTCACCGTAACGCGCTTGACCCCGGTCTCTGCAGCGCTCACCTGCCCAGCGTCCGAAGGGTCCACCCACTTTACCTGCACCGTCCGTTTCCAGCTTGTCGAATTTGTCAGCGGCGTCCCGTCCCTGCCCACCGGGGGGCTCGACGACCAGCCGTCAAAATCATCGACGTCATCAAAGTTCGTCCGTGTCGCGGTCGGTTCGCCCGATTCGATGCCGAACACCGGGGTACCATCCGGGTCCTCGTAGCTTTGCTGAAGGACCTCCGATAGCAGCGAGTCGGCCAGCAATCGGCCCCGATTAACGAGAGCCGCTCTGTGCTGAGTGACTCTTGAAGCGCTGACCGTGCTCAACGCAGCGACGAACATCACAGCGACAATGACGGTCGAAATCACCGCCTCCACAATGGTGAACGCGTTCCGGCCGCTTTGGGCGTTGCCTCTTGTGTTCCCGGTAACCGGCCCGTGCAGATCAAGACTCATTCGTTCACCTCCGGCCTGTTGAGAATCCTGACACCGGTATGAATGGTCGATTGGCCATTGTCTCCTGCTCTCAGGCTGACCGTGACCCTATCGACATAATACGCGCTCTGCACCTGAGGTTCGCCGGCCGTAGTCACTCTCCCGTAGACCGTGAACAACAACGACTGCCCGGGAAGCGACACCCAGGTCACGCCCCGGTTGCTGCTCGTGCACAGGCCCGTGTTGGCTGTCGTCACGTTCTTGTCCTGTCCCCACAACTTGCAGGCGGTCCCGTTCGAGATCCATTTGACCACGATGCTGAGCCCCTGCTCCGGGGAGAGGCCTTGCACGCCCGAGAACGGGAACTCCTGCTCCAGATAGCTGCTGAGGAGCGTCGATTCAAGCAGGGTCTCCTCCTCCAGCACCACCCCGCTCGGATAGTTCCCGACCGTGGGCAACTGCAGTTGCACGCGGGCTTCCCCATCTAATGGACCATCGGTCTTGGCATGCAGGACGACGGAGGTGACGCTCCAGCTCACGGCATCAGCGGGCAAGCCCGGCATGAAGTACTCCGCATACCATTCCGTGTCCTTGATCGCATAGTCGTGCAGGTCCTTTGTGGAACTGTACGTCACCAGGGTCGTCCGTGGGCTTTCATTTGCCTGAGGAATCTCCGTGGTGGTGGTCTCCAAGTCGTAGGACAGATTGAATTCATAGACATCCGCCAGCACATTGGCCGGCGTACCGGCGTTGTAGCATCGGGTGAGGGGGTCTCCCAGGATGCCCGACCATTCGTAGCGGATGATTTCCGGCACGTCGTTGCCGTCACGGTCCGCGACGGTGAATTCGATCATTCTTGAGGATCGTTGATTGACCGAAACCGCGTATTGCAGCTCCGTGATCATCTGTTCGACGGCCCCGGCCGCCGCGATGCTTGCCCGGGCCGGGCTATTTGCATCCGGCATGGCCCGCGCCGCAAGGAGCATGACGGAACCAACAGCCAGTATGATGGTCGACATGACCGCCATACTGACGGCCAATTCCACCAGCGTGAAACCACGACATGTCGTACGCGGTGAAACGAATGTGGGGATTGTTGACTGTGCCATCATTGCACGCTGACCCGTCCCGTTTCGCCGTCAACTGCAATCGTCTTTTGCCGTGAACCGGCAGCCACAATCACCGTGCCGCCGCTATCGGGCAACCCCCAACCATTGAAGATGACCTGTGCGCCGCCGTTGAAGCTGACCGACAGCAACTCCGCCTTGTACGGCTCGGCCCGCAGGG
>Ga0207752_1000596_pt1 | contig 16996 bp, 12 predicted proteins | sample Pon2CUnioCityCA_6_FD_187272 | JGI IMG/M metagenome (GOLD analysis project Ga0207752, IMG submission 187272) | Marine sediment microbial community from Union City, CA, USA - Pond 2C Sediment 2 (SPAdes) | ecosystem: Environmental > Aquatic > Marine > Intertidal zone > Salt pond sediment ...
TGAACGCTTTGCCGCGCTGCCCGAAGCCGTGGCGGAGGTGGGGGCGCTGGTGCAACGTTGCCGGCCGCCCCTCCCTTCCGGCGATCCGATCTGGCCCGCCCTCTCCCTGCCGGAAGGAGAGACGGCGGCGACGGCGCTGGTCGCCCGGACAGAAGCCGGCTGTGCAGACCGCTACGGGGACGATCCGGCTGCCCAGAATCGCCTGAAAAAGGAACTGGAAACCATCACCGGCCGCGGATACGCGCCCCTCTTTCTGGTGGTAGCCGACATCGTCCGTTTCGCCCGCGCGGAAGGAATCCCGGTCAGCACCCGGGGCAGCGTGGCCAACTCCCTGGTCGCCTACTGTCTGCAGATCACTACGGTGGACCCGGTGGCCCACGATCTGCTCTTCGCCCGCTTCCTCAACCCGGCCCGGCGCGGCCTGCCGGACATCGACCTGGATTTCTCCAGCAGCCACCGGGATCGGGTCCTGGCCTACGTGCGCGAACATTACGGCCCGGAGCGGGTGGCTTTGGTAGGCGCCATGAACCACCTGCAGACCCGCTCGGCCGTGCGCGAGACGGCCAAGGCGTATGGCTTTACCGAAACGGAAATCAAGGCGCTCTCCGCGCGCCTACCCGGGTGGCGCGAGGAACGAACCCTGGCCGACGTCAGTGCCGAGACGACGGACTCACGGGAACGCACGGTCTTGGCAGCGGCGGCCCGGATCGTGGGCCAGCCCCATCACCTGGGCGTCCACGCCGGCGGGGTGGTAATTACGCCGGGGCCGCTGCCTGAGGTTGTGCCCGTGCAATGGGCGGCCAAAGGGTTCCTGGCAACCCAGTACGATTACCGGGACCTGGAGGCCATTGGCTTGCCCAAGCTGGATCTGCTGGGGATCCGCGCCCTGACCGTTCTCGCCGGCGCGGCCATCCTGGTGCGCGCTCATCACGAGAGCGAATTTCGGGTAGAGAACATACCGTTGGACGATAGCGGTACCGCGCGCCTGCTCCGCCGGGCAGAGACCATCGGCGTCTTCCAGTGCGAGTCCACCGGTGCCCAACGCACGCTACGCCAGTTGCAGGCAGCAACGGTCCGGGACCTGGCCGTGGCCAACGCTTTTTTCAAGCCGGGCCCGGCCATGGGCGGCATGGCGGATGCTTTCATCCGCCGCTACCGGGGCGAGGAGCCGGTCACCTACCTCCATCCCGCCCTCGAACCGATCCTGGCGCCGACCCAGGGGGTGTTGCTCTTCCAGGAGCAGGTGCTGCGCCTCGCCCGCGAGGTGGCCGGTCTGAGCTGGGCCCAGGCGGACCGCCTGCGCCGGGGGATGAGCAAGATGCGTAGCGGTCCCGTGCTGGCTCTGCGCCTGGCCTTCGTCGAAGGCTGCCGGCGCCCGCCCCCGTCCGGACCGGGGATGGACGAAGCCACGGCCGAACAGTTGTGGGAGCAGGTGGTCCCCTTTGCCGGCTACGGCTTCAACCAGGGCCACGCCACCGCCTATGCCGACGTGACCTATCGTTCCGCTTACCTCAAGGCCCACTATCCGGCCGAGTTCCTCTGTGCCCGCCTGCAGAATGGCGGCGGCTTCCACTATCCGGCCGTCTACATCGCCGAGGCGCGCCGGCTGGGCATTGCCGTCCACCCGCCCCACGCCAACGTCAGCGGACGCCGTTTCACTTTGACCTATGAAGAGGCGGATGGCTACCAGGAACCCCATCTCTGGTTAGGCCTCGGCTGGATCCGCAGCTTACGCCGTGCTTCTATCGAGGCGCTGGTAGCTGCCCGGCAGGAAGCACCCTTTAGCGGTCTACGCGACCTGCTGGGGCGCGTCTCCCTGCGCGACAAGGAGGTGCGCCATCTGATCCAGGCCGGTGCCCTGGACGGGCTAGGCGAAAACCGCGCCACCCTGCTGGCCGAGGCGGCGCCCCTGCTGCGCGCCGACAACGCCCACCAGCTGACCTTCGCCTTCGCCGCGCCCCCGGCCGTGGAGCCGGAGACGGCGGCCGAGCGGCTGGCATGGGAGCAGCACCTGCTGGGCCTGCCGGTGAGCGTCCATCCCCTGGAGACGGTGGCCCGCGAGGGGGAGTGGGTGCCTCTGCGCCAGGTACCCGGCCGGGAGGGACCGCTGACCGTGGCCGGCGTCCGCCTGCCGGGACGCACCGGCGGCCCCGGCTTCTTCCTGGACGACGGCCGCGCTTTTGTCCTGGTAAAAGGAATGCGCACCCCCCGGCCGTGGCAGCCCCTGGCCATCCGTGGTCGCTGGCGCCGGGACCGGTGGGGGAGTGGCTGGTTGCAGGCGGAGGGGAGTCAGGTGTTGCCGGCTACCTAAGGTTCTGGTGGCGGCAGAAGTGGGGCGATTCCGCCCAGTCGACGGTGGTGTTTCCAATGATGGTGCCGCGCTGGCCGCAGCGGCTTCGTCGGGGAACTGAAAGACCGAATCCGGTTACCGGTGTATGCCTGCCGAGACGTCACGGCGAATAACAAGCGCAACCAATTGGTTGCATTTGTTTCGTGCTTGTGATAGAATATATGCAACTAATCAGTTGCGTATTGCAAAAGATGTGTGTAAGAGACAAGGAGACGATCATGCATGTCGTTGACGAGATTGAAACGATTCTGGACCTACCGCACCCTCCGCAGAAAGTGTGGAATGCTGTCACAACGCCGGATGGGCTAAATCAATGGTTTGGCGACCATGTGACCATGAGGCTGGAAGAGGGAAGTCCCATTTTGTTCAGGTGGGATGAGTATGGCGAAGTGGGCGGGATCATCGAAGTTGTCGAACCCATTACCAGATTCGCCTACCGCTGGCGCGCTCATGGCGTCCCGGAAGGGGTCGCCATGAATGCCACCAACAGCACGCTCGTGACCTTTGAACTGACCCCGACGCCCGCAGGCACCCGCTTGCGCGTCCTCGAGACAGGATTCGCCGGCCTCGATCCTGAGTTGCGCGAAGCAGCTTTCCGGGAAAACACCAGTGGCTGGGCACATGAGCTTGCAGAGTTAACGGAATTCCTAACCGGGCAACCTGTATGAAAAACGAAGACCACCGGCAGCGCGTTTTTCTGGCATTGGCCGATCCAACGCGTCGCCACCTGATGGAGACGCTCGCGACGGAGGGGGATCGGACGCCAACTGAACTGGCCGGGGATTTGCCTATTACTCGCCAGGGCGTCAGCAAGCACCTGCAGATTCTGGTCGATGCCGATCTGGTCACCGTGCGCCAGGAAGGGCGGGAGCGTTACTACTCGTTTCAGCCACAGCACCTGACGGAAGCCATCTCCTGGGTTGAACGGGTGCGGGCCCAATGGGCGCGGCGGCTGGACGCGCTATCCGGCTATCTCGACCGGACGGCCGAAATGAGGGAAAGCGATTAACGGACGCTGATTGTTATTGGGGTGCCAGAAATGGAGGTTTTCCGTGAAAACTGTGCAGACATACGATTGGTCACAATTCGAGGTTGTGTTTTACTACGACGAGTCAACTGACAATCTCATGCAGTATTGGGCGACACCATCCGGCCTCGAATCATTCTTCATTGAGGAAGCTCACTTTAGGCCGGTCGCCGGTGTACCCCGGGCTGCCGGTGAATTTGTCCAGGCCGGCGACCGATATCGCTGGGTTTGGCGGCATTCTTTCGCCGTGGAAGGGGAGATACTGGCCGTCAGGAAAAACGAGGAAATCTCTTTTACCTTCGGCAGCATGAAAGTCTCCGTTTACTTCTCCCAAGTGGGGAATCAGACTGAGCTTCGCCTCGTGCAAACCGAAATTCCCGAATCAGACGACGGCCGGATCTTCGGGCATCTGAACTGCCGCTCATGCTGGGTGTTCTTCCTCACAAATCTCAAGTCGGTTGTGGCGACCGGTCTCGACCTGCGAGATCCCAATCCCGAGCGGGTTTCCGCCATGGAGGTTGGATTCGAACCCCTTTCCAGGAGAGTTCTGGAGGTGTAACGACGCAGATCAACCATTAGCAGGGAAGTTGCCTGCCGAGTTATCTATTCCGGAGATCCCTGCCAGCCTGTCGCCTGAGTAGAAAAATTGGCAAGCGTGTTTCTACACGCTTACTCCCACTCCCGCTCGTCCACCATCCCCGGCGCATCCTCGGCAATCTCCCCGGCCGGCAGCAACACCACCTCGTCCACGCGCACGCGACAGATCTGGCCGATCGCCTGCTGCAGCGTCTGCCGGAGCGTTTCCGGCTCCGCGATGGCCTCGGCAGGCGCCACGCGTACCAGGAAATGGTCACGCTGTTCCGGGCGAGTGACCACACCTTGGACGGCAGCCCCAGGCGCTACCCGGCCCGTGACAAAGCGTAACTGGTTGGGATGGACGAACATCCCCCGTACCTTGACCGCCTCGCCGCTGCGCCCCACCAGCGTCAGCGTCCGCTCCTCCTGCGCGCTTTCCCCCGGCCGGGGATCGCCGTTGACCGCCATGTCGCCGGTCCCTAACCGCACCAGCGGATAGGCGCAGTTGAAATTGGTGACCACCACCTCGCCCACCTCGCCGGCGCCGACCACCTCGCCCGTCTCCGGGTCGGCCACCTCGACGATCGGTTCGGGTAGAAGCTGCATCGCCATCTCGCCCCCGGTACTGATGGCCAGCACCCCCAGCTCGGCGGTGGCGTAGGCGTTGGTTACGGCAATGCCGTACTCGCCGGCCAGCGTCTGGTAGAGGGCAGCAGGCAGTGGCTCGGCGGTAACGAACGCCTTGCGCACGCCGTAATCGGCGCGGAAGTCGGCTCCTCCCTCCTCTGCGGCCTTGATCAGGGCCATCAGGAAACTGGGCGTGCCGACGTAGCCGTTGACCCCCGTGTCCCGCATCATCTTCAGTTGCAACTGGCGATTGCCGGTGCCGCCGGGCAGGACGGTGCAACCGAGGCCGACCAGCGCTTCGTCCAGGTGCATCCCGGCCGGAACCAGATGGTAGGAGAGGGTATTGAGGACCACGTCGCCGCTTTGGAAGCCACCCCGGGAGAGGGCCAGCTTCATCATCTCCAGTTGCGAGTCGTCATCCCCGGCATCCGGCTCGTAAAGGGGACCGGGCGACAGGTAGATGTGGCGCACCTCGTCGGCGGGCACGCCCAACATGTCGCCGAAAGGCGGGTCCGCCTGCTGGGCGGCAATCACGTCATCTTTGGGCAGGATCGGCACCCGCTGCAGATCGGCCACTGTTTGCACATCTTCCGGGCGCAAACCGGCCTCGTCAAAGCGCCGGCGGATTGCCGGCGAGTACTCGTAGGCACAGGCGAGCAGTGCGCGTAATTTCTCATCGGTAGCCATGGGTCCGTCCTCCCTTATCCGAGCCAGCGCTTGCGTCGCTTGTAATGCTTGACGTCCCGGTAACTCTTCCGTTCGCCAATTTGCGTCAGGCCCAGGTAGAATTCTTTGATATCCGCATTCTTCGCCATCTGCTCGGCCGGCCCGTCCAGCACGATCCGGCCGGTTTCCATGACGTAAGCGTAATCGGCTGTTTTCAAGGCGATATTCGCATTTTGCTCCACCAGCAGCATCGAGACCCTTCTTTCGCGGTTGATCCGGCGCAGCACCTCGAAAATCTCGTGGACCAGCATCGGTGCCAGTCCCAGTGACGGCTCATCGAGCAGCATCAACCGCGGCCGCGCCATCAGTGCCCGGCCGATGACGACCATCTGTTGCTCGCCGCCGGAGAGATAGCCACTGGTGCGGCGGCGCAGATCGCGCAGGCGCGGAAACATCTCGTAGACCAGTTCCAGATCCTGCCGGATCTCGGCGCCGCCATCGTCGCGGAAAAGCGACCCGGTGCGCAGATTCTCCTCGACGGTCAGGTGTTCAAAAAGGGGTCGCCCTTCCAGTACCTGGACGATTCCCTTGCGTACGATCCCGTCGGGCAGCATCTGGTCAATCCGCTCTCCCTCGAAGGTGATACTGCCCCGGGTAACCTCGCCCTGCTGGGTGCGCAGCAGGCCCGAGATCGCTTTGAGCGTCGTCGACTTGCCGGCGCCGTTGGCGCCCAGGATGCAGGCGATCTGGCCTTCCTCCACCTGCAAGGAGACGCCGCGCAGCACCAGGATCACGTCGCTATAGACGACTTCGATATTGTTGATCTCAAGCATAATTCTTGTAGGACATGATGCCATCTTGTCCAGGACCAGGCTGGCAACATGCGCAACATAACGGTAAGTCAGGCAGGGAGGGCCAGACGGCCCTCCCTGCATCGCCGGTTACGGTGCCGGGGGGCGCGTATCGGGTAGTTCGAAGAAATCTTCGACGGTGACGAATTGCAGCTCGCCGTCCACCATTTGTGCCTGCCGGATCTGCGACATGCCCGGCGCCCGGTTTTCACCGCGCACGTCGAATTCGTAGAGACCGGCCGCGCTGACCAATCCCAGATCCTGGAAGGCATCGAAGAAGGTTTCGCCGCTCAGATTCTCGGCGCCGTGCAGGTTAACGGCATGCTCGATGATGTTGGCCAGGGCGAAGGTCGAGCCATAGCTGAGCAGGTAGCCGACCGCCTTATCCGATTCGGGATAGTCGCCGGCCTCGAAGGCCTCGAGCGCATCCTGCACGCCCGGCTCCTCGGTGTCGTTCCACCAGAGGTAGGGGAAGACGCCGTAGTACCCTTCGGCGAGGGTCTCGTCGCCCAGCAGGGTGATCACGTCGGTATTCATCGCCCAGTTGACGCCGCCGACGACGACCGAATCCCAGGAACCCAGCGCCTGGAGGGTGCCGACCACCTGAGCCGGTCCGAAGCCGAGGGATTGGATATAGATGATGTTGGCGCCGCCCAGGAGCAGGTTCTGCAGTTGCCCCGTCACGTCGGCCGTAGGATCAACCGGCTGCGTTTCCAGGGGGAGGACGGTGACACCCAGATCTTCAACATAGGCCAGCGCTTCGGGCGTGGTTGCGCCTGCGCCGAAGCTGCCCTCCCAGCCGATAACGCCGACGACGATATCATCGCCTGCACCCTCCGGCCGGATCTCCTCCCAGTTGGCCTGGGCCCACTCGACGAAGCCCGCGAACTGATCGGAGTAGATGGGGGCAACGCCCACGGTGTAGCCATTGCGCGGAATGTAGAACGCTTCGGCGTTGAGACCGGCGGCGATGTTGGGGATCATGTCTTCAGTGACCCGGTCCTTGAGCACAACGCTGGCCGGGCTGGCATAGGTCAGGACAAACAGGGGGGCCGGTTCCTTGGCCCGGTTGACCTCGTAAGCGGCCAACTCCTGTTCCGGATCGTACTGGGTATCGGTTAGGTCAATCTCGACCGAGGCGCCACAGATGCCGCCGGCTTCGTTAATGGCGGCAACCGCGTCGCGCGTGCCGTTGACAAAGGAGGGGCCGAGGATCGTCGCCAGCGGGCCGGTGAGGCCTGCCTGCTGGTAGTAGACGATCGTTTCGCCTTCCAGGCTCTCGTCGCATTCGACGAAGCCCATGTCAATTCCCTCTGCCATGGGTTCCTCAGTAGGCTCCTCCGCCGGTTCCTCGGTGGGTTCCTCAGTAGGCTCCTCCATCGGTTCCTCAGTAGGCTCCTCCATCGGTTCCTCGGTAGGCTCCTCCATCGGTTCCTCGGTAGGCTCCTCCATTGGTTCTTCCGTGGGTTCCTCCACCGCCTCGGCGACGGGGGTGTCTTCCGGCTCATCCGGGGTTGAGCGGCAGCCGGCAACCAGGCCGGCAACCAGAAGGGTCATCAGTAACAATAACAGCACTCTTCGCATCTTTCCTTCTCCTATTCTTGGCAAATGATAGGGGTTACTGCCTACACAACTCGCTGTCAGCTCTTATCAGAAAACACCTCCTTTTCACTCTAAGCAACACGCCGTTGCCAGCAACACGCCGTTGCCATCCGTTGTTGTCGCCGTTATCTGGTACCACTCGCCAGATCTCAAGCGTCACCGTTACCAGACGCTAACGGGAAAAAGGCCGCAGACGCCAGCTTGCCTTGATCAACTGCCAGCGGTGGGCCAACCCACGCGGTTCAAAGATGAGAAAGAGCATCAACGCCAGGCCAAAGAAGATCGGCCGGAAGGACGTCAGCAGGCGTGCTGCGTGGTCTGGGAAAAGGAGCGCCAGCTCGCTGCCGACCAGACCGGCCAGGTCCTCCAGCAGGATCACGGTGGCGGCACCGAAGAACGGGCCCAGATTTGAGCCCAACCCGCCGATAACCAGCATCCCCAGCAGGATAATCGATTCGTCCAGCCCGTAGCCCAGCTCGGTGCCAATCTCCCGCTGGCTGTGGGCGCGCAACGCCCCGGCAACGCCGGCCAGGGCGGCGGCGATGAAGAAAGCGCGCAGCTTATAGCCAAAGAGATTGACCCCCAGCAGTTCGGCGGCCAGATCGTTGTCGCGAATGGCGACCAGGGCCCGGCCGAGACGGGTGCGGGTGATGTTTGCCGTGAGGATGGTAGTGACGATCAGGACCAGCAGCGAGATGTAGAAGTAGCGACTGACGCTGTTGAACAGGAAATCGCCGATCTGCGGCACCGGCGCGGAGATCCGGCCGGAGGTGCCGCCGAGGATGTCGGGAAAGGTGTGCTTGGTCAGCCAGGGGATGATGAACTGCGCGGCCAGCGTGGCCATCGCCAGGTAAAATCCTTTGACCCGCAGCGACGGTAAGCCGAAGATGAGGCCGAACGCGCCGGTGCCCAGCGCCACCAGCGGCAGGCCCAGCAACATGGGCACGCCGGCCCGGCTGACCAGCAGGGCGGAGAGATAGCCGCCGACCAGCATGAATGCGGCCTGCCCCAGGGAGATCTGCCCGGTATAGCCGGTGAGAATATTCAACCCCTGGAGAGCCACGACGGTGTAGGCGAAGCGGTTGAGGGTGGAGGTGAGGTAGGCACTGCCCCAGAGGGGCACGGTGGCTACCACCACAATGAACAGCCCCAGCACCAGCCATTGCCAGCGCTGGCGCACAATTGCCATATCTTGCTGGTAAGTGCGGTCAAAATCACCGGCGGGCCGCAATACGGTCATAACGTTCTCCTGATCCTAGACGCGCTCGATTCGTTTCTGGCCGAATAACCCTTCCGGCCGGATCACGAGCACGATCAACAACAATACATAAGGGGCGATTTCGGCGGAGTTGCGCACCTCGATCAGGGCCGAGGCCTGCACCAGCGCCTGGACCAACCCCACCACGATGCCGCCGACGATGGCTCCCGGCAGTGAATCCAGGCCGCCCAGCAGAATGGCGGGGAAAGCGATCAGGACTACCGTTGAGAGGTTGAGGCTGGCTCCGGTGAGGGTTGCCAGCAGCACGCCACCCAGGGTGGCCACGATGCCGGCAATCGCCCAGGAAAGGCCGAAGACGCGCGATACCCGGATCCCCACGCTGCGGGCCACTTCGTGGTTCTCGGAGGTCGCCCGCATCGCCAGCCCCATATCGGTGCGCCGGAAAAGGATAATAAATCCCACCGCCGCCACAATGGCCACGATGAAGGCCACCACCAGCGTCTTCTTGAGGATGATCACGTCGTTAAAGGCGCCGGGAAAGGGAATGCGGTAGACGTCACTGGAGGTGAAAGGGGCCGGGAAATTTTGCTTCGGCTGAACGCCGAAGGTGATGCTGGCCAGCCCTTCCAAAAATTGGGCCAGCCCCAGCGTCATCAGGATGATCGCCAGCAGCGGCTGGCCCGTCATCGGGCGCAGGGCCACCCGCTCGATCAGCAACCCCAGCAGTGCCGAGATCACAATCGCCGCCAGCAGTGCCAGCGGAAAGGGCAGGTTGAAGAGCTCGTTGCCCGTTTCACTGCCGCCGGCAAACCACCAGGTGAGGAAAGCGCCCACCATCACCATGTGCCCGTGAGCGAAGTTAAAAACCTCCGAGGCCTTGAAGATAAGAACAATACCCAGGGCGATCAGGGCAATGACGCCTCCGTTGAGGAGACCGGTAAAAAATTGCTGGGGCACTAACGGCCAGTTCATAGTCCCTTCCCTCTATAGTGCGCGCAGGCGCAGATCGGTTTCGATGACGCCTTCGCTGCCATCCTGGTAGCGTACGGGGGCGCGTACGCGAATCCCGCGCGCGTCGCTGTACATCGCCTCGATAATGTTCTGGTAGCGTTCATAAAGAACGCCCCGCCGTAGCTTGCGCGAGCGGGTCATCTCCGCCTCGTCGGCGTCGAATGCCTTGTGCATCAGCACGAAGCGGCGGATTTGGGCTGTGGGCGGGAGGTTATCGTTGACGCCGGTTACCGCCTCGTCGATCAGCTCATAGACCTCTTTCTTCTGCGAGAGGTCGACGAAGGTGGTGTAACTGAGCCCGTTCCGTTCCGCCCAGTTGCTGACGTTGTCAAAGTCGATGATGATCAACGCACTCACGTAATCGCGTGTTTCTCCCCCTACGGCCATCACGTCCTGGATATACGGGCTGAATTTCAGCCTGCCCTCGATAAACTGGGGCGAGAAGCGTTTGCCACTGGCCAGGATTAGCATGTCGTTGAGGCGGTCGAGGTAGATCAGGTGTCCGTCCTTGTCGATGTAGCCGGCATCGCCGGTGCGGAACCAGCGCTCGCCCGCTTCGTCCACGTAGATCGCCTCTTCCGTCTTCTCCGGCTGCTTATAGTAGCCCTGGAAAACGGTGGGGCCCGCAATCTGAATCTCCCCCTCCTCCGAAATCCGGACCTTAATCCCCGGCGCCGGCTTGCCCACGCTGGCGAACTTGATGTCCCCGTCGTAGTGGATCGTCGCCCCGCCGGTCACTTCGGTGGAGCCATAAATTTGTTTCAGGTTCACGCCCAGGGCGTGGAAAAAGCGCATGGCATCCGGGCTCAGGGAGGCCCCGGCCGTGTAAGCCGAGCGGATGCGGGACAGGCCAAGCTGGTCGCGGATGGCGCCGAAGAGGAGGCGGTCGCCCAGCCAGTAGGCGAGGCGCAGCGGCAGTCCAATTGCTTCGTTGGAGAAACGGCGGTCGGCTGCGCGATAGCCCACCGGCAGGAATAGATCATAAAGGCGTTGATTGATCCATGACGCGTTGTTGATCCGCACCTGCACCGAACCCACCAGCGCATCCCAGAGGCGAGAGTTGTAGAGAATGCTTTCCGGGGCGATTTCCCGCACGTTTTGGCGCACCGTCTCCGGTTCTTCCGGGAAATTGAGGATCAGACCGTAAAGAACGTGAGGCGCGACCCCCAGCACGTGTTCGGCGATCCAGCCCAGCGGTAACAGGCTGACGTGATTGTCCTTGTCGTAGCGGGCATCCACCTGCTCGTACGCGCTCGCCGACTGCAGCAGGTTGTCGTGGCTCAGCATCGCGCCCTTCGGCCGGCCGGTCGTGCCCGACGTGTAGCAGAGCACGGCCAGGTCGTCCTTGCTGCCTGAGGCCACCTCGATGGCGAAGCGTTGTGGCTCGCTCGCCGCCAACTCGCGGCCCAGCGCCTGCACCTCGGCAAAGGAGATGAGCCAGGGATCGTCCAGGTCCCACAGGCCCCGATCGTCCCAGTAAATGACCTTCTGCACGTCGGGGATCTGCTCGCGAATCGCCAGCACTTTATCACACTGTTCCTGGTCCTTGGCAAAGAGAAAGCGGGCGTCGCTGTCGTTGATGATGTAGGCGATCTCGTCGGCCGTGGCGTCGGTGAAGAGGCCTACCTGCGCCGCGCCCGCTGCCAGCAGGGCCAGATAAGCCCACAGATAGTGGCGATCGTTGTCGCCCACGGTGGCCACCCTGTCACCGCGCTGCAGGCCCAGACAGATCAGGCCCAGCGCCAGCGCTTCGACCTGCCCGGCCGTCTCCTGCCAGCCAAACGCGCGCCAGATGCCATACTCCTTCTGGCGCAATGCGGTTTTTGTGGGCGGATATTCGGCTACCCGCTGCAGCAAATGTTGGGGAACTGTCTGTGGCTCGTCCATACGATAGGGCCTATTCTCCCAGATAGGCATGAATGACCTGCGGATCGTCCCGAATGGCGTCCGGGATCCCCTCTGCAATCTTCACACCAAAGTCGAGGACCACGACGCGGTCGGCAATATCCATCACCAGCGCCATATCATGCTCGATCAGAATGATCGTGGCTCCGTGGCGCTCGTGGATATCCAGAATAAAACGGGCCATGTCCTCCTTTTCTTCCACATTCATGCCGGCCATTGGCTCGTCGAGGAGCAGCAGCCGGGGCTCCAGCGCCAGCGCCCGCCCCAATTCAACCCGTTTGCGCAATCCGTAAGGAAGGGCGCCGACGACGGCCTTGCGGATCGGCGCAATTTCCAGGAAGTCAATAATCTCCTCCACGACGCGCCGGTGGTTCACCTCTTCTTCCTGGGCTGTCCCCCAGTAAAACATACTGGCCAGCGTATTTTGCTGCATGTGCGTGTGGCGTGCCGCCATCAGGTTGTCGAGCGTGCTGAGCCCGGTGTAGAGGGCAATATTCTGGAAGGTGCGGGCAATGCCCAGGTGGGCCACGCGGTGAGTGGGCGTTTCCAGCAGATTTTGCCCGTCAAAGAGGATGCGGCCCCGGTCCGGCCGGTAGAAGCCGTTGATGCAATTAAGCATGGACGTCTTGCCTGCACCGTTGGGGCCAATAATTGCCAGGATTTCACCCTGGTGCACGTCGAAACTGACGTCGTTAAGCACCAGATTTTTGCCGAAGCTCAGGTTGACTTCCTCCACTTGCAGGAGAACGCCATTGCCGGTCATATTCCCTCCGGTGAGTCTGTCGTGTTGCGATGGTTGGCTAGGATGATGTGAGTGCCGCCGGGTTGTTGTTACACTGGCACGATGATGTGAGAAGCCCGGCGACCGGAGCAGGGACGGGCACGCTCTCCCAATCCCCATTTCACCTATTCGGATAAGCTAGAACATGGACAAGTATAATCGGCTTTTAACTTCCTGCAAGCAATTGGCGGAGGCAATCCTGGTTTTCATGGGGGGGGGAACGAGGCGATCCGCGCCCGGGGATCGCCTCGTTGTCTGAGCAGTCAGGTGATTGCCGGCCGGCGTGCACCGGCTGGCGGGCTTATGGTAGCCCGAAAGCGTACAGCATGTTGTTTGGCGTGCCGGTGCCAAGGTTACTGTAGCCGGAGCCCCAGAAGATCATGCCGTTGGAGATAGTGGCGCCTGAGAGGCAAGAGCCACCGCTGGCGAATTCCCAGAGGATTTCGCCGCTAGCGGCGTCGAGGGCGTACATATAACCCTGCGGATCAAGGGAGCAACCGTACACGACGCCGTTGGCCGTGGTCACCGGGCCGGAGGTGCCACCCCCCTGGGTTGGCGTCGTCTGCCAGAGGATTTCTCCGGTAGCGGCGTCCAGGCCGCTCCAGATGCCGGCTGTGGTGGCGGTGCCTTCTGGGAGGATCCACTCTTCGAGGTCGCTATTGGCGTTGGCCGTGTACACGCGCCGGCCGTCGGCGGCCGAGCCCCACTGCAGGCCGCCGCCTATGCCACCCGGCCCGGCCTGGGTGACCCAGACAACGGCGCCGGTGTCAGGATCAAGGGCCCAATACTGGCCGCTCTTCTGACCTACCCCTACCAGATCCCGTGGCATCCCTGTGCCGGGTTCCTTCACAGTAAAGAGCCCGGGCGCCTGTCCGAAGTCGTAGTCGGGACCGGCCGGTTCAGGGCAGTTGTCGCCGTCGCCAAAGAAGGGGAGGCAGTCAACGGTCCAGGCATCGTAGGGCAGGGCCCGGGTCGCCCAGCGGACCTCGCCGCTCTTCAGGTCCAGGGCAAGGATCGAGTCGAAGTGGTTGTCGGCCGGGAGACAGGCCGCCTTGGCGTCCGGATCGTCGCCGGCGTTGGCCACGCACTCAAGCACGGCCTCCGGCACGGTATAGTTGTTCCCGGTGGCGATGTAGAGTTGCCCGCGCCTGGTGTCAATCGCCGGGCTACTGCCCCACACGGCGTTGCCGCTATACCCGTCCGGGGCGGTGTAAGTCTGCCAGAGAATGGCTCCGGTCTCGAGGTCGAGGGCCAGCATGCTGCCCCGGAAGGAGCAGCAGGGGTAATCCGGGATAAAGGCTGCGAACGCTTCCTCCAGCGAGGACACGCCCACGTAGACCCGGCCGTCGAACACCGTCGCCGACTGGGTGATGATGGCCGCCGGGTGGGTGGCGACCTGCGTGGCCCAGAGCAAGGCGCCGGTGGCCCGGTCAAAGGCCAGCACCAGGCCGCCACCACCAAACGGGCCCTGGGTGCCGACGATCAATCTGTCTTCGGCCAGCGCCGGGGTGGTCCGGGCTTTGTCGGCAGGTACCCCGGTGACGGCGGGAATGCTGACCTGCCAGCGTACCAGCCCGGTGCGCCGGTCAATGGCGTAGAGGTTGCCGGCCCAGTCAGGTACATAGACCATCTCCCCGTCCACGGCCGGCGTGGCCGACACGTCACCGCCGGTTATGAACTCCCATTTCACTTCCAGCTCGCTGACATTGTCCACGCCGATCTTTGATTCGGTTTTCTGGTAACGGGTATTTTTCAGATCGCCTCCCGCCGTGCTCCAGATGATGCCTCCCTCTGCCAGGACGACCGTGCTGACCAGCAGGCCGGCTAAGAGCACCCCGCCGATAACTGACCATACCTTCCCTACTTTATTCATTTTTCCTACCTTTAACTGGAGATTGGGTTCTACGAGCAATCCTCGTGAACGTGCTGATAAAGGGGCCACCATCGCCAACGCGCTACCTGGCGGCGAGGGCGCAGGATGAACACAACTACCTGCTACCGGCCATCGAGAAAAGATGTTGCTGCCGGCGGCTTAAGTTGTACCGGGTATGGTGCGCGGGTGGCTAAAACACAGGACAAGGAGAATTCCCGTGCTGGCGACTGAAGAAAAGTCTGATTGGAGTTTTTGGCTTTCGCCGGTGTCGATGTTACTCACACAGTAGTGGATAAGTACGAGCCATTATAAATTGAGAAGCTCGTCCCATTACGCTTTGTCTGCTTTGTCTCAGCTACTTCTCATCTAATCCTGGAACCGTGAGACAGCGATTCTACCGAAGCCCCCTCCCTAGCCTGCGTAATATAGATCTGGGCCTCCCGCCCGGTAGCCTCCCGGTAGCAGGCGCCGGCCGCCTCGGCGAAGGAAGTGGCTGCGGCAGCGTGCACCAGGGCCACGGCGCAGCCGCCAAAACCCGCCCCCGTCATTCTCGCCCCAAAACTGGCAGCATGTTCCCGGGCACAGGCAACCATCGCGTCCAACTCCGCGCTGGAGACTTCGAAGTCGTCGCGAAGGCTGGCGTGGCTGCCGTCCATCAATTGGCCCAGGCTCTGGGCGTTACCCGCTTTCATCGCTCGGGCGGCCTCCAGGGTGCGCGCGTTCTCCGTGACCACGTGGCGCGCCCGACGCCGGATCAGTGGATCCAGTTCATCTGCCTCCGCTTCGAATGCCTCCACGCTGACGTCCCGTAACGCCGGCACGCCGAAGTAAGTGGCCGCCGCCTCGCACTGCTGCCGCCGCTCGTTGTAAGCCGAGTCGACCAGCCCCCGGCGGGTGTTCGTATCCAGAATCACCACCGCCGTCCCCGGCGGTAGGGGCACCGCTTCCGTCTCCAGGCTGCGGCAATCGATCAACAGCGCGTGCCCTTCTTCACCGGCCGCCACGATCATCTGGTCCATGATGCCGCAGTTGACGCCCACCCACTCGTTCTCCGCCCGCTGGCTCAGCCGGGCCATGGGCGCCGCCGCCCAGGCGAAACCGGAGACGGCAGCAAAGGCTCGCGTTGCCGCTACTTCCAGCGCCGCCGACGAGGAGAGTCCCGCGCCCACCGGGATGTCGCCGGCCAGCACCCCGTCCCAGCCCTGCAACTCGTACCCGCCCTCCTGTAGGGCCCAGGCCACGCCCTTTACGTACTCCACCCAACCCTCTTCTTCCCGCGCCAGCCTGTCCAGCGAAAAAGTAGCCGTCTCCTCAAAATCCAGGGAGGTGAGCCGCACCTGCCGGTCCGCCCGCGGGCGCAGGGCGATCTGGATCGCCCGCTCGATGGCCAACGGCAGGACGAAGCCGTCGTTGTAATCGGTATGCTCGCCGATCAGGTTCACCCGGCCGGGTGCCCGCACCAGGAACTCGGGCCGGCCCTCGAAATGACTGGGGAAGGCATCGATCACTTTCTCGCGCATCATTGGCTTTCTCCCTCCGGACCTGACAGCGTCTGCCAGACCTGACAGCGTCTGCCAGACCTGACAGCGTCTGCCAGACCTGACAGCGTCTGCCAGACCTGACAGCGTCTGCCTTCACTGGACAGACCGGTACGAGGTAAACGGTTACAGCAGCAATTCGCCGTTGTGTAACTTGCACCACTGCCCAAGATACCATCATGGTTTACAGAACGCACGCCCGCTAGCGACCGTGACCTGACCGTTATCAGGGAATGGTGGGAGGGACTGCTTGCCGGGTTTCGGCAGGGCCGGTAACGGTCGTGCCGGCCGCCTGCAATACCAGGGCGAGCAGCGTGGCGATGGCATAGGCCGCAGCACCTACCAGGAGCACGGCCGTGAACCCGGCCAGCAGGGCCACCGTTACCGCCAGGGCCGAGCCGGCGACCGTCAGCACGCCGTTGACCGCCCACGCCAGGGCCACGTGCTCCCGGCCGGCGCGGCCTACCGCCCGCAACGCCAGGGGAAACGGAATGCCCATGAACAGGGCGAGGGGGAAGAGGCTGGCGACGACGACGGTCACCCGCACTGCCTGCCCGGCTGCCAGAAATGCCTCGTTGAGGATGGGCCACACCCCGATCCACAGCAGGCTAAGCAGGACAACGGCCGCCGTCGGCCAGACCGGAAAGGGCGGGGCTGCCGGTCCCGTGCGCCGCCCGGCCAGGCCACTGCCGATCCCGCCGCCGACGAACAGGGCCGCCAGGACGGCGGTCACCGCCACTATGGGATGGCCCAGGAAAAGGCGCGTTTGCTGGATCACGGCCACTTCGATGGCCATAAAGCCCAGGCCCAGGGCGGCGAAGTAGAGGGGAGACCAGCGCACGACCGCCCCTCTGACCCGGCGCTGGCGCCACAGCAGCAGAAGGGTGCCGGCAGCCACCACCGCACCCACACCCCAGAGCAGGGGCTGCAGCGCGCGCGGGATCCCCCGCTCAAACTGGTAGAAGAAAGG
>Ga0207752_1000597_pt1 | contig 16985 bp, 15 predicted proteins | sample Pon2CUnioCityCA_6_FD_187272 | JGI IMG/M metagenome (GOLD analysis project Ga0207752, IMG submission 187272) | Marine sediment microbial community from Union City, CA, USA - Pond 2C Sediment 2 (SPAdes) | ecosystem: Environmental > Aquatic > Marine > Intertidal zone > Salt pond sediment ...
ATGCGGCAGGGCCCGACTGTCTACAACCGAACAGGCTAGCGACGACGTTCCAACCAGCGATACACTCCGCATCCCGACACCAATCCAAACAGCAGGTTCTGAGCTGGCCAGACACAACACCACGCGCCGAGCGTGCCGATGGCCAACGTCAAGCCAATAACCCAATCCAGCAACCAATAGCCGAGAAGAAGGACGACGCCGCCTACAGAGCGACCGGCGTAGATCCAGCCGATCCCGAGCAAGCCAAAGAATCCTCCGATTACTTCCAGCAATAGCGCCACTGCGGGATCGCGATCCTGCTTCATACGTTCACCTCTCGTTCCACCCACGCACCAATGAGCCAGTAACGGAAGTTGTATCCTTCGTAGATCCGATAGGCTGCATACAGTCCGTAGCCGACCCAGACCAGAGGAAGTCCCAGAAGCAGAATCACCATCAAGACGGTAACCAGCAGCGCGAGTGGCATCAGTAGGCAACCGATGACCACAACCGAAAGCAGCCCACTGACGGTCCACGCCACCGTTACCGCCGCGACCGTGACAGCCACAGCGAGCACGTAGGCCAAAATCCCCACGCCTTGATAGGTCAACGACTGCAACGCATGGAAAGCAACAAAGCGAGACCGCTCTCGATAGGAAAAGTAGATAGCGAGTGGTATAACTAGTCCAAGAAGAGCGCCGACTCCGCCGGCAAACGCCAGAATTAAGGTCAACAGAATACTGGCATGAGCCAAGGATGCAGTCGTCCACTCGTCAGTCAGTGAGCGTGTCGCCAACTCATCGGACGTCCCTTGAATGGTTCCCGCAGCGCCTGTGGAACCGGCCGATTCCACAGTCTTCTCTCTCCGATCCCGTCGTTCCTGATCGCCCGTTTCACCCACAACATCATTCATTACAACACCTCCCAAGCGAGCATTTAATGCTTAACCTCTATCTCACAATACGCATATCCCGACCGCAAGTTGCATCTGCGTACCCCTATGCTATAATTCCTGGGGTCAAGAACGTCATCCACCTTATTGAGAGAACTGGATCCCCCCGCGTCTATGGTCACCAAACGCCAGCTTGGCATCTTCGTTATCACCCTCAGCATCGCCGGCATCCTAGGGGTTGTTGCCGTGGACATCTTCGACGCTGGTCAGTGGAGCGGCCTGGGGCCCCTCCAGCAAGGCGGGATCGGCCTCGGTTTGGGAGGCATTCTGGTGGGTATGATTCTGGTGCGCCTAGGGGATCGACCGGCCTGATGGCGACCACTATGAAAGCAACACCATCGCGTGCCCTCCGAAGCCTTGCTATTCTGCTTGCCATTCTCGCCGTCGTGGCTTACGTGTCGTATTTGGCGATCTACGTGAATTACGCAGTGGAGCTCTTCCGCTGGCCGTTCGACTACGATCAGGGAGAAGGGTTCGAACTATACGACGCAATTCTCTACGGCCAAGGAGAGTGGCCTTACCGCGATAACGCTACCTTTCCCTTCTACGCCTCCAACTACCCACCGCTATTCCACCTATTGATTGTCCCATTGCTTCCCATCTTCGGCCCTCGGCTGATCGCCGGCAGACTACTCTCCTTTGTCGCGACGCTGATCACTGCGACCACCATATTCATCGTCGTACGGCGCAACATCCGAGATCCCGACCAGGACCGGATGACTGACTGGCTCCTTCCCACGCTCTCCGGACTAGGCTTCCTTGCTTCAAACTACGTCTACCAGATTGGGCCTCTGTCTCGAATGCATATGACACTCGTTATGTTTGAGACATTGGCCATTGCCTTTATCGCCGAGTTCGAGCATCCGAAATATGGCACGCGCAACCTGATCCTGGGGCTGACCATGTTGTTCTGTGCTGGCTATGCCAAGCAGACAGCCGTTTTCACTGTCGCGGCAGCCTTGTCATACGTGTTCCTGAGAGACATAAAGAAGTCTATCATCAGCGGGGCGAGTTTGGCCGTTGTAGCAGGATCTGTTTTCTGGTTGATCAACGTCGCCACAGACGGCGCCTGGTGGATCAACATCATTCAAGCCAATGTTAATGCATTTGACTACCGCCAGACGCTCTTTCTCTTCAAGCAATGGCTCCGTCTGCACACCCTGTTCGCGATTCTGGCAGCGGGGTTTTTCGTGTACGAGCTGTTCTGGGATCGGCTATCGGCGTATTCTTTGTGGTTCTTCTTTGCCCTGGGCGTTGGAGCCCTGAGCGGTAAATGGGGCGCAGGGTTCGGCTACTTCACTACGGCCATCGCCGCTGCCTGTCTCGCCTCTGGGCTTGCCCTGGGGAGACTGCGTCAGAAGGTAGAAGAAGCACGGCCACAGATCACCAGCCTTCCGTTATCCGCCCGCTCACTGTTAGTCGCGGTGATCCCGTTGCTGTATTTGTTCCAGGCACCACGCATGCTCCATCTCCCCACCTCAGGTCCGGTTTTCGAACCGATCTCTCGCGTTCTCAGAGTACAGGACGATCTGGTATATGGGAAAGGCGACACGTTGGCTTCAACGCACTGTGCGCCAGTCGAGTATCATGACGCTATGGGGTACACGCAACTCGGGCATCCGCTCACATCCAAGGACCACGCAGCAGGTGCCAAGATAATGACTTACGTCTGGTCTGTCGAGGGCCCCATTCTGAGTGAAGAAGCGATGTTCAGCATTCTCGCTGAGAAGCCTGTGGTAACCAACCCGACTCAGTTGCTGAATCTCTACAACAACGGGCTTCTCGATACGTCTGAAATCATTGACCACGTGAACCGGCAGGCTTTCGATCTGGTGATCTTCCGCGCCCAATTCTACCCTCCGCCCGTGCTGCAAGCCATTGGTCAAAACTATCGGCCTGTGGACCATATATGTATGAACGGGTTCTACTACCATATTTTGCGTCCCAGTAACGGATCAGATAGTGGATCACCCCTGTCTGAACTCCCATCAGGGAGATAGAAGAGCGCGATATGACGAAAAGCTCTGCCCCATCAATCAGTTGCCCGGGATGCGGCAGCACATCTTTTACCACCGATTCTAACGGTCTCCCCGTGTGCGAGTACTGCCAAGTTGCTTACGAAGTGCGCGGGAGCCAGTGCGATAGGTGCGGCACGGCCTACGAACTGACCGTACGTCACTGTCCCACTTGCGGAGTTGAGCTAGTCGGTGAATGCCCCATCTGTGGGACACTTAATCCATTGGACGCAGCCAAGTGTCTTGTCTGCGGTCAAACGCTCGACGCGGCAGACCAGATGTTCGCCCGCCTGACGAGGAGCACGGCAACCCAACTGCGCAGGACGCGCGAACTGGGCGCCGATATCAAAGCGTTGGAAGAAGCCGCGTCGGAAGCTCAGCTGGCGAAGATGTGGGCCGAAGAGGAAGCAAGACAGGCGGAACTAGCACAGGCGCGCGCAGAGCGCCAGCGTCAGGAACGACTTATGATCACCATCGCTATCGGCGTAGCCGCCATAATAGTAGTTGCGGCGATTGTCGCAGCCATCGTTCTCGGAAGTGGCGCCGCCACCTCCCTGTTATGAAACCAACAGAGGGTAGAATACTCTATGATCGGCATTCTTACGGACACGACTGCCAGCATCCCGAATAGACTGGTCAAAGAGCTACGCATAGAGATCGTCCCATATTACATCCACCGCGGGTTGACGACGCTTCGTGACATGGTTGACGTCCAGCCAGCCCAGTTTGCTGAATGGCTGACAGAGGCCAAACGTCTACCCACGACGTCCAATCCAGCCCCAGGCGACTATTTCAGAGGGCTGAAGCATCTGGCCGGTCGGGTGCGCGGGATCATTGCCCTAACGATGACGTCTAAGGGAAGTGGGGCCTACCAATCGTGCCGGGCTGCCATAGAGATGTTCAAGGAACACACCCCCCAAGTCCAGGTAGAAGTAGTGGATACACTTCAGGTGGCAATGTCGCAAGGATGGGCAGCGGTCGAGGCCGCCCGTGCCGCTATGGACGGCCTGGGATTCGAGGATGTATTACAGCGAGCGCGAGAAGTTGCCGAGCGTGGGATGATGATTCAGACAGCCGATACTTTGCGGTACCTCCATATGGGCGGGCGAATTGGAAAAGCTCAACACCTAGTCGGTTCTCTCCTCAATATCAAGCCCCTCATCGGCCTGCAGGATGGAGAAATCGTCGCCCTTGGCACGACGAGGAGCCGGCTCAGAGCCTATCAGCGTCTGATCGATCTGATGGAAGAGAAGGTCGGAGAGGGAGCCCGTATTAGAGTCGCCTTCACGCACGTGGCAGCAAGAGAACAACTGGAGAGGCTACAAGCGATGGTCACGGAGCGATTCGATTGCCTTGAAACGATCGTGACCGAACTTTCTCCGGCGCTTGCAGTACACTCAGGTCCTGGAACAGTCGGCGTCAGTTTCTTTCGTGTCTCAAGAACACTCTAGTTTTCGGTGTTCTTCAGACACTGGCAGGAAGAAGGACCTGGTTGATCCCAGGCCCTTCTGATCTACAGCTCTGAGGCAAGCGATGCCGAACCTACGACTCCACCGCTACTTCGTCCGAGACGCTCTCTGACGCTTTCTCACCCAGCTCTTTCCACTCCGTGCGAGGCTGGAAGATCAAGCCATCAGTACCGACATCGACCACGACTACGTCACCTTTCTCGAAGTCACCGCGTAGCAGCTTAATGCTCAAAGGGCTCTCTACGTGGCGCTGCAGAGCACGACGCAGCGGCCGCGCACCAAATTGGGGATCAAAGCCCTCACGGGCCAGCCAACGACGACTGGCCTCCGTCAACTCCACCTTCAGCCCCAACTCACCCAGGCGGTCCTGGACCTCTTCCATCTGCAAATCCACGATCCGCTCCATGTCATCGACCGTAAGATCGTTGAAGACAATCACCTCGTCAATGCGGTTGAGGAACTCAGGTCGGAAGGTTCGCTTGAGTTCCCTTTCGATCTTCTGTTGATTCGCATTCCCGTCCCGATCGCCCTCGCCCGCGTGCATAAAGCCGAGGGTTCCCCCTTCATAGGCGAACTCAGTCCCGATGTTCGACGTCATAATGACGACCGTGTTGCGGAAGTTTACAACATGGCCTTGTCCGTCGGTCAGTCTACCTTCGTCAAGGATCTGAAGCAATGCATTCCAGACGTCGGGGTGCGCCTTCTCGATCTCGTCAAACAAAACCACGCGATAAGGCCGCCGGCGCACCGCCTCGGTCAACTGCCCGCCTCGCTCATGACCAACGTACCCCGGCGGGGCACCAAAGAGGCGAGAGACGGTATGTCGCTCTCGATACTCACTCATATCAACCCGCACCAACGCGTCTTCGTCATCGAAGAGGAACCAGGCCAGCACCTTGGCTAGCTCAGTCTTGCCTACGCCTGATGCTCCCAAGAAGATGAAGCTTCCGATCGGGCGAGTGGGATCTTTGAGACCCGAGCGCGCACGCCGAATAGCGTCGGAGACAGCAGCTACCGCCTCATCCTGTCCCACGATTCGCGTGTGTATGGCATCCTCCATCCGCAGCAGCTTTTCCGCCTCGGTCTCCATCATCCGCGCCACAGGAATGCCGGTCCAGTTCGCCACGACCTCCGCAATGTCTCGTTCCTCAACGGTCTCGTCGAGTTGATTCTCCTGCTGCCACATCTCACGCTTGAGGTTGAACTCCGCCTGGGCATTGATGCGCTTCGTCTTCAACTCGGCCGCACGCTGATAATCCTCCAGCCCACTGGCAGCTTCAACTTCCGTCTGAAGCTGCTGAAGATCTGCCTGTAACTCCTTCAACTCCGGGGGAAGGGTATGCAACGCCACGCGCAGTTTAGCGGCCGCCTCATCCATGAGATCGATAGCTTTGTCAGGCAGACGCCGATCCGTGACGTATCGATGCGATAGGCGCACCGCAGCCTCGATAGCATCGTCGGAGATGTGCACCTTATGGTGAGCCTCATATCGATCGCGCAGCCCTTCCAACATCTCGATCGTCATCTCCAAGTCCGGCTCGCCGACGAAGACTGGAGCGAATCGACGCTCCAACGCACCATCACGCTCGATGTACTGGCGGTACTCATCTAGCGTCGTTGCACCAATACACTGCAGTTCGCCACGAGCCAAGGCAGGCTTCATCATGCTGGAGGCATCCAAAGCCCCCATACCAGCCCCCGCACCAACGACGTTGTGCAACTCGTCGATGAAGAGCATGATATCGCCTTCGGAACTCTGAATCTCCTCGATGGTAGCCTTCAGGCGCTCCTCAAACTCACCACGGAAGTGGGTGCCGGCCACCATTGAGGCCAGGTCGAGCTGCATAACCTCCCGCCCCATCAGGATCTCCGGCACGTCGCCCTCGCTGACCTTCTGAGCTAGCCCTTCCACAATCGCAGTCTTGCCCACGCCAGGCTCACCGATTAGCACCGGGTTGTTCTTCGTCCGCCGGCATAGGATCTGGATTACGCGCAGGATTTCGTCATCCCGCGCGATGACCGGATCCAACTTACCTTCGTGGGCCATCTGGGTCAGATTCCGACTGTATTTCTCGAGCACGCGGTAACGTGTCTCAGCCCGCCGATCGGTCACACGCTTCCCACCACGGAGCTCCTCAATCACCTCGTAGATTCGCTCCTTCGAGATTCCTTTCTCCTGCAGGATCCGCGCCGGCAGCGTATCCTTCTCGCTGGCGATCGCCAAGAAGATATGCTCCGTTGAGATGTAGTCATCCTTCAGGAGGTTCGCCTCGGCATTAGCTCGATCGAGGACGCGTTTTACCCGTGGAGTAATGAAGACCTGTCCCATCCCCCCACCACCATATACGTTGGCTTTGGCGCTATCCTGCAGCTCCCCGTCAAGCCTCTCCTTGACCTGCTCAACATCGGCCCCGAGGCGCTCCATCAGATCGGAAATCACACCGTGAGGCTGCTCCAAGAGCGCCAAGAAGATGTGCTCCGTGTCCACTTGCGTGTGCCCGTAACGCCCCATGATCTGGACGGCCCGTTGAGCGGCCTCTTGCGCACGCTCAGTAAAACGATCCAGCCTCATCATTGGCTCACATACTCCTCTAGCCTACCTCGGCATATGCCTTCCGGCTCGGTAGGAAAGTCCGCCAGAAGTACATAACGAAATTATACCTGACAATCCCTCATCAGACAAAGAAAACGGTGCCGGAGCACGAAATGCACAACCCCGGCACCGTCTGATGGTGCTTATTGGCCTAGACAGCCTCTGGTTTTACCTCCTCAAACGTGATGTGACCGTTGGAGGCCTCCACGCGAACCGTGTCTCCTTCGTCAAATTCGCCACGAAGGAGCGACAAGGCCAACGGATCCTGCACCTCACGCTGGATAACACGCTTCAACGGTCGCGCGCCATACACGGGATCGTACCCGACCTCGGCCAGGTGTCGCCGTGCCGCCTCCGTCAGATCCAGTCCCATCTTCCGGTCATCAAGGAGAGCACGAAGTCGCCGCATCTGGATGTCGACGATCTTGAGCAGATCCTCTTTCGTTAGACTGCGGAAGAGAATGATTTCATCGATCCGGTTCAGGAACTCTGGACGGAAGATGCGATCCAGCTCCTCCATCACCTTGTCTCGAGCCTCGTCAACTCCCAAGTCCTTTATCCAACGGCTTCCGACGTTGCTGGTCATAATGATGATCGTATTGCGGAAGTCCACCGTACGCCCTTGTCCGTCGGTGAGCCGGCCCTCGTCGAGCAGCTGAAGCAGCGTGTTGAAGACCTCAGGATGAGCTTTCTCGATCTCATCGAATAACACCACGCTATAGGGGCGTCGACGAACTGCCTCGGTCAACTGACCAGCTTCCTCGTAACCCACGTACCCGGGGGGAGCACCGATGAGCCGCGATACAGTGTGCCTCTCCTGATACTCGCTCATGTCGATGCGAATCATTGCCTCCTCGGTATCGAAGAGGAATTCAGCCAGAGCTCGGGCCAGCTCCGTCTTGCCAACTCCCGTAGGACCCAGGAAGATAAACGTGCCAATTGGCCGGTTTGGATCCTGCAACCCAGCCCGTGCACGCCGGACCGCGTTCGAAACCGCCTCAACAGCCTCCTCCTGCCCCACGACACGGCGATGGAGTGCCTCTTCCATTCGAAGCAGGCGCTCTCGTTCGCCCTCCAAGAGCTTGGACACCGGAATGCCGGTCCATTCAGATACGACCTCGGCAATCTCCTCGGAACCGACCTCCTCCTTCAACATCGCCCCGTCCTCCTGGAGTTGGTTCAGTCGTTCTTCCTGCGCCTCCAGCTGCTTCTGCAACTCAGACAGCCGACCGTACTGCAGCTCCGAGGCTTGCTCATAGTCATGGGTACGTTGAGCCTCCTGGATTTGATGGCGAACGCGATCGATCTCCTCCTTTGTCTCCCGCACCGCCTGGATAGCCCCTTTCTCCTGCTCCCAACGGGCGCGCAGAGCTTTCCGATTCTCCTCAAGGTCGGCCAGCTCCTTCTCCAGATCCTTTAACCGCTCCCGGCTAGCTTCGTCACTCTCCTTCTTAAGCGCCTCGCGCTCAATCTCTAACTGCATAATGCGGCGATCGACCTCGTCCAGTTCAGAGGGTTTAGAGTCGATCTCCATTCTCAGTCGCGAGGCCGCTTCATCGATGAGGTCGATTGCCTTGTCAGGCAACTGGCGATCGGCGATGTAGCGACTGCTTAGGGTCGCCGCCGAAATGCAAGCCGAATCCTTAATGCGCACGCCATGGTGAACCTCATACCGTTCCTTGAGCCCGCGAAGAATGCTGACCGTGTCCTCGACAGATGGCTCATCGATGTAGACTGGCTGGAACCGCCGTTCCAGCGCCGCATCCTTTTCAATGTGCTTGCGATACTCGTCCAGAGTCGTCGCCCCGATAGCGTGAAGTTCACCGCGTGCCAGTTTCGGTTTCAGCATATTACCCGCGTCCACAGCACCCTCGGCCGCGCCAGCCCCCACAACGGTGTGCAACTCGTCAATGAATAGGATGACCTGTCCGGCAGCCTCAGTCACCTCTTTGAGCACCGCCTTCAGCCGCTCCTCAAACTCGCCACGGTATTTAGCGCCAGCGACCAATGCCCCCATATCGAGCTCGATGATACGCTTATTCTTCAAGCCCTCTGGCACATCACCGCGGGCAATCCGCTGCGCCAGCCCTTCGGCGATGGCTGTCTTGCCGACGCCAGCTTCTCCAACCAGGACCGGGTTGTTCTTCCTGCGACGATTCAGAATACGCATCACGCGTCGAATCTCCTCGTCCCGGCCGATCACAGGATCCAGCTTTCCTTCCCGAGCTAACTGGGTCATATCCCGTCCGTATTTCTCCAGCGCCTGATAGGTCGCCTCTGGATGTTGGCTCGTGACACGCTGACTGCCTCGGATCGAGGTCAAAGCTCGCAGGACGGCGTCTTCTGTGATGCCGTACGCTGCGAGGAACCGAGCAGCATCCCCACCGTGAGCGCCGGTCAGCGCCAGTAAGAGATGCTCGGTGCTGGCGTACTCGTCACGCATACGACCAGCGGCCTTCTCCGCCTTCTCCAATACTCGACCCAGCTCGCGTGACATCCCAATCTGTGCCGCCGCTCCGCGGATCTTGGGTTTCTTCTTCAGCTCCCCTTCGAGCGAAAGCGCCAGCTCCCGCGGGTTGGCCTCCAGCTTCTGGACAACCTGCGGCACGATGCCATCGGACTGCTGAAGAAGTGCGAGCAGCAGGTGCCCCGGCTCAATCTGGCTGTGGCTGTACGTTCCCGCCAGCGACCGGGCCTCCATTACAGCTTCTTGAGCTTTTTGAGTAAATTTGTTCAGATTCATAGGCAATTAGTAAACAAACTAGATAAACGCAGACATTCTGTAAGCCCTGCAATTACTGTACAGAGTACGGTTTCCACTATGTAGGACATGCACGGTCACCGTGCGCAGTCCCAACAATTAGATGATACCCGGTCGACATTAGAGCAGCGTTAGCGCCGTGTTGGATTTCTATATGAGGATCAGCCGTGACGCAACGCGAAAAGGGCTGTGTGGGCTACTGGAATCCATCGCCAAACATCAAAATGTCAATCAGGAGTTCTGGACCGGTCATCTTGGAGAGTACCGTCGGAGAAGGGCCCGGCTATAGCTCACCTGCCTCCGCGACTTGCGGGAGTTAGAAAGAATACACCCCGGGGCTGATGTGTCAGCCCCGGGGTGTATTAAAGTCGTCCGGTTGCTTGAGGGAACGACTAATAGCGCAAGAGTGCTCCGACCCCAAACTCCTTCACTTTCGGATTATCGTCAACTACTTCTACCTCACCGCCTTCTTCAATCACTTTGGTGACCAAGGCCTCGGCAGCGTCAGGAATCTCCATGAAGTCGCCGCCGCAGAAGGGGCACTTCTCCAGAGCATGATCAGTGATGTATCCGCAGTGCTTACACTGGTAGCCGGGCTCGTGGTAGTGGCGATCGATTACCAGCGTCTGGATCCGACCCTCGTGAGCAGCGCCAAGGGTATCCGCCAAGCGGATCACGCCATTTCCACCCTTCGCAGCGGCGGTGAACACAGCATCAACAACCACCTCTTTCCGGCCTTCCTCAACCTGCTGCAGAATCTCTAGAGAGCGCTCTCTTATCTCCGGCTCAGGAGCGTTCATATCAGCGCTGAAGGCCCCAATCACTTTATCCTGCAAGTACTTGGGCAATGCCTCCTGGAACTGGGCCACCATCCCATCAGATCCGGCAAGAACGAGGCGCTGAGGCTCGTACCTCTGACAGAACGTCTCCATAGCTTGCACAGCACCGCGAACATTCCGCCTCACCACTTCTTCTTCGTGCTGACTCGAAATCGGAGCACCACCGCGGCGGCCGTGCCCGCCAGAGGACCCGCGGCCACGCTTCAGCTTCCGAACATCCTCGCCAATGAACTCGTCACTCGCCCGCAACTCACCCAGATCAAACAAGAAGAACCGTGCTTGGCGCCTATCCACGACCGCCACCGCATAGCTGCCGTAAGCATCGGCGAGTTCCGCCAGCGGGGTAATGTAAGGTCGATGAGCCACCGTCGCACCGGAAGGGACAGCTATGGCCAACGAGTACGCACGCCAGAAGTCCTCCTCCTGACAGGAAAAGACAGCCGCTCCGCGACCCGACCAATCATACTCATGGTCGAAGAATGCCTCGACCGCCTCTATGTCCTCGGCGGCAGCGGTGTTCTCAACCTGTTTCAGCGTCTGCCGCAACTCCAACCGATACTCATCCCGCGTGCGATCCGTAGGATCCACATTCAAATACACGCTCAGTACTGGCGTCTCAGATCTGTATCCGGCCAACTCACGCAAATCTTCTTGATTGAACATACCATTCACCCCTTTAGCTAGAAACGAGTCGTTATGTTTTCCGGACGCTAGCAGCCCGATCCCCGTCGCTCCTCACGGTCTCTCTCCCAGCGTCACAGAGACTTCCATCTCTCGCCCATCACGAATGATGGTCAACGTTACGTCCTGTCCTACCTCGGTGTCGCTCACCAAATAGGCAACCAGGTCATCGAAGGTCCGAAGGCGCTCCCCATCGATAGCAGTGATAATATCACCCCCAGCCACGACGGACTGTCCCATCACCTCGACCTCACGATCGCCCCCCTCTAGCCCAGCCTCGGCAGCAGCTGTATTCGGCTGAACCTCAGCGATGAGTACCCCTTGCTCTACGGGCAGATCTAACGGTTGGGCCAACTCGGACACGGTGAGGTTTGTATTGGAGGTAATGCCCAGGTAAGGATATTCGTAAGCACCCTCTCCGATCAAATCAGGCACAATTCGCTTGACGGTATTGACCGGCACGGCGAACCCAACACCAGCGTTCACACCTGTAGCTGAACGAATAGCGGTATTCACACCGACCACTCGCCCTCGCGAGTCGAGTAGGGGCCCACCCGAGTTGCCCGGATTGATCGAAGCATCGGTCTGAATGATCTCCGGGTTCGAGAAGGCTCCACCCTCTAAGATCTGCGAGGTCAGGGTACGCCCCACCGCGCTAACCACGCCAGCGGTCATCGTTCCCTGGAGACCGAACGGGTTACCGATGGCAATGACTCGTTGGCCTACCTTGAGGGCATCCGAATCGCCTAACTCCAAAGGGCGCAGGCGATCCGATGGGACGTCAACCTTGATCACCGCCAGGTCGGAGTACGCATCCCGGCCGACAACCTCGGCCTCGCGCGTCACGGTACCATCGAAGAAGGTGACCTGAAGGGCATCGGCAGTCTCGACTACATGATTGTTCGTGACTACATAGCCATCTTGATCGATCACGAAACCGGATCCGCTGCTCAATTGCTGCAGACTGCCCCCGCGCTCCAGAAGAACTTCGATATAGACGACGGCAGGATTGGCTCGCTCGTAGAGATTGATCAATAGAGCATCCTGCGCGTCCATCTCGGCCAGTTCTTCTTCTGAGAGCAGCGTGGGAGTGGCAACGACTGGGGCCGACGACGCAGGTGTCGAGGGCGGCACTGAAGTCGGCTGGAACACAAATTCCTGGCTGCTGCAAGCCAAAGCAGGCAAGACCAGGAGCAGAGAGAGAAGCAACAATCGCTTCTCTGTTTCCATTCTCATCTCCTTCCTTTGATATAAGCCAACTCCTCAAAGAGACCCCTTTCACGGGCACTCAAGTTCTGCGGAATCTGGACATCGATGGTGGCAAGCAGGCTCCCTCGGTGGCTCGGATTACGGGAGTTTGGCATACCCAAGCCTCGGAGTCTAAAGGTCTGACCACTCTGGGTGCCAGGAGGGATCTTCAAAGAGACTTCACCGTTGAGCGTCGGTACACGCAGCTGACCGCCCAGTACGGCAGTATAGAGATCGACATTGACCTTGCGACGGAGGTCGTCGCCTTCGCGCTCAAAGACGGCGTGGGGACTAACCATGACGTTGAGATAGAGATCACCATCTGCACCGCCGCCGGGGAAGCCCTCGCCAGCGATACGCACTTTCGATCCAGTCCTCAAGCCAGGGGGTATCGACACACGAATCCGACGCCCACCTCTCTCCAGCACCCGGCTGGTGCCGGTCATTGCTTCCTCAAGCGTTATCGTGACGCCGGTCTCAGCATCCCGGCGCTGCGGTACAGCTCGATAGCCGCCGGCGCCTGCAGCGCGATCGAAGATATCCTCAGCAGTGCGGACCCGCCCTGCCCCCATACCACCAAAGAGAGCGTTGAAGAAATCGGAGAACGCACCACCACCTGCTCCACCGAAGAGATCGCCCAGATCGCCATTCCAACTAACGCGGGCTCCACCGGGCGCCCCGGTGAACCATTGGCCCCAATCGTAGTGTCCGGGATCACCCCCGCCACGCTGCCATTGCTTCCAACTCTGTCCCAGCCGGTCGTACTTAGCCCGCTTCTCTGGATCGCTCAGCACGTCATAGGCTTCGTTTATCTCCTTGAACTTCTCCTCAGCCCTATCGTCATCGGGGTTGACGTCAGGGTGCCACTGACGGGCCAAGCGTCGAAAGGCCTGTTTGATATCTCGCTCGCTCGCATCCCGATCGACACCGAGAACGTCGTAATAGTCCTTATACTTCATTCCGCTATCCTTCGCTACTTAAGAAATCATTCTATACGGTAAGGCTACCGGTGTCAAGGAATTAGGTCTCAGCTGGCACGCAAACAAGCCCCAGAAACGAAAAAGCGGAGACGGGGAAGTCCCCATCTCCGCCTCGCCCTACGCTACGTCGGCGGCTACATATAGTCCCTAATCTCTTCCTCTTCAGCTTCCTCAGCTTCTTCAGCTTCGGCCTCGCCAATGACCTCGACTTCCTCGCCCTCCTCGGCCATAATAAGCTCTTCCTCGACCTCCGCTGCCGGCCGCTCCAGCTCGACCTCCTCCAGCGGCACGAGGCGGGCAATCATCTCGTCTCGATCCGTCAGGATACTTATGCCAGACGGAACCGCCAGATCGCCAACTAGGATTGCCTGACCAATCTCGGTCAACTCGGAAAGATCGACCTCAATAGCGTCGACCAGATCACCGGGCAAACACTCAACCTCGATCTCGGAGACGCCGTGCAACAGAATGCCTTCCTTCTGCGCTGCAACGGGCGATTCTCCTGTGGTCAAGAGCGGAATCTCGGTGGTGATGGTCTCGGTCATCATCACGCGATAGAAGTCAACGTGCAGGAGATCTCCCGTGATCACGTCACGCTGAACCTCACGCAGCAGAGCCGATTCTGGCTCGCCCCCGTCGCCGACCTTGACGTTAATCAGTTGGCTCCCACCGACCTGTGACAGGACATCCTTCAAGTCAAACTTATCAAACTGCAGAGGGATTGGATCAAAATCGTGTCCGTACATCACCCCGGGCACCCATCCCTCTCGACGCAGGCGCTTTACCTTGCTGCCGAGCAGCGACCGTTTCTTCGCCTCCAATTCAACTCGGCTTTTCTGACTCATATCGTACTCCTCCCAAATGCCATCTTGCTCAACAAACGGGCAGGATGCCTCTCCTGCCCGCGACACGTATTGTAGCGCAAAGCAGTTCTTTCGTCAAGCGTCGCGGTGTCCAGATGTTCAAACCCCTCAACGATAACCCTTTCGGCCCACAAACACGGAGAACAGGACATCAGAGAAACGAGTCCGATTGTCGACCTCCCGCTTGAACAGCATGGTGGCTCACTGATCATCGACATCTCCTCCGTTAGAACTGAACATGCACACCGATAGATCACTTGTCCGTCGCCGCCAGGCCGGGTATACTGATCGCGTGAGCATTCGGGAACCCGCCCTTAGTTGACTGGAACATAGCGCGATGAGTATCTCGAACCGCATACGACGAGCGCATCGTTAAGATTAGGAGCTGAATAACAAATGAGTCGTCCCCTTTGGGTTGTCGACCTACTGAAGAAGATCTATCCGAAGCGATTCCTGGTCGCCAAAGCGACAAAGATTCCCGCCATCGGCCGACTCCTAGACCATTGGCTGTTCAACGGAGATGGTTTGATTTTCCTGCCCCAAGATCAGACAGCGCGAACGGTTTCCGTCAACCAGTCGATCGAACGGCCAGGGGAGATGGTGCTGCCGTCACGCGTCGTAGAGCATTTTGTCGAGCAAGCCAGCGTCCACTGGATCATGGATTTCTGTCTCTGTCGCGCGGCCGAAGAATGCAAGGACTACCCCATCGATCTAGGCTGTCTGTTTCTGGGCGAGGCAGCACTAGGGATCAACCCGGAGCTGGGTCGCCGCGTCACCAAGCAAGCGGCGCTAGAGCACGTACAGCGCTGCCGGGAAGCCGGCCTGGTCCACTTCGTGGGCCGCAACAAGCTAGACACAGTCTGGCTCGGCATTGGGCCAGGGCACAAGCTTCTGACAGTGTGCAGTTGCTGTCCCTGCTGCTGTCTTTGGGGTGTACTACCGCACGTGACGCCTCGGATCAGCAACAAGATCCAGCGGATGCCAGGTGTAACGGTTGCCGTAAGCGATAGATGTGTCGGATGCGGGACCTGTATCGAAGAAGATGTCTGCTTCATGAACGCTATCCGCCTGGAGGAAGGTCAGGCGGTAATCGACGACACGTGCAAGGGCTGCGGGCGGTGTGTGGACATCTGTCCACAGGGCGCGATCGAACTCTCGATCGGGGATGAGCAATTCGTGGATGATGCCATCGCCCACATCGACTCGTTGGTCGAACTCACCTGACGTCCTTTAGAGCATATCCTTAAGGAGAACTTGAATGAACGTCTACCTCGTCGCTCTGGTCACGGTGCCCTCAACTGACGTGGGAAGAGATGTCGCTCGTGCGCTGCTCGATCGCAAACTTGCAGCCTGCGTGAACATCGTTCCCTCAATCTCCTCTTTCTACACTTGGGAGGGTGAGATCTGCGTCGACGAGGAGCTCCTGCTAATAGTCAAGACGACCGAGTCAGCCTTCGACGAGTTAGCATCCACTGTTAAGGACATCCATCCGTACGACGTCCCAGAAATCATCGCCCTGCCCCTCGCGGCAGGGACGAAGGACTATCTAGACTGGATCCAAGAGGTCGTCAGGGCGTGAGGCCAAGAGGCCCTGGAATTATCCCAGAGCCTCCTCAAGACAGCTCTTGCACTTTCAGGCCGCTTTCTGCGTGACCCTGCGCTTAAACACAGCGGTCTTCTACACCCCCCTGACCCCATCACCGCTATTCCCGATTTGCCGTTCTACCTCCCAGCAGCCCGCTCCTCCAGAATCTCCCGGATCACGGCTTCGCCCTCCTCGGGCAATGGCGGCACATCGTGCTCTTCGAGTGTCTTCTTTGCCCATTCGTTGGCCCGGGTGAACATGTCCTTGCTCCCTTTGTCCACCCATTCATCGTATCGCTGACGGTCGATGAGATCTGGATGCCACTGAGCCCATCTCCAGTTCTCAAGCGTATGATCATCGGCTAGGTAGCCTCCCCCTGGTCGTACCCGGGCTGTGGCGTCCAGCGCCAACGTCCGTGGACTGACCTCAACACCGGCGGTCAGCAAACGCGTCTCGCGGATGATCTCATTGGCAATGACCAACGCCTCCATCGAGGAGGTGGAGCCGTACTCTATGTAGCCGACATCGTGCACGAGCGTAGCGCGAGCAAGGAAATTGGCGAGGATGGAGAAGGTCATCTCGATCCCTGCCTGCGCATCGACCACTTTGCTGTCGGTGGCTCCAGCAGCGGACCAGGCCGGGAGGTTATAGTAGCGTGCGAGATCCATCTGCGCCATCATCCCCAGCGGCCACTCGGGGCTTCCATAGCTGATGATGGTGGTCTTCATATCCATAGCCGCCGTGTTCATCCCGTAGATGTAAGGCGTGCCAGGATTGAGCAACTGGGCGATGACGAGGCCTACCAGGCATTCAGCGTTTCCCAGAGCGAGAGCGCCAGCCAGGGTGATGGGGCCGCCGCCACCCATATTCGGCGAGGGAATATAGCCTGACGGAACGCCTTTCTCGGCACAGAAGATCAACTTCTGCAGCGACTCCTCAATGATCATTAGAGGCGAGATCGGCTCGGCATAGAGCAAGAAGAAGGGTCTCTCGCGGAGGGCCTGCTCGCTGCCGGCCACC
>Ga0207752_1000598_pt1 | contig 16949 bp, 13 predicted proteins | sample Pon2CUnioCityCA_6_FD_187272 | JGI IMG/M metagenome (GOLD analysis project Ga0207752, IMG submission 187272) | Marine sediment microbial community from Union City, CA, USA - Pond 2C Sediment 2 (SPAdes) | ecosystem: Environmental > Aquatic > Marine > Intertidal zone > Salt pond sediment ...
AGTCGAGGAAGAGGCAGAAGAGGCGGTTGAGAAACCCACACTCGAAGCGGAAGAAGAGCCCGAGGAGCCTGAGGTCGAGGAACCCACGCTGGAAGCGGAAGAAGCGGCACCGGAACAGGGCGAGCCCGAGGAAGAGGCCTTCGGGTGGACCGCATTCGCCGAGGAGGTCGCTCCAGAGGAAGAGATTCCGGCCGAGCCGCCGGAACCGGGTGCTGCGGAAGCACCTGCCGAGGCGCCTGCGGAAGCAGAAGCGGCGGAACCGACCGTCGAGGCAGAAGCAGTGGCCGAGGTGGAGGTTCCGGAGCTCGTCGAAGCAGAGCCCTCCGTCGAGGAGTCAAAGCCGGTGTCTGTTGAGGAAGCAGAGCCTGAGGCTGTGGAAGAGGCCGCTGAGCCGGAGGCAATCGAAGTCGAGGAGAAGGTTGCCGCGCCAGCAGCCGTCGAAGAGGAGCCGATTGAGGACCTGGGCCAATTTGTCGCCAGGCAGCGGGCCTACGCTGAGGAGCACCCTGAGGATGACGAAGCGTGGTTGGAGCTGGGAAGGGTCCTGTGGCAAGCAGATCAGCGGGAAGAGGCTGTCGACACGTACGACCGTCTGGTCCACCGTGACGCGCTACTGGACGAGATTATTGCTGATCTCGAGGATTACACCGAGCAATGGTCGGATCCCAGCACGATGCAAGCCCTGGGCGACGCCTATATGAGGGCCGACCGGCTTCAGGATGCCCTGGACGTCTATCGCCGGGCACTGGAAAGCTTGTGAGTCAATTGAGGAGATAACGTTGGAACGCACGCTGATTATCATCAAGCCCGACGCTGTACAGCGAGGGCTCATTGGGAGAATCATCACTCGTTTCGAGAGGCGTGGGCTGCGGCTGGCAGCCATGAAGCTAATCCACATGAGCGAATCCCTGGCTCAGCGCCACTATGCCGTGCACGAGGGGAAGCCTTTCTACAAGCCACTGATCGAGTACATCACGTCGAGCCCCGTAGTGGTCATGGTGTTGGAAGGCAACAATGCCATCGAAATCGTACGCCGCACGATGGGAGCGACGAACCCGGCCGAGGCAGCCCCAGGCACGATCCGAGCGGACTTCGCGCTGGAAATCGGACGCAATCTGGTCCACGGCTCTGACGGCCCCGAAACGGCCGCGCACGAGGTGTCGCTGTTCTTCGACGAAGAGGAGATCTTCTCCTACGACCGGGACACGGATCCCTGGATATTCGAGTAGCGTGAAGGAAAGACTCTGGGTTTTGGTAGCCTCAGGGTCTTCTGTTGCCTATGATTGACCTCACCCGCGGCCCTGTTACTGCCCTGACGGGCGCCGGCGTCTCAGCCGAGAGCGGCGTGCCGGTGTTCCGAGGGGAGGAGGGGTTGTGGCGCAACTACCGTCCTGAAGAACTGGCGACGCCGGACGCCTTCCGCCGCAATCCCCGGCTCGTATGGGAATGGTATGAGTGGCGCCGAGAGCTGATCGGCGCGCGCTCTCCTAACCCGGCCCACGAGACGTTAGCCACGATGGATAAGACGCTGCCCGATTTCACGCTCATCACTCAGAACGTCGATGGGCTCCATCAAGCGGCGGGGAGCGAAAGCGTGCTGGAAGTCCACGGGAACATCTGGCGCGTGCGGTGCACTGCCTGCCCGTATCTGTCAGAGGACCATCGTGTTCCCCTGCCGGAACTCCCGCCTCGCTGTCCTGAGTGCGGCGGCCTGCTGCGCCCTGACGTCGTATGGTTTGGAGAGTCTCTGTCGCAAGAGGTGCTCGACGCCGCATGGGCCGCCGCGGCAGGCTGTCAGACGATGCTCGTGATCGGAACGTCGGCCGTGGTGCAGCCGGCAGCCTCTCTCCCTATGGTAGCGCTCAGAAATGGTGCGCAGCTGATCGAATTCAACCCGGCGGAGACGCCGCTGTCGAGACAGGCCGACGACGTTATTCGAGCGCCAGCAGGCGAAGCGCTGCCGACCTGGTGGGCGGCCCACCGCCCCACATAAGCACGGACGCGGCCTAGAGGATGCGCACCACCACCCGCGCGTCCTCCCAGAACCCTTCCAAGTCGTAGTAGTCCCGCGCTTCCGGGGCAAACAGGTGAACGACAACCGCCCCATAGTCCATCAGCACCCATCCGGATTCGGGCTCGCCTTCGACTCGCAACGGCTTGGTATCGAAATCCTCTTTGGTCTCGTCGATGATGCCGTTCACCATTGCTTTGGTCTGCCGCTTGCTGACAGCGCTGCCGATCACAAAGTAATCGGCCAGGATAGATATGTCATGAATGTCGAGCAGCAGAACATCCTCGCCTTTTCTGTCGGCGATTACGTCAACGATCTTTCGCGCCAATTCGAGTGAGTTCAGGTCTTATACTCCTTCCATTAAGAGCTGGTCAGCAGGAACCGATGAGCAGCAGAAGCGATCAACACCAACGGGGCGCTGCCGGTCCGAGGCAATCGTTGGATGCATGTCATGGGACACAGTCACGGGCTGCTTTCTTCCCAGAGACTGACGACCTCCTCGCCCGTCTGCGCCGCAGCGAGCACTGCCATCAACCGGATGCGCGCCTTCTGACCGTTGATCCCCGGGGCAAATAGAGAACCGAGATCGACCAGCGAGCGATAGGCACCGGGATACCCATAGGAATCCCACACGCGCCCGGACGGGCAGCGGCTGGCGATGACGACAGGAAGTCCTCGGTCGCGGGCCTGCTCAATGACGGGCAGCCACCACGGCGGCACCCGTCCGCCACCGAGAGCTTCAATGACGACGCCCCGGGCTCCCCGGGCCAACGCATCCTCCAGCGAGCCCGGGCCGACACCGACCGTCAATTTGAGAAGCGGCACCTGTGGCTCGAGGCCGTTCCAGGGAAGCAGTTTCCGAGGCTGCCTATGATCGACGATCACGTCGCCGCCATCCACGCGACCGACCGGACCCCAGGCGGGCGACTGGAAGGTCCCGGTGCTGAGGGTGTGCATCTTAGTCACGCGGCGTGCCGCGTGAATCTCGTCGTCGAACACGATCACCGCGCCGAGCCCGCGGGCCTGGGGGGCGGCGGCCACCCGGACAGCTGCCAGGAGGTTGGCATACCCATCGTAGCCCACGCCGGAGGCGGTCCGCATGGCACCGGTGACCACGATGGGCTTATCTCCGGGGACGGTAACGTCGAGAAGATATGCCGTCTCCTCCATGGTATCGGTGCCGTGGGTGATGACGACGCCCGCCACGTTGGGTTTCTCGATCCACTCGACCGCGCGGCTCCGGATGGTTTCGAGCGTCTCGACCATAAAGTGGGAGCTCGGCAGGTTGACAATCTCCTCGGTGCATAGCGCCGGGATGTCGGATGGCAGTCCGGTGGTGAAATCTTCGGCCCCGAGCTGAGGCACGGCACCACCAGCCGTCTCGTCGTGACGCATGGCAATGGTGCCGCCGGTGGTAAGAACGGCGACACAGACTTTCGATGAGGCTAGATCGACGGCCTCTTCAGGCAAGTTACCCCCTCTACGACTCACTTGTGTACTCAGTCCAGCGAAAGGTGGTCACAGCGCGATCCCAGATCGCTTCCGGCACGACGTCCCAGTCCTCGACACCGGCTTCAAGGGCGAGCCTATCGATGTGGGAGTGCCCCACCACATTTCGCCCAGTCTCGATGCTGAGCAGGTAAGCGCGAGCAAACGCCCCTCCCTCTGCCAAGAAGCCCCGGTCGCGAAACGCTCGACGCACGCGCGTGAGATCGTAAGCCACGGCCCGGTGCTCAACCTGCCAGCGTCCGTCTGCCCAGGTGAGGAGCGCATACTGGGCGCGCGTATCTCCGCTGAGGACGCCGGAGACCGCTCCGGGATTAAGAGCGAGTCGCATCAGCCGCCCCTAGTGGACCTTCTCGGCTTCGTCCATCTTCAGCGAGACGATCTGCGACACGGCATTCGAGCCCATAGAGATACCGTAGACGGTCTCGGCGGACTCGACGGTTTTTCGGTTGTGGGTGATGACGATGAACTGGGTCTCCAGGGCGAGCTCCTCAAGCTTGGCTCGGAAGCGTCCCACGTTCGCCTCATCGAGCATCGCGTCCACCTCATCGAGGACACAGAAGGGGGTCGGGCTAACCTGGAGCAAAGAAAAAAGGAGCGCCGTGGCGGTCAGAGCGCGCTCGCCTCCGGAGAGGAGGGCCAGCCGCTGCGGACGCTTACCCGGCGGGCGCGCCACGATGTCGACACCCGTATTGAGCAGATCACCAGGTTCGGTCAGCTCCAGCCGGGCCTCGCCACCGTCAAACAGGCGGGAGAACATCGTCGAGAACCGCTCGGTCACCGCCTCGAACGTCTCCTCGAACGCTTTCTCCATTAGCGTATCCAGCTCAGAGACAGTGTGGCGGAGTTGGGCCGTCGCCGCCTCCAGGTCGGCGGCTTGCTCGGTGAGGAAGGTGTGACGCTCCTGAACCTCATCCAGCTCCTGCGGCGCATTGGGATTGACGGCGCCCAGATGGCGGAGACGCTTCTTGACGAACTGCATCTCCCCCTCGAGTCCCTCGGGCAGCTTCTCCACGACGGGCAGCTCGGAGACCAGGGGACGCATTGGGAGAGGGGACTGAGCCGTCACGCGCTCGCCCAGCTCCAATTCGACGAGGCCAAGATCCTCTTGTATACGTTCCGCCAGGATCCGCAACTCATCCCGCTTGCGCTCGGTCTCCAACTGAGCGCGCCCGTGACGCTCCTCAGCACCTCGCTCGAGCTCCTGCGCCCGCTGACGCTGCTTCTCCAACGACGTCTGTCGTTTGTTAAGCTCCTCCAACTCGTCCTCAGCCGGCTGGATGCGATCCCGAACGGCGTGGAGCTTCCCCTCCAGACGCGATGTTTCTTGACGCAACTCCTCGATGCGGTGCAAAAGCGTCTCCCGCTCGGCCTTCAGCTCTCGCGCCCGTTCGCGCCGGGCGTCGACCTGGGAACGGAGACGCTCCAGCAAGGCGGACTCCCGCTCCAGAGCCTGTCGCTCGCTCTCGAGGGAAGCCTCGGTGACCGCGACGGCGGTACGCGCCTCCGACAGGGAATCCCGTTCGAAGCGGGCCATCTCCTCCCGGGCCTCTGCTGCGCGTCGAGTCAGCCGCTCCAAGCGATCCTCTAGGGTCGAGATCCGCTCGGATGCCTCGCGCTGTTGCTTTTCGATCTGCTGACAGCGGCGGTGGGCATCCTGGAGCCGCGTGAGGAACCCCTCAGCAGCCTGCGCAGGCGGCACTTCCTCGACATCCTCTACTCGGGAGACAGCTAGCTGGAGCGCCTGGGCGCGTTCAAGCACCGCAGTACGCTGGCTCTTCAACTTGCCGGCCTGATCCTGAAGGGACTGGCGCTGAGAATGAATCCGTTCGAGCTCCGATTCCTCCCGATCCAGAGCAGCCCGCTGGCTGCGCAGGGTCTCCTCAGCTACCGCCACAGCCGTGCGAGCCTGACCCAATTCCTCCTGGAAGCGGTGTCTTCTCTCCTCTCTAGCCTCCGCGACCCGACGCTCGATTTGCTCAAGACGGGCCCTCAAGGTCGCAGCCCGTTCTACAACGGCCTCTCGCCGCTCCTCCAATTCCTCCAGACGGCGACGGACTCCGGCCAGCCGATCTGAAAGCTCACGGCGAGCGCGCTCGTCGGCGAGGATGCCACCGTCTCCAGCTCTGCCGACGACAAATGCTCCGTCGGCACGGAGCACAACACCTGCGCGGGTCACGCAGCGTGTGCCAGGCGGCATCTCCGGCTGGAGCGCCCGGGCCTCCGCCAGGTTCTCACAGAGGGCTATGCCGCCGAGGAGCGCATCGACGGCCGGTCGGATCCGGTCCTCGCAGCTGACGGTTTCCGCTGCCGAGACCGCACCGTGGGGAAGCCACTTGGCCAGCGTCTCCGGACGGAGGCCGTCCAAAGCGAGCAGAGTCAGCCGCCCCCCCTGCTCCTCGAGAATCTGGTGCGCCTGTCCCACGGCCGACGCCTGTTCCAGCAGAACAGCTTGGAGGTCGCTGCCGAGCGCGGCTTCAATGGCACGCTCCCAGGCGGAAGGGACGCGGATCAGCGCTGCCAGCGGGCCGACAACCCCGTCCAGATTGGCCTCGACGAGAGCCTGGACGCCGGTGCCGTAGGCGGCGCCAGTCGCGTGCATGCGCTCGCGAGCCTTCAGCTCGCCGACCAGGGAGGCCTCCTCTTCCCGGGTCTCGCGTATGGATGCGTCCAGACGCTCGACCTGGGGCTGCTGCTCACGGAGCTCCTCGGCAATATGAAGGGCTTCCTCGGGAGGATTCTGGGCCTGCTCACGGAAGGTACCCCACGCTGCCTCCAGATGCTCCAGTGCCTGCTTCCGCTCGACCAGCGTCGCCTCCAGCTCCTCCAGCCGGGCCCGCCCCCCGGCGACCTGCTCCGCCTGCTCCTGCTCGTCCTGATGGAGGGGCTGAAGTTCAGCGAGGACCGCCTCGCGGCGACTCTCCAGCTGTCGTGCGCGCTCCTCGGCCACCGCCTGCTCGCTAGCCAGACGAGATATCTCCTCGCGGGCCTCTACGAGCTCCTGATCCAGACGATCAATGCGCGAGCGTTGCTGCCGGAGCTCCTGCTCCACTTTAGCGCGTTTTCGCTCACGGGCCTCAGCAAGCTGCTCCTTGCTCTGCGCCTCTCGTTCTACCTCGGTGAGGCGCTGGCGGCGTGCGACGATCTGCTGGGTCAACTCCTCGACCTGCCGATCAAGCTGATCGACCTGCTCCGCCTGCTGGTCCCGTTGAGTCGTCAGAGGATCGATCTCGGCCAGGAGCTCCGTGCGCCGCGTCTTGAGCAGGCGCTCCCGCTCCTCGGAGACAGCCAGCTCACGCCGTGCCTGGTCGACCTGCTCGTGAAGGTCGCCACTCTCGCGATACCAGTCCCGCAGGCTGGCCCGCAGCTCGCCCTCGCGCTGACGCACCCGCGTTAGACGCTCGTTGAGACGAGAGGTCTCCTGGCGCCGGACTGCGAGCTTCTCCTTCAGGTTCGATGCACGCTCCAGCGCGCGCTCCAACTCCGCCTGCCGCTGTCCCCAGCGATAGCCGTACCAGGTCCGCTGCAACCGCTCGAGGTGGGCGGTCAAGCGGCGATGCTGCTCCACCTGATCGGCATCCCGCCCCAGCCGCTGCAGCCGAGGTGTGACCTCGGCGATGATGTCATGAACGCGGTCCAGGTTCCGTTCCGTCTCGTCCAGCCGTTCGACGGTCTTCTCGCGGCGGTCGCGATAGAGGGTGATCCCGGCGGCCTCCTCGAAGAGAGCACGCCGCTCCTGGGGGCGGAGGGAGAGGGCCGCGTCGACGAGACCCTGACCGATCACGGTGTAGGTACGCTCGCTGAGGCTGCTTTCGGCCAGCAGCTCCTCGATGTCTCGCAGGAGAACCTCGGAGCCGTTGATCAGGTACTCGTTCTCCCCAGAGCGGTAGGCACGGCGGGAGATGGTGACCTCGCTGAACTCGATCAGCAGGCCGCCATCGCTGTTGTCGAAGGTGAGGGATACCTCTGCCATCCCGGCGCGGGCGCGGCCGTCGCCTCCGGCGAAGATCATGTCAGCGGAGGACTTGGCGCGGAGCGTGCTCATACTCCGCTCGCCCAGAGCCCAGCGGATACCGTCGGCTATGTTGCTCTTGCCGGTCCCGTTGGGCCCCACGATGGCCGTGATGCCCTGGGGAAACTCGAACTCGGTCTTGTCCGCGAAGGACTTATAGCCCTGAAGGGTGAGATGTTTGAGATGCATAGTGAATGAGGGCAGTATACCGCGGCTGTAGGGAGATGACAAGAGTGGCGGTGCAGGCGACACGCCCGCCTTTAGCAGCGGATGATGGAGAATGGAGGATGGAGAGGGGAGGATGGAAGATGGAGAACAGAGATTGGAGGCAGAGAGAAAGACGGCCTCGAAGTCCCAGTGGTTAGGCTTCGAGAGACGTCACGTCCCACTCGACGAGCGACTCACAGGCAGCCTGCGCGGCGGCTTGCTCGGCGGCCTGCTTGCTGGGGCCCGTGCCCTGGCCTACCGCCCGGTCGTCGAGGAGCACCTCGGCAACGAACGTCTTGGCGTGATCAGGGCCCCTGGCGGCGACGATACGGTAGCGAGGCGTGACCTTGAGCTCGGCCTGACTCCACTCCTGCAAACGACTCTTGGCATCCTGGTCGGCGGCCTCGGCCAACGTGGTCTCGGCCACAGGTCCGAAGAAGGGCTCGACGGCAGCCCTGGCAGCCCGCATGCCAGCGTCGAGGTAGACAGCACCGACGACGGCCTCGAAGGCATCGCAGAGATTGGCGTCCCGCTCCCCTCCCCCGGCCTCCCGTTCACCATGGCCGAGGCGCAGTACCTCGCCAATTCCCACCTCCCGCGCGAAGTGAGCCAGCGTCTCGGTACGGACCAGGACGGCACGGAGGCGGGTCATGCGCCCTTCTTCAAAGTCGATGTAGGAGCGGTAAACCCAGTCCGCGGCGACAAAATCGATCACCGCGTCCCCCAGGAACTCGAGGCGCTGATTGTCGCGGACGTCCTGCTCGGGGTGCTCGTTGACGTAGGAGGGATGCGTAAGGGCGCGGTGGAGGAGGGTTGCATCGCGGAAGCGATAGCCCAGCGTCTGCTGGAGCCTGTCGAGGTAGACAGATGGCTGACGCTCGTTCATTGTGAACCCGCCTCTCCGCGCTCGGCTAGACGACGTTCGTATTTGCGGAGGGCCTCATGAAGAGCCTCATCGGCGTCGATATCGCAGACCTCGGCAAGAGCCAGCAGGCTATAAAGGACGTCGCCGAACTCCTCCAAGAGACCGCTCCCGAACTTGGACGGACCCTCGCCGTAATCGGTGGCCTCCAAAAGCTCCTTCGTCAGCTCGCCAACCTCGGAGACGAGGTCGAGGGCGTGGGTGGCCGAATCCCGGCTGAGCTCGTGACGGCGCAAGAACTCGGCGACCCGTTGCTGCCAGTCATTCTGTGTCATCGGAGTCACCTCACCTTCGGAGGACTCTTGAACCCACTGCCCGTGAGGATCACCACCGGCGAGTCGCCCAAGCGCTCGTCCAGGTGGTCAAGGGCAGCTACCGGGAGCGCAGACGTGGGCTCGACGTAGAAGCCCTTTCGGGCGAGGTTCTCCTGCGCAGACAGAATCTCCTCGTCGGAGAGGGCAACGATGGCACCGCCGCTCTCCCTGACGGCAGCCAGCACCTGCGGGCCCCAGGGAGGTGCTGCGATTCGGACGCCGCCGGCAACGGTCTTCTCTTCCTCGACCGGCGCGACCTCGCTAGCGCCCTTCTGCCAGGCAAGAGCGAGGGGAGCACAGGCTTCGGCCTGAACGCCGAAGAGGCGAGGCTGATGCTCGATAACCCCGGCCGACAGGAGCTCAGCGAAGCCGAGATGGAGACCGAGAAGCAGGCCACCGTGACCAAGGGGAACGACGACGTCCCGGGGGGCAGAGCCACCAGACTGCTCCCAAAGCTCAAAAGCCACGGTCTTCATCCCGTGGGGGTAGAAGGGGCTGTAGGCATGGGTGGCGTAGACGGCTCCCTCGGCGACGGCCTCCAGCACGGCGCGGGCGGTGTCGGTGCGGGTGCCGGGCACGGCGACGATGTCGGCACCGTAGACAGCGATCTGGGCCTGCTTGACCGGCGAGGCATGGGCGGGCACGAATACCGTTGCGGCCAACCCGGCGCGGGCCGCGTAGGCGGAGAGGGCGGCCCCGGCGTTGCCAGAGGAGTCCTCGACGACGCTGTCGACGTCAGCTGCCTTCAGGGCGGTGACCAGCAACGCGGCACCCCGATCTTTGAAGGAGCCGGTTGGGTTCAGTGACTCGGACTTGAAGCGGACCGGACGGCCGGACCATAGCGCGTCGACCAGGGGGGTCCATCCCTCACCGAGAGAAACGGGCACGGTACCATCGGGGAGAGGGAGCGCGTCCCGGTAACGCCAGAGGGTGTATGCGTCAGCGTCCAACTGCGCCGCATCGAAAGAAGGCCCGCCCAGGATCTCCAACACGCCGCCGCACGAACATCTCCAGCGCGTTGGATCGAGGGGCCACTCTCGCTGGCAGCGGAGGCAACGGAGCTTCACCGAGACTCCTCGCGCAACTCCTGATTGAGGCGGCGGCGGAAGCGAACCAGGTCCTGAAAGGCCTTGACGATGACGGCCAGGTTGGCGCCAGTGGCCTCGCCGGCCTCGCGGGGCAGATGGGTGAGAGGGACCTCGGCGATGCGATAGCCGCGGGCCTTGGCACCGGCCAGGAACTCGGTGTCGATCATGGCCCCGTCGGACATGATGTTAACCCGCTCCAGGATCTCACGGCGGAAGAGCTTGAAGCCACAATCGATGTCGCGGCAGAGATACCCGAAGAACATCCGCACGACCATGTTCCAACCGAAGGCGTTGAGCTTGCGGATAGCGTTGTCCTGGCGATCGAAGCGATAACCACAGACTACGTCCGCGTTCTCTTCCTCGACAGCTGCCACAAGACGCTCAATCTCACCGAAGTCGAACTGGGCGTCGGCGGGATAGAAGGCGATCAGATCCTTCGTGGCGGCGTCGAAACCGGCCTTGAGGGCCCCGCCGTACCCTCGATTGGGGTAATGCTCTACCAGGCGGAAATTGGGGACACGCTCCTCAAGCTCGCGACCGATCTCACCGGTGCGATCGGAGCTGCCATCGTTAACCAGGATGATCTCATATTCTCTGTCCAGCGTCTGAGCGACGTCGGACACGTGCTCGACAGCGCTCTCGACGTTCTCTTCTTCGTTGTAGGCAGGCAAAACAACGGAAAGACTCGACATTATCTTCTCCTATTATTGGAACTGGACACCAATGGTACATCGACCGGTCTGGATAAGCAACTAGAACGGGCCTCGCACAGCGAGAGGTGGGCACGGGCAAGGCCCGGGTATACTTGTTCCATGTCGACATCCCAGGCGTCCTCCGCGCCAGTGGGGCATCACAGCGAAAAAAGGGGGCTCTCTGGGGGGCGTCATCCCACGAATGCGGTCTTAAAGAGCGGCAAGTGGGACACAGTGCCCAACGATATTGTTATGTGTGTTCGCATCCAGAGTTTTTTGTAGGGAACAAGTTTGGCTCTACTGAAAAAAGGGGTCGTAGCATGGCTTTCTGCCCAGAATCTGATACACTTCGGTTGTTGATCGTGCCGTGACGATACCTCCCCGGAGTGACTATGTTTCGCAAGAACGAAGAACACCGCCAACAGAGCTTCTTCAGCGGACACTACCTCCTGCCCGAAGAGCTGCAGGAAAGGCTGCTGACGTCCTGGGCCGAGACGTTCTATCAGGAGATCTTCTGCCGTATCGACGAGGAGATCTTCGCGCCGTTGTACAGCGAAGAGGCCTCGCGGCCCAACGTTCCCGTCAACGTACTGGTGGGAGCGGAAGTCCTCAAGAGCGGATTCGGCTGGAGCGACGAGCAACTGTACGAGCAAGTATGCTTCAACCTCCAGGTGCGACACGCGCTGGGAGAGGATGATCTGCGTGGTGAGATCTTCAGCTTGCGGACGCTGTACAACTTTCGTCGCCGGGTGCGTGAGTACGAGGAAGAGACCGGAATCAACCTGTACCAGAAGGTGTTTGAGCAAGTCACCAACGAGCAGTTGGAGGCCGTGAAACTGGCGACAGGCTGGCAGCGGATGGACAGCACCCAGGTGCTGAGCAATTTGGCGGAGATGAGCCGTCTGGGTCTGTTGGTGGCTGTGCTCCAATCTGTTCACAAGCAGCTGCCAGAGTCGATGAAGGACGAGTGGGCTCAGCGCTGGGCGAGGTACCTGGAAAAACGGCCTCACCAGGTCTGCTACCGGATAGCCGCGGATGAGGTAGAGGGCCACCTGGTGATCATCGGAGAGGAGCTCTGCGCCGTCCGTGCGGCGTTGATGGACCAGGCGCCAGAGAGCGAGGCGCTGGGACTGATCCAGCGGGTATTGGAAGAGCAATACGAACAGGACCAGAATGGGAACGTCCATCTGCGGCCAGAGGGGGAGATCGGGTCTGACAGCCTCCAGTCGCCGCACGATCCCGACGCTACCTACCGGGTCAAAGGGGGCGCGACGTATGCGGGTGGGTACGTAGCTAACGTGAGTGAGACGGCAGAACCAGAGAACGACCTTCAGCTGATCACCGACGTTCAGGTCGAGCCGAATCGGACTGACGACGCCACGTTGATGGAGCAATCGCTGGACGATCAGGCAAGACGAGGGATCGAGGTCAACCAGGTGACGGTCGATGGCGGGTACACGGGGCCGAACGGTGAAGCGGCCTGCGCAAAGCACGACGTGACGTTGCGGCCTACTCGGATGCGGGGAGGACAGGCCGACCCCGACCACTGGGGCTGGAAGGAGTACACCTGGGAGGTTGACGACGACGGCACGCCCGTCAGCGTCACCTGTCCTCAAGGGTGTACGGCGACCGTGTTTCCCGGACGCGCAGAGAATCGCTTCCTCTCTCGCTTTGAGGATGAGCGTTGCGCCTCCTGTCCCTTCTTCAAGACGAAGTGCCGAGTCCAAGAGAGAAAACGTCTTTCCCCGACGCTCTACGTCACACGACGCAAAGTCGAAATCGCCCTCCGGCGCCAGCAAATGAGTCCCGAGGATGCCTCCATCCGTGCGGTAGTGGAGAGTACCATTCGCTCGCTGAAACGGGCGTTCCCGGGTAGCAAGCTGCCGGTGCGCGGCTTGATTCGGGCCCGGATGATGCTCTACCCGGCGGCGATGATGGTCAACGTGCGCCGTCTGCACCGTCATCTGACGGAAGAGGCCGAAAAGGCCGCCCAGGAGGCCGCTTTTTCTTTTTCTTCGCTCAAAACCGCGGTTTTCCGTTGCTTGAAGAGCATTCATCGCCGTTTCTCATCTCTCACGCCTCAATCGACCGCCATTTCAGCATAAGAGGGTTCTTTCAGGGGAGCCAAGTATGTCTTGGGCGCAGGTCCCGACGCGGACGGCGGACGACAAATGAAAGATGACGAATGACGAACGACAAATGACAAAGGAAAAAGCGCAGGTTGCAGACGGACGTGACGGTGTGATACTCTCGTCGCATTATGGCACCAGTATAGCATAAGGTGGCGTGGTTGTCAATGAGGTAAGTTTGCGATATAACTTGGGAAATAGGGCTACCATTTGGGATATCGGGGTCAGTAGGCACGCGGATATTTTTCCCGGAAGCGGTGAAAGCCGATTCGACGGGGAAGGCCCTGAAGGTTTCGATGGCTAGGTGCCAGGCACCGGCTTGGCTGGGCAAGCTTGACGGCGTCTTCGACGAGTGCGAGGCACCGTGAGTAAGTTTTTCGGGGGACACAAACATAGTTGATGGGAGGTTAGTCCTCGATCCCTAACCGGGCCCGTCTTCGCTCCCGCTCCCAGGCGGGTACCTCAGCGGCCTCCTTGTCCTTGAGCACCTCGCGCAGCTCGAAGACCCGGTCGCGGAGGAGCGCGGCCTTCTCAAACTCCAGATGGTCGGCGGCGGCCTCCATCTGCTTCTTCAGCTCCCGAACCATGCGCGCCAGCTCGTCCTTGGGCAACTGGGCGAGACTGAGATCGCCCTCCTCCGGGGCCGCCTGGCGCCGGACGCGATCGGTCAGGTCCCGAACGGCCTTGACGATGGAGGCTGGGACGATGCCGTGCTCGCGGTTGTAGGCGACCTGGACCTCACGGCGGCGCTCGGTCTCTTCGATGGCCCGCCGCATCGAGTCGGTGATCTCGTCGGCGTAGAGCACAGCGGTGCCGTTGACGTGACGCGCGGCGCGTCCCATGGTCTGGATGAGGGCGGTATCCGAGCGGAGGAAACCCTCCTTGTCCGCGTCCAGCACAGCGACGAGGCTGACCTCCGGAAGGTCGAGCCCCTCACGGAGGAGGTTGACGCCGACCACGACGTCATAGGCTCCAAGCCTCAGATCGCGCAGGATCTCCACGCGCTCGATGGTCTGGATCTCGCTGTGGAGGTAGTGGACTTTGACGTCGAGCTCCCGCAGATAGTCGGAGAGATCCTCGGCCATGCGTTTGGTCAGGGTGGTCACCAGGACGCGTTCGCCTCGCTCCAGACGCTCGTTGATGCGCCCGATGAGATCGTCCACCTGGCCCTGAGCGGGCCTGACAATGACCTGGGGATCGACGACACCGGTGGGACGAATGATCTGCTCCACAACCTGCTCGCTCTTATCCAGCTCATACGGACCGGGGGTGGCGGAGGTGTAGATGGCCTGGTTGATCCGGGCCTCGAACTCATCGAACTCCAAAGGACGGTTGTCCAGGGCCGAGGGGAGCCGGAAGCCGAAATCGACCAGGGTCTGCTTACGGCTCCGGTCGCCATAGTACATGCCTCGAACCTGAGGGACGGTCATGTGCGACTCGTCCACGACGAGGAGGTAGTCGGCAGGGAAATAGTCCATCAGGGTCCACGGAGGAGAGCCGGGCGGACGCTGCTGCAGGTGGCGGGAGTAGTTCTCGATGCCGGAGCAGTACCCGATCTCGCGGATCATCTCCAGGTCGTAGCGCGTACGCTGCTCCAGCCGCTGGGCCTCCAGCAACTTACCCTGGCCCTTCAACTCGGCCAGCCGATCCTGAAGCTCGGCCTGGATATCTATGAGCGCCTGCTCGCGCTTGTCCTCGGGAGTAACGAAATGCTTGGCAGGGAAGATGTTGAGCTCATGAAGCTCGGCGAGAACCTCCCCGGTAAGGGGGTCGACTTCGGTGATGCGCTCGATCTCGTCGCCCCAGAAGCCGATACGATACGCGGTCTCGCCGTAGGCAGGCATAATCTCCAGGGTATCACCCCGGACCCGGAAGTTGCCGCGCTCCAGGGTGACGTCGTTGCGTTCGTAGTAGATGCTGACGAGGTGGCGGAGGAGGGTATCGCGGCGATGGCGCTGCCCGCGCTCCAACTCGACGACGACGCGCCCCCACTCCTGCGGATCTCCGATGGCGTAGATGCAGGATACGGAGGCAACGATGATCACGTCGCGGCGAGAGAAGAGGGCCGTGGTGGCAGCCAATCGGAGCCGGTCGATCTCCTCGTTGATGTCGGCGTCCTTCTCGATGTAGAGATCGTGCTTGGGAACGTAGGCCTCCGGCTGGTAGTAGTCGTAGTAGGAGACGAAGTACTCGACGGCGTTGTGGGGGAAGAACTCCCGAAACTCGGAGTAGAGCTGAGCCGCCAGGGTCTTGTTGTGGGCGATGACGAGGGTGGCTTTCTGGACCCGCTCGATGAGCTGCGAAATGACGTAGGTCTTGCCCGTCCCGGTCGCTCCGAGGAGCGTCTGGTGTTTGTGGCCGTCGCGAATGCCCTGAACCAGGGACTCGATGGCCTGGGGCTGATCGCCGGTGGGTTGAAACTCTGAAACCAGGTCGAATTTTGGCATGTTTGTGTATGTGTCGGAACCAAGACAGGTCACGGGGCGCCGCATCGCTGGCCCGCCTGCGGCAGCGTCAATGGTCAACGGACGAAGCGATGAATCAGATTCAATTAGAACGTCAGTTCGAATGAATTATAACGCAAAGCCGTTCCGGGCGCCAGTGTATGGCTGATCGGCAGGAGGCCAGTCGCATTTAGGCTCACAGTCCTCGTCCTGGAGGGCGTTGCGGCCGAGAGAACGGGATGTTGTTGCCAATCCGCACAGCCAGATGCATAATTTCTGTACACGAAGTCGATATGGGAAAGAAGCGCAGAACACGCAAGCGGCAAAGCTCAATGGCCTTACGGCGAAACGGCCTGAGCGCCTTCGAGCAGCGAGACTACTCAAAAGCGATCGAAGCCTGGGAGCGCGTGCGCCGGCAGACACCCGACATGCTCCCTGCATCCGCCCTCGCCGAGGCCTACTTCCGCCGTGGCCTCCACCTTCTATATGAAACGAGAGCGCTCCAAGCCGGTCTGGACGATTTGAAACAAGCGGTTGATCTGCAGCCGGACGACGCTCGAACGATCTATCATCTCGGGCTTGCTGCCCACCACCAGGGCCGCCTCGACGACGCAATCCGCCACTACCACGCCGTGCGTCAGAGCGCCGGCGACCATGGCCGACGCGCAGCCTATCCACTGGCGCTCGCCCTGCTCCAGCAGAGGGAAGACCCGGCTCAGACTTCGGTTTGGGACTCGCTCGAAGACGAGGAGCGGGCGATGCTCCAGGAGGTCAGTGCGTTCAGACGCCGCCCATACACCGTCTCCGATCGCGCGCCCCTGCCGTGGCAGGCTATCGCGGCGCTGGACGACGGCGACGAGGAGCGCGCCATAGCAGCCCTGCAGCAGGCGCTGGAAGGGGCCGCTGGCCCTGTGGAGCGGCAGCTGACCCACTACTACCGGGGCATCCTGGCGGCGAGGAACGAAGATTGGGAGGAAGCGCTGCGAGCCTGGAATGCGAGCAGGGCGGCCGGGCTGAAGATGGAGCGTCTGGAGGAGAACCTCCAAGAAGCGTACCACCGACTGGCGGAGGCACGTCTGGAGCGCGGCGACGTAGAGGGAGCCCTCCTCGCGGGCGAGGAAGCACTCCGTTATGGATCCACCTATCCGAGCCTGGAAGGACTCGTCTCGCACGCTCACCAGAGGTTGGCGCACCGGGCGGTCTCGGACGGTCGCTGGGCGGAGGCGCGCAAGCATTGGGAGGCTGCCGATGCAGCGGAGGAGGGGGGGGGTTCCGGCTGGCCTACAACCTGGCCCTGGCCCACGAGCACTCGGAGGACTTTCTCGCCGCCGGCGAGAGGTGGCGTGAGGCGCTGCGCCGCCGGCCCCGCAGCGACGACCATCCAGATGCTCTCACCGACGACCAGGTAGCCCGTCTGTGGCAGCGGGCTGCCGAGGCCTACACGAAGGCGGGGGAGTTCAACGAGGCGGTTCAAGTCTATCGCAACGCAGTCAAGTGGAACCCCGAGCGGCTGGAGGCGCGGCTGCGGAGCTCGAGCAGCGCGCTGGTGATGGTCTCCCACGACCGGGCCTTCCTGAACGCGGTCTGCAACGAGATGATCGAGATCGCCGGCCGGAAGCTGGAG